>Ga0209477_1002220_pt1 | contig 11342 bp, 10 predicted proteins | sample KloWWTupernatant_FD_187180 | JGI IMG/M metagenome (GOLD analysis project Ga0209477, IMG submission 187180) | Active sludge microbial communities from Klosterneuburg, Austria, studying microevolution and ecology of nitrifiers - Klosterneuburg... | ecosystem: Engineered > WWTP > Aerobic digester >...
GCAGCGAAGCCCGAGACGTGCAGCGCGACGGCGGCCTGCGGCCGCGCGGCGAGGATCTCTGCGACGTCTTCGAGGGCGCCGTCGGAAACGGCGATGAGCAGGAGCTCCTCGCCCCCGGACGAAAGGTCCCGGAAGTCCAGCGCCGGCAGCTCGAGGCGCTGCGCAAAGCTCTCCAGGCGCTTCGAGCCGGGCCGCCCAGCCACCTGGCGGAGCTTTCCGCCACTGGCGACGATCCAGGCGGCGAGGCTCTGGCCCACCGCTCCGCTTCCGACCAGGCTGAAGCGCAGCCCGGAAAGCGGCGCCTCCGACTGCGAGGTTCCCGTCGGCATGGGGCTCACTGGGGTAAAATACGCGGGTCCGGGAGCTTAAGCAACGCGCGACGGCACGCAGGGCCCCGGTACAACTGTCCAAAAACGATATGCGCCCCATCCGCCCAGCCGTCGAGCTGACCCCGCGTGATCGCGAGATCCTGCGCGACGTCGTGCAGACCTTCATTCTCGTCGGCGAGCCCGTCAGCTCGCGCTCGGTCGCCAAGCACGCGCAGCACGGGGTGTCGGCGGCGACCATCCGCAACGTGATGGCGGACCTCGAGGAATGGGGGTATCTCGAGCAGCCCCACACCTCGGCGGGCCGGGTGCCGAGCAGCGCCGGCTACCATCTCTACATCGAAGCGCTGATGGAGAAGGGGAGCCTGTCGGAAGACGATCGCCGGCGCATCGATGTCGATCTGCGGGGAAGCGAGGCGGCGCCCGGGCGGCTGGTCGCGCTGACCTCGCAGCTGCTGTCGCGGCTCTCCGGCCAGATCGGCATTCTGGTGACTCCGGCGATCGGCGACACCGTTCTGCGGACCGTCGACTTCGTTCCGCTCTCCGGGCGCAGAGTGCTCTGCGTCGTCGTCTCCGAGGCCGGATTCGTCGAGAACAAGCTGCTCGAGGTCGAGGAGGAGCTGTCGCGCGAAGAGCTCATCCGGATCTCGAACTATCTGACCGAGAACTTCCGCGGCAAGACGCTGCGCACGATCCGCGAGCGCCTGCTCGCCGCCATGACCGACGAGCGGTCGCAGATGGACGAGCTCCTCGGGCGCGCGATCTCGCTCGCCCAGCGTTCCCTCGAGTCGACCCAGGGCCCGGAGGTTCTGGTCGAGGGGACGGCGCAGCTGCTGGCGCGGCCGGAGCTCGAGAACCTCTCGCGGGTGCGTCTGCTGCTCGACATGTTCGCCGATCGCCAGCGCCTGGTGGGACTGCTCAACCAGTGCATGGACGGCAGCGGCGTCCGGGTGGTCATCGGCGAGGACAGCTCGGTGACCTCGGATCTGGGCTTCAGCCTCGTGGCACGGCCTTTCGGCGCCGGCGAAGGGGCCCAGGGAACGCTCGGAATCTTCGGCCCGTCGCGCATGGCCTATGAACGCATCATCCCCCTGGTCGACTATCTGGGAGAATCCCTGTCGCGGGCGCTCGAGTCGAGCGCCAGCCGATAGTGCATCTGGAGCTGTCATGAGCGAGCTCGACGATTCGAAATCCGGCGGTTCGGCGGACGATTCCGCGCCCGAAGGCTACGAGGACACCGTGGTGGAGATTCTCTCCCTCGGCGACGAGGCGGACGCCGCCGATGCCGGGCGCGCGGGAGATCCGCCGGCGCAGAATCCGGACTTGCGCCGGCTGGAGTCGCAGCTCTCCGCCGAACGCGAACGGATGCTCCGGTTGCGCGCCGACTTCGACAACTACCGCAAGCGCACCGAGCGCGAGCGCGCCGAGATCGAACGCTACGCCTTGGCCGACATGTTGCGCGAGCTCCTGCCGGTGGTCGACAACCTCGAGCGCGCACTCTCGGTCCAGGGGGCGCAGGGCGCACCCGGGGACGCCAGCGACTTGCGCAAGGGCGTCGAGATGATCGTCCGGCAGTTTCACGAACTGCTGAAGCGCTACGGCCTGGTGCCGATCGTCGCCCTGGGCGAGCGTTTCGACCCGTCGGTCCACGAAGCGGTCTTTCAAGAGGAGAGCGACGACATCGTCGTTCCCACCGTGGCGAGCGAGCTGCAGCGCGGCTACCGATTGAACGACCGGCTTCTGCGGCCGTCGCTGGTCAAGGTCGCCGTGCCGCGGGAAGCGGCACACGACGGTTCCACGCCGGATTCGGCGCAGTAGCGCCTTCGCAGGGGAAAAGGGGAAAACGTGGGGAAGATCATCGGCATCGATCTCGGCACCACGAACAGCTGCGTGGCGGTGGTGGAGGCTTTCTCCCCGCGGGTGCTGGCGAATCGCGACGGCAGCCGGACGACGCCCTCGATCGTCGCCTTCACGCCCGACGGCGACCGGCTTGTGGGCCAGATCGCCAAGCGCCAGGCGATCACCAATCCGCAGCAGACGGTGTTCGCGGTCAAACGTCTCATCGGCCGCAAGTTCAGCGATGCGAACGTGCAGCGGGCGCGCGACCTGCTGCCCTATGCCCTGGTCGAGGCGGCCAACGGCGACGTGAAGATCCAGATCCGCGACCGGCAGCACAGTCCCGAAGAGATCTCCGCCTTCGTCCTGCGCGAGCTCAAGGCGTTCGCCGAGGAGGCGTTGGGCGAACCGGTGCGCGAAGCCATCATTACCGTCCCGGCCTACTTCGACGATTCGCAGCGTCAGGCGACCAAGGACGCCGGCCGCATCGCTGGCCTCGAGGTGCTCCGTATCCTCAACGAGCCCACGGCGGCGGCGCTCGCCTACGGCCTCGACCGCGGCACGACCAACCGCAAGATCGCGGTCTACGACTTGGGCGGCGGCACCTTCGACATCTCCATTCTCGAGCTCTCGGAGGGGATCTTCGAGGTCCGGTCGACCTCCGGCGACACCTATCTCGGCGGCGAGGACTTCGACCAGCGGATCATCGACTGGCTGATCCAGGAGTTCCGCGGCGAGACCGGCATCGACCTGCGCGGTGACCGCATGGCTCTGCAGCGTCTGAAAGAGGCCGCCGAACGCGCCAAGTGCGAGCTCTCGACGGTGCTCGAGGCGACGATCAATCTGCCGTTCATCTCGGCCGACGAGAACGGGCCGCGGCATCTGTCGCGCGTCCTGACGCGCTCCGCCTTCGAGGCCCTGGTGGCAGAGCTCGTGGCCCGCACCGAAGGCCCGTGCCGCGACGCCATCGAGCAGGCCGGGCTCGCCGCCGAGGAGATCGACGAAGTTCTGCTGGTCGGCGGGCAGACGCGCACGCCGCTCGTCGGCCAGACGGTCGAGCGCATCTTCCGGCGCCCGCCCAACCGTGACATCAATCCCGACGAGGTCGTAGCGATCGGGGCGGCGATTCAGGGCGGCATCATCCGCGGCGACATCAAGGATCTCGTGCTGCTCGACGTGACGCCGCTGTCGCTCGGCATCGAGACTCACGGCGGACTGTTCGTGCGGCTGATCGAGCGCAACGCGACGATCCCGACCAAGAACGCGCAGATCTTCACCACCGTCGTCGACAACCAGGATACGGTCGAGGTCCACGTCCTGCAGGGCGAACGCGAGATCGCCACCGAGAACCGCTCGCTCGGACGCTTCGAGCTGGTAGGCATTCCGCCGGCGCCGCGCGGCGTGCCGCAGATCGAGGTCACTTTCGCGATCGATTCGAACGGCATCGTGAGCGTCTCGGCGCGCGACGTGGCGACCAACCAGTCGCAGACCATTCAGATCAACCCCGCCGGCGGTCTGTCGAAGGACGAGATCGACCGGCTGGTGACCGAGGCCGACCAGTTCGCCCAGGCGGATGCGCAGAAGCGCGAGTTGCGCCGCCTCAAGAACCGCATCGAGGGGCTGATCTACACCAACGAGAAGGTGCTCTCGCAGTTCAGCGATGGACTGCCGGAAAAGGAGCGGAAGCGCAGCTCCGAAACACTGCTGCGGGCGCGCATGGCGCTCACGAGCGACGTTCGCGCCGACCTCGAGACGGCGCTCTTCGACCTCAACTCGACGTCGCGTGCGCTCTCCGAGTCGATGATGAGCCGCGTCGGCGAAGCCGGTGGCTCCGAGACGAAGGGCTGACGAATGGCGAAGGCTTCTCAGTCGCAGCGTGATTACTACGAGATTCTGGGCGTCGAGCGGACCGCCTCCGACAAGGAGATCAAGGCGGCCTATCGCAAGCTCGCCCTGCTCCATCATCCGGACAAGAACCCGGGGGACAAAGGGGCAGAGGAGCTGTTCAAGCAGGCGGCCGAGGCCTATTCGGTGCTCTCGGACCCCGACAAGCGCCAGCGTTACGACCGATTCGGAAGCCAGGGCGCAGCCTCGTTCGACGGCGGCTTCGATCCCTCGACCTTCGGCGACTTTTCCGACATTCTGGGCGACCTCTTCGGCTTCGCCGGCGGCGCGCGCAGTGGCAGGAGTCGCGCCACACCGGGCGCCGACCTGCGCTACGACCTCGAGATCGCCTTCGAAGAGGCGGCCTTCGGCGTCACCCGCAGCCTCAAGGTGCCGCGACTCGAGAGCTGCGAGACCTGCGGCGGCAGCGGCGCGGCCGCCGGTAGCGCTCCGGTCCGTTGCGCCGGTTGCGGCGGTCGCGGCCAGGTTCACTACACGCAGGGCTTCTTCACCCTGGCGCGCACCTGCCCGCGTTGCGGCGGCGAAGGCGTCACGATCGCCGACCCTTGCAAGGACTGCCGCGGTGAAGGGCGGGTCGAAATGCTGCGCACGCTCGAGGTCAAGATTCCGCGCGGCGTCGACAACGGCGCCCGCCTCCGCCTGGTAGGCGAGGGCGAGCATGGCCGCCGCGGCGGCCCGCGCGGCGATCTCTACGTCGTGCTCTCGGTGGCGGCGCACGAGCGCTTCGAGCGCGACGGTTTCAACATCCTCTCCGAGGTCGAGATCGGCTATGCACAGGCAGTGCTCGGCGCCGAAGTCGAGGTCGAGACCCTGCACGGCACGGAGGAGCTCGTGGTCCCGCCGGGAACGTGCCATGGCGAACAGTTCCGCCTCAAGGGCAAGGGCGTCGACCGTCTCGGCGGCTCGGGCCGCGGCGACCACATCGCGCTCGCGGCGATCCGCGTGCCGGCGCCAGGCGACCTGAACGACGAGCAGCGCGACCTCCTGCGCAAGCTCGCCGAGCTCGAAGGGCGTCCGGTGAAGGAAGAGCGCGGCGTCCTCCATCGCGTCCGCGACCTCTTCGGCGGATGAGCCGTAAATGACCGGCGCGGGAAGCAGCCGGTATCACCGGCTGCGCATCCGCGTACCCGGAGAACCCGAGGACCTCGAGGAGATTGTCGCCGCTTGGGCTTGGGAGCGCGGCACCTTGGGGATCGAGTTTCAGGCTGGCGGAGCAGGCGAGTCCATTCTGGTGGCGACCTTCGAGGCAGAAAGGCTTCCAGTAAAGGGGGATCTGCGAGATCTCGCTGCGCTGGCGCCGGGTATCGCCGTCATCGACTTCGGCCCCGTAGAAGCGAAGGACTGGCTCGCGGCGTGGCGCGATGCTGCGGAGCCGATTCCGCTGGGAGAGCGGCTCGTCGTCGATCCGCGCGAGTGGGATCTCGCGGATGCGGACTTGCCGCCGGCGTCTGGCAGCGGGCCCCGCGCCGAAGGCGCAACCGGCGAGCGTTTCGTGCTCGCGATCCCGGCGCGAACCGCGTTCGGCGTCGGTAGCCACGAGTCGACGCGCCTCGCCTACGAGCTCCTGGAGGCGACGCCGCTCGCCGGCAAGCGGGTGCTGGACGTGGGCTGCGGCTCGGGGATTCTCGCCATGGCGGCGCTTCTCCTCGGCGCGCGTGCCGCGGTCGGCTTCGACTTCGATCCGGCGGCCGGGCTCCTCGCCGGCCAGTACGCCCGCCACAACCGGCTCGCGCCGGCGTTCTACACCGGCACGGTCGCGGCCCTGGCCTCCCCGGCGACCGACGCGGCGCGCTTCGAAGTCGTCGTCCTCAACGTCCTCCCGCACGAGATCGCCGACGAGCTCGCGCAGGTGATCGATCAAGTGGCTACCGGAGGCGACCTGTTGGTCTCCGGCGTCCTCCAATCGGAAGCCGCGGCGGTGACGAGAGCGATCGCGAGTCTGGGCTGCGCACCCGCCGGCGAGATCCGGGCCGGCGAGTGGATCGGCCTCCGCTTCACCCGACAGCCGGCACTCGCCACAGCAGCCGAATGACCACCACCCTCCATTTACCGGTCTTTTTTTCTTCCGCTACGGCGATGGTCGAAGACGAGGCGCACCACCATCTCTTCAAGGTGAAGCGCCTGCAAACCGGCGAGCGCCTGCGAGTGGTCGATGGAGAGGGGCACGCGCGCTGGGCGGAGATCGTCGGCATCGACAAGCGCGCCGCGCGCCTCGCCCTCGGCGAGGCCGCGCCGTCCAACGAGCCGGAGCGCCAGGTGACGATCTACGTCGCCGCCGCGAAGCCTGAGCGCATCGCCTGGCTGGTGGAGAAGGCGACGGAGATCGGCGTCGCGGCGATCCGCTTCGTGCCAACCGAGCGCGAAGCGCGCGCGATGGAGAGCTCGCAGCTCGCCCGTCTGCGGCGGATCGCGATCTCCGCCGTGGAGCAGTCCGGACGATCGCTCGTGCCGCAACTCGTTCTCGAAGACGGACTGCGCGAAGCGATCGCGGGCGCGCGCGCGGCGGGTGCGAAGCTCGCGGTCCTCGATTCCAGCGGCGTGCCCGCGGGAGCGCTCCTCGGCGAGGCCGGCCGCTGCGGCCTGCTCGTCGGGCCCGAAGGCGGCTGGAGTCCGGGCGAGCGTGATCTCTTCCGGAGCGCCGAAGTTCCCGTTGCGTCGCTCGGTCCGACCGTCCTCCGCGTCGAGACCGCGGCCCTGGTCGCGGCCGGTCTGGCGCTCCTCGGCGGTGGCTTGTCGCGTTGACACCCCCCGGAGCGGGGGTTACCATGGCGACGATTTCATGAGGGAGGTCGCTTTGTCGGAAAGCCCATTCGCGGGAATCCGTTTCGTCTGGATGAACGGCCGGCTGGTCGAGTTCGAAAAGGCCACCGTGCACGTCATGGCGCACGCCATGCACTACGGCTCGGGCCTCTTCGAGGGGATCCGCTGTTACAAGACGCCGGCCGGCCCGGCCGTCTTCCGGCTGCAAGAGCATCTCAAGCGGCTCGAGAACTCCTGCAAGGTCTACCGCATGCAGATTCCTTTCAGTCGCGAGGAGATGACCCAGGCGGTCTTCGACGCGATTCGCAGCAATGGGCTGGAGGAGTGCTACATCCGGCCGATCGTCTATCGCGGCTTCGGCACCGCCGGCATCAACCCGTTGAAGTCGCCGGTGGACGTCGCGATCGCCGTCTGGTCCTGGGGTCGCTACCTCGGCACTGACGCCCTCGAGCTGGGCGTGGACGCCTGCGTGTCGACCTGGCGCCGGGTGGGAGCCGGGAGCTCGCCGGCGATCGCCAAGGCGACGGCCAACTACCTCAACTCCCAGCTGGTGAAGATGGAGGCGGTGACCAACGGCTTCGCCGAGGGCATCGCGCTCGACGATCAAGGCTACGTCTCCGAGGGCTCGGGCGAGAACGTCTTCCTGGTGCACGACGGTCAACTGCTGACGCCGGCGGTCTCGTCGTCGATCCTGCCCGGCATCACCCGCAACTCGATTCTCCGCCTGGCGGAGGAAATGGGCATTCCGACCCGCCGCGAGAGCATCCCGCGCGGCTTTCTGTACACCTGCGACGAGGCGTTCTTCACCGGCACCGCGGTGGAGGTCACGCCGATCCGCAGCGTCGACCGCATTCCGGTGGGCGACGGCAAGCCCGGACCGATCACCCGCCGGCTGATGCAGGAGTACCTGGGGATCACCCGCGGCGAGATCGCCGACCGGTTCGGCTGGCTCACACCTGTGCCCGCTTCGGTGGCGCAGGTCGGATGAACGGCGCAGTGGACGGAGGAAGCGAATGAACGTCAACGATCTGCTCAAGATCGCGGTCGAACGGAAAGCCTCCGATCTCCATCTCAAGGTCGGCAGCCATCCCGTGCTGCGGGTCGACGGCACCCTCCTTCCTCTGCCCGAGGTCAAGCGGTTGATGCAGGAAGACACGATCGCGATGGCCTTCTCGATGATGAATGCGCGCCAGAAGCAGCGCTTCAAGGACGAGTTCGAGATCGACATCGCCTACTCCGTGCCCGGTCTGGGGCGCTTCCGCTGCAACATCTTCCAGCAGCGCGGCACCGTGGGGCTCGTGCTGCGCGTCATTCCCGGGCGCATCCTGACGATCCGCGAGCTCACCCTGCCGCCGGTGCTGGAACGCATCTGCGAGGAGAGCCGCGGGCTCGTGCTGTGCACCGGCACCACCGGCTCGGGCAAGTCGACGTCGCTCGCATCGATGATCGACTTCATCAACGCCGGGCGCAGCGAGCACATCGTCACCATCGAGGACCCGGTCGAGTTCCTGCATCGCGACAAGAAGTCGATCGTCAACCAGCGCGAGATCGACGTCGACACGCGGACCTTCTCGGGCGCCCTGCGCTCGGCGATGCGCCAGGACCCCGACGTCATTCTGGTCGGCGAAATGCGCGACTACGAGACGATCGAGACCGCGCTGCTTGCCGCCGAGACCGGACATCTGGTTTTTTCGACCCTGCACACCCTGGACGCGACCGAGACCATCAACCGCATCATCGCGGTCTTCCCGCCGCATCACCAGAAGCAGATCCGCATCCAGCTCGGGCAGGTGCTGAAGGCGGTGATCTCGCTGCGCCTTCTGCCGCGCGCCGACGGCAGCGGTCGCGTGCCTGCGGCGGAGGTGATGATCGTCACGCCGTACATCCGCGACTGCATCGAGAACAAGGAAAAGACCAAGTACATCCGCGAGCAGATCGCGCTCGGCACCAGCCAGTACGGCATGCAGACCTTCGACCAGTCGCTCTTCCAGCTCTACAAGGCCGGGCTCATCACCCTCGAGGAGGCGATCCGCCGGGCCTCGAATCCCGATGAGTTCAAGCTCAAGATCCAGGGCGTGCAGTTCACCGCCGACGCCTCTCGCGAGCAGATGGAGTCGTCGCTCGACGCGCCGGGCTCGTTCAACCCGACCGAGGAGTCCGCCTTCGAGATCGAGCGCATCGAAGGTCCGAAACGCTGACGCCGCCAGCTGCTGCAGCCGCTGCCGCGGCTCCAGCGGCGCGGCTGATCGAGGATCCGCGCATGGAGTTCACCGGCAGGCTGTCCGTCTTCCCGGCCTCGAACCTGCTGCAATGGGCGCTTACCGAGCGCGTCACCGGCACGCTCGTCGTGCGCCGCAGCCAGCGCGAGAAGCGCATCGGCTTTCGCGCCGGCAAGATCCTCGACTGCCGCTCGAATCTGGTCACGGAGCACTTCGGGCAGCATCTCGTGGCGCACGGATTCCTCGGCGGTGACGAGCTCGGACGCGCGCTCGCGCACTGCCGGTCGAAGCGGATTCCGCTCGGCGAGGCGCTCTGCGCGCTAGGGACTCTCGACGAATCGACGGTGCGCGTGACTCTCGCACAGTCGATCGAAGAGTCGGTGCAGGATCTGTTCTTCTGGAAGCAGGGGTTGTTCTACTTCCAGGAGGGGAGTCCGCCGGCTTCGCGCCTGCAGGTCGAGCTCGAGACCACCGAGCTGCTGCTCGAGGGCACGCAGTGGATCGACGAGCAGGCGCGGATCCGGCGCGTGCTCACGAGCGACAGCGTCGTCGTTCGCCCCGGACCCAACGCCGCCCTCGACGACGGCCAGCTCTCGCCCTTCGAGCGCCGGATCCTCTCCGGCGCCGCGCCTGAGATCTCGCTCGCGGATCTCCACACGCGCACCGGCGGGGTGCACTTTCCCTTCCTCTCGGCCTGTTCGCGGCTCATCGGCCGGGGCGTTCTCGACCTGGTGCGCAACCCGTCGGAGAGCCCGGTGGCGTCGCGCGAGATCGATCTGCGTGAGCTGCTGCTCAGCCTGCAGGCCGAGGACGAAGTCGTGGTCGGCAGCGCGAGCGCGATCTTCCCGCTCGAAGCGATCGAGTCGCTCGTGCCGGTCTGGATCCGCAAGCCCGGAGCGAAGGAGCTCGAGGCTGCGCCGCTGCGCGAGCGCGCGTTCCTCGATGGAATCGACGGCCGGATGACCCTGCGCCGGCTCTTCGCGCCCGGGACCGAGGAGCGCGCCGATCAGATCGAGCTCCTGCTCGTCGAGCTCAAGAAGCGCAACATTCTGCTGCTGCCCGCGAGCCTGGAGGACGTCGAGCGCCGGCTGGAAGGCGATTCGACCCTGAAACGCATCGTCCGCAAGCTGAAGAGCTCCTGACGGCCCCGCCTTGAGCGCCTGGAAGAGGTCGAAGACCGGCGGAGGAGACGAGGCGGCGGAGGCGGCGGAACGCGCCTCGGCCGGCGAGAAAGCGGCCCAGCTCCTGGCGCTGCGGCCGCACTTCCGCCGCGAGCTCGAGTTGAAGCTCGGCCGCGCCGGCTACGAGCGCGGCGAGATCGCCGAAGCGCTCGACAAGCTGGCGCGCCTGCGGCTGCTCGACGACGGGGCGCTCGCGCGGTCGTTCGTCGAGACCGTCGCCCGCCGCAAGGGCTGGGGGCGGATGCGCGTCGCGCAGGAGCTGGCCCGGCGCGGAGCGCCCGAAGAGGCGGCCGAGGCGGCGCTCGCCGGCCTCTCCTCCGAAGCCGACCTCGAAGCGGCGCGCGACGCCGCCCGGCGGTGGCAGCGCCGGGGCGCCGGAAAGTCCGACGCGCTCGCCCGGCACCTCTCTCGCAGAGGCTTCGCCAGTAGTGCTATCTTCAAGGTTCTAAAAGAGATGGCTCCGTCCGCCTCCGACGAGGAGGAGGCTCCGGCGGCCGAAGAGTGATCGGGAAGGCAGGCCCCCTTCCTTTTCTTTGCGAGAGAGTCTCCCCGTGAAATCGATGCGCAGCTCCGAAATCCGCCAGAGTTTCGTCGACTACTTCCACGCCCGCGGGCATCGGCCGGTGGCGAGCTCGCCGCTGGTGCCGCATGGCGATGCGACGCTCCTGTTCACCAACGCCGGCATGGTGCAGTTCAAGGACTACTTCACCGGCGCGGCCCGGCCGGAGTTTCCGCGCGCCGTGACGGTGCAGAAGTGCTTGCGGGTCTCGGGCAAGCACAACGATCTCGAGAATGTCGGTCCGTCACCGCGCCACCACACGTTCTTCGAGATGCTCGGCAACTTCTCCTTCGGCGACTACTTCAAGGCGGAGGCGATCGAGTTCGGCTGGGAGCTGGTCACCGGCGTCTGGGGACTGTCCCCGAAGCACCTCTTCGCTTCGGTCTACGAGCAGGACGACGAGGCGGCGGAGCTGTGGCGGAAGATCTCCGGGCTCGCGCCCGAGCGCATCGTGCGCTGCGGCGAGAAGGACAACTTCTGGGCGATGGGCGAGACCGGTCCCTGCGGGCCGTGCAGCGAGATCTACGTCGATCGCCGGCCGGACCTGCCGGCGGTG
>Ga0209477_1002221_pt1 | contig 11338 bp, 8 predicted proteins | sample KloWWTupernatant_FD_187180 | JGI IMG/M metagenome (GOLD analysis project Ga0209477, IMG submission 187180) | Active sludge microbial communities from Klosterneuburg, Austria, studying microevolution and ecology of nitrifiers - Klosterneuburg... | ecosystem: Engineered > WWTP > Aerobic digester >...
AACAACGTGGTGTATCCCAACATGAGCTCGGTCTTGTTGCCCGTGCCGACAACCAACCCGCCAAACACAGAACTCCGGTCATACAGGGTGATCATCCGGCAGCGGGCCATGATGTTGCCGGCCCGCAATGGCGTCATGTCCGAACTCAGGCGACGCCAGCCATCGACCATGGCAGTGATCTCAACCGTTTCCGACTGCACCCCGAGCTGGTCGATGACGAGCTGGGCGTGGTCGAGGCTGCCCTGCGACGAGGTGCGATACGGCATACGCACGGCCAGCACATTCTCCGGTCCCAGCGCTTCAGCAGCGATGAAGCAAGACAGGGCCGAGTCAATCCCACCAGAAAGCCCAAGAACGGCCTTGTTCAGGCCAACCTTGCGGATCTCGTCGCGGACAAAGCCAACCAGCACCTTTCGGGCGACGGCGGCATCAAGGGTCGGAAGTGTTATGCGGCGCATAGGATAGGCCAATGCTACCAACAAACAACGTCAGTTTCGCATCGACGCTGGCAGAAATACCGAGATCGGCGGGCCCATCTCAAAGGCGCGGCAAGACGCAGCCGCGCAGGTCGTCATGACCCGCAACCAGTTCGCCAGCACGGTCCGAGTCAGTCCGCCGGTGAATTCGATCAGGTTGTTCAGCTCGTAGGGGTCGGTCTGAAGATCATAGATCTCAAGGTCGCAGGCATGGTGCTCAACATACTTGTAGCGCACGCCGCGAAGACCCGTGTAGATCGGCTTTGGTATTGTCGTCGCAAGACAGGCCGAATCGGGCTTCTCCATCGCCTTCCAGGTTTGATCGGGTTCGTCCGGTTCAAGGAGGCCGCCGCGCAGGGTTGGGTCGTCAAACTGACTGGAGAACGGGTACTGCTCCAGGAAAAACACCTGACGCCAGGGCGGTGTTGCGCCAGTCAACAAAGGGAGCAGCGAGCGGCCATCGGCAAAGGTCGGAACCGTGGTCTGGCCAATCTCGGCAAAGGTCGGCAGCAAGTCAATCGTGCTGACAAGGGCGCTTGATGTCTGACTGACGGGCACGCCTGGCCCACGCACAATCAGTGGGACGCGCAGGTCCTCCTCGTAATTGGTGTATTTGCCGGCCGGGAAGCGATGCTGGCCCATGTGATAGCCATTGTCTGACGTAAAAATGATATAGGTATTGCTCAAGATTCCCGTGCTGGCCAGGGCAGCGACGACACCGGCCACCATCTCGTCGATCGCCTGCATCGACCGCAGGCGCAGGCGGTATTTGACGTCGAGTTCGGCAATCTGAGTCGCCGTGAGCAAGGGCAGGGTCGAGATGAGAGGCGGCTTGTCGCTGATATCCGCCTCGTTGAACGAAGGCGTCCGCGGGGCAATGACATCGGTGAACAGGCCGGAATGACGCGGCGCGGGCGTAGCCGGGCCGTGCGGCGCATACGGGTTGATATACAGAAAGAGAGGCGCGCCCGCGCCGGCGGTTCGGGTGATGAAGTTCACCGCCGTGCGCGACAGCACGTCGGTCATGTAGTCTTCGGGCGCACTGCCGTAAGGCACAAGCGTGCCGTTCGCGTTCAGGGTGTAATTGAAACCGAAATATGCCGCATCGCTGGAGGGACTATAGAACTCGTTCCAGCCAGGTGGAATATAGGTAAGGGCATCCGTGAAGGGATAGCCATTTAGGTATTTGCCCATCAAAGCTGTTCGATATCCCGAATCCTGCAGAACCGTCGCGATGGAGGTTTGCTCGAGATTGAGCGCGGTCGCTTTCTGAAACCCGCCATCGGGCGGCCCGTTGCTCAGAACCTGATGGTTGTGGACATACTGGCCGCGCAACAAGGAAACCCGGCTCGGGCAGCACAGCGACACTGGAACCAGGGCGTTTTCGAAGGTCATGCCCCCTTGCTCAAGCAGTTCTCGGATATTCGGCGTGTAGTCGAGGGTATCCAGTCGGGCATCAAGATCATCGGCCATGATGAGGACGATATTTGGGCGGGTGTCGACTGCAGGTACCGCCACAGCCACGGAACTGGCCGACATCGCGGGTGACCCAGGTTCGAGCGCCGATGGAACTGTCCGCGCCGCGAGTGTGGACGGAATCAGAACAGAACCAACCACCAACATCGCGGCCAGACGATGGCCCGACCAAGATCGATGTTTCATCACGTACTCCTATGGAACGCCGCGCCTTCGACCAAACCCTCACATGGTCTTCAAGCTATTTTCACTTTGAGAGATAGGATAGTTTGTCAGATCAGGATCAACTGTCAAGCGCCCTCTGCGCACCTCCTGGCGAGAAAACTCATGGCCAACACCACACTCATCATCGGCGCCGGTATCGGCGGGCTGACCACGGCAGCGCTCCTGGCCAAAGCAGGCCACGATGTCACCGTCCTTGAGGCGCATGTGTACGGGGGCGGTTGCGCGGGCACTTTCTATCACCAGGGCTATCGTTTTGATGCCGGGGCGACCCTGGCCGGTGGGTTCAATCCCGGCGGCCCGCATGATCAGGTCGCCCAGCGGCTCGGTATCGCGTGGCCCATTGTGGCGGCTGAGCCCGCATGGCGCACCCATCTCCCTGACCGCGTCTTCACCCGTTTTGGCGACCCGACCCGCTGGCAGGTCGAATTGAGCCGCGCCACAGCCGATCTTCCCGATCAAGCCGCGATCCTGCGCTTTTTTGAAAGGGCAGAGACCGTCAGCGACGCGGCCTGGGCATTTGCTGGCCGGCGTCCGGCCTGGCCCCCTTCCAGCGTCGCCGACATGTTCCGGCTGGCTGGAGCACTCCGGCCAGACACCCTGATCACCCTGCCCCACCTCTTTGAAAGCATGGGAACCTGGGCAAGCAGATCGGGGGTAAGGAGCCGACCCGCCCGCGCCTTTCTGGACGCCCAGTTGCTGATAAGCGCCCAGACCACCGCAGTCAACGCCAACGCGGTGTTTGGCGCGGCCGCAATTGATCTGCCGCGCAAGGGCGTCAATCATGTCCGAGGTGGCATTGGCGGTATTGCCCAGACGTTGGTGGACGCCATCCGGCGCGCCGGGGGCAAGGTCCTGTTTCGTCAGCAGGTGACGGCGCTCGAGACGAAGGGCGGGCGGATTGTGGCAGCCACAACCAACAAGGGCGTGAGGGTCGAGTGCGAGCGTTGTGTCGCGAATCTCACCCCATGGGATCTGGCCCGCCTGCTGGGAGAAGCCGCGCCGGCGCAACTGGCTCGCGAGACTGCTTCTCGCCCCGAGCAATGGGGCGCGTTCACCCTCTACCTGGGCGTTGAGGATTCCGGTCTGCCAGAGGATTGCGACCACCATCAGGTCGTCGGCGACTACGATCTGCCCCTGGGTGAAACGAATTCGGTCTTTGTCTCGCTCTCGTTGCGGGGTGACCCAGGCCGCGCGCCGCCGGGCATGCGCGCGATCACCATGAGCACTCACACCAAGGCCGGGCAGTGGTGGGCGCTCCGGCAAGCGCCCGGTGGCAAGCAGGCCTATGCCGAGAAGGTGTCCGCCTACACCGAGCGCATGCTCGACCGGGCCGAACGAGCCATTCCGGGCCTGCGTCAGAAGATCCGCCTCCTGAAGCCCGGCACACCCGTGACCTTTCGGACGTTCACACGCCGTCACCGCGGCGGCGTAGGAGGATTCCCGTTTACAAGCCTGCTCACGGCACGCGGACCCGGGGTTGGCCTGACAAACACCTGGCTGGTCGGCGACAGTATCTTCCCAGGCCAAAGCACCGCCGGCGTGACGATGGGGGCATTAAGGGTCGCGGATGCGGTTGAACGCGATAGCAGATGACACCGCACACCAATTCTGAAACTACACATACGCCATTACCCGGGCGAGTTTCGCGGCCATCTCGGTCCAACCGAGTGGCGACAGACCAAAATGGGCCTGCAGCTGTTCCTCGCTGAGCTCGCGCGAACGGTACAAGCGCAGCGCGCAGGTCCACCGCATCATTTCAAATGTCAACGCCGGCACTCCGGCCGCCGGCGCCACACGCCCGGTGAGCAGGTATTCGAGATTGCGCCCCGTGCAGTCAAAAACCCGCCCTTGCCCGCCATAGCGAGTGATGTGCTCGTCGAGGGTGGCGAGGCACGCCGTTGAGACTGCCAGGTCTCGTTCCTTGAATCGCAAATGCGGCTTGTCATACCGAATTCGAATGAACGCCGCGCCTTTCTCGCGCTTGATGTCGCCAACATCCAGATTCAGGCACTCGCTCTTCTTCATCCCCGTGTCCAGCACGAGCCGAATTGCGGTGAGCGGCCGCAGCTCAAGCTTCTCGCCGTCAGCCAGCGCCCGCGCCGATCGAATCACCATTTCGGCCTGCGCATCAGACAAATACTCCGGCAGCGGATCGACAAACGGGCGATAGGCAACGCCCTCGGCGGGATCAACCGTGATATAGCCACTATCGCGAAGCCATCGGAAAAGGACCTTGAGCGAGGTCAACCGCCGCTCAATCGACTTCGGACTCCCTGCCCGGGTGGAGCGCTCCTGCTCCGCCAGAAAACGTTTGATCCGCTCGGCCGTAATCGCCGTCGGGGCCACACGCGCCTCGCGACCACCCTGCATTTCACGGGCAAATATGCGCGCATCGCCGATGAAAGCCTTGCGTGTATTGTCCGAAATAGGCCGTCGGGCGAGGCTGCGTTCAAACGCCTCAATCGCTTCGTCCAACGTTGCGCGCGCGAATCCACTCATCTGCGCGAGTATAGCACAAATGTTCGATTAGGCATATGGTTTAATGTCCGAATGGGCTCGTTTCCGACTCGTCAACAGTGGCTGATCGTCATCCTGGTCAACATTCTGATTTCGGCCATCACCACCATCCTGGTTGTCCGCGTTATGACCCGTCCGGCTGATGCCGTGGACGCCTCCCCTCGACCCGCAGTGGCAGGCACCGCGCCCGCGCCGGATGCCACGCCCCGTGCGCAGATTGCGGCACCCTCACCGGCGCCGCCACAATCGACGCCGGCGGCTACACCAGTTCCGCCAACGGCCACGCGGCCGGCGCCGACGCCGACAACCGCGCCTGTTTTAGCCCCCGAGAAGATCGCGATCGTGATCAGCAACATAAACTTCCCGGGCCAGCGTCAGCGCGAGTCAGTGGTCATCGCCAATGAGGGCGACACACTTGAGCTTAAAGGTTGGACGCTTGCCTCGCCGCGCGGCGTCGTTTACACCTTCGGCAACGTATCGCTGTTCAAGGACAATTTCATCAACATTTACACGACGACCGGCGCCGATATCGCGACCGACTTGTTCATGAACCGCGCCGATGCGGCCTGGCAGGTCGGCGACGTCGTCACACTCGCCCGAGATGGGCGAGCGCAGGCCACTTACACGATCAAGCCGTAAATGCTCACACCCACTGATCTGCGCCGGCTGACCGGCGCCGGGCCAGGGCCACGGATAGAGGTGCTTAGCCCAGGCGCGGCATCGTCCGAGCGAATCTCCCGCAGTTTGGTGGCGCTGGCCAATGCCCAGGGCGGAGTGCTCATTGTGCCGCTTAAGCTCTCTCGCGGCGCCAAACCCGTGAACGGCGACGAGGTCATGGAACAAGCGCTTGAGGCCCTGATGGCCGTTCAACCGCGCCTGATCGTCCCGCTGCCCTATCTTCTGCGGACAGCGCCAGAGTTGGACCCAGAGGCGCTGGTCATCGAAATACCCGAAGGTTTGCCCAACGTATTCCACGTGGACGGCCGTTACTTGATACGCGACGCAGGCCGCAATATTGCACTCAACGCGCGGGCATTGCGCGAGCTTTTGCTGACCCGCAGCGAGAGCACCTGGGAGGCCACCACGCCAACCGGCAGCAGCAAGGACGATCTGGACTGGGGCAAAGCCGAGACCTATGCAGGCGCCTCCGGGATGCCAGACGCAACTGTCGAGGACTTGTTGCTGCGCCGCGGATGCGTGACACGCCAGGGTCGCAAGCTGCGGCCAACGTTTGCCGGACTGCTTCTTTTTGGGCGCCAGCCACAGCGGTGGGTGCGCGGAGCGGAGCTCCTCGCTGCCCGATTCAGCGGAACCGACCTCGAGGATGCATTCACCCGTCAGACCATTTCTGGCGCGCTGCCGGAACAAATCCGGAAAGCCGAATTCTTTGTGGCGGAGAACACCGCTGTGCGCTCGCGACTGCGGGCCTGGCAGCGCAATGATGAAGGCGCCTATCCTCCCGGAGTCTTGCGCGAGGCCGTCGTCAATGCCATCGCCCACCGCGATTACCGCTTAACGGGCGCCCAGATTCATGTGCTCGTCTTTGCCGATCGGGTCGAGGTGAAGAGCCCAGGCCGGTTGCCGGGCCACGTCACCCTGAAGAACCTCATCCGCGAACGCTACTCGAGGAACGAGGCGATCGTGCAAGTTCTGGCTGATATGGGCTTTATCGAGCGCCTGGGGTATGGCATCGACCGGATGGTCCGGGCGATGAAGGAGCGCAACCAGACTGCGCCAGCATTTGCCGAAGGTGAGGCCAGCTTCGAGGTGACGTTGTATGCCCGCGCCAGCGACGGACCCGCGGCGCCGGCGGCAACACCTCAATCGGGGCGCCTGGAGAAACTGCTGGCTTTCGTGCGCAAATCCGGCCGGATCACCAATCGCGAATACCAGGATCTCTGCCCAGACGTGAGCGCTGAATCGCTGCGCCGGGATTTTGTCGAGCTGGTCGAGCGTGGGACATTGATGCGGGTGGGCGACAAACGTGGGACGTATTACATGTTGAAGTAAGTTCTTCGGAAGCGAAACCCCCGGCTGCGCCGGGGGTTTCGCTTCCGATACAATCTCAAGAGCATGCCACCCGCCGCGCAAGAAGCCACGCCGATCCGGCGCCAGTATCTCGACCTCAAAGCGAAATACGCCGACTGCATCCTGTTTTTCCGCCTGGGCGACTTCTACGAGACCTTTGATTCGGACGCCGAGTTGGTTTCGCGCGAACTTGGGGTGGTGCTCACGTCCCGGCCCGTCGCAAAAGACACCCGCATTCCCATGGCGGGCGTCCCCCATCACGCTGTCGACGGATATGTTGCCCGTCTGATCGAGCGCGGCTACCGGGTTGCGATGGCCGATCAGATTGGAGACGAGACCGTAAACGGACTGGTGCCGCGCGAAGTGCGGCGGGTGATCACCCCGGGCACCGTCGTTGAGCCCCGCATGCTTGACGCGGCGCGACCCAGTTTTCTGGCGGCGCTGATCCGAAGCGCGCCCGCTACTCCCGACAGCGCGCCGGGACCGATCGGGCTCGCGTATTGCGACATCACCACGGGCGAATTCTGCGCCGCGCAGCTGGACAGCGAAGTCGACGTGGAGCGCGAGTTCGGTCGGCTGCAGCCGCGCGAAGTACTGATCCCGGACGAAGGCGGCCTGCGCCCCATGTCAGTCGAGAGTTCGCAGCGACCCGACGGTGACGCGCCCTCAGTCGAACGCGCAGCCCGAACACCCTACCCGGCCTATCGTTTTGAGGCCGGCAATGCTCGTCAAGCCCTGTTGGCTCATTTCAAGGTCGGGACGCTGTCCGGATTCGGGCTTGATGACAAACCGCTGGCGATGCGGGCGGCCGGCGCGATCCTGGCCTACCTGCGCGAGATGCAACCCGGCGCGCTCAAGCCGCTAACCGAGTTGCGGGCGTATTCGACATCGCGCTTCATGGCGCTGGACCAGACCACCCGGCGCAACCTGGAGCTGCTGGAGGGCTTGCGCACGCGAACCAGGCTCGGTTCCCTGTTGGGCGTGCTGGACAAGACCCAGACCCCGATGGGCGCGCGTTTGCTGCGCGCGTGGGTGGCCCAACCGCTGCTTGATCAAGCCGAGATCGAGCGACGCCTGACCCGGGTCGAGGTCCTTTACAGCGATACGGTTTTGCGCGAAAAGACGCGCGAGGCCCTGCGCGGGTTGCCTGACCTGGAACGGCTGGCGACCCGGATTATGGGCGGGCTCGCTTCCTCCAAGGAACTGCTCACGCTCAAGGCCGGGCTGGCGCAGGTGTTCAGAGTGGATGCGGTTGCCGCTGATCGCTTGCCCGCCGAGGATGATCTGGCCAGCGAACATGCCGGACGTCTGGCCGAAGCCAGCGCGAAGATTGCGGCGGCGCTGCGTGACACGGGTGACGAGGATTCGGGCGAGGGCTTTATCAGGCCAGGATATAGCGCCGAGCTCGACGGGATCGCGCTTGCGGCCCGTGACGCAAAACTGTGGGTGGCTAACCTCGAACGCACTGAGCGCGAGCGGACGGGGATTCGATCGCTCAAAGTCAGTTACAACAAGGTTTTCGGGTACTACATCGAGATCACTCACGCCAACCGCGAAGCTGCGCCCGCCGACTACATCCGCAAGCAGACCCTGACAAATGCCGAGCGCTATATCACCCCGCAACTCAAGGAGTACGAGACGCTCATCCTCAACGCCGACGACCGGATAGCGGCTCTCGAGCGCGAACTTTTGTCCGGCCTCCTTGACCAACTTGCTGCCTATGCGAAAGACATCTTGGCGGCGGCGGCGCGGGCAGCCCGCCTGGATGTCGCCGCCGGGCTGGCCGACTGCGCGGCGCGGAACGGATACTCTCGCCCCGAGATGACCTCCGAGCCCGTCATCGATATTCGTGAGGGGCGGCACCCAGTGATCGAACAGCTCCTCAACGAAATCCCCTTCACCCCGAACGACTGCCAGCTCGATGACGATGCCCGCATCCTGGTTATCACCGGGCCGAACATGAGCGGCAAGTCCTCCTACATGCGCCAGGTGGCCCTGATCTGCCTGATGGCCCAGATCGGCTCATTTGTCCCGGCCCGCAGCGCGCGACTGCGCCTGGTTGACCGGATCTTCACCCGCATCGGCGCCCAGGACGAACTCACCGCCGGCCAGAGCACGTTTATGGTCGAGATGGTCGAGACCGCGTCGATTCTGCGTCACTGCACCCCCGCGAGCCTGGTCATCCTCGATGAAATCGGGCGCGGAACCAGCACCTATGACGGACTGGCAATCGCCTGGAGCGTGATCGAGTATCTGCATAACCATCCGGACCGACGATCCAGCACGCTCTTCGCCACCCACTATCACGAGCTCATCCGGCTGGCCGAGAAACTGCCCCACGTGCGCAACTTCAACGTCGCGGTCAGCGACGAGGGCGGCGCGATCGTCTTTTTGCACAAGGTTGTTGCAGGCGGAGCGGACCGTTCGTACGGCATCCATGTCGCGCAGCTGGCTGGGCTGCCCTCCGGCGTCGTTCACCGGGCCCAGGACATCCTGCGCGATCTCGAGGACGGCAAGGCCCGCGGCCGGGCAATCGAGGCGGCCCGCAAGCCCATTCCTCAGACTCCCTCTCTATTCGCGCCGGAATCGCCGGCGCTCGCCCGCCTGCGCGAGCTCGACCCAAATACGCTCAGTCCCATCGAGGCGCTCACCGCGCTGTTCGAACTGAAGAAACTCAACTGACCCATGAAACCTACCCCTGAGATTGAAGCCCGTCTCACGTCCGAACGCAACATCTGGCTGGCGACCGTGCGCGCCAACGGCAAACCGCACCTCGTTCCAATCTGGTTTGTCTGGTGGAATGGCGGGGCCTGGATTTGCACCAGCCCGAAGAGCGTCAAAGCGCGGAACATTGGCACGCAGTCGAACGTTATGTTTTCGCTCGAGAATGGCGACAAGCCGGCCCTGGCCGAGGGCGCCGCAGCGCGGATGGAGGGGCCGTTTCCCGACGCGCTCGTCGACGCATTCAAGGCCAAATACGGATGGGACATCAACGCCGATTCGGACTACGGCGCGGTATTCGAGATTCGCGTGACGCGCTGGCTGAGTTGGAGCACGGACAGCGCAGCCTGAAGGCTGCGCCCACAACGTTATGCTGTTCGGGACATCGGCGGTCGCGGCCAAGGCCGGGCCTCCTCGAACGCGGCGGCGGCGCGCAATACCTGTGCATCTGCCCAGCGCCGGCCCACGACTTGCAGCCCGACGGGCATTCCGGATGACGCGGTGCCGCACGGCACACTGGCCGCGGGATGCCCGCTCATGTTGAACGGAAACGTAAACGGGGTGTAGCGAAACTCGGCCGTGGACCCCCCGGCAATCTCCACCGGAATCGGGACGCCGGCCTTCCAGGCTGTGGTCGGCATGGTCGGCGTGAGCAACAGGTCATAGCGCTCAAAGAAGCGCCGCAGCACGTCGTAGAGCTTCAGTCGCTCCGCGTGGGCGCCGGCAAGCTCCGCCGCAGAGGCGCCGTCGTATTCGCGGACCATCGCCACAAGCCCGGGATCCATGCGCTCGGCCCAGGCCGGGAAGTAGTCGCGCACCGCCGCGCCAAGGCCGCACGCCCAAAGAAGCTTGAAGAATGGGGCGGGATTGGCGAAACCTGGATCGGCCTCTTCCACCACGCAGCCAAGCTCATCCGCAAAGACGCGGGCCGCCCGTTCGCATAACGTGCGCACCTCAGGATCAACCGGGGCATAGCCGAGGGTCGGGCTCCAGGCGACCCGCAGGCCTTGCGCACCGCCGTCGCAGGCGGCCAGATAGTCCATCCCGTTGGCGGGCAGCGAGAATGGATCGCGCACGTCGGCGCCGGTCATTCCGTTCAACATCAATCCGGCGTCCCTTACCGAAAACGCGATCGGACCGACATGCGACATCACCCCAACGGCGCTCGGCGGGAAAACCGGGACGCGCCCAAACGATGGCTTGAGCCCGAACACGCCTGTAAAGGAGGCGGGGATGCGAATAGAGCCGCCTCCATCGGTGCCCACTGCCAACGGGCCCATGCCGAGCGCGACCGCAACTGCGGCGCCGCCCGAAGAGCCGCCGGGAGTCAAGTCCAGATTCCAAGGATTGCGAGTGACACCGGTTACCGGGCTATCGGTCACGCCTTTCCAGCCAAGTTCTGGGGTTGTGGTCTTTCCGATCACAATCGCGCCCGCAGCCTGGATCAGGTCGACGGCGGGCGCGTTCTCCAGCGGAACGAAATCAGCGTAGACGGCGGACCCCCGCATGGTCCTCACGCCTCGGGTTAGGAGCAGATCCTTGATTGAGACAGGGACGCCATGCAGCGGGCCGAGTGGACTGCCTGCCGCAACCTGGGCCTCAGCCGCGCGGGCGTGAGCCCGGGCAGATTCCTCGGTCAGCGCGCAAAACGCATTCACCCTGCTATCCAACGTCTTGATGCGGTCATAGACGGCATCAAGGATTTCAACCGGGGATACCTCTCCGGCCCGAACCATGCGGGCAAGATCGACAGCGGAGGCAAGGGCGAGGTCGGTGGTCTGCCGGGAATTAGTCATCAGGCACCTGGTACTTGAGGCGGTCACCCCGATACACCGCCCGCATGAACTCAACCGGCGCACCATCGGCGCCGATGACGGTGCGTTCGATCATGAGCA
>Ga0209477_1002225_pt1 | contig 11328 bp, 6 predicted proteins | sample KloWWTupernatant_FD_187180 | JGI IMG/M metagenome (GOLD analysis project Ga0209477, IMG submission 187180) | Active sludge microbial communities from Klosterneuburg, Austria, studying microevolution and ecology of nitrifiers - Klosterneuburg... | ecosystem: Engineered > WWTP > Aerobic digester >...
GACGAGGTGTCCGGCCCGGCCCATCGCGGGTGAGAGCTCGACCCAGCGGGTCGCGAAGCCCAGCTCCGCGAGCTCGGCGGCGAAGAGCGCGCCGACCTTGCGCACTCCGGCGAGATTCTCGGTCGCGCTCGGCTGGTCGACGGCCCGGCGAAGGAGGTCGATGGCGCGGCCGCGATTCGCTTCGACCCGAGCGACCAACCGCTGCTCGACTGCGCTCAGCCCCTCGCCCGCCGCAGATGCAGGCCCGGCGGCAGCGAGTGCCAGGGCGGCGATGCGAGCCCAGCTGAGGAGGAAAGACGACCTGCCCATGAACGCCTCCCTGAAGAGTCGCCAAGGTACCACGCTGCGGCTGGCGAACAGGAGTCGGACGGGCCTTACCCTCTCAGGGAACCGTCGCCGACCAGGCCGCGCTGTTGGCGCTCTCGAACCCGTCCCGGAACAGCTGCAGGTCGATGCGATAAGGCTCGCGCCAGGTCTCGGATCCGAGCGCCGAGAACAGGATTCGCGTCGCCGCAGGATCGACCGCCACGGACTGCGGGCGGCTCGCTGCGACTCCCGGCCAGGCTTCGGGCAGGAGCCTTACGGAAACGCCGTCGGTGATCCAGAGCTCCCTTCCGGCGACGCCGTCGTCGGCCGCGAACACCAATCGGTTGCCGGCGGCGACGAGATCGGTCGGGCCGCTCGAACCCACGCCAGGCAGCAAGTCGGCGACCCGCGCCACCTGGCTGCCGTCGGTCGACCACAGCTCATATCCGCCCGTCGGGTCCTGGGCCGAGAAATAGAGGCGCGCGCCGGCCGAGGTCAGATAGCTCGGGTAGGCGTCGCCGCCCAGCGGGTGAATGTCGGTGACGCGCTGGGCCGAGACGCCGTCGGTCTTCCAGACTTCGGCACCGAAAGACGGCTCGTCGAAGACGAAGTAAACGCCGCCCGGCCCGGCCGTCAGATCGCTCGGCGTGTCGACGCCGGAGAGGTTCGACACCCGTGTGGCCGTCAAACCGTCGCTGCGCCAGACCTGCCTGCCGGTCACGCCATCGTCGGCCATGAAGTAGGCCGCGCCGTTCCACGCCACGAGCTCGTCGAGCCGGTCGGGTTCGCCGGCTCCCGGCACGATCTCGATCAGCGTCGGCTCGGCGTCGTTCTCGGCCATCGTGAAGAGCTCCCTGCCAGTGGGACCGGGTTCGCCGAAGAAGTAGAGCCGGTTCCCTGCGACGGTCAACTGGTCGGGCGAGAGGCCGGCCTGGTTGCCGAAATCGAGCATCACAGCCGGCGATCCGGCGTCGGCGATGCGGAAGAGCTGCTCGCCGAGCAGCTCGTCGTAGGCGACGAAGAAGAGACTCGAACCGAGGACGACAAGCCGGCTCGGAGAGCTGCCGGAGCTCCCCGGGCGCAGCTCGAAGAGCTCGGTGCCGCCGGCCGTGCCGTCGCTGTGCCAGAGCTCGGCACCGGTCGCCGGAGTCGTGGCGCTGAACCAGATCTCGCCCTCGAACAGCGTGAACCTCGACGGCGACGAGGAGCCTGCGCCGACGTTGAGATCGATCGCTTCCGCACCGGCCGGCGTACCGTCCGTCACCCAGAGCTCGCGCCCGGAAAGCGCGTCGTCCGCCGAGAAGAAGGCCGTCTCGCCGAGCCAGACGAACTCCGCCGGACTCGAAGAGTAGGTCGCGAGGTCGGTCTCCGGCATCTCTACGTCCGCGCTGTCGATCGACCAGAGCTCGCGAGCTCCCGCCGTCGAGACGCCGTAGAGCAGTCGGCCATCGCCGATGGCGAAGGCCGGGCCGGAGAGGCAGGAACCTTCCCACTCGATGGTACCGGCCGCCGTGCCGTCGGTGTGCCAGCAGTTGCCGCCCTCCAGGAAGTAGACGCGGCTGTTCCACACCAGCGTGTGCTCGGGATTGCTGGGCGGGCCGGAGGTCGACAGATTCTTGATCTGCGCCACGGTCGCGCCGTCGTAGGTGAACAGCCGCGTGCCGCCGCCACCATCGTCGCCGGTGAAGACCAGCTTGGTCCCCAGCGCTGCGAGACCGTTGGGGCTCCCGTCGTCCAGCCCGGTTGAAAGGTCGGTGACCCGGCTGGTGACGCCGCCGACGCGCTGCCAGAGCTCGAACCCGAGGACGCCGTCGTCGGCGGTGAAGAAGAGCCGCGCGAGGCCCGGGTGCCAAAAGAACTTCGCGGGATAAGAGTCCTCCGTGGGGTGGATGTCCGCGAGCTGCAAGGTTCCGGGACCGCTGCCGTCGCTCGCCCAGGGTTCGCAGCCAGCGGCTACCGTGCAGGCGGAGAAGACGACATTGGCGCCGACGGCATAGAGCCCGGACGGATATCCCGAACCCGCGCCCGGCTCGATGTCCTTGACCAGGCTCACGCCGCCGACCGTCCAGCGCCAGAGCTCGGTGCCGGCGGTGGCGTCGCCGGCGCGGAAGAAGAGGATGCCGCCGGCCGCAGCGAACTGACCGGGAGCGCTGCCGGGTAGCCCCGGATTGATGTCCGCGACCATCGTCGTGCCCCCGGCGGTGCCGTCCGTGACCCAGAGCTCGGCTCCCGAAACTCCATCGTTGGCGCTCAGGACCGCGCGGCCGGCGCCAATCGGGAAAAGGCCCGAAGGGAGAGAGGTGGCGCTGCCGGGGGCGATGTCCTCGACCAGAACCGTACCGCCGGGGGTACCGTCGGTGATCCAGAGCTCTCTGCCGGAAGCGGGCGAGTTGGCGGTGAAGAGCACCTGCGAACCGATGACCACGAACTGCTCCGGATTCGAGCCGGTCGGCCCGGGAAAGAGATCCGCCAGGCGCTCGGTCACGCCCGTGTCGAGATGGAGCACCCACGGCTCGAGGCCGGTCAGGCCATCGTCGCCGGAGAAGAAATGGAGGAGGCCAACCACGGCGACTTCGTCGTCGAAGCTCGCCCAGCCCGCAGCAGCGTTTCCGGTCGTGTTGATGTCGTCGACCAGCAGCGCCTGCGCGCCGAGGCCGCTCGCGCCCGCCAGCATCGCGACGCATATCGGCAGCGCCGACAAAAAGGGCATGGGGCGGCGGGTCGTCGCGCGGCAAGAGCTCGAGATGGGCACAGTGCGGTCTCCTTTTCCATGGTGGCGAAAGGCACGACCGGAACTGGACATCGGCCGGTGAGACCAGCGGGCGGTGCGCGGCGGGTGACCGCGCAGGCGGCGGTCAGGCCTTCTTGAGGAAGCAGGTCTTGAGGATCAGCCCCTTCACCTTGTCGGTGTTGCAGGCGATCTCTTCTTCGTCCTCCGTCAGGCGGATGTTCTTGATCTTGGTGCCCTGTTTGAGGGTGACCGACGTGCCCTTCACCTTCAGGTCCTTGATCACCAGAACCGAGTCGCCCTGGCTGAGGATGTTGCCGTGACAGTCCTTGACTTCCATGAGTGGCTCCCTTGACCACTGATCGTACCAAGCGGGCTCGGCGAAGCTGCCCGCAGCGGAGGAGATCGACAATGACCGCTTGGGGGGCAGCGGCGGCCGCAGAGCGATAGTCTCCCCGCGACTCCATCCTGTCCGACACCCGCGGAGACGAAATGCCAGAGAACCTGATCCACGAATCCAGGCACTTCACCACCCGTCAGGCTACGGACACGTGTGTGCCGGGTCATCTCGTCGTCGCCAGCAAGGCCCCTTGCACGTCGCTCGACGGCTTCACCCCCGACCAGGCCGCGGATCTCATGCGCTGCCTCGTACAGGCCGAGACCCTGGTGCAGCAGATTCTCCAGCCCGAGAGAATCTACGTTCTGAAGTTCGGCGAGGCGGTGCCGCGGATCCACTTCCACGTCTTCCCCAGAACCGCCAGGCTCCTCGAGGCCTACCTCGCCAAGGTCGCCGACCAGGAACCGTACAGCGGCGCGCGCATCATGGACTGGGTATGGAGTCACCGCGGGTCCGCCGGCTTCGCCGAGGAGGAGATTCAGGCGTTCATCGAAGCGGCCCGGGCCCGCCTGAGCTCGCCTCGGCCCGTTGGGCGACCCGGCGCACCAGGCCGCTGAAGATCAGCGCGTGCACCGGGTAGAGCGCATACCAGTAGAGCAGCCCGGCGAGTCCCTTGGGAGCGAAGAAGGCGGTCTGCGCCAACACACTCTCGCCTTCGGCCTCGCGCACCTCGAACTGCAGCCAGGCGCGGCCAGGCACTTTCATCTCGGCGCGCAGGCGCAGCAGCGTCGGCGGCTCGACGGCTTCGACGCGCCAGAAGTCGAGCGCATCGCCGGGGCGTAACTCGACCGGATCGCGGCGGCCGCGGCGCATGCCGACGCCCCCCACCAGGCGGTCCAGGGCGCCGCGCACCCGCCAGGTCCAGTCCATGTAGAGCCAGCCGGTGCGTCCGCCGAGCCGACTCACCGCGGCGAAGACGCGCTCCGGGCTCGCCGCGACACGTATCTCACGACGCTCGAGGATCATCCCCTCGCGGTTCTCCAACCGCACGATCGGCCGATCGCCCTGGCTCGACGAGAGCGCGTCGCTCCAGCTCGTCTCGACCGCGCCGGCGTCGAGTTTCTCCAGGGCGAGTCGCACCGCCTCGCGGAAGCCGAGTGGCACGACCTCGGGAAAGAGCTGGCGCGCAAGCGTGTCGCGCACGACCACCTCGTTCTTCAGGCCGAGGACGAGCGGGCGCGCGATGGCCGCCGGAATCGGCGTCACCAGATGGACCCACAGCGAAGAGAGCCGCGGCGTCAGCACGGGGACCGGCAGCAACCACCGCCGCAGCCCGCGGGCTGCGGCGTAACCGGTCATCATCTCGCCGTAGGTGACGACGTCGGCGCCACCGATCTCGATCGTCCGCCCGGCGCTTTCGGGATGTTCGAGTGCGGCGACGAGATAGTCGAGCACGTTGCGGATCGCGATCGGCTGCGTGCGGGTGAAGACCCAGCGCGGGCAGATCATGATCGGCACGCGCTCGGCGAGGTAGCGGATCATCTCGAACGACAGGCTCCCCGAGCCGACGATGACTCCGGCCCGCAGCTCGGTCACCGGCACTCCGGCCTCGCCGAGCGCGACGCCGGTCTCCTGCCGCGAGCGCAGGTGATGCGAGAGCGCCGTGGCCGGGTCGCCGAGGCCGCCGAGATAGACGATGCGTCCGACGCTGGCGGCGCGTGCCGCGGCGCCGAAGGCCGCCGCGGCCTCGCGATCGCGCCGGGCGAACTCCTCGCCGGTTCCCAGGCTGTGGATCAGGTAGAAGGCGACGTCGATCCCGGCGAGCGCGGGAGCGAGCGTCGCCGGCGCCAGCGCGTCGCCGGCCACCACCTCGACCCGGTCGCGCCAGGGTCTGCCGGCGAGCCGCTCGGGGTCGCGCGCCAGGCAGCGCACGGCGTGGCCGGCCGCGAGCAGCCGCGGCACCAGACGTCCACCGACATAGCCGGTGGCACCGGTCACCAGGATCCGCCGCGCGGTCTTCATCCTGTCCACTGTACTCGCTACGCGGCACTTTGGATGGGCATTCCTCCTCTCCGCCGCGAAAGAGGGCTCAGCAGCTCTCGCCGACCGCTGGGCCCGCCACGGTGTGGCCGGCCGGAGGGCCGCGCGGCTCAGGGCACCGTGTTCGACCAGAGCGCCGTCGAGCCGAGCTCGAAGCCGTCGGCGAAGATCGTGGTCGCGGGCGGCGGCGAGGAGAAGTCGTCGTTGCGGATCTCGCCCGCGGCCACCGTGTCGTAGGCGATCCACATGCCGCCAGAAGGCGCGGTGGTGATCGCGACCAGGAGCGTCTCACCGGCCTCGACGTCGGTATCGCCGGCGACCACAATCTCGACCTGCTGCGTCTGCGTCGTGGCGCTGACAGGGAATGCCAACGTGCCGGTCGCCGCCGTGTAGTCTTCGCCGGCGGTAGCGCTGCCATCCTCGGTCGCATAGGTCACGGTGACCGGATGGTCGGTGGGAGACAGATGCACCTCGAAGCTCAGCGTGCCGGTGCCGCTCGCGCCCTCGTCGACGAAGCTGTCGTCGATCACGATCCCGGGGAACGCCGGACTGTTGTCGAAGATGTAGAGGTCGGAGGCGGCGAGCCCGAGCGTGGCTCCGCCGGTCGGCGAGGCGAGCGCCAGATCGGCGTACTCCGGGTCGGTCTCGGGAGCGGGATCGAAGAGGATCGGGATCTTCACCACCTTGACGACCTCCCACGGGGCGAAGGTGAGCACCTGGTCGGAGTCCGTGTAGTCCTGGCCGGCGATCGCCGTGTCGTTGGTGCTGGTAAAGGTCACGGAGGCTGTTCCCGCGAGGCCGTGGCTGCGCGTGATCATGGCGTCGCCGGTCGCGAGCACCCCTTCGTAGGAGAGCACCGCGTTGCGATAGAACTGCAACTTCCCGGGATTCGGCCCGCCAACGGCGACGCAGGGCGAAAACTCCGAGGTGTTGCCGAGCGGATCGGTGACCGTCGCGGTCAGGAATGGGTCGACGAGCGCCAGCGGAATCACGGTCGCGAGCGTCGCCTGCCCGCCGCCGCCGGTGGTGACGAGGGTCGAGCCGCGAAACGTTCGCCCCTCGCCGAAGCCGGTCGTACTGCAGACCGGACTGGAGAAAAACTCGACGCGATACTCGGTGTTCGGCTCGTTGATCAGGAGACCCTGGATGGTGGTGACGCCGCCCCCGGCGACCGCCGACGAGATCAACGGGTAGTTCTGGTTGCGGTTGCCGCCGCCGTCGCCGTCGCCGCCGTCGTTGGGCGCGATCCCCTGTTCGCCGATGTCGATGCCGAGCAGCGCATTGCCGAAGATCGAGTTGCCCGAGATTTCGTTGCGGTCGCCGTGCTCGACCCACAGGCCGATGAAGCCGTTGTTGGCGATCACGTTGCCTTCGCCGGCTGCCGTGCCGCCGATCTTGTTGCCGACCGCGTCGAGCACGTAGATGCCGAGTTGGGCGTTGCCAAGGCCAGGGGCGAGCGCCGGATTGGTGCCGATCCAGTTGCCCTGGATGACGTTGCCGCTCGTCGCTGCGCCGCTGAGGGTGATCCCCTGGTAGGTGAAGCCGGCGATGACGTTGCCCGCCCCCGGCGTGCCGATCGTGTTGCCGGGCGAATAGATCTCGATGCCGCTGCCGGTGTCGGCGAGATCGGCGGTCGCCGCGGCGTTCAGGCCGAGGATGTTGTTGCGCATCACATTGCCGGTCGCCCCCTGCTCGAAGGAGACACTGCGCACGTTGCCGGCGATGACGTTGCCATCCGCGGCTGCCGGCCCGCCGATCTCGCAGGCGGTCTCGCCGTAGCCGCGCAGACCGAAGCCGCCGTTGGCGAGCGCCGCGTTGCCCGCGGCGTCGGTGCCGACGTAGTTGCCGCGCACGACGAGCCCCGAGCCGGCGAGCACGACGCCGTGGCTCGAGTTGCCCGAGACGAGGTTGCGCGCGGCGGCGGAGCCGCCGCCCAGCATGTGGCCGTCGCCATCGAGCACGACACCGGACTGATTCGGAATCGCCGCGGTGCCGGCGGCATTCGTGCCGACCTTGTTGCCCTGGATCGTCACTGCCGAGCTCGCGCCATCCGTCACGATGCCATCGGAGCCGTTGCCAGAGACGAGATTGCCTTCGCCGGCGGCGGTGCCGCCGATCGTGACGCCGCTCGCGGCCAGCACCCGGATGCCGATGCCGCCGTTGGCCAGAGCCGCCGTCCCGGCGGCGTTCGTGCCGATGTAGTTGCCGCGGATCAGGTGACCGGTGCCGCTGACGCTCACGCCACCCTGGGAGTTTCCCGAGATGACGTTGCTCTCACCCGCCGTGTCGCCGCCCAGAGTGTGATTGGAGCCACCGAGGCTCACGCCGCCTCCATTCGGCACCGCTGCCGTGCCGGTCGAGTTCACTCCGATGTAGTTCGCACTCACCACGCAGCCCGCAGCCGGGCTCTCGAGCGAAATGCCGACACTGGTGTTGCCCGAGATGACGTTGCGGGTCGTGGCGTCGGCGCCGCCGATGGTGCAGTTGCTGCCGAAGACGCGCAGACCCATTGGCTGACCCGCGAGCGCCGCGGTGCCAGCAGCGTTGGTGCCGATGTAGTTGCCGAAGACCGTCACGCCGTTCGCGGTGCTGCCGAGGGCGATGCCGTTGAAACCGTTGCCGGAGATGACATTGCGGCCGGCCGCGAACGTGCTGCCGATGGTATGCCCGCCGGTCAGCGACCGTATCCCGCCGCCGGCGTTGCCCAGGCCGGCGGCTCCGGTCGCATCGACGCCGATGTTGTTGCCGTGAATCGTCCAGCTGGCGGAGGTGTTGTCGAGATCGATCCCCAGGCCACCGTTGCCGGAGATGGTATTGCCCCGACCGGCGAGCGCCCCGCCGACGAAGACGCCGGTGCCGCCGGTGCCATAGATGCCGTTGCCGTCGTTGGGCACCGCAGCGGTGCCGGCGGCGTTGGTGCCGATGCGGTTGGCCCGGATTGTCACGTTGTTGCCGCCGGCCTGCACCAGAATGCCGCGCTCGCCGTTGCCCGAGATGACGTTGCCGACGTTGGCGTTGCCGATCGCGCAGTTGGCGCCGGAGAGGCGGATTCCCGACAGTCCGTTGCCGGCGTCGGTCGTGCCGTCGAGTGCCAAGCCGACGTAGGACCGTGTGACGACCGTCGTCGCGCTCAGGATCTCGAGACCGTGGCCGGGAAAGCCGGTGACCGCGAGGGCCGAAATGCTCGAGGAAGAGGCGCCGGCGGCGAAGCTCAGGCCGTTGCCCGAGGCGAGACCGGCACCATCGATCCGCACGACCGGCGCGCTTGCCCAGCCGGGCGCGGAGGTGCCGTTCACCACCAGGGACCCGGTGATCTGCGGCAGAGCGCTGCCGGAGATCGTGAACAGGCCGGCAACGCCGAAGGTGATCGTGTCGCCGCCGGCGGCGGCGTTCGCGGCGACGATCGCCTCGCGCAGCGAGCAGTCGGCGTCGCAGACGCCGTCGTTGGTGTCGGCGGTCTTCGACACGGCGAAGGTCGCCGCCCGGGCAGGCGAGGCCGGTACGACGGCGGCGAACAGCAGGGCGAGGAGGCAGATGGGAGTGCGCCCTCGGCGGGCAGAGTGGATCATCGTGGGCTCCAGGGATCGGGTCAGAGTCGCGTGGTCTGCAGATCGTAGGCAGCCGAGGGGAACATCGGCCATCGCATGGAGATGCGAGAACGTCGAGAAAAAGTGCCAGAGCCTCGCGGCACCAGCTGTGGCATCCTGTGGTCGCGCTCACCGCAAAGGGGGCGCCGGGAGAGAGCCAGATGAGCAGCGACATCGTCGTGATCGGCGCCGGAATCCACGGCTGTGCGACCGCCCTGCGGCTGGCGCAGGCCGGCGCGCAGGTGACCGTCCTCGAACGCAGCGTCCCGGGCGCCGAGGCGTCGAGCGCCGCCGGCGGGATCCTCTCGCCCGGCGTCGAGGCGCAGCACGGCGGACCGCTCCTCGCGCTCGCCCAGGAATCGATGCGGCGCTGGCCGGGCTTCGCCGCCGAGCTCGAGGCTGCCACCGGCATCGACCTCGCCTATCGCACGCACGGCACCCTGCGCATCGTCTTCGGCGAATCCGAGGCGGCGGTCTGGCGCGCTGATCTGCCCCGGCTCATCGGCCTCGGTGTCGCTGCCGAGTGGCTCGACGGCGCGGCGCTCTGCGCCCTCGAGCCGGCGCTCTCCACCGGGGCGAGTGGCGGCTTCCTCTTCCGCGACGAGGCGTGCCTCGATCCGAAACCACTCCTGCGCGCGCTTGTCGCCGCCGCGTCGGCCGCCGGAGTCCGTTTCCTCACCGGGCAGGTGCGGCGCATCGCCGTCGAGAACGGGCGCGTCGCCGGCGTCGATCACGTCTCGGGACGCCTCGACGCCGGGGCGGTGCTCCTCGCCGCCGGCGCCTGGGCCGGCCTCGTCGAGGGCAGCGGCCTGCCGGCGGGCGCCGTGCGACCGGTGCGCGGCCAGATGGTGGTCCTCGAGGCTCGCCCGGAGCTCGTCTCCCGCGTCGTTTTCTCGCCCAGGGGTTACCTCGTGCCGCGCCCCGACGGCCGGATCCTCTGCGGCTCGACGATGGAAGAGGCCGGCTTCACGAAGGTGGTCACGGCCTCCGGGATGCTCGGCATCCTCGGTATGGCGATCGAGACCGCCCCCGAGCTCGCTGCGGCGCCCGTCGTCGAATCGTGGTCGAACTTCCGTCCAGCCACGGCCGACGGCCTGCCGATTCTGGGAGCGGGAGCCGTTCCGGGCCTCTTCTACTCCACCGGCCACCACCGCCACGGCATCCTGCTCGCCCCGGCGAGCGCCGACCTCGTCGCCGCGAGCCTCCTCGGCGAAGCGCCGGCGCTCGATCTCGCGCCTTACTCGGCGGCGCGGCTGGGCTGAAACCGGCAAGACACCAGGGCGCGGCCCGCGCTTTCGCTATCTCGCGTCCGAATTCGGACGATGCCGACTGGTAAAGTCGGCTGAGATGCCTGCCGCCACCACCATCGACTTCGCCAAGGAACTCAACTCCGACCAGCTCTCCGCCATCACCCACGGGGACGGTCCGCAGCTCGTCCTCGCCGGCGCCGGCTCGGGCAAGACCCGCGTCATCACCTACCGCGTCGCCTGGCTGGTGCAGGAACGCGGCGTCGATCCGGCGTCGATCGTCGCCGTCACCTTCACCAACAAGGCGGCCGGCGAGATGCGCGACCGCGTCGAGCGGCTGCTCAACGTCTTTCCCCTGCCGACTTTCGTCGGCACTTTCCACCGCTACGCCCTGACGCTGCTGCGACGCTACGGCGAACGAGTCGGGCTGCCGCGCGACTTCGCCATCCTCGACACCGATGACCAGAAGCGCCTGGTGACCCAGGCGATGCAGGCCGAAGGCGTGTCGGAGACCAGCTTCCCGCCGCGCACCCTTCTCGCGGCGATCTCCGGCGCCAAGAACCGCCTGCTCACGCCGGCGCAGTACGAGCGCGAGGCGAAGGACTTCTTCGAGCAGCGGGTCGCGCGCGTCTACCGCCGCTACCAGTCGCTGGTGGCGCAGGCTTCGGGAGTCGACTTCGACGACATGATGAGCCTCGCGGTCAAGCTCTTCACCGAGCACAAGGACATCGCCGACCGCCTGCGCAGCCGCACCCGCTACCTGTTGGTCGACGAGTTCCAGGACACCAACCAGGCGCAGCTCAAGCTGGTTTCCGAGCTCGCCGGCACCAACGGCAATCTGACCGCCGTCGGCGACGAGGACCAGGGCATCTATCGCTGGCGCGGCGCCGACGTCACTCACATCCTCGAGTTCGAGCGCCACTTCCCGGGCGCTGCCGTGCGCAAGCTCGAACGCAACTACCGTTCGACCGGCACGATCCTCGACGCCGCCAACGCGGTGGTCTCGCACAACGTGCTGCGCCGCGGCAAGAAGCTGTGGACCGCCGCCGGCAAGGGCGAGTCGATCGCGCTCCATCGCGCCGG
>Ga0209477_1002231_pt1 | contig 11320 bp, 9 predicted proteins | sample KloWWTupernatant_FD_187180 | JGI IMG/M metagenome (GOLD analysis project Ga0209477, IMG submission 187180) | Active sludge microbial communities from Klosterneuburg, Austria, studying microevolution and ecology of nitrifiers - Klosterneuburg... | ecosystem: Engineered > WWTP > Aerobic digester >...
CCCCCGGACGGACGAACGGCCGCGGGTCGGAAACCGACCCGCGGCCGCTCAAGTTCGGGATGCGGAACGCCGGAGCAGCGTCAGCCGCCGAGCGACGCCGGCGGAACTTCGATCTCTTCCTTGACGGTCAAGACCTTGTAGAAACACCAGCCGGTCAGGCCCCAGACGAAGGCGGTCGACGAGAGGAGGAAGATCCAACCCAGGGTCGTCATTTCGAGGTCTCCTTGTCAGTCGTTCGGGGCATGTTTGCCGTCGATATCCAGGCCGGCCGCGCGCCAGCGCTGCGAGCCGATCCGGGTGCAAATGATGAGGATCAATGCCGTCGCCAGAATAAGCCCGATCGCCCCCTGCCGCAACGGCTCGTCCATGACCGACTTCACCCAGCTGCCGAGATTCTGCGTGCAGAAGGCAATGAAGACGACCAGCAGGTAGATCGGCGTGACGTACTTCATGATGAATTTGTAGAAGCCCGGGATGCGGATCTGCGCCCCCATGTGGGCCTCTTTCCACCCCTTCTCGATGCCGAAGACCCAGCTGAAGGCGATGATCTGGATCATCGCCAGGACGAAGATCAGGAAGGTCCCGACCCAGTCGTCGATGGTCGACCAGAAGATGCCCCCCTTGCTGTAGTACATCACCAGGAAGGAGCCGACGAGACAGATGCCCACCATCAGCGAGGTCGACTGTTTGCGACCCCATCCGAGCGCTTCCTGGAAGAAGGCGAGCGACGGCTGGTACATGGAGATCGAGCTCGTGATCGCGGCCAGGAAGAGCATGAAGAACCAGATCGCGCCGACGATGTTGCCGAACGCCCCCATGTGGGCGAAAACCACCGGCAAGGTGGTGAAGCCGAGACCGAAAGTGCCGCCCTGGACGGCGCCGATCATGTTGGCCGTGCCGAGGAAAACGAACGAAGCGGTGAGCGTGATGAGGCCGCCGAAACCGACCTCGAAGAGCTCGTTGGTCGCCGAGGCGGTGAGTCCGGAGAGGACCACGTCGTCCTTCTTCTTCAAGTAGGAGGCGTAGTTGATGATCACGCCGAAGCCGACCGAGAGCGAGAAGAAGATCTGCCCGGCGGCGGCGAGCCAGGTCTGCGGGTTCGAGAGGGCCTCGAAGTTCGGGTTCCACATGTAGGCGAGGCCGTTGATCACGTTCTGGTCGGGGTGCGTCGGGTCGGGGGTGCCCAGCGTCAGGACGCGCGCCAGGACGATCAGGGCGCAGACCGCCATCGCCGGCATCGCCCAACTGACGAACTTCTCGATCCCCTTCGAGAGGCCGCGGAAGACCAGCCAGATGTTGATCCCGAAGGTGATGATCCAGAAGACCAGGGTCTCGATCGACCCGCCGGTGAGGACGCCGTTCTCCTCGCGGCCGGTAAAGGTGTTGTAGAAGGCGCCGGCGGAGGCCGCCTGGTCGGCGATCGGCGCCGCGGCGTCCACCCCGATGCCACCCGTCAGGTAGTGCCAGAAGTAGCCCAGGCACCACGCCTCGATGTAGGTGTAGTAAAAGGAAACGGCGAGCGGAATCAGGACGCCGATGATGCCGAGATAGCGGAACGTTCCGCCGTGGCCGAAGACGCCCATGATGCTGGGCGAGGAGTGCAGACCCTTGCGCCCGCCGTAGCGGCCCATGGTCCACTCCGCCCAGCCGATCGGGATGCCGAGGAAGAGCAAGGCACAGAAATAGGGAATCATGAAAGCGCCGCCGCCGTTCGCCGCCGCCTGACCCGGGAACCGGAGGAAGTTCCCCAAGCCGACCGCCGAGCCCGCGACGGCGAGGATCACCCCCAGCCGCGTGCCCCACTCCTGTTTGGCTTCATGCTTCGACATCGGCTCTCCTCTATGAACGCCCATGATGGCGATGGCCCAGCCAAGCGACGCCCGACCCCGCGACTCTCCAAAGAACTCCCCTGCCGGAAAACTGGCGCAGTCTAACCCCATTCGTCCTCAGGAGACCGTCCTTCCCGGCCAATTCCCAGCGGCCGTCGCTTTCGGCTAGAATTCCCCGGTTTGAAGCCCATGGCAGGGCCCTTTCGAAGCCCCGGCTGCCGGATCGGCCAGGGCCGCTTTCAGTGCGATCCCAAGGATTTCTTGAAGCTGGCGCGGCTCGGTCCCGAGACCGCCCGCAAACTCAAGCTCCGGCCCCGGGAGGGGACGGGGCAGTCTCGAACGGAGGAGTCATGCATTCCTGGATGAGTCGTTTCCCGCGCGCTGGACGAGTGGTTCTCGCCCTGCTCGCCCTGGCCGCCGTCTGCGGCGCCGGTCCTGTCCACGCCAGCGAGGCGGAGTTGAAGCTCCCCGACCTGGGAAGCGTCTCGTTCCTCGGCGTCGCGGGCTCGACCCTGTTGCTTTTCGGCCTCTTCGTCTGCCTGCTCGGCCTGCTCTTCGGACTGGTGATGTACACCCAGCTCAAGAACATGCCGGTGCACAACTCGATGCGCGAGATCTCGGAGCTCATCTACGAGACCTGCAAGACGTACCTGCAGACCCAGGGCAAGTTCATCATGATCCTGTGGGCGTTCATCGCCACGATCATCGTCGTCTACTTCGGCTGGCTGCGGCACTTCCATCTGAATCAGGTGGCTCTCATCATCGCCTTCAGCCTCATCGGCATCGCCGGCAGCTACGGCGTCGCCTGGTTCGGTATCCGCATCAACACCTTCGCCAACTCCCGTTCGGCCTTCGCTTCGCTGCGCGGCAAGCCGTTCCCGACCTACGCCATTCCGCTCAAGGCCGGCATGTCGATCGGCATGCTGCTGATCTCGACCGAGCTGGTGATCATGCTGGCGATCCTGCTCTTCGTCCCGGGTGACTTCGCCGGACCGTGCTTCATCGGCTTCGCCATCGGCGAGTCGCTGGGCGCTGCGGCGCTGCGTATCGCCGGCGGCATCTTCACCAAGATCGCCGACATCGGCGCCGACCTGATGAAGATCGTCTTCAACATCAAGGAAGACGACGTCAGGAACCCCGGCGTCATCGCCGACTGCACCGGCGACAACGCCGGCGACTCGGTCGGCCCGACGGCCGACGGCTTCGAGACCTACGGCGTCACCGGTGTCGCGCTCATCACCTTCATCCTGCTCGCGGTGGCGAATCCGGTCGTCCAGGTGCAGCTCCTGGTGTGGATCTTCGTCATGCGCATCCTGATGGTCGGCACCTCGGCGGTCTCGTACTGGATCAACGAGGCGATCGCCAAGGCGAAGTACCAGAACGCCGACAAGATGAACTTCGAGGCGCCGCTCACCTCGCTCGTCTGGCTGACCTCGATCATCTCGGTCATCGTCACCTACGTCGCCTCGAAGGCCCTCGTTCCGGAGCTCGCCGGCGACACCACGCTGTGGTGGAAGCTCGCGACGATCATCACCTGCGGCACCCTCGCCGGCGCGATCATCCCGGAGCTGGTCAAGATCTTCACCTCGACCGAGTCCGGGCACGTCAAGGAGGTCGTCATCGCCTCGCGTGAGGGCGGCGCGTCGCTCAACATCCTCGCCGGACTCGTCGCCGGAAACTTCTCCGCGTTCTGGATGGGCCTCACCATCGTCGGCCTGATGGGTGTCGCCGCCTGGATCGCCACCATGGGCTTGGGCGTGCTGATGCTGGCGCCGGCGATCTTCGCCTTCGGTCTCGTCGCTTTCGGCTTCCTCGGCATGGGTCCGGTGACCATCGCCGTCGACTCGTACGGCCCGGTGACCGACAACGCGCAGTCGGTCTACGAGCTGTCGCAGATCGAAGCCATCCCCGGCATCGAGGCCGAGCTGCAGAAGGACTTCGGCTTCAAGCCGCAGTTCGAGAAGGGCAAGGACTTCCTCGAGGCCAACGACGGCGCCGGCAACACCTTCAAGGCGACGGCGAAGCCGGTGCTCATCGGCACCGCGGTGGTCGGTGCGACGACGATGATCTTCTCGATCATCGTCATGCTGACCAAGGGCCTGACGGTCGACATGGAGAAGCTGTCGCTCATGCATTCGCCCTTCCTGCTGGGGCTGGTGATCGGCGGCGCGGTGATCTACTGGTTCACCGGCGCCTCGATCCAGGCGGTTTCGACCGGCGCCTACCGCGCGGTCGAGTTCATCAAGAAGAACATCAAGCTCGATGCCGGTGCCGGACGGGCCTCGGTCGCCGACTCGAAGAAGGTGGTCGAGATCTGCACCCAGTACGCGCAGAAGGGCATGTTCAACATCTTCCTGGTGGTCTTCTTCTGCACCCTGTCGTTCGCCTGCTTCGAGCCGTTCTTCTTCATCGGCTACCTGATCTCGATCGCCATCTTCGGCCTTTATCAGGCGATCTTCATGGCCAATGCCGGCGGCGCCTGGGACAATGCCAAGAAGATCGTCGAAGTGGAGCTCAAGGAGAAGGGCACGCCGCTCCATGCCGCGACGGTCGTCGGCGACACGGTCGGCGATCCGTTCAAGGACACCTCGTCGGTGGCCATGAACCCGGTGATCAAGTTCACCACCCTCTTCGGCCTGCTCGCCGTCGAGCTCGCGGTCGAGATGACCGCCGCCGGCCAGCACACCCTGACGCAGTTCCTCGCCGCCGGCTTCCTCGCCGTGGCGCTGTTCTTCGTCTACCGCAGCTTCTACGGCATGCGGATCCACAGCGGCAACGAGGCCACCAGTCACTGACCTCGCGGTTCGGCTGAAAGCAGAGAAAAGGCCCCGGAGCGATTCCGGGGCCTTTTTCTTTTGTTGCAGGCGGCGGTGGCTCCTACTCCGGCCAGGTCGGGGCGCCGCCACGCAAGTGCTCGAAGACGAGCGCGGTCTCGAGATGCCCGACCTCCGGCCGGGTGGTGAAGGCGTCGATCGCGAAATCGCGCAGGTGGTCGGCGTCGCGCGCCCGCACGTGCACCAGAAAGTCGTTCCCGCCCGCCATGTGGTAGGCCGCGACGACCTCGGGCAAGGTCTGGACATAGAGGCGAAAGGCCTCGAACTGGTCGCGCGAGTGCTGCTGCAGACGGACCGAGATCATCGCCTCGAGACCGAGGCCGAAGGCACGCGGATCGACCTCGGCATGGAAACCGCGCAGCCAGCCCTGCCGAGTCAGGCGCCGGAAGCGCTCGAGCGCCGACGACGCAGCGAGACCCACTCTGGCCGCCAGTTCCTTGTTGGAAAGCCGTGCATTGTTCGACAGCGCCGCCAGAATCTCGCGGTCGATTCGGTCGAGCGAGCGCGGATCGGCCCGATTCCGCAGAACATTCGATGGACTCTCCGAACTCCGCGGATTACTCTGTTGCTTCTTCATGGAGACGAATTCTATGCGGTTTTCGAGCACATCCATCGACACCCTCGCCACCCACGCCGGACGCGACGGCTTCGCCGAGCTCGGCGTGCATGCACCGCCTATCGACCTCTCTTCGACCTACCCGTTCCCCGATCTCGACCAGGCAACCGCGGCACTCGACGCTTTCGCCGCCGGCGCCGCGACCGCGGCGACACCGATCTACGGCCGCCTGCACAACCCGACGGTGGCGCGCTTCGAAGCGGGGCTCGCAGCACTCGAAGGGGCGGAGGAAGCGGTCGCCTTCGGCAGCGGCATGGCGGCGATCACTGCCGTCCTGCTCGCCGCCAGCGCCCACGGGCGCCATGTCGTCGCGGTGCGGCCGCTCTATGGAGGCACGGATCACCTCCTGGCCTCGGGGCTGCTCGGTATCGAGGCGAGCTTCGTCGGCGTCCACGAGGTCGCGGGAGCCCTGCGCCCCGACACCGCGCTGGTCCTCGTCGAAACGCCCGGCAACCCGACGCTTTCGCTGGTCGACATCGCCGACGTCGTCCGTCAGGCGGGCGCGGTGCCGGTCGCCGTCGACTCGACCTTCGCTACCCCGGTCCTCCAGCGGCCGCTTGCCCACGGCGCGACCTACAGCATCCACAGCGCGACCAAGTTCCTCTCCGGACACGGCGACGTGATCGCCGGTGTGGTGGCGTGCAGCGCGGCCGCCGCGGCGGGCTTGCGCCAGCTGCGCATCCTCACCGGTGCCCTGCTCCACCCCTGGGCGGCCTACCTGCTGCACCGAAGCCTGCCGACCCTGCCGCTGCGCGTACGACGCGCGCAGGAGAGCGCGGGCCTGCTCGCCACGCAACTGGCCGCCCATCCTGGCGTCACGCGGGTGCTCTACCCAGGCCTCCCCGGCGGCGATCCGGAGCAACTCGTCGGCCGGCAGATGAGCGGCGCCGGGGCGATCCTCGCCTTCGAGCTGGCGGGCGGCGCCGCGGCGGCGCGTCTCGTGCTGCAGAATGTCAAGCTCGCGACGCCGGCGGTCTCCCTCGGTTCGACCGACACTCTGATCGAGCATCCGGCGGGACTCACCCATCGCCTGGTAGACCCTCAGGCGCTCGCCGCCGAGGGAATCAGCCCCGGTCTCCTTCGCCTCTCCGTCGGCATCGAGGATCCAGCCGACATCTGGCGCGATCTCGAGACGGCACTCCTCCTCGCAGCAGAAACTCCGGCGCGGCAGACCCAACTTGCCGAAGCACGTCTCCAGTCACCCCGCGCTAGGGGATGAGGATGTTGTTGACGCAGAACCGCGGCGCGTTCGCCGGGAAGAAGTAGGCGAGACCTATGCAGTTCTCGTCGGAGAGGTAGCTCTGGCCGTCGAGGATCGTGAAGTTCTGATTGTTGAAGTAGGTACAACTGTAGGTGATCTGCTCCCCCACCCCGAACTCGTAGAAGCTCGGCGGACCGAACGAAGCGACCGCCGGCGATTGCCAGTCCGTCGAGACGACGATGTCCGACAGGCCGTTGCGGAGCTTCGCTTCCTGGGCGTAGCCGTGGGTATGCGTCGAGAACCACCAGAACTTGACCCCGGTCGGGACGGCGCAGGTGTGGGTCGACGTGGAAACGCTCAGCGGCGGGAGCGTCAGTTGGGTGTCGAAGGTCGTGAAAGTCGCGGTCTTCGTGTAGCTCACTTCCGGCGCATGGGCATAAGCCGTCAGCGTCACGGCGGTCGTCACCGGCTGATCGGTAACGTTGATCAGGTGGGCGACGAGAACGGCGGGCTGCCCGGCCAGGAACTCGAGCGCGAGCGGGTTTCCCGTACCGTCGTCGGTAGGCAGGAGAAGCTCCGCTGCGAGCTCGTGGGCGGTGTAGACCCGGCGCGAGTTGACGTTGCCGCCGGCGAAATCACAGCCCGCGGTGGCGAGCGTACCGGGCGGTTGAATATCGACTGGATTGCCCAGGCCGTCGTGCGTGGTGAGCAGGGAGGTGTAGACCACCGCCGCTTCCATCGAAGAGGTGATCCGGTGCGCGCCCTGGACATCCGCATTGCCGGTGTGAAAGTAGTAGCAGTAGGCGACCTCCTGACCACTCTCGACCTGCAGCGGCGGCGTGGTGATCGTGAAGCCGGGGCAGGTTGCCGGACCGGCACCCCAGGAGCAGGAGTCTCCCGACTCGAAGCTGTCGACCAGGATTGGATCGAGGACGCCGGCGTAGGACGGACGGATGACGAGCAACACAGCCGCTGCGAGCCACGCGAAGCGACGGCAGGCGAGATGAGCCATGACGGAGTCCCCGGGCGGGAACCTAGCACACACCGGCGCCGCCGGGCGGTGGCGGGCGGTGGCGGGGCGAGCCCCCCGGGGGAGCTGCGGCCGGGGAACGCCCGCATCGGGTATTGCGGCAGTCGGCGATCTCGTGCACCATCTACTCGTGACCCCGCGCTGCATGGCTATGAAAGCCGACGCGCCGCTGACCCATCGCTCACCGCAGCCTCGGTTCTGAGAGCCGGGCCGTGACCGTCGAAACCGAGACCAGCCGCCGACCGGATCACGGCGAGCTCCTGCGCCCCCTGCCGCGGCTCTGGGGCCGCCGCGGGCTCTGGCAGATCCGGCTGCGCTGGGCCGTCGCGCCGCTCATGTCGCTGGGCGTTCTTGCCGGCCAGGCGGTCGGGTTCGAGTTGCGCGCCGCGCCAATCCTGCTCATCGCGATTGCCAGTCTGGTCTATAACGCCGCCTTCGCCTGGATCTACCAGCACTGGGAGCGGGAGCTCGCCGCCGATCCGCGCTTCGAACGTCGCGTGGTGATCTCGGAGGTGCTCGCCGACTACGCGGCGATGCTCCTGCTCGTCCACCTGACCGGCGGAGCCGCGAGCCCGCTCGCCCTCTTCCTGCTCTTCCACGTCATCGTCGGCGCGGTGCAGTTCTCTCCCGCCACCGCGCATCTCTTCGCGGCCTTCGCCGCGGCCGGACTCTGGGCGATCCACGGGCTGGACGTCGCGGGTTGGCTCCCCAGCCACGGACTCGCCTTCCGCGGGCGACCGCTGCACGGGCTCGACGATCCGGCGGCGGCGACGGTCTTTCTGCTCGTTCTCACCGCGACGCTCTTCCTGACCGCAACCATGGTCTCGCGCATCATGCGGCAGCTGCGCGTCCGCGTCGACGAGCTCGGCACTGCTTCCGGCGAGCTGGCCGACCTCAACACGCGGTTGAACAGCCTCTATGCGATGGTCCGCTCGATCGGCGCCGAGCGCCATCTCTCGCCCAAGCTCGAAGCCGTGGTCCGCGAGCTGGCCCGGGTGACCGAAGTGCCGGCGGCGGCGGTGAAGCTCCTCTCGGAGGACGGCAAGACCCTGCGCTACGTGGCGGCCTACGGACTGCCCCGCGACGTCGTCGAGAAGACCGTCATCCGGGTCGACCAGAGCCCGCTCAACCGGCGCATCCTCGACGGCGAAACCCTGGTACACGGCCGCATCGGCGGCGATCCCGCGCAGCAGCACAAGAGCGAGCTCGCCCCGCTCGGCTTTCGCTCGGCAGTGCTGGCGCCGCTCAAGGTCGAGTCGCGGGTGATCGGCACGCTCGGCGTCTACGCGCCGACCGCCGACCGCTTCAGCGACCGCGACTCCGACTTCCTGCGCCTGGCCGCCGATCTGGTCGCGCTCGCCATCGAGGACGCCCAGGCCAACGAAGCGATCGAACGTCTGATGACCGAGCGGACGCAGTTCATGCTCAAGGTGGCCCACAACCTGCGCGCGCCCCTCTCGGCGGGCCTGTCGATGCTCGATCTGGTCGCCGGCGGAGTCCTCGGACCGGTGAACGAGGCTCAGGCGGATCACCTGCGGCGGGTCGAAGAGCGGCTGTCGTCTCTCGACCGCGCCATCGGGCAACTGCTCACCATCGCCCGCACTCGCGATGTCAGCCGCGAGATCCCGGATGTCGTCGTCGACCTCGATCGGCTCGCCGCGCAGACCGAGCGCACCTTCCGCGACGAGGCTGCTCGTCGGGAGCTGCGCTTCGCGGTGACTGTCGAGCCCGGTCTGCCGCCGGTAGCGAGCGGCGTCGACCTGCTCAAGGAGATGCTGGAGAACCTGGTCTCGAACGCCCTCAAGTACACCCCTGCGGGCGGCGAAGTCCGCGTGCGCTTCGAGCGCGGCGAGCCGGGCGAGGTGCGAATCCGCGTGCGCGATACCGGCATCGGCATCCCCGAGCGCGAGCAGGGCCGGCTGTTTCAGGAGTTCTTCCGCGCCGCCAACGCCAAGAAACACTCTCCCGCGGGCACCGGCCTGGGGCTGACGCTCGTCAAGCAGACGGTCGAGCGCCACCATGGCAGGGTCCGCATCGACAGCGCGGAAGGACGCGGCACCAGCGTGACCATCGACCTGCCGGTGCGCCGGGTCAGCCTGCCCGCGCAGCCGGCTCCCGAGACACCAAACGGGCCGGAGACCCCGGAAACCCCGGAAACCCCGGAGATTGCCGTCGGCTGAGCTTGTCCGGCGCGGCGCCGGTCAGCGCAGGCGCGCGTCGGCCAAAGCGGCGGCAAGCACCGCGAGAAGGTGCTGACGTGCGAGCGGCTTTTGGAAGACACCGGCCAGGCCGAGCGGCGCGGCTTCGGTGGCGAGATGAAGGCTGTCGCCGACCGAGCTCAGCAGGAAGATCGGCGCCCGGCAGCCGGCGGCGCGCAGCTCCCGGGTGAGCCCCAACCCCGAGTCGACCTCTTCCATCATCAGGTCCACGATCACGGCATCCGCCGTCGTCTCGCGCCAGGCGCGCAAGCCGGCCTCGGCGCTCTCGGCGCCGACGACCGCGTAGCCTGCGCCCTCGAGTACCGTGCGCAGGAAGGACAGAATGTCCGGATCGTCATCGACGCAGAGAATCACCGCTCGGTCATCTGTCATGGTGCGCCTCGCTGTTCAGCCGCCGCCACGGCCGCGAACCGCGGCGCTCCACCCTCGCCGCAGCCGGCCGCCAGCGCCTCGAGCACCGTGGCGATCGCGGCTTCGAGGTTGACGCGCGCCGCCGCCGAAAGCTCCTCGCCGAAGTCGTCGAAGTCGTAGCCCCGGATGCCCATCAGCCAGGCCTCCGGCGCCGCGCCGAACAGCTCCCGGCCGAGCCGCAGGACTCGCGCCGGCGAGATGCCGTGGCTGGTGAAGCCGGGGCCGCCGCTGCCGCCGGCCTCCGGCTCCAGCCGGTGAAAGCGGAAGGGCGCCGGGCCACCGCGATCGGCGTCGACGAACAGCACCCGGGAGCAACCGCAGAGCTCAGCCGCATCCTCGATCTGCAGCTGGTAGTCCGCGCTCACCGCGAGATCCGCCACGCCGCGATCACGAATCGCCTCCGCGAAGGCCGGGCCGAGGCCGTCGTCTCGCCGGCCCGGATTCCCCCAGGCGAGGACGAGCGTCGCGGCGGCGTTCACGAGCTCCTCGTGCGGCGATCGAGCTCGCTGCCGTCCGGCCCCTCGAGCGTCACCTCGAGCGGCATCGAGCCGAGAGCGTGCGTGGCGCAGGAAAGGCACGGATCGTAGGCGCGGATGCCGACCTCGATCTGGTTCAGCAGCCCTTCGGTGATCACCGCTCGCCCGGCGAGCTTCTGCTCGGCGATGCGCGCCACGGTGCGGTTCATCGCTTCGTTGTTGCAGGTCGTCGAAACGATGAGATTGGCCATCGTCACACGGCCGTCGTCGTCCACGCGGTAGTGGTGGGTGAGCGTCCCGCGCGGCGCCTCGAGCATGGCGACGAACTCCGCCCGGCGGGACCCGGCCGGGGCCACCAGCTCATTGCCCTGGAGGTCCGGATCGTCGAGCAGCCGGGCGATCTCCTCCGCCGCGTGCAGGAGCTCGATCATCCGCGCCCAGTGGTAGCCCATCGTCATGTTGCATGGTCCGCTTCCGCTGCCGCTGGCCGACAGGAACTCGCGCCGCGCGGCGTCGGCCTCCGGCGTGGGGATGAAGTCGCAGGTGTTCACCCGCGCGAGTGGACCGACCCGGAACCAGCCGTCGCCCGGGCCGAGCTTCTTCAGATAGGGGAACTTCATGTACGACCAGGGTCGAACCTCCTCGGCGAGGATGTCGAGGTAGTCCAGCGGGTTCACCTGATCGAGGATCTTCGCTCCGTGCGA
>Ga0209477_1002232_pt1 | contig 11320 bp, 10 predicted proteins | sample KloWWTupernatant_FD_187180 | JGI IMG/M metagenome (GOLD analysis project Ga0209477, IMG submission 187180) | Active sludge microbial communities from Klosterneuburg, Austria, studying microevolution and ecology of nitrifiers - Klosterneuburg... | ecosystem: Engineered > WWTP > Aerobic digester >...
CTGCGAGATCGAGGTGCGCCGGCTCTTCGAGCTGGAGGACTTCGAGCCGAAGGAGGCGGTGCAGCGCTTCCGCGACATCGGCATGGGCGGGAAGGAGGGGTGACATGATCAAGGGGATCCTCGTCGTGATCGTCGTGGCCGTCGCGGCCGTGCTGGTCGCGGCCGCGATGCAGCCCGACACCTACCGCGTGGTTCGGTCGACCACGATCAAGGCGCCGCCGGAGCGCATCTACGCGCAGGTCGCGGAGCTGCGCGCCTGGGGACCGTGGTCGCCGTGGGAGAAGCGCGACCCGGCGATGAAGCGCACGTTCGGCGGGCCCGCCTCCGGCAAGGGCGCCACCTACGGGTGGGAAGGCAACAAGGACGTGGGCTCGGGGCGCATGGAGGTCCTGGAGGCGCAGGCGCCCTCGCGCATCCTTATCCAGCTCCACTTCCTCCAGCCGTTCGAATCGAAGGCGAAGGCCGAGTTCACGTTCAAGCCCGGTGGTGACGCGACCACCGTCACCTGGGCCATGTTCGGGGATGCCGCGTTCATGACCAAGCTGATCGGCCTCTTCATGAGCATGGACCGGATGGTGGGGCCGGACTTCGAGTCGGGCCTCGCGGGCCTCAAGGCGGTGGCGGAGAAGCCCGCGTCGTGAGGGGCGCGTGACCGAGGAAGCCCGCCGCGCGATCGAGGCGGTCTGGCGCATCGAGGCGGCGAAGCTCATCGCCGGCCTCGCCCGCCTCGTGCGCGACGTGGGGGTCGCGGAGGAGCTCGCGCAGGACGCGCTGGTGGCCGCGCTCGAGACCTGGCCGCGCACCGGCGTGCCGGAGAACCCCGGCGCGTGGCTCATGGCGGCGGCGAAGAACCGCGCGCTGGACCAGCTGCGGCGCTACAAGATGCTCGAGCGCAAGAACGCCGAGCTCGCCGCCGAGATGGACCTCGCGCACGACATCGCCGCGCGCGAGCGCGCCGAGGCCATCGACGACGCCCTGAGCGACGACATCGGCGACGACCTGCTGCGGCTGGTGTTCACGGCCTGCCACCCGGTGCTCTCGCCCGAGGCGCGGGTGGCGCTCACGCTCAAGCTGGTGGGCGGGCTCACGACCGCGGAGATCGCCCGCGCGTACCTCGCGCAGGAGGCGACGATCGCGCAGCGCCTCGTGCGCGCCAAGCGGACGCTTTCCGAGGCACGGGTGCCCTTCGAAGTCCCGCGCGGCGCGGAACTGGAGGCGCGGCTCGCTTCGGTGCTGGAGGTCGTGTACCTCGTCTTCAACGAGGGGTTCGCCGCCACGGCGGGCGAGGACTGGACGCGGCCGGCGCTCTGCGAGGAGGCGCTGCGGCTGGGGCGGGTGCTCGCGGGCCTCATGCCGCAGGAGCGCGAGGTGCACGGGCTGGTGGCGCTGATGGAGATCCAGGCCTCGCGCCTGCCCGCACGCGTGGGGCCCGGTGGCGCACCCGTGCTGCTCATGGACCAGGACCGTTCGCGTTGGGACCCGCTGCTCATCCGGCGGGGGCTCGCCGCGCTGGAGCGGGCGGAGTCACTGGGCGGCGTGCTCGGACCCTACACGCTGCAGGCGGCGATCGCGGCGTGCCACGCGCGGGCGCGGGCCGCCTCCGATACGGACTGGATGCGGATCGCGGCGCTCTACGATGCGCTCGCGCAGGTGATGCCCTCACCGGTGGTGGAATTGAACCGCGCGGTCGCCGTCGGCATGGCCTTCGGGCCGGCGGCGGGCCTGGAGATCGCCGACTCGCTTCTCGAGGAACCGGCGATGCTGGGCTACCACCTGCTGCCGAGCGTGCGCGCGGACCTCCTCGCGAAGCTGGGGCGGGTGGAGGAGGCGCGGGCGGAGTGGATGCGGGCGGCGGGGTTGGCGGGGAATGCGCGGGAGAAGGCGCTGCTCATGGCGCGGGCATCACCGACGCCCGGCAAGGCCTAGCCGCGCGCCGCGAAGCTGCCGACCCGGCGGAAGGAGTGAGGCGACTGCCCGGGGCCGGGATAGCCCGCGATGCAGATGCTCCCCGTGCTGCCGGGCGCGCCTCGACGCCGAATTCGAGCCGCAGCAACTCCAGGCCCGGTTTCATGGGCTCCCAATGACCGATCGCGATCGCGATGCGACTACTTGGCGTCGCAAACGCCGACTATCGTCTTGCGGATCGCCTCGTATTTCGCGTCGACGCCCTTGTTCGCCTCGGCGAGCTTCTCGAGCTCCAGGCAGGTGCGCGCGCGATCCGTATCGGCGAGCGCGCGCGCGGCGCTCCCCGTGGCGAACATGTTGCCGCGGTTGAGTGCGACGGACTGGTTGCCGGCGTCGGTCTTCGAGTTGAACGTGCTGTAGACGGAGTACATGTCCGAAAACCGTGCATCGGAGGTCATCGCCTTCAAGGCTTTCATTCGCGTGTCCGCGTCGACATCGGCAACGAGGTGCCTGGCGGCATCGCTCATGGCCGACCCCACCGGAAGGTTTCCATCCGGTATCCCGACCGGGACATACGTGGCCATGTGATTCGAGGCCCCCAGGTTGATCTGGAACGGCGCCGTGGAATTCGCCCCGGTGGTCATGTCCAGGCCATAGGTGTCGCGGTGCGCGTAGATCAAGCCAAGCGGCGTGCACGCGGGAAGCGCGGACAGAAGCACGAGGGAACCGAGTGCGCTCTTGACCATGATTTCTTCTCCTTTTCGCTCTACCTCATCGTTTCGACAGGCGATCCGCCGACCGCCCCCTGAAAGACGCACGACTGGCCGGGCGGCACCACCCAGGCCGCCTCGCGGACGAACCCCACGGACAGCTGCCCGGCGGACGCCCAGAGCCCCGCGACCCACCGGTTCACCGATACCGGCCCGGCGGAATCGGTCGGCGGCGCGATGCCGCCGAGTTGCAGGCCCCTCGTGACGCGCTCGCCATCGCGCACCTCGACATAGGCGCAGCCGGGCAGGGCGAAAAGGAGCAGGGCCAAGAGTATGTTATTCATGGGCGCACTGCACTTAACGCCAATAATTCCAAGCTGTCAATAGCCGCCGGAACGCCGGCCAACCCGGCCACGGGAAGGGCGGAAAGGCACGCTGCATCCGCTAGACTTCCCGCTTCCTTCCGAAGGCCGGCCATCGGCCGGGCAAGCCTCCCATGCAAGCCAGCAGGCCGCGGCGGATCCTCCCCGCGATCGTCTTCTCGCAGTTCGCCGGCACCTCGCTCTGGTTCGCCGGAAACGCCGTCCTGCCCGACCTGCAGCGCGAACTCGGGCTGGGGCCGGACGCGCTCGCGACCATCACCTCCGCCGTGCAGATGGGCTTCATCGCCGGCACCCTCGTCTTCGCGCTGGCGAACCTGGCCGACCGCTTCTCGCCGCGCGCGGTGTTCCTCGCGAGCGCGATCCTCGGCGCGGCCGCCAACGGCGCGATCGTGCTGCTGGCGCGCGACGCGTCCGCCTACGCCCCGCTCCTCGCCCTGCGGTTCGCGACCGGCTTCTGCCTCGCCGGCATCTACCCCGTCGGCATGAAGATCGCGGCGAGCTGGTACCGGGAGGGCCTGGGCGGCGCGCTCGGCTACCTCGTGGGCGCGCTCGTGCTGGGCACCGCGTTCCCGCACCTCATCAAGGGGCTGGGGCACGCGCTGCCGTGGACCACGGTGACGGCGTGGCTTTCCGCCCTCGCGGTCGCGGGCGGCGCGATCATGTACGCGCTCGTGCCCGATGGCCCGCACCATCCGCGTGGAACCCGCTTCGACCCGCGCGCGCTCATGGGCATCTTCGCCTCGCGGGACCTGCGCGCCTCCGCCTTCGGCTACTTCGGGCACATGTGGGAGCTCTACACCTTCTGGGCGATGGTGCCGCTCATGATCGCCGGGCACGCGGCGATGCACGGGGGCGAGGCGCCGAACGCGAGCCTGTGGTCCTTCTGGGTGATCGCCGCGGGCGCCATCGGCAGTGTCGTGGGCGGGATCGTCTCGCGCCAGGCGGGAAGCGCCAAGGTCGCCTTCGCGCAGCTCTCCGTCTCGGGCGCGTGCTGCCTGCTCTCGCCGCTGGCCTTCCTGCTGCCCTTCCCCGCCTTCGCCGCGTTCCTCACCGTCTGGGGCGTGTGCGTGGTGGGCGACTCGCCGCAGTTCTCCGCGCTCACCGCCGCGACGGCGCCGAAGGCCTTCGTGGGGTCCACCCTCACGATCGTGAACTGCATCGGGTTCGCGCTCACCATCGCGAGCATCCAGCTCGCCTCGGCGCTCTCGCACCACCTGCCTGTCGCGTGGTGGTTCGTGCCGGTGGCGGTGGGGCCGGCGCTGGGCCTCGTGGCCATCCGGCGCCTTGCCGCAAAAGGCGAGAGATGAGCCTCGGCCTTCGCATCTTCCTGCCGTTCGCGGGGGGCTACCTGCTCTCCTACCTATTGCGCAACTTCAACGCGGTCGTGGCCCCCGAGCTCACGCGCGAGCTGGGGCTTTCGGCGGCCGACCTGGGGCTCCTCACCTCCGCCTACCTCCTCGCCTTCGCCGCGTTCCAGTTGCCGCTCGGCGTGCTGATGGACCGCTACGGCCCACGGCGCGTGCAATCGGTGCTGCTGCTGGTGACGGCCGCGGGTTGCGCGCTCTTCGCGCTCGGCACGGGCATCACGCAGCTCACCGTCGCGCGCGCGGCCATCGGCCTGGGCGTTTCGGGCTGCCTCATGTCCAGCTTCACCACCTTCTCGCGCGCCTTCCCGACCGAGCGGCTGCCCTCGCTCAACGCCGCCGTGATGGTGGCCGGCGGCGTGGGCGCGCTCGCCGCGACGACGCCGCTCGCGTGGGTGATGCCGATGACGGGATGGCGGCCGCTCATGCTCGTGCTGTCCGCCCTTTCCGCCGCGACCGCGTTCGCGGTGTTCCGCTCCCCAGAGAAGGCGACCCACGCCACCGGCGAAACGATCGGGCAGCAGTTGAAGGCCGTGGCCGCGATCATGAGAAGCCGCGTCTTCTGGCGCTACGCCCCGCAGGCGGCCACCGCCGCGGGCGGCTTCATGGCGATGCAGGGGCTGTGGGCGATCCCGTGGCTCATGATCGTGGACGGGCAATCGCGCGAGGCGGCCGCGTTCCACCTGCTGCTCCTCACCGGCGCCATGACCGCGAGCCTGCTGGCGCTCGCGCTCTTCATCGTGCCGCTGCGCCGGCGCGGCGTCAGCCCGGGCGCCGTGCTCGCCGTCGCGATGGGCACGGGCGTCGCGGCGATGCTCGCCATCCTGCTCGGCCTCGCGCCGAGCCGCTTCCTGTGGTGCCTCGTGGGCGGCGCCTTCGCCTGCTCGAACCTCGCCTACTCCCAGCTCGCCGGGCGCTTCCCGCAGGCGCTCGCGGGCCGCGCCAACACCGCGCTCAACCTCGCGGCGTTCGCGGGCGCGTTCGCCATCCAGTGGGGCTACGGCGCCGCGCTGGATGCGCTCGCCGCGCGGGGATGGCCGCCCGTGGAAGCGCACCGCGCCGCCTTCGGCGCGCTGGTGGCGCTGCAGGCGGCGGGGTACGGGTGGTTCCTGCTCGGGGGGCGGAGGGCCGGGTAGGCGGCCGCCGCCTCAACGCATCCCGTCGATCACCTCGACGAACGCCTCGACGGGCTGCGCGCCCTCGACGACCTGCCCGTTCACGACGAACACCGGGACACCGTCGAAGTTGAAGCCGGCCGATTCCTTCATGTCCGCGGCCACGCGCGCGGCCGGCACGCCGCTCTTGAGGTCCGCCTCCATCCGCGCGAGGTCCGCGCCGACATCGCCCGCCACCTTGCGCAGGTACGCGTCCTTGCCGGCGAGCGCGGGAATGTCCGCGAAGATGCGGTCGTAGAACGCCCAGGCCTTGGCGGGGGCCTGCAGCGCGATCGCCTCGAAGTGCTCCGCGGCGGCGATCGCCATGGGGTGCAGCTTCGGCAGCGGCAGGTGCTTCACCACCAGCTTCACGCGGCCCTCGTAGCGCTTCATCACCTCGTCCATCACCCTGGCGCCGTAGGAGCAGTACGGGCACTGGAAGTCGGTGTACTCGTAGATCGTGATGGGCGCGCCCGGGTGGCCGCGCACGATGCGCTGCGCATCCACGATCGGCGCAATCGTCCTCGGCGCGGGCCTCGCGGCCCTGGACTTGGCGGCGCCGGGCTTGGGCGTTGCGCACTTGGCGGCATCGGGCTTGCAGGCTTCCAGCAGCGCGATGAGCGTCGGATCGGCGTTCGCCTTGCGCGCGAGGTCGATGGCGGTCGCGCCGTCGCGCGCCTCGGCGTAGGCGTCGGCCTTCGCGTCGACGAGGCGCTTGGCGATGGCGCCGCGGTTGCGGGCCGAGGCCCACATGAGGGCCGTCCACCCAAGGTTGTCGGCGAGGTCGGGGTCGGCCCCGGCGGCGAGCAGGAGCCCCACCACTTCCTCGTTGCCGGACTGCGTGGCGGCGATGAGCGGCGTGATGTCGTTGCGGTTGGCGGCGTTCACGTCCGGCTTGCGTGCGAGGACCAGCTTCACGGCCGGCGTGTTGCGAAGCTGCGTGGCCAGCATGAGCGGCGTGCGCCCCCACGAGTCGGCGGCGTTGACGTTGGCGCCCTCGTTCAGGGCCTGCTCGACCTTGGCGGCGTCGCCGGAGCGGATGGCGCCGAAGAGGTCGGGCGCGGCGGTCGACGGCAGGGGCAGGAGGAGCGCGAGGAGCGAGAGGAAGGCGGGAAACGCGAAGCGGATTGCGGTCATTGTCTTGGGGGAAAGGCGCGAGAACGCGCGAATGCGGCAAAGATGCCCCGGCACGCGAGGCCACGGATTGACCGGCGACAACCCGGGCCGCGCTTCGCGATGGACGAAGGTCCCATGCGGCCGGGACGCTATGATGGCGCCTGCATCGCCCGCCCTCATGCCCCCCGCCCTCCCGACCCACCGCACCATCGTGCTGCTCTCGCTCGCCGCCTTCGCGAGCGCGGCCTCGATCCGCGTGACGGACGCGCTCCTCGTTCGCATCTCCGGCGACTACGGGGTGAGCCTCGCCTCGGCCTCGAACGTGGTCACCGTGTTCGCGATCCTCTACGGGCTGATGCAGCTCGCGATGGGGCCGCTGGGCGACCGGCACGGCAAGCTGCGCGTGATCGCCGCGGCCTGCGGGGCGGCGGCCGTTGCGAGCCTCGCCTGCGCGGCGGCGCCCACTTTCGAGACCCTCGTGGTCGCGCGGGCCGCGGCAGGCGCTGCGTGCGCGTGCGTGATCCCGCTCTCGATGGCGTGGATCGGCGATGTCACCCCCTATGAATCGCGGCAGGGCGTGCTCGCGCGCTTCCTCCTCGGGCAGATCATGGGGCTCTCGGCGGGGGTCGCGCTCGGCGGCTTCGCGGCCGACGGCGCCACCTGGCAGTGGCCCTTCGCGGTGCTCGCCGCGTGGTTCGTCGCGATCGGCCTGCTCATCGGCCGCGCCGGCTGGCGCCAGCCGGCAGGGGCGCAGGCACCGGGGGGCAACGCGGTCGCGAACCTGCTGGAGGTGCTGCGCACGCCGGGTGTCGCCCGCATCCTCGTGACCGTGTTCCTCGAGGGCCTCGTGCTGCTGGGGCCGCTCGCCTTCGTCGCGACCCACCTGCACCTCGTGCGCGGCGCGCCGATGTCGCTCGCGGGCACCATGTTCTTCGCCGTGAGCGCGGGCGGCTTCATCTTCGCGTTCTTCGCCAGGCGCATCGTCCCGGTGCTGGGCGAGGCGCGGCTTGCGATCCTGGGTACCGTGATCGTGTCGGCCTCCGTCGCGGGGATCGCCTGGGCGCCCACCCTTGCCGCCGCGCCCTTCTCGTGCTTCGGCGCGGGGATGGGCTTCTACATGCTGCACAACACGCTGCAGACCAACGCCACGCAGATGGCGCCCACGCGGCGCGGGACGGCGGTGGCACTCTTCGCCGGCATCTTCTTCCTCGGGCAGTCGGGGGGCGTCGCGGTCGCCGGGCAACTGGCGCAGGCGATCGGCACGGCGTGGACGCTCACCGCCTCCGCGGTGGCGGTGCTGCCGGTGGGGATCGGGTTCGCGCTCGGGAGGCGGAAGCGGCGCTAGCTAGCCCGCGACCCCGGCCTTCGCCGCGAACAGGTCGATGAAGTCCTTCATGTGGCGCGCGATGTAATCGTCGCGCCGGAAGCCGATCACGGTGCTTCCCGACTCGAACAGGTGCCGCGCGTCGATGACCTCGAGGCCCGCGACACCCTGGGCCACGACGAGCGACGAGATCACCCCGATGCCCAGCCCCAGCCTCACGTAGATCTTCATCGCGTCGGTGTCGTGGGTCGTGAGGAGGATCCGGGGCTTGAGCCCCCGGCTCGCGAACGCGCGCCCGAGCTTGGAGGTCGGGTCGAGGATCGACCCGTAGGTGATGATGGGGTACTTCACCACGTCCTCCAGCGTCACCCGGCGCCTGCGCCCGAGCGGATGCCCCGCGGGGATCACGATGAACCGGTGCCACGTGAAGCAGTGGATCAGCGCAAGATCGCGCGAGCCCTCGATGATGTCGGTGGTGAGGCAAAGGTCGGCCTTGCCCGCGGCCACCCACTCGGCGCAATCCGTCGGCGTGCCCTGGCGGATCGCGATCTGCACCCGCGGATGGCGCCGCGTGAACTCCGTGATGATCTTCGGGAGCACGTAGCAGGTCTGCGTGTGCGTCGCCGCGATCGAAAGGCTGCCCTCCGCCTCTTCGGTGCAGTCGCGGCCGACGCGCCGGATGGTGTCGGCGTCCCGGGCCATGCGCTCCGCGATGCCCCGCACCGTGTTGCCGGTCTCCGTCAGTGCCGTGATGCGGTTGCCGCGGCGAAGGAACAAGGGGGCGGAGAGCTCCTCCTCGAGCATGTGGACCTGCACGCTCACGGCCACCTGCGACACGTGCAGGTCGCGTGCCGCCCGCGAGATGTTGAGGTCCGCCTGGACGACCGCCAGGAAGTAGCGCAGCTGCTTGAGCGTCACGCCGGCCCGTTGCCTTCCATAAGAAAAACTTTGGACATGCAAAGATAATAGTGTTTTACACGGGGGTCGGCAAAAAACTATTGTCGAGTGCGCCCGGCCCCGGCCGGCGCCCGGACCCGACCGACCCCTGGAGCAGGCATGAACGACCTTCGCACGAAGGCCCGCGAGATCATCGACAAGTCCCTCGTCATCGACACGCTCGGCGGCGCCATCGTCCACCCCACCCCGCACGTCGACGAGGGCACCTACGAGGAGCAGGTCCTCGGCTACGGGTGGACCGCCATGAACGCCTGCCTCGTGTCCGAGCCGACATACAACGCCACCTGGGAGGAGGTGCTCGCGGCGATCTACGAGAACTTCCTCTACTTCGAGATCAGCCCGAAGGTCCGCCACGTGGAGACGGTCGCGGACCTCCTCGAGGCGAAGCGCCAGGGCCAGCTCGGCGTCTTCTTCGGCCTGCAAAGCGGCAGTTGCCTCGAGCAGGACCGCAAGCGCGTGCGCCTGCTGCACAAGCTGGGCCTGCGCGTCCTGCAGCTCACCTACATGGAGAGGAACTTCATCGGCGACGGCTGCCTGGAGCCCGAGAACCGCGGCCTCACGCACTACGGCATCCAGGTCGTGCGCGACTGCAACCGCGTCGGCATGCTCGTCGACTGCTCCCACGTGGGCATCCAGACGACGCTCGACGCCGCCCGCCACTCGGCCAAGCCCATCGTCGTCTCGCACACCGCGGTGCGCGCCATCGCCGACAACCCGCGCTGCGTGACCGACGAGATGATGCTCGCCGTCGCGCGGACCGGCGGCACGATCGGGATCACGCCGTACGCGCCGTTCATCCGCATCGACCGCACGCCGACCCTCGACGACTTCATCGACCACTTCGACTACGCGATCAAGCTGATCGGCGAGGACCACGTCACGGTCGCGTCCGACATGTTCGACGGCAAGACGAAGGTGAACTGGCCGACGCCCTGGTACTACCCGGAGATCACGAAGGGCGCCCAGTACTCGACGCGGCGCGTTCCGGGGTTCAGCCGGAAATCCCACCTCACGGACCTCGTGGAGGGCTTCCTGCGCCGCGGCTACCGGCCGGAGACGATCGAGAAGATCCTCGGCGCCAACTTCCTGCGCGTCCTTCGCGAGGTCTGGAAGTGACCGACTCGGAGCAGCGCTCCAAGGTCGGCCGCCGCCTGGCCGGGGGCACGGCCCCGGAGGTCTGCGACCTCATCTACGCCCCGCGCCTCGCACGCGACTTCGGCCGCGGCTTCGCCGCGCTCACCGACATCAACCAGGCGCACCTGCTGATGCTGCGGGACAAGGGCCTGGTCGCCGAGGGGCCGGCCCGCCGCATCGCCCAGGCGCTGGTGAGAATCGAGGAGGAAGGCCCTGCCGCCTTCGAACTGGATCCCGCGCGGGAAGACGCCTACTTCAATTACGAGGCGAGAATCATCGCGCTGGCCGGGCCGGACGGCGGCCGGCTGCACGCGGGCCGCAGCCGCAACGACATCCTTGCGACGCACGACCGCATTCGCGCGAGGGATCTCCTCATGGACCTGGCCGATGCCCTGGCCGCGGTCGAGGAAGCCGCGCTGGATGGCGCCGGGCGCCACGCCGACGCGGTGATGCCCGGATACACGCACCTGCAACCGGCCCAGCCCATCACCTACGGGTTCTACCTCGCGGGCGTGGCCGAGTCGGTCTCTCGCGATGCGGGTCGCCTGTCGCGAGCCTGGGAGGGAACGGACCTGTGCCCGCTGGGCGCCGGGGCGCTGGCCGGGACATCGTTTCCCCTCGACCGCGGCCGCACGGCAAGCCTCCTCGGCTTTCCCGGGCCGGTCGGCCACGCGCTGGACGCGGTTGCCTCGCGCGACTTCGCGTTGGAAATCCTCTCGGCCATCGCCATCGGCGGGGTCGGCTGGAGCCGCTTCGCGCAGGACTTCTACGTCTGGGCGACGGCGGAGTTCGGGTTGCTGGAATTCCCCGACAGCATGGCGGGCACCTCGAGCATCATGCCGCAGAAGAAGAACCCGGTCGTCCTCGAGTACCTGAAGGGCAAGGGCGGCCACCTGCTCGGCCTGTTCACGGCGGCCGCAGCCACGATCCGCGGGACCAACTTCACCCACGCGGGCGACACCAGCCGGGAGAGCATGCGCAGCCTCTGGGAGGCGGGCGACGAGTCGCTGTCGGCCCTGAAGCTCCTCGCCCTCGTGCTGCGCAGCGCCGAGCCCGCTCGCGAACTCATGCGGCGGCGGGCCGCCGAAGACTTCTCCACGGTCACCGACCTGGCCGATGCGATCGTGCGCCACACCGGCGTGTCCTTCCGCGAGTCGCACCACGTGGTGGGCGCCGTCGTGCGCGCAGCGTTGTCGCGCGGGATGCGCGCCGACCAGGTCACCGCTGGAATGATCGACGAGGCTGCCCGCGCGGAGCTGGGCCGGGGGCTCGA
>Ga0209477_1002234_pt1 | contig 11308 bp, 10 predicted proteins | sample KloWWTupernatant_FD_187180 | JGI IMG/M metagenome (GOLD analysis project Ga0209477, IMG submission 187180) | Active sludge microbial communities from Klosterneuburg, Austria, studying microevolution and ecology of nitrifiers - Klosterneuburg... | ecosystem: Engineered > WWTP > Aerobic digester >...
GCGGCGGCGATCGCTCTGTTCGCCGCCGCCCTCTTGCCGTCCGTCACTGCCGCCTGCTCGGTCTGTCGCTGCGGCGACCCCACTTTCAACGCGCTCGGCACGAACTTCTTCACCAGCGGCCAGTTTCACCTCGCGCTGGACTACGAGTACCTGGAGAAGTCCCAGGGAGCCGACCCGGAGCACCACGAGGCGGAAGCCCTCGCGGCGTCCTCCGGCCTCGCCGCCTTCCCGCTTCCGCATGGCGACGAAGAGCACGGCGGGCGGGAGGAGCTGACTGAAAGCCGGTTCGTGATCACCGCTTCGTACGGCTTCAGCGAGCGCTTCCAGGGGGTCGTCCGGATCCCCTGGAGCCAGCGGGAGATCTCCTCCACCTCCGAGTCGACCTCGGCCTCGGGGCTCGGTGATCCCGAGATCTACGGCATCTTCCGCCTCTGGTCCGCGCCCTGGAAGGAGGGCATGGGACGCAGCAGTTGGGTCTCGATCCTCGCCGGCGTCAAGACGCCGTGGGGCGACAACGACGCAGCCTCCGGCGGCGAGCGCCTCGACGAGCACGTTCAGCCGGGGACCGGCTCGACCGACTGGTTCGCCGGCTTGTCGGCCGTCCATCTGCTCGACGAACGCTCGACGATCTACGGTTCCGCCCAGTACCGCAACACCGACCGCAACGACCACGGCTACCTCTACGGCGACTCGGTGCTCGCCAACCTCGGCTACGAGCGCAAGCTGGGCGAGCGCTGGGACGCGGCGCTCGAGCTCAATGCCCGCGATGCCGGACGCGACGAGATGGATGCCGACGGTGAAGAGGATCCCGACACCGGCGGCGCCATCCTCTTCTTCTCTCCGCGCCTGCTGGTCGACCTCGGGCGCAACATAGTTGCCCGACTCGCGGTGCAGATCCCGGTCTGGGACGACCTCGAAGGCGAGCAGGAGGAGAAGACGGTGCTCAATCTCGGCCTCACCGCGACCTTCTGAGGCCGCGCCAGGTCGCCCGGGCGGAGCGCCGGACTTGCTTGCGCGCTCCGACCGGGCGATAGTCTCCCTTCGTGACCGACGCCGCGCCACTCTCTCGCGCCGATCTCGCCGCTCTGGCAGCACAGCTCGGACCAGGCTCCTTCACCACAACGGACGAGGCGCGCGAGCGCTGCGCGCGCGACGAGACTGAGGATCTGCGCTTCCTCCCCGACGCCGTGGCGCTTCCCGCCTCGACCGCGGAAGTCCAGGCGATCCTGCGCTTCGCCCACGAGCACCGGATTGCGGTGACCCCGCGCGGCGCCGGCACCGGACTCTCGGGCGGGGCTCTGCCGGTGGCCGGAGGCATCGTGCTCTCCCTCGAGCGCATGAACCGGATCCGCGAGATCGACCGCCGCAATCTCGTCGCGGTCGCCGAGGCCGGCGTCGTCACGGCAGAGCTGCAACGGGCGGTCGAGGCAGTCGGATTGTTCTACCCGCCCGACCCGTCGAGCCGCGAGAGTTGCCAGCTCGGCGGCAACATCGCCGAGGACGCCGCCGGGCCGCGTAGCGCCAAGTACGGCACGACGCGGCGCTACGTCCTCGGCCTCGAGGCCGTGCTCGCCGACGGTTCTCTCCTGACCACCGGCGGCAAGAACCGCAAGGATGCGACCGGCTACAACCTGACCCAGCTGCTCGTCGGCTCGGAGGGGACGCTCGCCGTGGTCACCGCGGCGACTCTCCGCCTGCTCGCCCGACCCGCCGCGACGCTCACCATGATCCTGCCCTTCGCGGCGCTGGAAGCGGCAGCGGCCGCGGTCGAGCGCATCTTCAGCGACGGTTTCGACCCTGCCGCCTGCGAGATCGCCGAGCGCGCCGCGCTCGCGGCTGTGGCGCTGGTCGAGCCCCTGCCGCGCGAGCTCGCCGGCTCCGAGGCGATGCTGCTGCTCGAGCTCGACGGAGCCGATCCCGAGACGCTGCTCGCCGCCGCCGCCGGCATCGACAGCCTCGCGCAGGAGCTCGGCGCCAGCCCGGCGCTGGTCGCCGACGACGCCGCCGGGCAGCGGCGGCTCTGGCAGATCCGCCGCAGGATCGGCGAAGCGGTCAAGCACCTCTCGGTGTACAAGGAGGCCGACACGGTGGTGCCGCGCGCCGCCCTCGCCGAGCTGGTGACCGCAGCGCGCGCCGCCGCCCAGCGGCAGGGTCTGACCGCCATCTGCTACGGCCACGCCGGCGACGGCAATCTGCACGTCAATCTGCTGCGCGGCGGGCTCTCGCCGGAGCTCTGGGTCGAGCGCCGCGACCGCGCCGAGGAAGAGCTCTTCCGCGCCGTCGTCGCGCTCGGCGGCAAGATCTCGGGCGAGCACGGCATCGGCTTCGTGCAAAGGGCGCTGCTGCCGCTCGCCCTGCCGGCAGTCGAAATCGCCGCGATGCGCGCACTCAAGACGGCCCTCGACCCGCGCGGGATCCTCAATCCGGGGAAGATATTTCCGGACCGAGCCTGAACTGAACTAGCATCGCCCCGCTACGCTTCGCGCCAGGGTCGCCTTCGTCCTCCCTGCCGGAGCTCCAGGAGAACCACGATGAAGTTGACGCCGCTCGGCAAGCTCCTTCTCTTTCTGATCGGTCTGGGTCTGGTCGCGACCGCGGTCTACCGTTTCGTGCCCCCCGACCAACTGCCGTGGAACCGCCCCAAGGCGGCGCCGGGGACCGAGGCCCGCCCTGAGTCGAAGCCGGCCGAGAGCCCGCGCCCGGCAGCCGACCGCCCCTCAGAGCGGCCGGCCGCCAACCAGCCGTGGATCGCCGTAGCCGCCGGTCTTTTCGAATCCGGCTCCGATCAGTCCGAGATCGACGTGCCGGCGTTCGCGATCGAGCGTACCGAGGTCACCAACGGGCGCTACGAGGAGTTCCTTGCCGCCTGCCCGCGCGGCAGCGCCTGCGGCCCGAAGGAGCTTCCCTCCTACTGGGAAGACCGCCCTTATCTCGCGAGCCACCGCGACCATCCGGTGGTCTTCGTCGCCTGGAACGATGCGGCGAACTTCTGCCGCTGGGCGGGCGCGCGCCTGCCGACGGCGATCGAATGGGAGAAAGCGGCGCGCGGTACCGACGGCCGCTCCTATCCGACCGGCAACGTGCTCGATCCGGCCACCGTCAACATCCTCGGCGCCGATCGGCACGACGAGAAGAACGCCGCCGCCAAGCAGATCCCGACCTGGCCGGTGAGCGACAGCCGCTACGCTCGCGACAAGAGCCCTTTCGGCGTGCTCGGCATGGCCGGCAATGTCAGTGAGTGGACGGCGTCAGCGAGCGAGGAAGAGCCCGACCTGCGGCTGGTCGCCGGAGGCTCCTGGGACTCCTGGGAGCTCGCCGACGGCCGCGCCTACAACCGGATTCCGAAGTCCCCCACCGACCGCAACTCGAGCCTCGGCTTCCGCTGCGCGAAGTCGCAGCAGTAAGTTCCAAAAAGGAGATCGCTCGTCATGACCCAGACAGCGTCGCTGCTACTTTCCTTTACTGGAGCTTTTGCTTTTTCTTCTTCCCTTCTCCTGTGCGCCGCTCCGGCGCACGCCCAGGACGACTCCCTGCAGAAGGTGATCGACGCCGGGGTGCTCCGCGTGGCCGCGGAGCCGGGGACGCCGCCGATGCTGTTCAAGGAGGGCAACCGCTACGAAGGCTTCGACTACGCCATCGCCAAGGCGGTAGCGAAGCGGATCGGCGTCGACGACGTGGTGATCGTCGCCGGCAAGTACTCGGAGCTCCCCGCACGCCTGATCGCCGGCAAGGCGGACGTCATCATCTCCGGCTACACCGCCGACGACTCGATCACCGGGGTGGACTGGTCCGAGGCCTACCTCGACTACGGCCTCTGCCTGGTGGTCAAGAAGGGCCGCGGCATCCACGCGACCGGCGACCTGCGCGGCAAGGTGATCGGCATCTTCAACGACCTGGCCGCCGAAGAAGAGGTCAAGGGGATGAACCTCGGCCAGTCGCGGATCGAGAAGTACGAAGACGGCTACTTCGACCTGCTCGACCAGGGCAAGATCGACGGCTTCATCTACGACTTCCCTTACGCCCAGGAGGAGATCAAGGAGTTCGGCGGTCGACTCGAGATCGTCGAGTTCAACCTGTCGAAGTCGACCTACAACGTCGGCGTGCGGCGCGGCGCTTCGACGCTCCTCAAGATGGTCAACTCCGCCGTGCGCAGCCTCAAGGCTTCGGACGAGTACCGGCAGATCGTGCGCAAGTACCTGGGCGGCACCGGCCCGGCGCCGGTCGCCAAAGTCGCCGCCGGCCAGAGCGTCTACAAGGTGCGCCCCGGCGACACCCTCTCCGGCATCGCCCGCGACCAGCTGGGCAATCTCCGGCGCTGGAACGAGATCTGGGAAGCCAACCGCAACCGCATCGCCGACCCCAACCTGATCGACATCGGCTGGGAGCTCGTCCTGCCGGCGCGCTGATGGTGAAGCGCTCCCGCGGCACGCATATGCGGCGGCTGCCGCCCGATCCGGCGCGCAACAGCGTCGCCGTCGGCGAGGCGGTCTATCAGTGGGAGCTCCGGCACGGCGTCGGCACCTGGCCCGACGGGACGCCGCGGGGGCTGTCGATCTCCGTTTGGGCCGAGCGGCATCAGACGCGCGAGCTCATCCTCGACTTCCCCTTCCGCCGCCTCGCCTCCGCGAACCCGTTGCAGGAAGAGCTCGAGGAGGCCCTGCAGGAGGCGATTCCGGTGGCGATCGAAGCTGGCTGGGTCCCCGACTCGCGTGGCCGTCGCTTCCGCCTCGAGCTCGAAGAGATCGAGGACTGAGTCGCCGCGATCTGTCGAGCGCCGAACGGAGGAATGTGGTCTACTGACTGAGCGCGGATCGCTTTCCGCGCGAGTGCCCTCCGCGAAAGAAGCCCGTCATGAAGGTCTATATCTGGATTCTGGAGCTCGCCGCCGCCGGCGGGCTGTTCCTGCTCGGCCGCTGGATCTGGCACAAGATGGCAGAACGCAAGACGCAAGCGGCGCATGTGGTGCGCAAGCAGGGCTCGGCGGCGTCGCGCGCCGAGCGCGACCGCCTCGACATCGAAGCGCTGACCAAGGGGATCGCCGAACCGGCGTGGAAGCCGGGCACCGACAGGCCGAGCGCCGGCGCGGCGCGTCAGGAGCGCGGCCGCCGGGCGGCGACGCACTCCTCCTTCGATCCCGACATGCCCGTGCCGCGCAAGGACACCCCTTCGCAAACCTGAGGCTTCACTCGTTCAGACGCGCCTTCAAGCGCTCGAAGTTGAGCCGGGCGTCCTCGTTCCGCTCACGCGCCTCGTCGTAGTAGCGCAGCGCCTTCACCAGGTCCTTCTCGACCCCCAGACCCTCCTCGTAGAGAACTCCGAGCTCCTGCTGCGAGCTCGCGACGACGGCACGCGTCGTCGCATCGTCGCCGACCGCGGCAGCCGCCTTCTCGAGCCAGCGGCGGGCTACCACCGGATCGGCGGCGACGCCCTCGCCGTTGAAATAGCGCATCGCCAGATTGAACTGCCCGGGCGCATCGCCCGCTTCGGCGGCCTTCGCGAACCAGGAGACCGCCTTGGAGGCGTCGGCCGGGACGCCCGCGCCGCGCAGGTAGGCCGCCCCGAGGCTGTTGGCCGCGCCCGCACTCCCCTGCTCGGCCGCCTTGCGGTACCAGCCGGCTGCCGCCGAGGCGTCGGCGGTCGTCCCCTTGCCGAGCTCGTACATCACTCCGAGGGCCAGCTGCGCTGGCGCGCTCCCCTGCTCGGCCGCCTTCTTCGCCCAATGGAAGGCGCGCTCGGCGTCGGCCGGTATGCCGAGACCGTCGCGCAGAATCTGCGCCAGAGCGAGCTGGGAAGGAAGGTCGCCCGCGCCCGCTTCGGCTTCGAGGCGCGCCAAGGCCGCCGTTTCGCCTCTCTGCACGCGCGCCATCAGGTCAGGGATGTTGCGCGGCTCTGTGCCGAACAGGCTCCAGGCGATCGCCAGCAGCACCAACGAGGTGAGGCCGCAAGCGAGGCCCAGGCAGCCGAAGCGCTCCCACGGCGGAATCGCAGTCCGGCCGCGCAGGTCGAGCGCCGGATCGAGGGCCTCCGTCCTCGCCTGGCCGCAGACCGTGCAGCGGCAGGCGACCCTCCGGCCGGAGACGAAGCCGAAGATGTAGTAGAGGTGGTTCAGCGTGTAGTCGACGACGAAGGTGTGCTCGCGAGGCAGGCCGCAGCGCTCGCAGTGCCGCTCGCCGGCGGCGGCGAGCGTCAGGGTCTTCGGGCGGCGCCCCCAGATCAGAATGGACATGACAGAAGTTGCGCAGAACCCGGAATTCCGGGGTCAGGCGGTCAAAGCGTCCTGAGCTCGAGCTTGATCTCGGAGAGGCGCAGCTGGACGGCGGCGCGGTCGATGTCGCGAAAGCGCTCGGGCAGGAGCTCGCGACTGGTGCACTCGAGGATTGCGGCGAGAATCTGCAGCTCGCGCTCGAGGTTGTTGGTGGTCGGGATGAAATCGGTGAAGGCGCGCTGCAGGTGCTCCGCCGTGACTTCGCTCGAGCCGGCGGCCTCCGCCTCCAGGATCGACCGCACCAGGACCGCTTCGAGATCCGACCCCGAATAGCCCTTGAGCGCCGTCTCGTTCGTCACCTCGGCGAGGCTCGCAACCTTGCAGTCGAGCGCCAGCTTCTTCTTCATCACCTGGAAGATCTCGTCGTACTCGGCGACACTCTCGGGATAGAAGAGCGGGATGTGCTCCTCGGCTCTCCCCTGGCGCTTGAGGTCGATTGGCAGCAGATCCGGGCGGGCGGTGATGAGAAACCAGAGGACCTTCCCGCGATGCCGGGTGTCGGCCATGAAGTTGGCGATCTGGGCGAAGACCCGCTGCTGCGTGCCGGAGTCGCCCGACTGCTCGCGGTTGCCGAGCGCCGCGTCGGCCTCGTCGATCACCACCCCGACCGGAGTCAGCGAGGCGAGGATCTTGAGAATGCGCTCGAGATTCGACTCGGTCGAGCCGACCCACATCGAGCGGAAGTTCTTCAGCTTGACGCAGGGGAAGCCGATCTCGCGCGAGAAGCACTCGACGAGGAAAGTCTTGGCGCTGCCCACCGGACCGCAGATCAGGTAGCCCATCGGCACCGCCGACGGGTTGCCGCGGGCGATGGCGCGCGCCGCGCGCCGCAGCCGACCCTTGACCGCCGGCATGCCGGCGACCATGTCGAGGTCGTACTTGGGCTCGACGTACTCGAGCAGGCCCATCCCCTCGGTCTCGATGACCTCCTTCTTGGCGGCGCGCACGAAGTCGAGCGTCAGCTTCTCCCCCGCCGCCTCGGCGCCGTCGAGGAGCTGCGCGAGCTGGGCCCGGGTCATGCCGGCGGTGAGCTCCGCCAGCCGCGGCGGCGGAACGTCCGAGAGCCGGCCGAACCACTCCGGCGCGCGCACCGCCTCGAGGTACTCGCGGCGTCCGGATAGGTCGGGGCGCGGGATCTCGACTTCGCGGGTCGCCGAGGCGCGCACCAGCTTGGGGTCGAGCTCGGCGAGACTCTCGGTCACCAGCACGACGACGATGTTCTTCGCCAGCAGCACCGGATCCTGCGCCCACTTGCGCAGGTAGACCAGGACGGCGCGATCTTCCGGCGTGCGGTAGGAGGCGTCGCCATTGGGCACCAGCGTTTCGGCGAAAGGCAGCAGCAGCACCGCCGGGCGGGCAGGCTGAAGTGTCGCACAGTGGCGGAAGTACGAATCGAGCAACGCGAACGCGTTGGCGGCGTCGCGCGGCAAGGCCTCACCCCAGGTTGTGCCGTGCACCGCGTCGTAGGCCTTCAGCCGGTCGACGAAGTGCTGCTTGGCCGGCTGGTTGGCGAAACCCAGCCCCTCGGCCCGGTTGTAGGTGATCTTCGACGGCCAGGTAGCGAAAAGCGTCTCGGTCAGGAAGGAGTCGAGGAGCTGGAACGAGAGCCCCGAGTCCTGGCGCACCGGGATGAGGTCCGCGGGCAGACCGTGGATGATGAAGGTGTTCGCCTGTTTCGCCGCCACCGTCCGGGCGAGGGTCGCCGCCCATCCGGGAAGACTGCCGAGGAAGTTCGCCGAGGGCACGTCGGTCATCTCCTTGTGCGAGCGCGCGCCGCCGGAGGCGGCGGCGGGACGGCTGTCGCGGCGGCTGCCGGCAGGCGCAGCCGCGGTCCGAGCGGTTCACGCTCGGCGAGCTGCGGCATCGACCCCAGCATGCGCTCCATCTCCTCGACCGAGGCATGGTCGGCCTCGACCTGCGCCAGTACGTCGTCGATCTCCGCCGAGAAGGCCGTGGCGTCGGTCGCCGCGACCGACTTCTGCAGCAGGAGCTGCAGAAGCGCCTCGAGCGAGTCGAGCTCGGCCGAGAGCGCGGCGCTGTTCTGCTCGTTCTTCTCGACCGCGATGACCAGCTGGCGCTGGATCTCGAGGTGCTTCTCGAGCGCCTCGCGGACGCGCGGGGCGAGCTCGGCGGTGGCCAACTGACTCTCCAGGCGATCGATCTCCTGCCGCACGCGACCGTCGTCCGAGGCGCCGGCCATCTCGTCGTACTTCTGCAGGAGCCAGAGTCGGCGCAGAAACGAAGCCAGGACGGCGTCGAATTTCGCCGCCTGGTCGGCCATGACTCCCTGACTGGCGGGCGACAGGCCCTTGTAGTTCGACTGGATGCGCTCGCAGAGCTGCTGCACGCGCTGCAAGCGGTTGCGGGCCGCGCCAGGGAGCGCCGCGAGCTGCTGATCCTGCGACATCTCGACCGCCTCGCGCGCCGCGTACTTGCGCTCGATCTCGAGCCGGCGCTTCAGGCGCTCGACGAGGAACGGCAGCGTCATCATCTGCACCCCGGCCCACAGCATGAGCGGCAGGGGCGACAGGGTCAGGGCGGAGAAACCGATCGCACCCGCGGCCAGAATCGCCTGATACTGGTTGGCGACCGCCTTCTTCAGGGCGGGATGACGCTCGAGGAAGCTCAACCGCTGGCGATCCTAGCCGCGCTCCGGCTGCTTCTGCGGCGTAGCCTGGCCGGCGCTCTCGGACGGAAACGGCGCCGCCTCCTTCACCGCGTCGGGCTTCTTGATCCCCATCTCGACTTCGAACTCGGAGAGGATCGACTGCGCCTGCAGCTGGCGCGACTTGCGTTCGAGCTTGATGCGCTCGGTGTCGAGACCGCCGGTGGCGACTTCGACCGAGGCCTTCGACTCGGCGACCTTCTGGCGGATCTGATCGAGGTACTTGTCGGTGGTGGCGGCGGTGCCGTAGGTGTCGAGCTCGGCGAGAGCGTTCGCGGCGCTGCGCATGACCTCGGCCTTTTTCGACTCGGCGATCGCCTTGCGGCTCTGCTCGATCCTGGCGCGGAGCTTGTCCTTGATGTCGTCGACCGAGAGCTTGGCGTTCTCGAAGGCGTTCTTCGCCGCCTCCAGCTGCTCGGTCGTCGACTGCACCTCGAGACGCACCTGCTGCAGCGTCGAGGCGTCGTCTTCCGCCAGGCGCCGGGCTTCGGGGCTGCCGTCGGCGAGCGCCGTCTTGATCGACGCGACGAGCGACTTCTCCTTGCGCTGCGCTTCGAGCAGATCCTGTTCTAGGCGGATCTCGGTGGCGCGCGTCGTCACCAGGATCTGATTCAGCTTCGGCAGGGTGTTGCGCATCTCCTCGATCGACTCCTGAAGCATGACCTCGGGGTCTTCGGCGTAGGAGATGAAGAAGCCGAGCCAGGACTTGATCACGCGGACGAGACGGCTGAACATGTTCGATCTCCTCAGGAGCCGGGCTTCGCGCCGTCGGCGGATTCGCTGGTAATCGGATTGCCGTCGACAAAGGGCGCGACGGCGGACTGGAGTTTGCGCTCTTCGGCGCGCTTGCCGGCGCTCCACTCGGAGAGCCGCGCGGTGAGCTCGGAGACCGCCCGGACGTTGGCGGCCATGGTGGCGCGGTGGCGTTCGGTGAGGCTGTCGATCTCGGCCTGGAGCTGGGCGTTGGCGCGCTCCGCCGCGGCCTGGCGCTCGGCGACCTTGGCCTGCAGAAACTGCTCGAAACGGTCGAGCGCCTGGTCACGCCGCACGGCGTCCTGAATGACCTCGGCGATCGCCACCGGGCCAGCGGGGTTCATCCGGAGGAAACCGGCCAGGGCCGAGGCTTTGGCCTGCGGCGGGAGCTCCGCGAGGCCCGGGCTCTGCAGCATTTCGAGGATCTTGAAGGCAGTGAAGCCGTGCGGCGGCTCGCCGATACCGGCGGCGAGGTAGACCGCAGGGAAGTCGGGCAGCTCGAGCTCGTCGTCGTCAGGCTCCGCGGCGCTGGAAGGCTCCGCGGCAGCAGCCGCTCCGCCGGAACGCTCCGCGGCAGTCGCCGCTGGGCCGGAACGCTCCGCGGCAGCACGGCGGCGCTTCGCCAGGGCGGCTTCGTCGATCGGCTTCGGCGGCGGCAGGCTCCGGAGGAGCTCCGCGAGCTCCTCCGAATCCGCCTGACCGCTCGCCGGCTTCCGTCCGGAGGCCGCCGGCACGGCGCTTTCGCCCGACCCACCGTCGGCCGGCTCCGTGACCTCCACCAGCTTGAGCTTGCTCAGGACCTCTTTGAGACCCATCGGTCGTTCCGCCCTCCGCTGCCGTCTGCGAACGTGGCGGATTCTACGCGGTTCCGGCCGTCCGCGGAGCGATTCCGAGATCCTGCAGAATCTCCGCCGCCACGCGCTCGCCCGACTCGCAGCCACCTTCCATGAAGCCCTGGAAGTCGGCCGAGGTGTGCTCACCGGCAAAATGGAGGTTCTCCACCCGTTCGCCTTCCGCGCCGCCGATCGTCGTCCACTGACCGACGCGGTAGCTGGCGTAGCTCCCTTTGGTGAACTCGAAGCTCGGCCAGTGGAACCGAGCCTCGCCCAGCCGCCGCTCGGCGGCGCCGGGGAAGACCCGCTCGAGCTCGCGGGCGAAGCGCTCCGACTGCTCGGCGGGCGTTCCCTGCCCGAGCTCGACGCCGCGCTCGCCACCCGTGAAGCAGGTCAGAATCCCGGCCCGGCCCGCCTGCATCCGTGTCGACTCCCAGGTGAGCTGAAACGGCAGATCGGTGAGGACGCTGCCGTTCGAGCCCGGCGACTTGCCGGCAGCGCCGCGTGGCTCGCGCCAGACGCGATCGGAGAAGCCGACCATCAGCTTGGCGTTGGTGCCGTAGCCGAGCTCGTCGATCGCCTTGCGCTTCACCGGCGGCAAGTCCAGGTCGAGTCGGACGTCGCGCAGCAGCGTGAACGGCAGCGCGAGGACGACGCGCTCGGCAGAGACCTCGAAGGTCCCCGCGCCGCGTCGCAAGGTCAACCGGAAGTCGCCGTCGCTCTTCGCCGCCACCGCTTCGAGACGCGCCCCGGTCTCGATTCTCCCGGACAGGCGCTCGGCGAGCCGCTTCG
>Ga0209477_1002235_pt1 | contig 11307 bp, 12 predicted proteins | sample KloWWTupernatant_FD_187180 | JGI IMG/M metagenome (GOLD analysis project Ga0209477, IMG submission 187180) | Active sludge microbial communities from Klosterneuburg, Austria, studying microevolution and ecology of nitrifiers - Klosterneuburg... | ecosystem: Engineered > WWTP > Aerobic digester >...
TGTAGGAGCGCGCTCTGCGCGCGATAGGCTTGGTCGCGGCTGATGCCACCCCTGCAGGGGGAGCAATCGGTGTGCGACGAGGCCCACCGCGCCGTGGCGTTCAGCGCTGCGGATGCGCGGATCTGCGGCTGAGCAGGTAGAACGGCAGTCCCGCGGCGATCAGCGCCAGCAGGATCCACAGCTGCTCGAACGAACGGGTCGACAGCAGCCAGGCGCAGAAGCCCATCGCGAGCAGCGCGATGAACGGTCCGGCGGGGAGATGGAAGCCGGGCGCCTCGCCCGCGCGCCGGCGCAACACGATCAGTGCCGCGCAGGTCAGCGCGTAGTAGACCAGGCGCACGATCGCGCTGAAGGTCGCGTTGGCGGCGAAGCTGCCGGCGAGTGCGAGGCCGAGTGCAATCACGGCGAACACCACGATCGCCCAGTGCGGGGTGCGGAAACGCGGATGCACGCGCGCCAGCGGCGACGGCAACTCGCCGCGTTCGGCCATCACATGGATCACGCGCGGCTGCGCCAGGGTCGCGCCGGTGGTCCAGCCGTAAACCGAGATCATCGCCGCGACACTGGCCAGGACTACCCCGGGCGGACCGAGCAGCACGCCCAGGGCCTGCGCGAGCGGTGCCTTGGTCTCGCCGGCGTGCGCCACGGTGCCGATCACGACCAACTGCACCAGCAGGTAGACCGTGGCGATCACCGCCAGGCCCACGAGCAGCGCAAAGCCGATGTCGCGCTTGGGATCGCGCATCTCGCCGGCCGGCAGCAAGGCCGACTCGAAGCCGCCGAAGGCGAACATCATGACCAGCACGGCCTGGGTCCAGTCGGGATCGGCGACGGCCTGGGTGGCGATGACTTCGCCATCGACCTGCGGCAGGCCGAGCACGATCAGCAGCGCCAGCGGCACCAGCTTGGCGATGGTGAAGGCGTCGATGCTCCAGGTCGCGCTGCGCACGCCGACCACGTTGGTGACCGCGATGGTCGCGACCAGCGCGGTCATCACGATCGCGCGCGGCGCGCCGATGGCGAGTTCCGGCCACAGCTCGCCCAGGTACAGCACGAAGAGATTGAGGTTCGCGGCGGCGCTGAGCAGGCGCGTCCAGATCAACAGCCAGCCGACCTCGAAGCCGACCAGCGGCCCGTAGGCCGCGCGCGCATACAGGTACACGCCGCCGTGCTCGCGGAAGCGGCTGCCGACCTCGGCGAAGCACAGCACGATGAGGAGGATGCCGCCGCCGGCCGCCAGCGCCGCAAGCGGACTCAGCACGCCGGTGAGCGCCGCGAGCACCGCCGGCAGGCCGAAGATGCCGCTGCCGATCACGCCATTGATCACCGCGGCCGTCAGATCCCAGCGGCCGATGGCGCGGACGAATCCCGGGGACGTGTCAGGACATGGCGTTGTGGCGTCGGTCATCGCGATCGATCATAGGCGATCGGTGCATTGTAGGAGCGCACCTTGTGCGCGACCGCAGAGCCGCAGGCTGGCCTCGACATAGTCGTGGACCGGCGCAACCTGCGGCTCTGCGGTCGCGCACAAGGTGCGCTCCTACAAACGCGCGATTCGCCCGAACGCAATGGCCGGTTGCAACGCCGGCGCTGCCAGATAGTGGTCGGCCAGCAAGAAGGCGAAGAGCGCCATCAGGTACACGATGGAGTAGTTGAAGACTTCCATCGCGAAGCGCTCGCCCGGCGGGTTGAGCAGGCGGATCGCGTAGTAGAGGAAGCCCGCGCCCAGCACCGCCGCGCCACCGAGGTAGATCAGCCCGCTCATGCCGGTGAGCCAGGGCAGCATCGTCACCAGGCACAGCAGGATCGTGTAGTACAGGACATGCCAGCGCGTGTAGACCACGCCGTGGGTCACCGGCAGCATCGGCACCTGCGCGCGCGAGTAGTCCTCGCGGCGATAGATCGCCAGCGCCCAGAAATGCGGCGGCGTCCAGATGAAGATGATCAGGAACAGCAGCAGCGCCCACGGATGCACTTCGCCGGTCACCGCGACCCAGCCCAGCACCGGCGGCGCGGCGCCGGCGGCGCCGCCGATGACGATGTTCTGCGGCGTGGCACGCTTGAGGAACACGGTGTAGACCACGGCGTAACCGATCAGCGAAGCGAAGGTCAGGACCGCCGTCAACGGATTGACCAGCCACGCGAGGATCGCCATCGAGATCGCGCCCAGCGCGAGCGCGAAGACCAGCACCTGCCGCGTGTTGAGCTGTCCGGTCGGCAGCGGCCGGTGCGCGGTGCGCGCCATCAGCGCGTCGGCGCGCTGGTCGAGCAGGTGGTTGAGCGCCGCCGCCGATGCCGCCGCGAGCCAGATCCCCAGCGACCCGAACACGAGCGCTTGCCACGGCGGGAAGCCGGGCACGGCGAGGAACATGCCCACGATCGCGGTGAACACGATGAGCGCGACGACACGGGGCTTGGTCAGCGTCCAGTACTGGCTGGCTTTGAGTGGCACGCGAAGCGCGGGTCCGCAGGTCCGGAGGGACCCGCATTAGAACGCGTACCCGGCAAAGGGGGAAGCGCCGGGCGCCGGCCGATGAACGAACCGGACAGCGCCGCAGGATCCGGGCCGGGGAGCGCAGCCGGGACCGCGTCGCCAGCAGCCGGGGGAATGCGGCTCAGGGCGACTCGAATCCGTCGCGGAGAATGCCGCCGCGATCGCGGACCACGCTGATGCCGATCGGCGTCAATCCCAGGGGACCTTGCGTGGCCAGGCCGAAGTCGCTGAGCAGCGTGCGGATGCCCGTGGCGACGTCGACCCTCGAAACGGAACCGCGCACCGCAGTGCCGAGGTCGCGGTCGACGACCAGGACGGCACCGGAGGCTTCGGTCGCGACACCGTAGGGGAAATCTCCGAGCGCGCCCTGCGCAGGGTTGCCGAGGTCGCTCACCAGCGTGCGGAGGCCGGTGACGGGGGCGACCTCGAACAGCGCACCGCGGTTCTGGGTGCCATTGTCGTAGTCGATCACGAACACGCGACCGGCGTCGGAGATCGCAACGCCGATCGGGTTGGCGCCGATCGGCCCCTGCCCCGCATTGCCGAAGTCGCTGGTGAGCGTGCGCGTGCCGGTCGTGGCATCGACCCGGAACAGCGCGCCGCTGCCGTTCGTGCCCGCGCCCTCATCGACCACGTACACCTCGCCCGACACCGCGACCGCGACACCGGCCGGATTGGCACCCAGCGGGCCCTGGCCCGCGCTGCCGAAATCGCTGACGACGATGCGCGCGCCGCTGGCACGGTCGACGCGATACAGCGCGCCGTTGAAGTTCGTACCGGCCGTGGGATCGACGGCCAGGACATTGCCAGACGCCTCGAGTGCCAGGGCGACCGGCTGTGGCGCGAGCGGTCCCTGCGCGATGGCGCCGAAGTCGCTGAGCACGCTGCGCGCGCCGGTCGCCGCATCGACCACGAACAAGGCGCCAGCCTGTCCGCTCCCGGCGTTCTGGTCGATGACCAGCAGCGACAGCAGGTCCGGCGCGATCGCGCCGATCGGGTCGTTGCCCAAGGGGCCCTGCCCGCCATTGCCGAAGTCGCTCAGCAGCGTTCGCAGGCCCGTGGCGCGATCGACAATGAACAAGGCACCGGGCGCACCAGGCGCCGTGCCATCCCGCTCGACCACGACGATGGCGCCGTCGTCGAGCGCAAGCGCGGGCCGGGTATAGCCTCCCGGCAACAGGGCGCAGACCAGGGCCAGTGCTCGACTCGCAGGCATGATGAAGTCCTCGGCCTCGCGCTGCGGGCCCGGACTCAATGGCGCGAAGGACGCCCGGCGTGTCGCATCGACGCCGGGGGCCGGGACGGAAGCGCGCCTCAGCGAATCAGGCGCTTGAGGTCGGCGCGCAGGCCGGTCGGCTCGAAACCGGGGTCGTAACGCAGGACCAGCCAACCGTTCGGATCGATGGCCCACGCGGACGGTGCGATACCGTCGGCGGCGACGGGGAGCAGGTCCGGCGCGAGGGTGACGACGCGCATCTGCGGAAATGCGGCCAGCGCTGCGCGCGCTTTGGCATCGGGCGTGCCGACGTAGAGCATCTCGACCCGCGCGGCCTTGCGGCCCAGCCCGATCCAGATCCGCTGCAGGCCGTCTACCGCCGCCACGCAGGCTGCGTCGCAGCGGGCCGGCGCCCGCAGCAGCACGTGCCAGACCCCGGCCGCGGTGTTCCAGTCGATGGTCGCGCCGGTGTCGTCGGTAGCGACCACGGTACCGAAATCCTGCGGGGGATCGAGCAACATGCCATGGTTGCGCTCCGCTCGCGGTTCGTAGCCCGCCTGGTGGAGCACGAAGGCCGCCAGCACGGGCAGCGCGAACAGGGCCGCGATCGCGACCAGCTTCCAGCGGTTGTTGCGTCTTGCGTTCATGCCTTGCGCTTCTTCGTAAGGATTGCGTAGACGACCAGCACGGTCAGCGCAAGGCCGAACCATTGCACCGCATAGCCGCGATGACGCGCCGGCGGCATCGTGTTGGGTAGCGGCTGCCAGCCGCGCGCAAAGCCGTTCGCCACGCCGTCGTCCAGCAGCAGCACGCCCGGATACAGCGCATGGCCGAACTGTTCCTCCAGGGAAGCCAGGTCCAGCCAGTTCAGCATCGGCGGCGGCATGCCCACCCGCCACGCCACGTTCTCCACGCGCAGCCCCGCTGAAGGCGGCCGGCTCAGGAGGCCGGTCACGGCAGCTTGGCCGATCACATCGGCGGGCGCCCGCGCGAGCTGCCGCCGCGCATCGAGGGCGATCCAGCCGCGATTGACCAGCAGCGCGCGATGCGCGCCATCGGGCTGGAACAGCGACAGCACCATCACGCCGGGGCGACCGTCGCGAACCTGGTTGTCGAGCAGCACCGTGGCGCCGGCCACATAGCGCCCGCTGCCTTCGACCCGCACTGGCAAGGCCACTGATTGCTCGAGCGTCGCGGCAAGCGACCGTGGCGGTGCGCTGCCCGCCGCCTGCCATTGCGCCAGCATGCGTTCCTTGTCGTCCCCGCGCTGCCATTGCCATGCGCCGAGCGCGCCGAAGGCGCCGGCGAGCAGCAGCGCCGCCATGCCCCATGCCGCGCGGCGCAGGTTCATGATCGGGGCCTTGCGCCGGCGGCTATACTGGCGTCCATCACCGGCTTTCGTGCCGGGAGCATGCCATGGCCCTGCAGAAACTCTTCATCGTCGCGATCTTCCTCGCCGTGCTGTTCAACCTGGGCGCGGCGCTCTATTACATGATGGTCGACAAGGGCCGCGGCAAGCGCACGGTGAATTCGCTCACCTGGCGCATCGGCCTCTCGGTCGGGCTGATCGCGCTGGTCGTGCTCGGCATCAGCACCGGCACGATCCAGCCGCACGGGATCCAGGTCGGGCATTGAGTCGCAACTTGCAGGCTGCGGCGTGCAATAACGGCTTCAGCCGCGAACGGGCCTATCGCGCGCAGAGCCCGCTCCTACAGAGCCGGCCTTGTAGGAGCGCGCTCTGCGCGCGATAGGCCCGTTCGCGGCTGAAGCCGCTCCCACAGCGAAGGGACGTCGCCCGCCTACAGGACGTAGACGAACAGGAACAGCCCCAGCCAGACCACGTCCACGAAGTGCCAGTACCACGCCACGGCCTCGAAGCCGAAATGGTGCTCGGCGGTGAAATGGCCGCGCGCACAGCGGAACCAGATCACGGTGAGCATGATCGCGCCCAGCGTGACGTGCATGCCGTGGAAGCCGGTCAGCATGAAGAAGGTCGAGCCGTACACGCCCGAGCCCAGGGTCAGGTTCAACTCGTGGTAGGCGTGGATGTACTCGACGGCCTGGAAGTAGAGGAAGCTCGCGCCCAGCAGCACGGTCGCCCCGAGCCAGAACAGCAGCTTGCCGCGTTCGCCGGCCTTGAGCGCATGGTGGGCGATGGTGATGGTCACGCCCGAACTCAGCAGGATCAGGGTGTTGAGCAGCGGCAGGCCCCAGGCCGGGATGGTCTCGAAGGCGCCACCGACGTTGCCCGGGCCGTTGGTCGGCCATGAGGCCGCGAACTCGGGCCACAGCAGCGCATTGGTCATCGCGCCGTCGCCGACGCCGCCGATCCACGGCACCGAGAACATGCGGGCGTAGAACAGCGCCCCGAAGAAGGCCGCGAAGAACATCACCTCGGAGAAGATGAACCACATCATCCCCATGCGGAACGAGGTGTCGACCTGCTGGTTGTAGTAGCCCGCGATCGACTCGCGGATCACGGTGCCGAACCAGCCGAACAGCATGACCAGCAGCAGCACGAAGCCGAGCAGCATGGAGTACTTGCCCCAGCCGTGGCCGTTGAGCCACACCGCGGCCCCGCCGACCAGGCTGAACAGCGCGACCGAACCGACGATCGGCCAGCGCGTGCCGTGCGGCACGTAGTAGATGCTGGCGTCTGGGGTATGCGCGTGTGCCATGTCGAATTCCCGCGATGGGTTGGGGTTGTGGCCCGCTCAGCCGGCGGACGGCGCGCTGGCGGGCTGCGCCAGGGCCACCCGTCGCGTCGCGACCTCGTTGAGGTAGAACGTATAGGAAAGCGTGAGCGTGCGCACCGAGTCCGGCAGCGCCGGGTCGATCATGAAGCGCACCGGCATGGCGCGGGTCTCGCCGCCGCGCAGCAGCTGCTCGGTGAAGCAGAAGCATTCGGTCTTGCTGAAGTAGATCGAGGAGGTGCTGGGCGCGACGCTGGGCACCGCCTGCCCGACCAGGTCGATCGGGCCCTGGTTGCTGGCGCTGAAGGTGGTCTCGTAGAGCTGGCCCGGGTGCACCTGCATGCTGCGCGCATCCGGCGCGAAGCGCCACGCCAGGCCCTCGGCGACCTTGCCCTCGAAGGTCACGGTCACGGTGCGCGTGGTGTCGGGCGCCCAGGTCGCGAGTTCCGCCGCGTTGGCCGCGTCGCCGCTGAGCTTGATCCCGAGCAGCTGCTCGCAAGCCACGCGATAAAGCGGCACCAAGGCGAAGGCGAAGGCGAAGGACCCGAGCGCGGCGTAGAGCAGCCGGCGCACGAGGCGCGCGTTGGCCCTGGCCGGATCGCGCGGCGCGCTCATCGGCCGATGACCCCGCTCAGCACGAAGGCGACGTAGACCGCGAGCGCGATCCCGCCGATCACCAGCGCGGTGCGGCGCGCGGCGGCGCGCTGCTGGGCGATCAGTTGGGAGTCGGCGGGTCGCATGGTGGTGTCCGTTCGGCGTTCCCGCCCCTCGCCGGTCGGAGAGGGGCGCGGCGCCGGGGTCGGTTCAGTGGCTCACGTCGCCGTGCGCCAGCACGCGGTCGTCGATCGCGGGCGGACGTTCGAAGGTGTGGTGCGGCGCCGGCGAGGGCACCGTCCACTCCAGTCCCTTGGCTCCTTCCCACGACACCATCGCGGCCTTTTCGCCGGCCTTGAGCGAGCGCCACAGGATCCAGCCCATCATCAGCGGCGACAGCAGCATGCCGAAGGCGCCGATCGACGACACCATGTTCCAGTCGGCGAAGGCCACGTTGTAGTCCGGGATGCGGCGCGGCATGCCGGCCAAGCCGAGGAAATGCTGGGGGAAGAACAGCAGGTTGACGAAGATCGTGCTCCACCAGAAGTGGAACTTGGCCATGCCCTCGTTGTACATGCGCCCGGTCCACTTCGGCCACCAGTAGTAGACCGCGGCGATGATCGCGAACACGGCGCCCGTGACCAGCACGTAGTGGAAGTGCGCGACCACGAAATAGGTGTCGTGGTACTGGTAGTCGGCCGGCACGATCGCGAGCATCAGGCCCGAGAAGCCGCCGATCGTGAACAGGATCACGAAGGCGATCGAGAACAGCATCGGGGTCTCGAAGCTGATCGAGCCGCGCCACATGGTGGTGACCCAGTTGAAGACCTTCACCCCGGTCGGGATCGCGATCAGCATCGTCGCGTACATGAAGTACAGCTGGCCGCCCAGCGGCATGCCGACCGTGAACATGTGGTGCGCCCACACGATGAAGGACAGGAACGCGATCGACGCCGTGGCGTAGACCATCGCCTGGTAACCGAACAGCGGCTTGCGGCTGAAGGTCGGGATGATCTCCGACACGATGCCGAAAGCCGGCAGGATCATGATGTAGACCTCGGGGTGGCCGAAGAACCAGAAGATGTGCTGGAACATCACCGGGTCGCCGCCGCCGGCCGCGGCGAAGAAGCTGGTGTGGAAGAACTTGTCGGTCAGCAGCATCGTGACCGCGCCGGCCAGCACCGGCATCACCGCGATGAGCAGGAACGCGGTGATCAGCCAGGTCCAGGTGAACAGCGGCATCTTCAGCAGGTCCATGCCCGGCGCGCGCATGTTGAGGATGGTCGCGATGATGTTGATCGCACCCATGATCGAGCTGATGCCCATCAGGTGGATCGCGAAGATCGTGGTGGCGACGTTGGAGCCGCCCTGCAGCGACAGCGGCGGATACAGCGTCCAGCCGCCGGCCGGGCCGCCGGCGCCCTGGCCGGTCACCAGGTAGATGATCAGCGGCAGCAGCAGCAACAGGAAGGCGAAGGGCAGCAGCCAGAACGACCAGTTGTTCATGCGCGGCAGCGCCATGTCGGGCGCGCCGATCTGCAGCGGGATCATCCAGTTCGCGAGGCCGACGAAGGCCGGCATCACGCCGCCGAAGATCATCACCAGCGCGTGCATGGTGGTCATCTGGTTGAAGAACTCGGGATGCACGAACTGCAGCCCGGGCTGGAACAGTTCGAGGCGGATCACGCCGCTCATGGCGCCGCCGACCAGGAACATGATGAAGGCGAACACCAGGTACAGGGTCCCGATGTCCTTGTGGTTGGTCGAGTACAACCAGCGATTCAGGAAGCCCTTGGGCTTGTGGTCGTGGTCGTCGTGGTGTTCGGTGGCCGCGTGCGTCGCCATGGTCGTCTAGCCTCTGCGCATTCGGGGAATCAGCGGCCGGCCGGGACGGCGGCGGCGCTGGTGTCGGCGAGCTGCTGGCCCGCCGGCAGGGTGCCGCCATTGGCGGCCAACCATTGTTCGAACTCGGCACGCGGCACCGCGCGCACCACGATCGGCATGAAGCCGTGGTCCTTGCCGCACAGCTCGGCGCACTGGCCGCGATAGGTGCCGGCCTGGTCGATCGAGGTCCAGGCCTCGTTGACGAAGCCCGGGATCGCGTCCTGCTTCCAGCCCAGGGCCGGCACCCACCAGGCGTGGATCACGTCCTCGGCGCTGAGCAGGAAACGGATCTTGGTGTCGGTGGGCAGCACCAGCTCGCGATCGACCTCGAGCAGGTAGTTAGGCGAGGTGGGATCGAGGCCCGAGCCGAGCATGCGGGTCTTGTTGCTCTCGTAGGCCAGCGAGGACATGAAGTTGATCGGCTGCGCCGCGCCGCGGTAGTCCACCACCTCGTAGCGCCACTTCCACTGGTAGCCGGTGACCTTGACGGTCATCTCGGCATCCTTGGTGTCCATCATCAGGATCAGGCTGCGCGTGGCCGGCCAGGCCATCACCACCAGGATGACGATCGGGATCACGGTCCACAGGATCTCGAGGCGCGTGCTGTGGACGAAGCCGGTGTCGGGCTTGGCGCCCTTGGATTTCCGGAAACGGAACATGGCGACGAACATCGCCCCGAACACGATCACGCCGATGACCACGCAGATCCACAGCATGATCATGTGCATCTCGTAGGCGGTGCGCGCGGTCTCGGTGACTCCCGGCGTCATGTTGAGCTGCCAGCGCTCGGCGTGGGTCTGCGCCAGCGCCAGCGGCGCCTGCGCGGCCAGTGCGAGCGCGATCGCCGCCCGGCCCGTCCACTTCGCGATCTGCTTCATTGCCGTCACCTTGGTTCCGATTCCGTCACACCGGCTCCGCGCCGCGCACCCGCGCCAGCGCCTGCCGCAATTGCCGCTCCAGGGCGCCCCGTTCGGGCGCGGCCAGGAAGCCGCCGATTTCCACCGCGCGTCCGTGCGAGGTCAGCACCAGTCTTGCCAGGTCCGCTTCGCCGCGCCCCGGCCAACGCTCCACCCGCACCCAGTTCACGTCGAGCCGGACGGCCCCCGGCACCGGCGGCTGCGCCACCGTGACGCCGTCCCGCCGCACCCCGATCAACTCCACCCGCTCCAGCCGCCGCCACACCAGCACGAGGCACGCGCCCAGGGCGGACAACTCGGCAACCGCAAAGAACGGCGCAAACACATTGCCCTGCCCCCAGCTCCAGGCCGCCACGGCGCCAGCGGTGAAGGCCAGCAGGCCAAAGAAGCCCAGCAGCCCACCCACCGTCGCCGACCGGTCGGCCCGCAGGCGGAACTCGATGCCGGCGTCCGGCGGACGGGCCTCAAGCTGCTCGATCATGGCCAGGAAAGGTCACGGCGGAACCGGGAAATGATAGTTGTCGGGCCATTGCGGGGGCAAGCCGAACGCCCACGGGGCTGGGCCAGGCGGACGATACGCCGGCATCCGTGCAGGCCGTGGCGAGCGGGCGTGAAGGCCCGCGGCGCCGCGCGCCGCGCCGGACGGGCGCGGGGAGGAGGCACTGGATCCGGGGCCCGCGGGCAATTCGCGAGGCGCGGCAGGCGGTTACGACCCGATCCGCACGACAAGCGGAAGGCCAGCATCCCAAGAGCCGTCATTCCCGCGAAAGCGGGAATCCCTTGAACAGCCATCGAAGCCACCCAGCGTGCCGGCCTCGCGTGCCTCATGAGGCGTCATCCCGGCGCACGCCGGGATCCAGTAGCGCGGGGCCCCGGTCACGCGCCGCGGCAAGGTCACGCCTTGCTCGAATCCCCGCCCGCGGCCCGTGGTCGACCCTTGGGGAATCTCGAGGCCAGCAGAGGCCAGCAGAGGCCCGCAGAGCCTGAAGTTCGGCACAAACGGCGCCGTCAGGCACACCTGAGAAGCGGTCGCGGCACCCGTGGCGCCGACCCGACCATCAAGCCCTTCGATCGGATCGATTGCGGGGCCGCCAGCGGCTTTGGCGGGACCTCGGCCGAAACCCCGTTTTGGTCCGCATGTGCAAGGCGGCGCCAAGGCTCATTCCTTCAAAGGTCCGAGCTGGTGACGGAGTCCTCCGGCCAATTGCGCTCGAACGGTCATCCAAGAATCCCTGTTCAAGGACGTCACATGCCCAATCCTAAGCCCAGTATCAAGCCCCGAGGAATGTTGACGGCCATCTTCGCCGTCACGCTCGCGGCGTGGGCGCCACTGGTCTTTGGCGCCCCACCGCCGTCACTGAACCAGCCTTCTTCGCCGACGTTGAACAATCCCATCAGCGTGTCGGGGACTGGACTTGACCCGCTTTCGTGGACACCTCACCGTGAGTACTGGAGGAGTTCACAATGGCAGACAAGACGGTTCGGTATGCGCCGGAGTTTCGGCGCCAG
>Ga0209477_1002239_pt1 | contig 11292 bp, 9 predicted proteins | sample KloWWTupernatant_FD_187180 | JGI IMG/M metagenome (GOLD analysis project Ga0209477, IMG submission 187180) | Active sludge microbial communities from Klosterneuburg, Austria, studying microevolution and ecology of nitrifiers - Klosterneuburg... | ecosystem: Engineered > WWTP > Aerobic digester >...
CGTGCTGCGGGAAGGCGCGCTTGATTTCCTTGATGATCTCCGCCTCGGCCGAGCGGTCGACCTCGCTGGCGAAGTCGAACTGCTCCTTCTGCACCACGGCCAGGCCTTCGACCCGGTTGAGGTAGCGGACAATCACGGCCCCGGCGGCACGCGCGGCCTTGATCGCGATGTTCAATGCGCCCTGGCGCATGGCGGAACCCCGGGACGGCTGGGAAAGAACGGACCCGCGGCTGGCGCGGGGCCGCGAAGGGTAGCAGATGGGCGCAGGGCGCGCGCAGCGGACACGGAGGCGGGCATGCTGGATCGACTCGACGCGATACGCATCGTGCTGGTGCGCACCTCGCATCCCGGCAACATCGGCGCCGCCGCGCGCGCGATGCTGACCATGGGCCTGCGGCGCCTGGAACTGGTCGCCCCGCTGGCGTTCCCGCACCCCGAATCGGTGGCGATGGCGGCCGGCGCCGACGCGGTGCTGGACGCGGCGCCGCGCCACCAGGACCTGGGCGCCGCGCTGGCGCCGTGCCACTACGCCCTGGGCTGCACCGCCCGCCCGCGCGGCGTGGCCCTGCCGGCGCTGGCGCCGCGCGAGGCCGCCGCGCAGCTGCTCGCTGCCGCGGCGCGCGGACCCGTGGCGCTGGTCTTCGGCAACGAGCGCACCGGGCTGACCAACGAGGAGCTGCAGCGCTGCCACGGCGCGGTGCACATCCCGGCCGACCCGGCGTTCAGTTCGCTCAACCTCGCCGCCGCGGTCCAGGTGCTGGCTTACGAGCTGCGCCTCGCCGCGCTCGCGGGCAGCGGCCTTCCCGCCGCGCCCGCCGGGGAGCCCGACGACCCGCCGGCCACGCTGGCCGAGCTGGAGGGCTACTACGAGCACCTCGAGCGGACCCTGGTCGATATCGACTTCCACAAGGGGCGGGCGCCGGAGAACATCATGCGCCGCCTGCGGCGCCTGTACTTCCGCGCGCTGCCCACCCGGCGCGAGGTGCTGGTGCTGCGCGGGATCCTGAGCGAGGCCCAGCGCGCCGCGCGCCCGGGCCTGGCGGCACCCGAGCCCGAGGCGTAGGCCCGGGGGCCCGCATCGACCCGGCGTTCCGTGATCGACTGCGCCGATCCAGGCCTCGCGCCCCTATACTCTGGCGGTCCACTGCACAGGGGCCGTCGCGCACCGTGACGGCGGCGGGCCACATGATGGTTGGAGGCACTGGCGGCATGCGGGCGCTGCCCGGGTATCGCGCGTGGGCGTGCGTCGTCGCGCTGCTGCTGTCCGCCCTCGCCAGCGCGGTGGCGGCCGCGCCCGAGCCGGCCCCGGATGGCGCGGGCGTCGATGATCGCGCCGAACTGGTCCTGGGCCGCACCAGCGACGATCCGCGCACCGACCTCGCCAAGTTGCAACCGATGATCGACTACGTGGTGCCGCGGATGGCCGATGTCGGCATCCGCCGCGGCCGTGTGCTCATGGCGCGCGACAGCCAGCAGATGATCAGTTACCTGCGCCGCGGCAAGGTCGACTGGGTCACCGAGACCCCGGGCGCCGCGATGGCCTTCGAGGACCGGGCCGGCGCGCGCATCATGCTGTCCTCCTACCGCGAGGGCGTCGACCGCTACGCCAGCGTGCTGGTGGCGCGCCGCGAGCGCGGCATCGGTGCGATCGAGGACCTGCGGGGGCGCTCGATCGCCTTCCAGAACGCGTCCTCGACCAGCGCCTATTTCCTGCCCGCGAGCGAGATCCTGCAGCGGGGCCTGCCGCTCGTGATCCTGTCCTCGGCCACGGACCGGCCCGGCAGCGAGCTGGTGGGTTTCGTGTTCGCGCGCACCGAGCTCAATGTCGCGACCTGGGTCCACAAGGGGCTGGTCGATGCCGGCGCGCTGAGCGAGCTGGACTGGGACAACCCGCGGCGCGTGCCGCCCGCCTTCCGCCAGGACCTGGTGGTCTTCCATCGCACCGACGCGGTGCCGCGCGCGCTGGAGATGGTCGCCGCCGGCACCGAGCCCGCGGTCGAGCGCCGCCTGCGCGAAGTCCTGCTGGCAGCACGCGAGGATCCGGCTGCAACCGAGGCGCTCAAGGCGTACTGGGGCACCACCGGGTTCCGGGCCCTGGACGACGCCATGGTGCGATCCCTCGCGCGCCTGCGCACCGGCGTCGCCCGCATCCACGCCGAGGTCGAGTGATGCGCCGGTTCCGGGACGCGGCGCCACAAGCGTGCCGGAGCGCGTGATGCGGCTCGGCCTCGGCGCGCAGTTCGGTCTCGGCGCGGCGGCGAGCCTGGCGCTGGCCGGCGCGCTGATCTACGGCGCCTGGCGCCTGCAGCACGAGGGCGACACGCGCCTGGTGGAGTTCTCGGCCGCGTCGATGCAGACCCATGCCCGCGAGGACCTCGAGCGCCGCGGCGAGTCGATCGCGCTGCTGCTCTCCGAGGCGCTGGTCAACCCGGTCTACTTCAACGACCTGCAGGCGATCGGCCAGGTCGCGCAGTCGGTGCTGCACCAGCCCGACGTCGAGTACGTGCTGGTGTTCGACGCCCAGGGACGCATCCTGCACGATGGCAGCGCCGACATCGCCGACTTCGGCCAGCCGATGCGCGACGCCTTCGGTCCCGCCGCCGCGTCCGCGCCCGGGCCGCTGGTGCAGTATTCCGACACCCTGATCGACGTTGCGCGCCCGATGCTGCTCGGCACCGGCAAGCTGGGCGGCGTGCGCATCGGCCTGTCGCGTGCCGCGGCCGCGGCACGCGTGCGCGGTTCGCAGGAGGAACTGGCCAGGAACGTCGCGACCCTGACCACGGCGCGCCTGCGCAGCCTCGCCCTGCCGGTCGCGGGACTGATCGCGCTGGCCCTGTTCGGCCTGCTCATGGTGAGCCGGAGGCTGGTGCGCCCGGTGCGCGCGCTCGCGGCCAAGGCCCGCGCGATGGAACGCGGCGACTACAGCGTGGCGTCCGGCAGCGCGCGCAGCGACGAGATCGGCGAGCTGGTGCGCGCCCTCAACCACCTCGGCCACAGCATCGCCGCGCACGACCGCGACGTGCGCCGCCTCGCCTACCTCGACACCCTCACCGGCCTGCCCAACCGCCACATGCTGCGCGAGACCCTGTCGAGGGCGATCGTGCTCAGCCGCAGCAGCGGCCGCGCCCTGGCGCTGCTGTTCATCGACCTCGACGACTTCAAGCGCATCAACGACACGCTCGGCCACGATGCCGGCGACGAGGCCCTGACCCAGCTCGCGCGCCGCCTGGAGAACTGCCTGGGGTCAGTGCGCGACCCGGCGCAGACGCCCGAGGAGGCCGCCGACCTGATCGCCCGTTTCGGCGGCGACGAGTTCGTGGCGCTGCTGGTCGGCGGCGAGGTGCGCGTGCGCGCCAGCCGGCTCGCCGACCGCGTGCTCGAAGCGGTGCGCGACCCGCTGACCGCCGCGGGGCGGCCGGTGTACCTCAATGCCAGCATCGGCATCACCCTGTTCCCCGACGACGCCGAGGATGCGCAGCAGCTGCTCAAGAACGGCGACATCGCCATGTACCAGGCCAAGGTGCACGGCAAGAACTGCTACCGCTTCTTCACCAACTACATGACCCGGGTCGCCGAGGACCGGCTGATGCTCGAGCAGGACCTGCGCGCCGCGATCGGGACCACGCAGCTCGAGGTCCACTACCAGCCGATCGTGGACCTGGCACGCGACCGCGTCGCCGGGGTCGAGGCGCTGCTGCGCTGGCACCACCCGCAGCGCGGGCTGGTGCCCACCGCACTGTTCATCGGCATCGCCGAGGACTTCGGCCTGATCGGCGAGATCGGCCATTTCGTCATGCGCCGCGCCTGCGCCGATGCGCTCGCCTGGCCGCTGGTCGGCGGCGAGCCGCTGTTCGTCTCGGTCAACGTCTCGGTGCGCCAGTTGCGCCAGCCCGGCCTCACCGCCGAGGTTGCGGCGGTATTGCGCGATACCGGGCTACCCGCGACCCGCCTGCACGTGGAGCTCACCGAGAGCGCCCTGCTCGACGACCAGCCGCTGGCCCTGAACACGCTGGCCGATCTGCGCCAGAGCGGCATCCGCATCTGGCTCGACGACTTCGGCACCGGCTTCTCGGGTCTCTCGCACCTGCGCCGGGTTCCGGTCGACGGGGTCAAGATCGACCGCAGCTTCACCCAGGACCTGCTGACCGATCGCGACGACCTCGCGCTCACCCATGCCATCATCGCCCTGGCGACCTCGCTGGGGATCCCCGCGGTCGCGGAGGGCATCGAGAGCGGGGCCCAGCTCGAGGTCCTGCGCAACCTGCAGTGCGACCTCGGCCAGGGCTACTGGTTCGGCTACCCGATGAAGCAGGGGGACCTGCTCGAGGTCCTCGAGCAGCCCGAGCGGGTTGCGGCCGGGGCCGACGACTGATCGATGGTCGCGTGGCGCTGCCGCCGCATCCCCGCGGTGGCGACACGGCGTCGACCGCTGGCGGCGTAAGATCGCGCATTCCCCGTCGCTGGAGCCCGCCATGACCGCCCACCGCGCCCTGCACCTCGTGGCCCGTCCCGAGGGCCTGCCCAAGGATGGCGACTTCGAGCTGCGCAGTTCCACGCTCGCGGCGCCGGGCGAGGGCCAGTTCCTGGTCGCCGTGCGCTACGTCTCGATCGATCCCGCGATGCGGGTGTGGATGACCGAGCAGAAGTCGTACTGGCCGCCGGTGCCGCTGGGCGACGTGATGCGGGCCTCGGCGATCGGCGAGGTCGTGGCGTCGCGCCATCCGCGCTTCGCGGTCGGCGCCTGGGTCAGCGGGATGCTCGGCGTGCAGGACGGCCTGCTCAGCGATGGCAAGGGGCTGCGGGCCTTCGATCCGAAACAACTGCCGGATCCAGCCTGGGCGCTGAGCATCTTCGGCGGCACCGGCCTCACGGCGTACTTCGGCCTGGGCGAGATCGGCAAGCCCAAGGCGGGCGAAACCCTGGTGGTGTCGGCGGCCGCCGGGGCCGTGGGTTCCACGGTGGTCCAGATCGGCAAGATCCTCGGCTGCCGCGTGATCGGCATCGCCGGTGGCGCGGCGAAGTGCGCCTTCGTGCGCGACGAGCTCGGCGCCGACGGGGTCATCGACTACAAGCACGAGAAGGTCGGCGATGCGCTCAAGTCCCTGTGCCCGGACGGCATCGACGTGTACTTCGACAACGTCGGCGGCGAGATCCTCGATGCCGTGCTCAAGCGCCTGCGCCTGCACGCGCGCATCGTGCTCTGCGGCGGGATCTCGCAATACAACGCCACCGGCGAGGCCCGCGGCCCGGCCAACTACCTGTCGCTGATCTCGGCGCGCGGCCGCATGGAGGGCTTCGTGATCATCGACTACCTCGACCGCGCGGCCGAGGCGGTGGCGGCGATGGCACCGTGGGTCCAGGCCGGCAAGCTCAAGAGCCGGATCGACGTGGTCGAGGGCCTGGAGCATTTTCCGGAAGCCCTGCGCCGGGTCTACACCGGGGCCAACTTCGGCAAGCAGCTGCTCAAGGTCTGAGCGACGACGCTGTGCCCGGCTTGGCGGATGGCTTCCGGCCCGACCAGCGCCTATCGCGCGCAGAGCGCGCTCCTACAGCGCCTGCCCTGTAGGAGCGCGCTCTGCGCGCGATAGGCGCCGGTCGCGACCGAAGCCCCCTGCAGTCGACGAGCTCAGCCGGCGTAGCGCTGCAGGGTCTCGATGATGGCGTCGCCGAGCGCGGCCACCACGCCGACGCAGGCCAGCATCAGGGCCCAGCAGATCGCCACCAGCGCGCCATCGCGCTCGACCAGCGCGATCGCCAGCATCACCAGCACGAAGCCGAAGGGATAGTTGGTCAGCGGCACCGGCAGGCTGAGGGCGACGCCATGCAGCGCCATCAGGGCGCCGGTCAGGCGCCATCCGGCGCCTTCGAGCATCAGCGGCGCGCGCGGCCGGCACAGGCGCTCGACCCGCGCCATGCCGTCGCCGAGCCGGTCGAGGAAACGCGCGATGCGCGCGCGCGCGAAGCTGCGCCGCCGCAGCCACCGTGGCAGCCACGGATGCTGCAGCCCCCACGCCATCTGCAAGCCGAGCAGCACGACCAGCGGGCCGGCGATCGCGCCGGCCCCGATCGGCGTGGGCAGGAAGGCCGGCAGCGTGGCGATCACCACCAGCACGCCGAAGGCGCGGCCATCGAAGCGGTCGAGCAGTTCGCCGAGCGAGATGTCGGGGTGCCCGTCCTCGCGCGCGATCCGTTCGAGCAGGGCGGAGGTGCGCTCGGGCGTGGACTCGGGTCGCATCCGCGCAGCCACCGCGCTCAGACCAGGTTGTCCGGTTCCGGCGGCATCACGCGCTGGACCAGGAGCTTGTCGATGCGCGCGCCATCGAGGTCGACGACCTCGAAGCGGTAGCCGGCGTGGGTGAAATGCTCGCCGACCTGGGGGATGCGGCCGAAGCGCGCGGTGATCATGCCGGCGGCGGTGCGGAAATCCTCGTCGCTCTCGCCGGCGAGCTGGGCCACGCCCAGCAGTTCCTTGAGGTCGTCGATCGCGAGGCGGCCATCGACCAGCCAGCTGCCGTCGGAGCGCTGCACCACGTGCGGCTCGCCGGCCTCGGTGGCCTGGGCGAAGCGGCCGAACACCGACTTGAGGAGATCGTTGAGGGTGACGAGACCGGTGATCTCGCCGTACTCGTCCACCGCCAGCGCGAGGCCGGCCTCGGAATCGCGCAGCTTCTCCAGCGTGCCGAGGGCGCGCGCGGTCTCGGGCACGAACAGCGCCGGCGCCAGCGTCCGGAACGGTTCGACCTTGCCGCCCATCAGCGCGTTGCTCAGGCTGCGCACGTGCAGCACGCCGGCCACGTCCTGGTCGGAGCCGCGCCGGACCGGGTAGCGCGTATAGGGCGTGGCGCGGATGCGCGCCAGGTTTTCCTCCAGCGGCAGCGTGGTGTCGAGCCAGGCGATCTCGCCGCGCGGCGTCATCAGTCCCTCGACGGTGCGATCCCCGAACGAGAGCGCGCGGTTGACCAGGTTGCGCTCGTCGGCGTCGATCACGCCCTGCTCGGCGCCCTCGGCCACCAGCAGCTTGATCTCCTCCTCGGTCACGGCCTGCTCGTTGGTCTGCTTGACGCCCAGCAGGCGCAGCAGCAGGCGCGTCATCCAGGCCAGCAGCACCACCGCCGGCATCGCCGCGATGGTCAGCACGCGCATCGGCGCCGCCACCAGCGTGGCGAGCCGTTCCGGCGCGAGGATGCCCAGGCGCTTGGGCACCAGTTCGCCCAGCACCACCGAGAAGATCGTGATCAGGCCCAGGCTCAGCGCGATCGAGATGCCGTGGGCGTAGCGCGCGAGCGGGTCGAACTGCCGCAGCCAGCCCTCCAGCCCGCTCGCCAGCGCCTCGCCGCCGAAGAAGCCGGTGAGGATGCCCAGCATCGTGATCCAGACCTGGACCGAGGACAGGAAGCGCTCGGGCTGCTCGGCCAGCTCGAGCGCGGCGCGCGCCCGCGCGCTCTCCTTGGCCTGCTGGCGCAGGCGGCTCTTGCGCGAGGTCATCACGGCCATCTCCGACAGGGCGAAGAAGCCGTTGAAGAGGATCAGCGCGAGGACGACCAGCAGTTCGAGTGGCATGGCGGCCCGGCTCGCCGGCTCAGCGCCAGACGCCGTTGGTGAAATATGCGGCGTTCCAGTACAGGTGCACCGCGATCGCCGCCGCATAGCCCAGTGCCACCGCCCAGGTCCAGCGCAGGTGGCTGAAGAAGGTGTAATGGCCCTTCGACACGCCCATCAGGGCCACGCCGGCGGCGGAACCCACGCTCAGCATGCTGCCGCCCACGCCGCAGGTGAGGGTGATCAGCAGCCACTGGCCGTGGTCCATCGGCGGGCTCATCTGCAGCACCGCGTACATGATCGGGATATTGTCCACGATCGCCGACAGCGTGCCCATGATCACGTTGGCCCAGGTATGGCCAAGGGTGCCGTAGAGCTCGGTCGAGGCCAGCTGCATGTAGCCGATCGCGGCCAGCCCGCCCACGCACATCAGCACGCCGTAGAAGAACAGCAGCGTGTCCCACTCCGCGTTGGCGATGACGCGGAAGATGTTGTAGCCGCCGCCGACGTGCGCCGCGCCGCGATCTGCCTCGGTGGCGAGCAACGCCGCCTCGCGCCGCGCCTCGACGCGCGCGATCCACCAGGCATAGGCCTTGAGCAGGGCGAGGCCGGCCATCATCCCGAACACCGGCGGCATGCGCAGGAATTGCTTGGATCCGACCGTGATCGCGATGGTCAGGGCGAACAGCGCGCAGATCGTCCAGCCGCCGAACTTCACGTCCGCATCGTCGGCCCGCACCTGCGGGCGTCCCGCGGGCAGCGCGAAATGCATGATCGCCGCCGGCACCAGGAAATTGACCACCGACGGTACGAAGATGCGGAAGAATTCGAAGAACTCGACCTTGTGCGCCTGCCACACCATCAGCGTGGTGATGTCGCCGAAGGCGCTCCAGGCGCCGCCGGCATTGGCCGCGACCACCAGGTTGACGAAGGCCAGGGACACGAAGCGCGTGTTGCCCTGGCCGACCGCAAGGATCACCGCGGCCATGATCAGCGAAGTGGTCAGGTTGTCGAGGATCGCCGAGAGGAAGAACGCGACCACGCCGGTGATCCAGAACAGCTGGCGGAAGGAGAAGCCGCGGCTGACCAGTTCCGCGCGCAGGGCCTCGAACACGTTGCGCTCGGTCATCGCGCTGACGTAGCTCATCGCCACGACCAGGAAGAAGAACAGCTGGCCGAACTCGACGAAGACGTGGTCGAAGGCGTCCCGCGCCGCCTCGCCGCCGAGGCCGGGCGTGACCGAGGCCTTCCAGGCGATCAGCCCCCAGATCAGGGCCGCGCCGAACATCACCGGCTTGGACTTGCGCAGGTGGATGCGCTCCTCCATCACCACCAGCGCGTAGGCCAGCACGAAGATCGCGACGGCTGCCCAGCCGACCGGCTGGCCGGTCCAGCCGAAGGGCGTGGTCGAAGTCGCCGCGGCGGCCGCCGCGGTCGCCGGCAGGCCGAGGAGGATGGCTGGCAGGGCGAGCAGGGCCGCCAGCAGGGGGTCGATGCGCATCGCGACGGTCCGTGGCATGGCCGCGGGCTGGGGCAAGGTCACCTGCCGCTGCGGCCGCTTCGTGGGGGTGCGGCGAGCCTACCATGCACCGTATTGCCGACGCCTGCCTGCCCGGAAGGGCAACCGGCGGGGCGCGCCGACTGCAATAATGTCGCCAGCCGGCCCGGCCGGGCGCCGCGCGGGTCCCGCGCCGCGGGTGGCACCGTGATCGGCTGAGGGAGCCAGGCCATGTTTTCGCTGCAGACCATCTTCGGCAAGGGCGACAAGTTCTACAGCCTGCTCGAATCCAGCGCCGAGGCCGCGCTGCAGAGCACGCGGGCGCTGCACGAGCTGGTTTCGGTGCGCAGCCGCACGCCGTCGCTGGACGAGTTCAAGCTCGCGCGGCAGAAGGAGCGCGAGATTTCCGACGCCATCCGCCGGGAACTGGTCGACACCTTCGTGACCGCGCTCGAGCGCGAGGACATCGAAGCCCTGGGCAACGCCCTGTACCGCATCCCCAAGACCGTGGAGAAGTTCGCCGACCGCTACGTGTTCGGCGCCGACCGCACCGCCGGGATCGACTTCGCGCCGCGCGCGAAGATGCTGGTCGAGGCCGCCGAGGTGGTGCTGGAAATGGTGCGCCAGCTGCGCCGCGGCCTCCAGGTCGAACCGATGAAGGCGCTGTCGGACAAGCTGCGCGCGATCGAGATCGAGGCCGACCGCCTGATGCTGGAAATCTACCGCGACCTCTATGCCGGCAAGTACGAGCCGGTGCAGATGATGATCGTGCGCGACTTCTACGAAATCCTGGAGAAGGCGATCGACCGCTGCCGCGAGGCCGGGGTGGTCATCTACCAGATCGTGCTCAAGAACGGCTGAGCACGACCGCCGTGACCGTTGCGATCGCCGTCGTCCTGCTCTTCATCCTGGTCGCGCTGGTCTTCGAGTTCATCAACGGCTTCCACGACACGGCGAACTCGATCGCCACCGTGGTCGCGACCAAGGTCCTGACCCCGACCCAGGCGGTGGTCCTGGCCGCGAGCATGAACCTGGTCGGCGCGCTCGCCGGCGAGGCGGTGGCCAAGACCATTTCCAGCGGGCTGGTCGACGCCTCGGTCGTGGTCATGACCTCCGGGATCCTGATGTGCGGGCTGATCGGCGGCATCATCTGGAACCTGATCACCTGGTGGCACGGCATGCCCTCGTCGTCGAGCCACGCGATGATCGGCGGGCTGTGCGGCTCGGCGCTGGGCGCGGCCGAGGGCAACTGGGGCGTGCTGATCTGGGCCCAGCCCGCGGATCCGTGGTGGAAGGGCGGCGGCATCCTCTACAAGATCGTGATCCCGATGGTCAGCTCGCCGGTGGCGGGCTTCCTGCTCGGGATGGTGATCATGGGCACGCTGTACGCCCTGATCAGTTTCCTCGGCCACCGGCGCGGCTTCCTCCACACGATCGCCAAGCCGCGTTGGGTCAACGCCTTCTTCGGCAAGGCGCAGTTGCTCAGCGCGAGCTACATGGGCTTCGCGCACGGCCTCAACGACGCGCAGAAGACCATGGGCCTGATCGCGCTGGCGCTGGTCGGCGCGCAGACCGTGGGTTCGCTGGAGCAGCTGCCGCCGTGGCTGGCGTTCCTGCGCCCGCCCGGCGGCGAACACGCGGGGGGCATCGCGACCTGGATCAAGGTGACCTGCGCGCTGGTGATGGCTGCCGGCACCGCGGTCGGCGGCTGGCGCATCATCAAGACCCTCGGCCACAAGATGGTCAAGCTGCATCCGATCCACGGCTTCGCCGCCGAGACTGCCTCGGCCACCATCCTGTCGACGGCGGCGCATTTCGGCATGCCGGTCTCGACCACGCACAGCATTTCCACCGCGATCATGGGGGTGGGCTTCGCCAAGAGCGCGCGCTCGCTGCACTGGGTGGTGATCGAGCGCATCCTGTGGGCCTGGGTGCTGACCCTGCCGGTCACCGGCCTGATCGGCTACCTGCTGGTGCGCCTGGCCAAGGGCCTGGGCTGGATCGGTTAGGGCGACGACCTGCGGGGGGGCTTGAGTTGTGGCCAGGCCTATCGCGCGCAGAGCGCGCTCCTACAGAGCCGGCTCTGTAGGAGCGCGCTCTGCGCGCGATAGGCCTGGCCGCGGCTGAAGCCGCTCCTACAGGGCGCTGTTGATCGCGGTCGCGGCTGAAGCCGCGGCCGCCTCAACTGGTCATTGCAACGATTGCCGCCAGCGATTGAGCTGGGGTCCCGAATCCTAACGTTTGCCGCGGCCGTT
>Ga0209477_1002241_pt1 | contig 11289 bp, 5 predicted proteins | sample KloWWTupernatant_FD_187180 | JGI IMG/M metagenome (GOLD analysis project Ga0209477, IMG submission 187180) | Active sludge microbial communities from Klosterneuburg, Austria, studying microevolution and ecology of nitrifiers - Klosterneuburg... | ecosystem: Engineered > WWTP > Aerobic digester >...
TGAGTTACGTGCTCTTCGGACTCTGCGGAAAACCAATGGATTAGAAATTTAAAATAAAAAATTCACAGATCTATAGAAAACATCTTTAGATCATCCCTCTTCCGCCAGTTCATTTTCAGCCAGAAGGATTTACCGCTTTCATTTATTTCATCAGTCATGATCATACACCTTTTAATATCTGCAGCTCTAAGCTGATACAGACTCATTTCAATCAGATCTGCTGCTATGTTATCATTTCTGAAATCTTTATGAACAGCGAGATGATAAATGAATCCTCTCCTTCCATCATGTCCGCAGAGGATCGTCCCAATGAGATCGGCTCCATTCATACATATAAAACTCATTCCTTTATTTCTTTTAAGATAATTACTTAGTTCTGATTCTGTATCACCTATTGTAAGTTTTATTCCGTCAGTATTTTCCCAAAATTCTTTCAGCAAAGGAAAATGAGAAGATTCCATTTCAATAAAATTAAATTCATTGTCGCGGACTTTTTTCATTTTTATATTTAATTTTAACACTGCAGAGTTCGAAGAGCACCTGACTCCGCAGAATCGATGTTAGAATTTAAATCTCACCGCAGAGTCCGAAAAGCACGTGAATCTGCGGAAACGGTGTAATTCGTAACTCGTAACTTATAATTAGCAGTTCTTAATTCCAAATTCGTAATTGATCCTTCTACTCTTCCTCTTCAGCTCGTAATTTTTCAAGCACCGAATAATCCTCAAGTGTTGTAACGTCACCTTTTACTTCACCGCTGTGTGCAAGCTCACGAAGTAAGCGTCTCATGATCTTTCCGCTTCGGGTCTTTGGAAGAGAATCAGAGAATCTTATTTCATCAGGTCTTGCAAGAGCGCCGATCTCTTTGACGACCCAGTCTTTGAGTTCCTGCTTAAGTTCATCCGTTGGAATTTGACTACCTTCAAGAGTCACAAAAGCGCAGATCGAATTTCCTTTTATCTCATCAGGCTTTCCAACCACGGCAGCTTCTGCTACTTTCATATGAGCGACCAGTGCTGACTCGATTTCGGCAGTTCCAAGTCTGTGACCGCTGACATTAAGGACATCATCGACCCTACCCATAACCCAGAAATATCCGTCCTTGTCTCTTCGCGCTCCATCACCCGTGAAATAAATTCCGGGAAACTCACTCCAGTACTGCTGTTTATATCTTTCATCATCTTTATAAATAGTTCTAAGCATTCCGGGCCATGGTTTTTTTATGACCAGTAAACCACCGCTGCCTTTTTCTACTTTCTTACCTTTTTTATCTACAACTTCCGCTTCGATCCCAAAGAAAGGAAGAGTTCCTGATCCGGGCTTGGTTGGTGTACCTCCCGGAAAAGGTGCGATCATAATACCGCCTGTTTCTGTCTGCCACCATGTGTCAACTATCGGGCATTTTTCTTTTCCGATCATTTTGTTATACCACATCCATGCTTCAGGATTTATAGGCTCACCTACAGTGCCGAGTAAGCGTAGAGATCTCAGACTGTATTTATCCACCCAGTGATTACCCCACTTTATAAATGCACGGATTGCGGTTGGTGCAGTGTAGAAAATTGTAATTTTATATTTGTCAATCAATTGCCAGAATCTGTCAGGATGAGGAAAATTCGGTGCACCTTCATAAATAAAAACTGTAGCACCATTTTGAAGAGGTCCGTAAACTACATAACTATGTCCTGTTACCCAGCCGATATCAGCAGTACACCAGAAGATGTCTTCATCTTTTATATCAAAAATATACTTGGTAGTAATGTAAGTATGTACAGAATACCCGCCGGTTGTGTGAAGAATGCCTTTTGGTTTCCCTGTAGTCCCGCTTGTATAAAGGATATATAGCGGATGTTCAGAATCAAGTTTCTCTGCAGGACAAATATCTTTAACATCTTCCATTTCTTCATGATACCATTTATCATAATATTCATTCCATTGAATATCACAGCCGCAACGTTTTATTACAATCACATTTTTCACAGTCGGGCAGTTCGGCAATGCCTCATCCACATTATTTTTTAAATGAACGATCTGCCCTCTTCTGTTAGCACCGTCAGCAGTAATTACAAGTGCTGCTTCTGCATCCGTGATCCTGTCCACCAAAGCATTTGCAGAAAATCCTCCGAATATGACCGAGTGAACTGCTCCGATCCTTGCACAGGAAAGCATTGCTATCACTGCTTCGGGTATCATCGGCATATAGATGACAACCCTGTCACCTTTTTTGATTCCGTTATTTTTTAATACATTAGAAAATTTTCTTACCTCTGCAGCAAGCTGACTATAAGTAAATGTCTGGGTATCCCCGTTCTCGCCTTCAAAGAATAATGCAACTTTATTTTTTCTGTGTGTCTCAAGATGTCTGTCCAGACAATTATAGCTGAGATTGATCTTCCCGCCTGTAAACCATTGCGCGTGAGGAGCTTTCCACTTCAGGACTTTTTTCCACTTCTTAAACCAGTGAAGTTCATCAGCGATCTTGGACCAGAATTTTTCAGGATCTTTTATGGATTTTTCATAAGCCCTTTTATACTGCTGAAAGGATTTGATATAAGCTTTTTCAGAAAATGATTTCTTTGGTTTGAATAATCTGTTTTCTCTGGATAAGGAAGTAATATTTTTTTCTGCCATTGGAGGTATTAGATAATTTGAATTTAAATTAAGGAAATAGATTTAAATAAAAAATTCATTGGTTAGAAAAAAATTATGTTTAAAAAATTATTTTATTTTTTTAAATCCAATATTACTTTTCTTTCGTTGTTAATTTAAAGCAGTATTTTTTAATTAATATATTCGAAAGGAAATAGTATGTACAAAACTAAACTTTTTTTATTTATCGTTGCACTTTTAATTTGTGTGACAGGAAATTCATTTGCAGCGCATTTGAATTTCACATCTTACCTTACAGGTGAGCAGGAATCACCGTCAGTCATAACTAATGCCAAAGGAACAGGAACTTATACTTTGACTGCAGGCGGACTGAGATATACCATTACTGTGAACGGACTTAGCGGACCGATAGTAGCAGCTCATTTTCATATCGGTACAGCAAAAGTAAACGGACCTGTTGTTTACAATATCACAGGTTCTTTTATTGGAAACACTGCAGCAGGAACTATAGCCGGTCCATTACCGGATTCAATAATTGCTTTCTTAATGACCGGGAAAATTTATGTTAACGTTCATACTGCAGCAAATCCGGGTGGTGAGATCAGAAGTCAGGTAAATATTAGTGCAGGTACTAACCTTATTGCAAGATTAGACGGACTTCAGGAAAATCCATCTCTTATGAATTCCGCAAAAGGAACTGCCTCAATTACTCTTGGCAGCGTTGGAAGTGTTGGTCTTGCTTACAACATTTCAGCAAACGGACTAAGCGGTCCTATCACAGGTGCACATTTTCATTACGGAAAGATCGGAGAGAATGGACCGGTAGTTCATAATATAACTTCTGTATTCAATGGTGAAAATGCTGTCGGAGTATGGAGAACATCAGCAGCAATGCCTTTGAATGATACTCTGATCATGGCATTATTGACAAACAAATTATATATAAATTTACATACAGCAGCTAATCCTTCAGGTGAGATAAGAGGACAGGTAGTCCTTGCTGCCGGATTCGGTGCATATGCAAATCTTAACGGAGCAAGCGAAAATCCACCTGTGATCACTTCATCAACAGGAACATCAGAGCTGACTTTTACAGATTATGGTCTGGTATATAATATTACAGTTGACGGATTAAGCGGTCCTATCACCGGTGCACATTTTCATGATGCAGATTCAGGTACAAACGGTCCTGTAGTATTTAATATCACATCAAGTTTTAACGGCAATACTGCAACTGGATTATGGAAAGCATCAGGAGCTGCAGGTGATCTTAATCCAACTCTTATGAAAAGATTATTTGCAAACGGATTATATCTTAATGTTCACACAGGTGCAAATCCGGGCGGTGAGATTAGAGGACAGGTGATGATGAAACCGGGTTCAGGAATCGGAGCGTTCTTTACTGGTCTGCAGGAAGTTCCTGCTCCGGTAATTACCACAGCTTCAGGAACTGCTTCATTATTTACAAACTCAATGGGTTTAAGATATTTTATAACAGTAACAGGTCTTAGCGGACCAATCACGGGAGCACATTTTCATTTAGGTTCTACTAAAGAAGGCGGACCCGTTGTAAAAGATATTACTTCAACATTTACAGGCAATACAGCTAACGGAACATGGCTTATAGCTGAAGCAACTCCTTTTAATGACTCACTCAGACAGGCACTTGTGAATGGAAGAATTTATCTCAATATTCATACTGCAGCAAATCCTTCAGGTGAGATCAGAGGTCAGGTATTCCTGACAGCCGGCGCAGGAATGACAGCAAACCTTGACGGTAATCAGCAAAACCCTGCAGTTGTAACTTCTTCTAAAGGAACAGGTCAGTTCACAATGACAAGAGGTGGTCTTGGATTTAATTTTTCATTCAACGGATTAAGCGGTCCAGTTACAGCTATGCATTTCCATTATGGTGGTATAGGAATAAACGGACCGGTTGTTTATGATATCGGACCTGATGTAAATGGTAATAACGCTTCAGGTTACTGGAGAAGCGCAGCAAGTGTAGATTCATTATTTAATGCACTTATGACAGGAAGAATTTATGTAAACGTTCATACCGCTGCAAATCCAGGCGGAGAGATCAGATCACAGGTAAATTTAAGTGAAGGATTAGGAATAACTGTTCAGCTTACAGGATCTCAGGAAAATCCGCCTGTGACTACAAACGGAAGAGGAACGGGTTCTGCTACGATCACAGATCCGGGAATTGTATTTTTTAATACTTTTGATATGCTGAGTTCACCACTGCAAGCTGCTCATTTCCACAATGCTCCAATGGGAATGAACGGTCCTGTAGTAAAAGATCTGATGTCTTATATAAAAGGCAACAGTATTCTTGGAATATGGAAAAGAAATGATGTAATGATGCCGATCTCAAATACTATGATAGCAGAAGCTTACAATCAGAATATTTATATCAATCTTCATACTTCTAATTTTCCGGGCGGTGAGATCAGAGGACAATTAAGAGGCGGAGCTATTCCATTTATACCTTATCAGATCATTTCAACTCTGATGATAACTCCGCAAAACAGCACTGGAAATGTTCAGACACCTTCTTGTCTGAGTGCAGAGCTAAAAGACATAATGGGAAATCCTGTAAGAAATACTAATATAGACTTTATTATTAAAGGTGTAAATCCGGGAATGGGAATGGCAATGACTGATACTTCAGGAATTGCTCAGTTCTGCTACACAGGTCTTAACCTTGGAAAAGATACTATCATCGGAATGTCAGCAGGCGTAATGGATACAGCTATAATAATCTGGGATGAGCCGCTTCCTGTAGAGTTAACTTCATTTGCATATTCCGTTATCAGAAATGATGTTTCTCTTAACTGGACTACAGCATCAGAGATAAACAACAGCGGATTTGATATTGAAAGAAATGATATTAATTCAGTTGAATGGACAAAGATCTCTAATATTGCAGGGACAGGAAATTCAAGTACACCTGTGAATTATTCTTATTCAGATAAAAATGTTGCTACCGGCACATATAATTACAGATTAAAGCAGATCGATTTTAATGGTAACTTTGAATATTTCAATCTGAACAGTGAAGTACTTGTAGGTATTCCTGCTAAGTATAACCTGTCTCAAAATTACCCGAATCCGTTCAATCCATCTACAAAGATAGATTTTGAATTACCTGTTGATGATAATGTATCAATTACATTAATTGACAACAGCGGTAGATTGGTTTCTACAATTACCAGCGGATTCAGAACTGCAGGATATTACACAATAAGTTTCAATGCTTCTAACTTAGCAAGTGGAATTTATTATTACAGATTACAAACTAACAGTTATAATAAAGTATTAAAAATGACATTAATAAAATAATTTAAGTACCCCAAAGCTTAAATATTTTTATTGAAAAGAGCGGGTCGTCGGGACCCGCTTTTTTTTTATACATTTCCAAAAAAAATATAAAAAAATTTATTGAAGAAGGTATATCAAAAATGATTATGATTTTATTTTACAGGAAGATTTTACAGAAGTAACGAAATTCTAAATATTATTAATATTTTTCCCTTTGTAAAAATTTGTTTCCAGCTTTGCAACATCCAGCCAGTTTATAAATTCACTATTGTATTCGTTCGTTTTACGGATCAAAAAAAATATTGAGAATGCTGAGGAAGGAAACAGCCTGGATAAAAAACGTGCGGTAGATTTTGGAAAAGGATAGAACTGCGAACCCCAGAATCCTTCAAACGAAATCAATGATCCTGCTAACTGATTATAAAAAAGTTTAGTATCTTTTTTTGAGAATGGTCTGACATGTGCTGAAGTTAATTTATGCTGCGTTGGATGATTTCCAAACATCATTAATATCCTGTTATGAAGAGACAAAAGATTTGGCGTACCCATAAAAAGTAACCCGCCTGTTTTCAATATTCTGAATATTTCATGATTGATCCAAAATACTTCTTTAGTATGCTCGAGGATTTGATTAGCAATTACGAAATCAACAGATCCATCTTCAAAAGGAAGCCTGTCGGTTTCAATATTTACTGACACAGATTGTATTCCTTTTTTTTTCAAAACATCCTCATTCCACAAACCATAATCCACTCCAATCAGCTCAGCTCCCGGATTGTATTTCGATACAATCGAAAGGTCATCCCCGCTCCCGCATCCTAAGTCAACACATTTTTTTATGTTAAGAGATTTAATGCAATTCTCGAGTACATGTCTTCCATAAGATTCATTGTGATCTACAATTCCCAGCCTGCTTGCTGATCCGGGCAATACTTTTCTAAACAGCATTAATGATTATTTCTTAGTATTTGAAAATGAATTTTTTAAATCTGATAACGATAACAATTTGTTATAGAAAATAAAACTTACTTTTATTGACAGTTTATTTATAAAATTTTCCGGATCTGAATTTTATCAAAAGAAAGTTTGCGTTGGTCGTTGGTCATTGGTCATGTTCGCTTTGTTCACTAATACCAGCAACGTCTCAAATTTCAAATTCTAAAAAAAGCTGCCCTGATAAAATTCCTGATTCCTAATTCTCAATTTTCAATTGCTTCTTTAAGGAGTTACTTTCGTCACAAACATAAACGAATTATTATCTGCCAGACTTTGGTCAGAAAGATCTACAGTCTCATCACCATTTACATCTGAGACTACATATCCAAATGCAAATGTCAATACGTCATTATCAATAAGTGAATTATCTGTCAGATCGACAACACCATTCTGATCCACATCAGCTCCATACGCTGCAAAAATGTCAGGAGAATTTTCTACCTGTACAAGATTATCACCATATGCTGATTCGGGACTAACTGTAAAATCGTATAACATATTCCCTGTCAGTGTATTAAAAGAATATGCAGTATCACTCCATATCTCTATCGAATTCCTGTGGTTAACCTGTATGTAATAATCTGAAATAAAATCTGCTTCAGGGAAATTATATCTTATTATATTATCTTCATCCGGTGTCTCTCCTTTTATTCCGACTTCAAGATAAGGAGAAACATCTTCTCTCAGCTTTACTTTTATTGTATCTAATACGGTTGAATCAACTGACCTGTAAAATCCTTCTGTGAAATATTTCAAACAAAGAGCTGAAGCTGACAATGAAGAGTTATTAAACTGAACTCCCCAGGAGTAAAGTTTTCCTGTTCCCGGACCTGTCAGATCGTTGATTACCAGCTTCCATATACCTGCTGTCATTTTACCTGCGAATACTGTATTCAAAGGATTTCTCGGCTTTACCTCCGGAGCAAATGAAGTGTATTTTACAACCGGATTTAAACTGCTGTCAGCCTGATCGTCAAATATAGTAATTATGATATCAGAATTATTTGTAAGAATATGATTCTGATATATATTTACAGAAGCTCCGTCAGGCGATACAAGAGAGATACTTAATTCCTGTTCAGCACTGTGATTCAACGCAAGATAAATATTTACATCACTGATAAGTGTATCAAGACAAACTTCAAATGAATCAACTACTGTTCCTGAAATTCCGGATGCAGGAATATTCTTAACCGACTGGTTAATTCTGTATCCGTCCTGATAATCGTTTATGTCTGATCTGTTTATAGGTGAAACCGGCTGATCATCTGTAGTGCTGCAGTGAGCAAACTCTGCTCCCTGTTTAAATTCCAGCACAGGACCATTGCCTGCATTGTCATATGCATATCCGTCCAGATTATAAACTACATTCACCATTGTATTATTCGGTTTGTTTCCTTTATCAATGGATTGATACAAAAATTTATTTATCACATTCTGTGTCTTTACATAATTTGAAATTCTTACCTCATCAATGAATCCGTTAAAGTAAGTTCCGGCAGCTCCAATGCTTCCAATTATTAAACTGTCAGTTCCGTTAATTATCGTACCCATATTATTCACACCGCCCCCCGCTTTATTTCCATTTATAAAAAAAGCATAAGCACCAGTATTTGAATTATATGTAAAACTAACATGCGACCACTGCTGTGACTGAATATTTACAAAAGAATTAAAATTATTATTTCCGTTTATTACTGCATTCAGGGAATTTCCATTCAAACGCAGTCCATAGTTTACTCCTCCAATAGTTCCCTTATTTATAATACCGCGTATGCCTGAAACAGTACGCGGAAATATCCATGCTTCCATAGTAATATTATTTACAGGACTCACATCAGAGTTGTCAACGCCGCATAAAGATTCATCCGTTCCGTTAAGTTCTATGCAGTCATTAGGAGCAATAGTATTCAAAGGTCTTTCACTCTGATCAAGAATTCCTACTCCGATATTTTTTCCGGTACCGTTATTTCCCGACCAGTCAAACGAACTAAAGTCCGTACCTTCAGAGTCCTTATCCTGAAAAGTAAGAGATAATTCCAGTAAATTATAATTACCCGTCGAAGTACCGAGTGTTGTCCTTCTGTATTTATCAACCAACGTCTGTGATAAAGGTCTGTCCCAGATTCTGAATTCGTCAATGTATCCGCTATAAGGACTGTTTACATTCCCTTTTCCAATTCTTAAAGAATCTGCATTTGCCACAGGTGCAGCATTTATAATTACTACACTTGTATCTAAAACTCCATTCACATAAACTGAAAATGTATTCGAATTTGAATTATATGTGCCGCAGACATGTGTCCAGTTATTATTTTGTACAACGATTTTTCCAATAAGTCTTGTATTAGTATTTGTCCTGATCGCCACTCTTCCCTGATTGAGATATAAAGTATATCCATTATTATCTGTACCGTTTCTCTTTTCACAAAGGATCTGATTATTCGGATTGGTAGAATTTACAGGATTCAGCCACATCTCAACTGTAAAACTTCCTGTAATATTCAGTGATGCAGAATTTCCGAATGCAATGTATCCTGCCGGTGTTCCCGGAAAATTTCCCGCCTGATTCCAGAACATAAATGAATCTGCTCTGGCTGCTATAAACATTATGCAAACTGTTATTAAAACTTTGTATATTCTTTTATTCATTTTTTCAGGTTTTAAATTAACTTCCTAAAATAACTATTTATAACTTAAATTTCACAATGCAAAAAAGGCAGAGATATTATCTCCGCCTTTTGCATAAGTTAATTTATCTTATTTTATAAGGATCATTTTCTTTATATCTGTGAATTCTTTCCCGTCACCGCTTGCAGAGATCTTGTAATAATAGACTCCGGATGAAAGCTGGGAACCGTTGAATACTACTTCATATCTTCCAGGATTCTTGAATTCATTTACCATTGTCATTACTTCTTTTCCTGCACTGTTAAATACTTTCAGCATTACATTACCCGAAACAGGAATGTCATAATTAATTTTTGTAACAGGATTAAAAGGATTTGGATAATTTTGATCAAGAGCGTAATCTACTACATTAATTCCGTTTACTGTTTCATTGTTAGTTCCGTTGTTATCTGATTCATTAGATCCATTACCATTTGAATCTGATTCAAAACATCTCACTATATTTGTCACCTGTGGAGTTTGAATTGCCGGTGTAAAATATTTATCTTTTATCTTTCTTGGTTTCATGGCTATATCTTTTACATATTGATCATTCACAATTCTTTCTATGTTAAGTAAATCATTACATTGACCTCCGGGAATTAAACCGTTTGTATTTGTTCTCCAGAAAAAAACATCCTGTACATTAAAAGCAGCATCACCAGTTACTGCATATCCCGGGTTACCAAGAGTATTTGTTCTTACCAGATCAAATCCGCCTTCACCAAGATTATTATTTCTTTGCCAGACATTTATCCAGACTGCCGGTCCGCCTGTTACGGGGATTTTTAATATGTATGCATCAGGTGTAGTAATAGATCTTTTGACTGAACCTGTAATTACAAGATCATTTCCATCGAGTACTATTGACTGACCAAGCTCCAGGAAATTTGTATTTCCATAACAGCTTGACCACATCAGATTTCCGGCTGCATCGACTCTTAATACGATAATATCATTTGCTGTTTCTTCATGATTATTTGTAAACCCAACTACTACAAATCCGCCGTCACTCATTGGAATGATCTTTCTTGGCTCAGTATTCGGATAAAAATGAGCAGTCGGAATATTGAAAGGATAAATTTTATTCCATACCACTCCGCCGTTTACACTGAGTTTTGTGATCATTATATCCCATACGTTGAGTTTCTTTGAGAAAATATTTGTCCTCGTTGCAACACCATAACTTTTATCTGAATTTTGATAACATACACTCATTGCCTCATCTAAACTCATTGCAGGAGAATTTCCATTGTAAGTATAATAAATATGTCCCCAGTCCATTATTCCTGAAGGAGAATATTTAGTTGCTAATATTTTTTCTGTCCTCTTTGAATTAATATTTAAATAAACATCCTTCCATCCTGCAAATACATTCTTCTTTGCAGAATCAATACATCCCTGATTATAAGTACTTGCAACTGTATCATCAATCATTTTAGAATAATTAAATACACCTGCTCTGTTGATGTTCATCATAGTTGCTTTCTTTATAAAGTTATTGGAATTATCAGACATAAAACCTGACAGCAGATAAGTGGAATCTACTTTTGTCTGTACTACGGAATTACATTTATCTTCGGCAATTGTCCCGTAAAGATTTGCAAAAACCTGATTTCCGTTTGGCTGTAACTGCAAAAACATCCAGTCAAAAATTCCTATTCCGCAGCCACCGGCATATGAAAA
>Ga0209477_1002244_pt1 | contig 11277 bp, 10 predicted proteins | sample KloWWTupernatant_FD_187180 | JGI IMG/M metagenome (GOLD analysis project Ga0209477, IMG submission 187180) | Active sludge microbial communities from Klosterneuburg, Austria, studying microevolution and ecology of nitrifiers - Klosterneuburg... | ecosystem: Engineered > WWTP > Aerobic digester >...
ACGACTCCCCTTGGATCAACTACTTGCGCAACTCGTGACGACCGACATCGAGCGCACTTCCGGCAAGCAGCTGTTCCTGTTCGAGTAACGTTGGGACACTAGTGGGTCAGAGTACAGTTTTCCCGCATCCGGCGAAAACTGCACTCTGACCCCGGTTTTCGGACCCCGGTTTTCTCCAGTCAGTCGCTGAACATGCTCCCCATCAGGTCGATCCGCTCCTCGCGCACGCGCCACCCGCTGCCGTCGTAGGCGAGACCGATCGCTGCCTTCACTTGTTCGTCCGGCATGAAAGGACTCGGCATCTCGACGACCAGGATGGCCGAATCACCGTAGCGATCGGCCTGCAGGATCTTCATCGTCCGCGCCTTGCGTTCCTCGCGGATGGCCGTGGCGATGGCGTCCGGATCGCCGTAGTAGCCGTAGTCGTCCTTGGCCTCGCCTTCGGGCATCAGGCGCTGCAGTGCCGCGTAGTCGCCGGTTTCGAAGGCCTTGAGGTACGCCTGGTAGGCCTTGCCGGGTTCGCCGCCACCGGGCAGCGCTTCACCGGCCGCCGGTGCTTGCGGCTTCGGCAGGTCGAAGCGCACGTCGAAGCGCACGTCCATGTCGGACAGCTTCAGCGGCGTGGACGTGGCCGCGCTGCCCTGGATGCGGTCAGCGGCGACCTTCGCCACCAGCGTGCACGCCGTGCAGGCATCGTCGCCCAGCGTGAACCCGGGGCCGTATACCGACACGCGACCCGGCTGGAGTCCCTTCTCGAACGAGATCGAGAGCAGCACGCCGGAATTCCCCTCGACCACCTGCTCGAAGGCCCCGCTGTCGGGGCTGATCCGCGACAGCAACGCGGTGCAGTCCAGCGCGAGGTCGCTGAACAGCAGCACGGCTTCCGGCTTTCCGAAGGCGCCGGTAGCGAAGCGGGGCTGAAGGGCACATGCGTGGGCCAGCGATTTCGGGCCCTTGTCGCCGACCTCGAGGGTGCCGAACTCGGCGGCCCCGGCCGGCGATAGTGCGGCGGTGATCAACACCAGACTCAATGCGCGGTACATGCTCATGTCCTCCCGTGCGGGGCGAGAGCGCCCGGCTTGCAACGCAAAACGCGTCATCGGAGTCGAATCGAACGTCGATGGCGCATGGATCGGCTGGATCCGACCTGAAGCAATACGCTGACTCCGGTTCCGTGACCCGGTCTGCTGGCGCGCTAGCGCAGTGCGTAGTCCAGGGCGGCGCGCACCGCGGCGACCTGCGCGGCGATGCATTGCGCGGGCGTGGCGCGCGGGCTGTCGGGGTAGACCTCGGTGGTGGTGGTGTAGCGGGCCTCGGTGACGCCGGCGCACAGGCCCAGCTTGGCGAAGGGGTACTCGATCACGCCGGGCGCCACCACGCGCGAGCCGATGATCTCGCCCTTGGCGTCGGCGGGCGCGATGTGGGTGATGCCGGCGACGGCAGCGATGATCGCCTGCTGGAATCCGGGCTGCGGCTTTGCGCTGTCGTCCACGAGGTAGAAGCCGTCGGGAATGCCTTCGGGCTCGAAGGGCTTGCCATCGCGCGCCGCCAGCGCGGGTCGGAATTCGGATTCGTCGCTGTCGGTGGTCTCGTGCAGATCCACGTGCACGAGGAACCGGCCGCGCAGCGGCGCCACCAGCTGCAGCAGCGCGGCCGACTCCGCCGCGGGACTCGGCTCGCGGAACGAGCGATTGGGATCCACCGCGTGCGGGTTCCAGCGATGGATGCGCTCGTAGGCCCAGGGACTGATGCAGGGCGCCACCAGCACGTCGAGGCGTCCGTCGTAGTCCGCGAGGTGATCGCGCGCGAAGTGCAGCGCGCCGTGCACGCCACTGGTCTCGTAGCCGTGCACGCCGCCGGTCACCAGCGCCAGCGGCAGGCCTTCGCGCCAGGCGCGGCTGCGCACTGCCACCAGCGGGTAAGTGCCGTCGGGCGGGTAGTCCAGGCGGCCGTATTCCTGCACGTCGTAGCGTTCGCGCATCGCGTCCACCGCGGCCAGCACGTCGTCGGCATAGCTGCGCAGCTTGCGCTGCCGCGCCCGCCAGGCCGCCTTCTCGGTTTCGCCCCAGGGTAGACCGGGTGTGCCGATGGGATGGGTGGACGACGTTGCATTCACGGTTGCCGGGCTCCTTGGCCTCGCCGGATCGGTGCGCCGTGGGGGACTACAGCGGCCCGACGTTGTTGATGCAAATCAGCGGCCGCGCCGCCGGGTAGTACATGCCCACGCCGATGCACTGCTCGTCCGAGTCCTCGCTCTCGCCGAAGGACACCGTGAAGGGGTTGGGATTGCTGTAGATGCATTCGTACGTGTACATCGCGCCCGCCGTGAACTCCACGACGTTGGGCGCGGCGAGCCGCGTGGTGCGCGGGGCGATCCAGTCGTTGCTCGCGACCAGGTCCTGCGTGCCGCGGCGGACGCGCGCCAGCACCCCCAGCTTGTGCGTGCGCGTGGTGAAGGCCCAGAAGCGCGAATTCGCCGGTGCCGCGCAGCTGCGCGACACGGTGAACTGCACCGATTGGGCCGGGATCTGGAACGAGATGTTCATGGTGAAATACGAGGCCGTGCGCACGTAGTTGGTGCCTGGCGGATAACCCTCCGCCAGCACGCTGGCCGAGGTGCTGATGGGGCCGTCCGTGGGATTGAGGACCCGCACCTGCATCACCATCGGCACGTCGGGCGGCAGTTCCATGCCCAGCGGCACGCCGTTGCCATCGTCGTCGGGCATCACGATCTCTGACGTGGGGGCATAGGCAGCGTGGTGCCAGCTCGGCTGGCCGGTGCCCGATGCCGGGCCACAACCCACCACCAGCGTGCCCGGTGGCTGGCGCTCAACCGGCGCGCCGGTGTTGTCGACCGCCCGGTACACCAGCAGGTAGAGCACGTTGGCGCCCGAAGTGGTAGCCCAGCGCCGCACGCCGAAGCTTGCCGCATTGCCGCCGCGGAAGTAGTAGCAGAAGGTCTGGATCTCGCCGGCCGGCACGTTGAGCGCCGGCGTCTGTACCCGGAACCCCGGGCAGGTGGACGGCGTGGCGACGGGGTCGCACAGCTGCAGGGGATCGAAGCCGCTGCGCAACACCACGTCGATGTCCGCGCGCGCGGGCCAGGCGAGCACTCCGGCAGCCAACGCGAGCAGCGCGCGACCCATTGGCGCATCAAGGCGCATGGCGACTCCGATACCGTGCCCGCACTATAGTCCAAGCAAGCACTGGTGGTGCCAATCCGACCTGCATGGAGATCGTGCGATGCAACAGTGGCTCAAGGGGCTGGCGGCAGCGGGCGCATTCTGGGCGGCGCTTGCGGGTGCCGCCGAGGACGCCAAGCCCATCGCCAGCGACGCGCCGCCCGACGCACTCGAAGCCGCCGTCACCCGCATGGCTCGCATCGGAGCCGCGTTCGGCCCCGCGCTCTCGCCCGATGGATCGCAGGTCGCCTACGTGTCGAACCTGAGCGGCGTTTCGCAGGTCTGGATCGTGCCGACCGCGGGCGGCTATCCGCGCCTCGTCACGGCCTTCGACGATCCGGTGGGCAACGTCGCCTGGTCGCGCGATGGCGCCCTGCTGGCCTTCGACGTATCGCCGGGCGGCGGCCTCAACACGCAGGTCTACCTCGCGCGGCCCGATGGCACCGAGGTGCGCCGCATCACCAGCGGCGGCGAGGTCAACAACAACCTGGGCTTCTTCAGCGACAACGGCCGCTGGCTCAGCTACACCTCGAACGAACGCGATCCCGCCGCCACGGACCCGTACCTGTACGAGTTGGCCACTGGAAAATCGACCCGCGTACTCGATGGCACCGGCATCACCGATCTCGCCGACATCAGCGCCGACGGCAAGCAGGCGCTGGTATTCCGCCTGCGCTCGCGCGGCAGCAACGACCTCTACCTGCGCGACCTCGCCAGCGGCAAGGAACACGAACTCACCACCCACCGCGGTCCCGGCACCTTCTTCGGCGACTTCGCCCCCGACGGCCGGACGGTCTACCTGGGCTCGAACAAGGATCGCGACCGTATCGCCTTCGCCCGCATCGATGTGTCGAAACCGGATCGGCCCGGCAAGATCGAGGTGCTCGCCGGCCGCGACGACGCCGAACTTTCGTACTTCGTGCTCGACGAGGCCGGCGAACGCGCGCTGCTGGCCTGGAACATGGGTGGTCGCTCGGAACTCGAGATCTACACCATCGCCGACGGCACGCGCGAACCGATGCCCGCGCCACCCGGCGAGATCATCGGGGAATTCGTTTTCACGCGCGACGGTGCGCGCGCGGTCCTCGCGGCGCAGGGCGCGGCGCAACCCAGCGACCTGTGGGTGCATGATTTCGCCGACGGCAGCTTTCGCCAGCTCACCTTCAGCCCGCACGCGGGCGTCGCGCTCGACGGCCTGGTGCGCCCGGTGCTGCGCAGCTTCAAGGCCCACGACGGCCTGCCACTGTCCGGCTGGCTCTACCTGCCACCCGGTTTCCGCAAGCCCGGCCCGATGGTGCTGAACTTCCACGGCGGTCCCGAGGGCCAGGACCGGCCGGTGTTCCGCAGCGATTTCCAGGCCCTGCTTTCGCAGGGCATCGCGGTGTTCTCGCCCAACATCCGCGGCTCGTCCGGGTTCGGCAAGCGCTTCGTCAACCTCGACAACGGCGAGTTGCGCTTCGACGCCAACCGCGACGTGAAATCCAGCGCCGAATTCGTCGTGCGCGAGGGCCTCGCGGCCCCCGGCCGCATCGGCATCATGGGGGGTTCCTACGGCGGCTACGTGGTGATGATGGCGCTGACCGACTACCCCGAGACCTTCGCCGCCGGCGCCAACCTGTTTGGCGTCGTCAACTTCGAGACCTTCTTCTCGCACACCCAGCCGTGGATGGCCGCGATCTCCACCGTCGAGTACGGCGACCCGAAGACCCAGCCCGACCTGATCCGCCGCCTCTCGCCCATCCACCGCATCGACCAGATCCGCTCGCCCACCCTGGTGCTGCACGGCGCCAACGACACCAACGTGCCGGTGATCGAGGCCGAGCAGGTGGTCGCCAACCTAAAGCAGCGCGATGTCCCGGTGGAGTACGTGCTGTTTCCCGACGAGGGCCACGGCTGGCGCAAGATCCCGAACCGCATCCGCTCCACCGTGGAGATCACCCGCTTCTTCGCCAAGCACCTGCGCGCCGGCGAGCCGTAGCGAGGCCCAGAAAAGGGGCCCAGAAAAGGGGCCAGAGTGAATTACCGTTTGAAACGCATATTCACTCTGGCCCCTTTTCTTGAAAAGGGGCCAGAGTGAATTACCGTTTGAAACGCATATTCACTCTGGCCCCTTTTCTTGGGATGAATTAGCGTTTGAATTCCTCGACGAGCGCGTCGGCCACTGGCTCCCGGCGTGGCCGGCCACGGCGCCGAACCGACACCTCCCTGTTCAGCGTGGCGGCAACCATGGCCTGGAATCGCGTGCTCCCGAATGCCCGCTCCTGCGCGGCGTGCGTCCGAAAGGCGTCGAGGTCATCGGGGGGCACAGCTTGGTCGAGCCACGCCCGGTACCAGGAGGACCGCTCGACGAGATCCGTGCCCATCGCGATGAACTGAGCGTGTGGCGTCACCAGGGGGTCGCCCGCGACCCCGAGGTTCGCGCGCACGCTGGACCATGGATAGTCCTCTGCACGCTCAACCATGCCCGCCCGCACGGGGTTCAGCTCGATGTAGCGGTAGGCCGTCAGCAAGTAGCCCTCCGAATCCACGAGGCAGGATCGGAACCTGCCCTCCCAGAGCGTCCCTGTACGTCCGTGGCGGCGATTGAATGCCGGCACATAGCCTTGCCCGAGCAAACACATGGCGCGCGAGAACGCCAGCGCCCGCTCGGCGCTCACCAGCAAATGCACGTGGTTGCCCATCAGCACGTAGGCGTGAAGGGCTACACCCTCGCGGGATAGCGCCTTGCCCAGCAGCGTGCGGTAGCGATCGAAGTCCTCGGCGTCGAGGAAGACCGCGGCGCGATTCACGCCGCGATGCGTGACATGCATGGGAATTCCGGGCAATTCGAGTCGTCGCCGCCGTGGCACGGGAATGGCTCCCTGACCGGTAGCTGTCAGGTTGCCCTGCCATGGCGAGGAGCACTGCGCGAGATCTCCGCTTCCTGGCGTACGAAGTCTCCCCGATTCAAACGCTAATTCACTCTGGCCCCTTTTCTTGAGGCGGCTTCAGCCGACCCCGACCCGGTGTCTCGCCCCGGTTCATGGCGATTGAAGCGATCTGGGGGTACGCGCATACTCGCGCCGGCGCGCGCTCGGCCCTTGCCGGCGCGTCGATAGCAGGGATCGCGAACTCACAGCGGCTTCGCGCCGATGGGGCGTTACGCATGCGGCTCGTTCCCGCGCTGACCCTTCTCGCCGCCGTCGCAGGCCTGTGCCTGCACGCGGATGCCAGCCGCGGCCAGTCCAGCGGCGGTCCCTACCAGATTCCCTCGCAGACCATCGCCGATGGCGGCGGCCGCTCGACCGGCGGACGGGTCCAGCTCGAAGGCACGATCGGGCAGAACGCCGTGGGCGATCCCGCAACGGGCGGCCTCTACGAACTCATTCCCGGCTTCCGTCGCGAGCGCGGCCCGGTCGTCGATGGCGTGTTCGCCGACGGCTTCGAAGGCGATTGATCTGAACCCACTGCAGGAGTCCGCCATGTCCCGCACCTTCGCGCTGGCCCTGATCGCGGCCGTGGCCATCGGAACGCCAGCGCATGCCGCGCCGGTCGGCACCTCGTTCTCGTACCAGGGCGAAATGCGCTACGACAACCAGCCGGCCAACGGCGATTACGATTTCGAGTTCGCCCTGTTCGACGTCGAAACCGGCGGCATCCCGCTGGCGATCGACGTGGCCGGCGACCAGCCCGTCAACGCCGGCCTCTTCAGCACCCGGATCGACTACACCGACGTGCCGTTCGCGGCCAGCCAGGACTACTGGCTCGAAGTGCGCGTGCGCGAAGGCGCCAGCACCGGCGGCTACCAGCAACTGCTGCCGCGCCAGAAGGTCACGCCCTCGCCCTACGCGATCAACGCCCGCGGCGTGCAGGCCGCCGGCGTGAACAACGCCGCGCTGGCCGACGGCGCGGTCAGCGGCGGCAAGATTGCGCTCGACGCGGTGAGCTCGTCCAAGATTGTCGACGGCACGATTGCCGCCGCAGACGTTGATGCGACGCAAGTCCAGCACCGCGTCAGCGGCACCTGCCTGCCCGGCAGTTCGATCCGCGCCGTCGATGCGGCCGGCGCGGTCCTGTGCCAGCCCGCCGGCAGCGGCACCGTGACCAGCGTGGATACCGCCGACGGACTCACCGGCGGCCCGGTCACCGCCACCGGCACGCTGTCGATCGCCGACAACGGCGTGACCTCGGCGAAGATCGCCGACAACACGATCACCGGCGCCGACATCCTCAACGGCACGATCGGTGCAGCGGACGTCAACAGCGCCGCGGTGCAGCTGCGCGTGAGCGGCACCTGCCCCGGGGCGATACGCCAGGTCAACGCCGACGGCAGCACCAGCTGCAACAACGCGATCGGCACCGTGCGGCCCTTCATGCCGGTCATCCCCCCGACCGTGTCCGCGGCCGGCTTCGGCGCCAGTTCGGTGACCATCGGCGTCGACGGACTGCCGCTGGCCAGCTTCTACGCGCCGGCCTCGGGCGACCTCATCATCGTGCACTGCGAGAACGTGGCCTGCACCAGCGTCACCGCGACCCCGATCGATACCACCGGCGACGTCGGCGACTTCAACTCGATCATCATCGACCGGCGCGGCCTCGGCATCGTGTCCTACTACGACGCGACCAACCGGGACCTGAAGTTCGCGGCGTGCCTGGACATCGCCTGCACCACCGCCACGCTGCGCACCCTCGATTCGGCCAACGACGTCGGCTCGCACACCTCGCTCGCCCTGCACAACAACGGCTTCCCGCTGATCGCCTACGGCGACGACACCAACGGCAACCTCAAGCTCGCGATCTGCGACGACACCTGCGCGACGCCCAACCTCGTCACCATCGACGCCTCCGCGAACGACGTGGGCAACCGCAATGCGCTGACCGCGCTCGACGACTTCGTCGTGGTCGCGCACCACGACGCCACCGCGGGCGCGCTCAAGCTGACGCGCTGCCGCACGAACGCGACCGTGTGCAACGCGGTCAGCTCGGTCACCGCCGACGCCACCGCCACCTCCGGCGAGGGCATCGCGATCGCGCGCATGGCCAACCTGGTGCCGGTGATCTTCTACACGCGCAACTTCGAGGTGCGGGCGATCCGCTGCACGGAGCTGGCCTGCTCGGGGATCGCGCCGAGCAACCCGATGCTGGGCGGGCTCACGCCGACCTTCCTTTCGGCGACCCGCGATGCGCTGGGCTACCCGATCTTCGTGGTCGTGAGCGTGCCCAACGGCACGATCAACGCCATCCGTTGCGCCGACCTGCAGTGCGCGGCTCCCGGGCTGCAGGGCCTGACGTTCGGCGCGGGCAACCCGGGATTCAACGCGCAGCCCGCCATGACGCTGGGGCACCACGGATTTCCGGTCATCACGGCGCGCTTCATCAACAGCGGCGGGGTTGCGTGGGTCTGCGACAACCACCTTTGCGATCTCGGGGGGCGCGAGCGCTGACGGGCACTATCGACCCGCCCCCGACTTGCGTCGGATCCACCGTCATCCCGGTGCGTTACCATCGGCCTGGCAAAGTAGCACTCTGAACCTCGTTTCGGTGCCAAATTGGAGACATGATGCGCCCTCGCACGGTGCGGCAGATCTGCGTCCTGCTTCTGGTTTTCGCGGCGAGCGCGCCGCAGGCCGGCGTCACCCCGATCAACGTCGGCAACCTGGTGTGGAACGATGTCGACGCCGATGGCATCCAGGATGCCAATGAACCCGGCTTGGGTTCCGTCACCGTGCAGTTGTGGAACGAGGCCCGCAGCCAGCTGCTGGATTCGGCCGTGACCAGCGCCGCCGGGATCTATGCGCTGCAGGCGCCGGGACCGGGCAACTATCGCGTGCGCGTGGTCCTGCCGATGGCCGGCGACGGGTTCTCGCCCAAGGACGCCGCCCCCACCGACCAGACCGATAGCGACATCAACCCCAGCGGCACCCTGCTCGGCTTCACCGACACCTATGTGTTTGCATCGAACCTGATCAGCATCACCACCATCGATGCCGGCATCGTGCGGGCGCCGATCGCGCTCGGCGACCGGGTCTGGAACGACTACGACGCCGATGGTGTCCAGGACGCCGGCGAGCCCGGCATCGCCGGCACCACGGTCGAGCTCTGGAACGACACCAGGACGCTCAACCTGCTCAGCACCACGACCGACGCCACCGGGGGGTACCAGTTGCAGGCACCGGGCCCGGGCAGCTACCGGATCCGCGTGGCCAAGGCGTCGCAGGACAGCTACGCCCCGAAGGATGCCGGCGCCTCGGACCTGCTCGACAGCGACGTCAACCCCTCCGGCACCGACATCGGCTACACCGACGTGCTTGCGGTTTCGGCTGCATCGACCGCCATCGACGGCGGCATCGTGCGCCTGCCGATCAATGTCGGCAATTTCGTCTGGAACGATGCCGATCGCGACGGCGTGCAGGACGCCGGCGAGCCCGGGATCCCCGCCGTGGTCGTGCAACTGTGGAACTCGACCCGCAACCAGCTGCTGGATTCCGCCACCACCAATGCCAGCGGCATCTATCTCCTGCAAGCGCCCGGCCCCGGCGACTACCGGGTGCGCGTGGTGCTGCCGACGGTGCAGGACGCCTTTTCGCCCAAGGACTCGCCGCCCAGCGACCTGACCGACAGCGACATCAATCCGACTGGCGCGACGCTGGGCTTCACCGACGTGTACACCTTCGCGCCGAACCTGATCAGCATCACCACCGTCGATGGCGGGCTCCTCGCCAACACGCTGTTTGCCAATGGCTTCGAGTAGCGGGAACGGTGTCACCGATTCGCTTGGACTGGATCCCGGCATGCGCCGGGATGACGCCCCTTGGAGCGGCTCCGCTACAGGACCACGAGGTTTTTCGCGCCCGCCTTGCGAACGGCGCTGGCGGCGATAGCGGTGTCGAAGGTGACGAAGCAGCCGCCGTGATGCACCGCAAGTGCGAGCAGGTAGGCGTCGGTGATCTGCCGGGGTCCATGGACCCGGTCCAGGTCGATTCGCGAATCGTCGAGCAGGCTGGTGGCGTCGGGCCAGAACGCGTGATGCGCGGTTGCCGTGGCCTGTCGCAACAGCAAGCCCGCGCGTTGCAGGCTGATGGCCTGCGGGTAACCAGGCTGGCTCATGATGCGCACGACGCCGTTCTGGGTGATCGGGCACGACGCCCAGCCCCCGCCGATGTTCCGTCGCAGCCACGAATGCGCGACGGCATGCTGCGTATGCGCGGAATCGAGCAGCGCGATCAAGACGTTGACGTCAAGCAGCGCGCGCACTAGTCGCCGGCGTCCTCGCGCAGGCGATTGACCAACTCGTCGGTGACGACGACGCCTCGAGCGGGAAGCGGTGCGAAGCCATAGCTTGCCTTCGGTTCGCGCACGCCCTTGGCCGGCGCCACCACGGCCTGCGTCAACGCACGCCGCGCCAGTTCGGAGATGACCGCGCCCGCCGTCTTGCGCTCGCGTCGACCAATCTCCTTGGCCGCGCCGAGCACGTCGTCGTCGATGTCCAGGGTGGTTCGCATGCATCTGATGCTATCGCATCATGCATCACGGTACAACCGTGAACTCGGTGAAGGCTCGCCCCGGAGTTAGAGTTGTTCGACTGCCTGACCGGAGAATCGCGTGCCCAAGCAGCGCAACGGATTTCACCTCCTCGCGATCGCTGCCCTGATCGCATTCGGCGCTCCCGTCGCGCCCGCGCGCGCCGCCGGGATGTTCACCCTGATGGGCCTCGATAGCGGCACTACCTTCATCGCGCAGTCCAATCCGACGGAAATCGCGATCGTCAAGGCAGTTCCGTGGACCCGGGCGCCGACCTCGTCCGGCGACCAGCCCGAATTGCAGTTTCGCCAGGCGAAGGGACGGACGATGGCGTTCACGCTCGAGTTCGACACCTCGGCCGACGGCACGGACGTGCACAGCGCCTATGTCGCGCGACTGGAGGCGCTCGCGCTGGTGATGGATGCCAGCGGGACCGGCCCGCAGGAAAAGCGGCGACCCACGCGCGTCAAGGTCGCAGAGGGTGCGGGCGCGATCGCGTTCGCGGGCGTGATCGAGTCGATCGAGACCCGGTACACGGAGTTCCTACCAGACGGCACGCCGGTGCGCGCGACCTGCGCGGTGAAGCTGCAGGAAG
>Ga0209477_1002246_pt1 | contig 11274 bp, 6 predicted proteins | sample KloWWTupernatant_FD_187180 | JGI IMG/M metagenome (GOLD analysis project Ga0209477, IMG submission 187180) | Active sludge microbial communities from Klosterneuburg, Austria, studying microevolution and ecology of nitrifiers - Klosterneuburg... | ecosystem: Engineered > WWTP > Aerobic digester >...
CTTGCGCCCCCCACAGCCCCTGGCGCCGACTGACAGTCAGCACCCCCTGCTCGGGCGGCGCAGCCTGGTGCAGGCCGCTGGCGCATGGGCAGCCACCGCTAGCTGGCAGGGCGTGCAGGCACAGACACCCGAAACCCTGCACAGCCGCGTGGTGGAGCTGCGCGGCGACGTGTTGCGCAACGGCACCAGGCTCAGCGCCCAGGACCGCATCGCCGCAGGCGACCAGCTGGAAACAGGCCCGGGTTCCCGCGTGGTGCTGACCGTGGGCGACAGCGCCTTCCTGGTGCGCGAAAACACCCGCTTGGCAATCGAAGGTGACAACCCGGTCACCGTGCGGCTGCTGCGCCTGCTCTCGGGTGCCGTAGCCAGCGTGTGGAGCCGGGGGACAGACCGCCAGATCGTCACCCCCACCATGACAGCAGGCATCCGGGGCACGGGCGTGTACGCAGAGGTACTGCCCGAGCAAGACTTCCGCAGTTATTTCTGCAACTGCTACGGCACCGTGGACATCGCCGCAGGCGGCGACCGCACCGTGAGCGAATCGACTTACCACCAGTCCTTCTGGGCCGAGGCGAGCCCACGCAAAGGGCAAAGCCTGTTCCCGGCCCAGGCCATCAACCACACCGACGAAGAAATGGAAATGCTGGCCGCCCTGGTGCGCCAGCGCACAGCCTGGCAGATCAGCGGCATGAAAGGCCCCAAGGACGGGCGCGGCTCCCAGTACAAAAAAAGCCCGGGGGCGACGGCCTTCCCCGGGTATGAGTAGACGCGCCAGCGCATTGCACGCTGGCAACCCCATCCATTAGCTGCCGATTCTGCCGCCGTCATTCTTGGTGATGACGATCGTGGCTGAACGCGGACGTTTGCCTGCGCCGTAACCGGCATTGGCAGGCCACTGGCTTTGGTACTTGGCAGGGTCACCGATGTCGGACATCTTGGTGCTTTCGCCCGGGTGCTGGATGTTCACAAAGATAGCTTTGCCGTCCGGCGTCTCTGTCAAACCCGTGATCTCGCAGCCCTTGGGCCCGACCAGAAAACGCTTGAGGGTATCGGGCGTGGCCGCCTTGCCCACGTAAGTGTTCACTTCGAGCTTGCTGCCATCGGCCTTGGTGTAAGCCAGGGTCTTCTTGCCGCCATCACCCACGCTGCCCGGCAGAGCGGCCAACATCATGCAGTTGGACACATCGGTAAAGGCACCGTCGTCGGTCTGGATCCAGCAGATGCCGGTGGCCTTGCTGAACACCAGTCCGTCGGGGCTGGAGAAGTCCTGCTCGGCCGTCAGCGCCGAGAGATTGACCATGCCTTTGTCCGCATCGGCCTCGGCGCCAAACAGGTACACGTCCCAGGCAAAGGCCTGGCCCGCGCCTTCCTTCATGCGCACAAGGTGGCCGTTGGGGTTGCCGCTTTGCTTGGTACTGCCCTTCATGTCAGTGTAGGCACGCGGGTTGGCGCCATCGGGCTGGTACTGGCTGCCCGTGGGGTCGATGCTGCGGTTGCTGTTGTTGGTCAGCGTGAAATAGATTTCGCCATTGGCGGGGTTCACCGCATTCCACTCGGGGCGGTCCATCTTGGTGGCGCCCACAGCGTCGGCCGCCAGGCGGGTATTGATGGCAATGTCACCTGCGTCGCTGAACTTGTAGGCCCCATACCCGGCAACGGCCGGGTTCGACATGGCCAACTCCACCCACTGGCCCGTGCCATCGGCGTTGAACTTGGCCACATAGAGCTTGCCGCTATCGAGGTACTTGTCGCCCACGGCCATGCGGTCTGCCGCATTGGCATCCGCCGCATTCCACAGCGCGGTGGAGACGAACTTGTAGATGTACTCGCCGCGCGAATCGTCGCCCATGTAGACGGTCAGCGGCTGGCCTGCCACCACCTTGCCAAATGCGGCGCTCTCATGCGCAAAACGGCCCAGCGCGGTGCGTTTTTTAGCCGTGCGGGTTTTGTCGTAGGCGTCGATTTCGACGATGTAGCCCATGCCATTCATCTCGTTGCGGTAGTCGTCGCTGCCATCCAGCGATGTGCCTGCCTTGCTGTTGTTCCAGCGCTGGTAGTGGTCTGCACTGCCCCCCGTCTCCCAGCCGTGGCGCGATGCGGCGCCCTGGGAACGGCCGTAGCGCTTGAGGGCGGCGACGCTTTTGTCATTGCCGCGCGCCGCATCGTCGGTGGCACTGCGCATGAAATACCCAGCCCAGTTTTCTTCGCCCGTGAGGAAGCTGCCCCAAGGTGTCTTGCCCGTGCCGCAGTTGTTGAGCGTGCCGCGGGTTTGGGTACCCGTGGGCGCGTACTTGGTGACGAGCTGCGCATGGCCGCGCGCCGGGCCAGCAATGTCGATGGGGGTCAGAGCGGTCAAGCGAAAGTTCAGGCCCGACTGGGGCACATAGCCCCACTTGCCCGCCGTGCGCGTCACCTCGATCACGGCGACGCCGTGCAGGGCGACCTCCTTGTCCACTTCCAGGGCCGGGCGCGGCAGGGTCGATGTGCCACCATCAGCGTGGATGAAGAAGGACGAGAGTTTCTCGTCGGTGGTGGCCTCGTGGTTGATGGCGAGCAGGCCGCGTTCGATGGCGGTGTCGCTGCGCTTGCCATCGGCACCCAAACCGAACCACTCCATGCCATCGTGGTGGTCCCCGGCGCGCTTGTCAAAGTCGGTGTCGGTGCCGTCGTTGCGGTAGGCCGTAGCGCCTGCCAGGATCGGGTCACCCAGGGCAAACAACACGCTGGCGGTGTAGCCCGCGGGCACGCTGACCATGTCTGCCAGGCTTTTGGGTACCGCCGCAAAACCCAGCAGCTTTTCTGCAGGCACGGGCACTGGGTCATCGCCGCCACCGCAGGCGCTCACGCCAAAACCGGCCAGCATGGCCGTACCGACGGTACCCACGCTGCCGCGCAGCAGACCCCGGCGCGATAGCCGGGCGGTGAGGACCGCGCCAAACGTTGGATTGCTAGAAGTGTTGGAGTCTTCGTCGTTGAAATCGATGGCCGCTGCGGGCACATCCACACGCTGGTTCATGGGGGTCTTTCTGAGGTTCGTTGCAAACCCCTGCAGCGTAAAAACCCGCCATGACAACAGCATGAAGGCAACGTGTCAGTTCTGTGGCGCTCCTTGATGCCTATTCCACCACCGTCAACTTGGCCACGGACAGCGCCAGCCACTTGGTGCCGTGGCGCGGGAAGCTGACCTGCGCGCGGGCGTCATCGCCCGTGCCCTCGATGGCCAGCACCTTGCCTTCGCCAAATTTGCTGTGAAACACGGCCATGCCAGCGCGCAAGCCGTGCGATGGCGCCGCCTTCTGCACTGGAACGGGTGGGCTGGCGAAGGTCTCTGATTTAGTGCCAAATTGGCCTCTAGCGCTTGATGGATAAGCGCTACCAGCTCCTGAATGAGGAGCAAAAGAGCCAAATCCCTGTTGCTTGGGCGTGATCCACTTCAGGGCGGACTCGGGCAGTTCCTCAAAAAAGCGGCTTCGTGGGTTGTAGCGCGTCTGGCCGTGCAGCATGCGCGTTTGCGAGTGGCTCAGGTACAGGCGCTTGCGGGCACGGGTGATGGCCACGTACATCAGGCGGCGCTCTTCCTCTAGGCCACCCTTGTCACTGATGGCGTTTTCGTGCGGGAACAGGCCCTCTTCCATGCCTCCAATGAACACGGCGTCAAACTCCAGCCCCTTGCTGGCGTGCACGGTCATCAGTTGCACGGCATCCTGCCCGGCCTGGGCCTGGTTGTCGCCCGCCTCCAGCGCAGCGTGGGTCAGGAAGGCGGCGAGCGGCGAGAGGGTTTCGCCCGTGTCGATGTCGACCATGTCCGGCACCGCGCCTGGCAAAGGCACATCCAGCAAAGGCGCATCGGGGTCCAGGCCCTGGCTGGCGGGGCTTTGCGTCAGTGGCAGGCCATGTTCGTCCAGTGGCAGGGCTACGGCGTCGCGGCCAAAGCCTTCTTGGGTGACAAAGCTCTCGGCCGCGTTGACGAGTTCTTCCAGGTTTTCGACGCGGTCGGCGCCTTCCTTCTCGGCGCGGTAGTGCTCTATCAGCCCGGTAGATGTCAGCATTTGCTCAAGAATGCTGCGCAGGTTCAAACCCTGGGTCTGCTCGCGTAGCACATCGACCATGGCGACAAACGCGCCCAGGTTGGCCCCCGCCTTGCCGGGCACGGCGCTCACGGCGTCGTGCAGCGAGCAGCCGGCGCTGCGCGCCGCATCCTGCAATACCTCAACGCTGCGCGCACCGATGCCGCGCGGCGGAAAGTTGACCACGCGCATAAAACTGGTGTCGTCCTGCGGGTTCTCCAGCAGGCGCAGGTAGGCCAGCGCACTCTTGACCTCGGCGCGCTCAAAAAATCGCAGCCCGCCATACACGCGGTAGGGCACGGCAGCGTTGAACAGGGTCGATTCGATGATGCGGCTTTGCGCGTTGCTGCGGTACAGCACGGCAATTTCCTGGCGGCTAAAGCCGTCGCTTTTGACCAGGTTACGGATCTCTTCCACCATCCAGCGCGCTTCCATCAGGTCGCTGGGCGCCTCATACACGCGCACCGGCTCGCCCGGGCCTTGTTCAGTGCGCAGGTTCTTGCCCAGGCGCCCGGTGTTGTGGCTGATGAGCTGGTTGGCAGCATCCAGAATGTTGCTGTAGCTGCGGTAGTTTTGCTCCAGTTTGATTTGCCGCTGCACATCAAATTCGCGCACAAAGTCGGCCATGTTGCCCACGCGCGCGCCGCGAAAGGCATAGATGCTCTGGTCATCGTCGCCCACGGCAATCACGCTGCCGCGCGCCTCAAAGCGGCCATTGACCTCGTCGCCCGCCAACTGCTTGAGCCAGGCGTATTGCAGTTTGTTGGTGTCCTGGAATTCGTCCACCAGGATGTGCGCAAAGCGCCGCTGGTAGTGCACGCGGATGGGGTCGTTGTCACGCAGCAGCTCGTAACTGCGCAGCATCAGCTCGCCAAAATCGACCACGCCTTCGCGCTGGCATTGCTCTTCGTAGAGCTGATAGAACTCGACCTTCTTGCGTCCGTCCACGTCGTGCGCAGCCACCGGCACGTCGCCGGGGCGCATGCCCTCTTCCTTGCAGCCCGCAATGAAGTACTGCAACTGCTTGGGCGGAAAGCGCTCATCGTCCATGTTGAACTGCTTGCACAGGCGCTTGACGGCCGAGAGCTGGTCTTGCGTGTCCAGAATCTGGAACGACTGCGGCAAACCGGCTGCCTGGTGGTGTGCGCGCAGCAGGCGGTTGCACAGGCCGTGGAAGGTGCCTATCCACATGCCGCGCACGTTGATCGGCAGCATGGCCGACAGGCGTGCCACCATTTCCTTGGCAGCCTTGTTGGTAAAGGTCACGGCCAGGATGCCGCCCGGCGTGGCATAGCCGTTATTCAGCAGCCAGGCGATGCGGGTGGTGAGCACGCGGGTTTTGCCCGAACCCGCGCCCGCCAGAATGAGCGCATGGCCCGCTGGCAGCGTCACCGCAGCCAACTGCTCGGGATTCAGGTGGGCCAAAAGGGGAGGTGCGACCGAGGGCGCACCAGAAATCGGGTCTTGTGGGAACATGGCCTGATTGTAGAAAGCGCCAGGCCATGAAAGATACAGCCCTCACCCTGACTGCCCTATTGGCACTGCACAGCCTGCCCCTGGCCGCGCAGCCCCTCTGCGCCAACACAGGCCCAGCCCAGCCTGTGGCGCTGTTCGAGCGCTTTACCAGCGCCGACTGCGCTAGCTGCTGGCAAGACAACACCACGCCCGCCCCCGGCCCCGACGCCCTGGTGCTCGACTGGATTGTTCCCGGCACGCTGGGGGACGACGCCCCGCTGGCGCCCGCAGCAACACGCGATGCGCTGCTGCGCCTGCAAGCACTGGGCCGGGCCGTTACCGCCGTCACCGATGTGCACACGGCCCCCGTCGAGCCGGTGCACGGGCTGCACCTGCGCGTGGGGCAAGGCCCCGCCGTCAACGATTACATGGGCGCTACGGCGGAGTTCAGCGCGCGCCAGCCCGGCGCCACATGGAGCTTTCACCTGCTGCTGGTCGAAAGCCTGCCCGCAGGCACCGAAGGCTCTCCCGTTGCTAGAAATATCGTTCGAAACATGCTCCAGGGCACGTGGGATAAGCGCAACAAGCTATCAAAATCGAAGCTAAATCAATGGTCTGAACTGCGCCCCATGTACTTTCCTGAGGGTGCGCAGCCCGAGCGCCTGCGCACCGTTGGCTGGGTGCAGGATGCCCAGGGCCGCGTGGTAGCAGCCGCCCAGTCTGTATGCGGGGGATAGCGTCGGCGTTATACCGCCCGCCCTTGAGGCGGGTAGAATCAATCACCGGGCCCAAGTTTCTTGCAGCCCGGTTTTTTTGTGCCTGCGCCAGCAGGGTTCGGCATGTCCTCTGACGGCCTTGTCCACATAACCGGTCTCCAGGCCAAGCGCCCACCGCCGCAAAAATTGTTTTGCGGCGTCCTTTGATGGAGCTTGGAATCTCATGGAAATCTTCGACTACGACAACATCCTGCTGCTGCCGCGCAAGTGCCGCGTCGAAAGCCGCTCGGAGTGCGACGCCAGCGTGGAGCTGGGCGCGCGCCGCTTTCGCCTGCCGGTAGTGCCTGCCAATATGAAAACCGTGGTGGATGAAAAGATCTGCATCTGGATGGCGCAGAACAACTATTTCTACGTCATGCACCGCTTTGACCTGGACAACCTCCAGTTCGTCAAGGATATGCACGCCCGTGGCTGCTATGCCTCCATTTCGTTGGGCGTGAAAAAACCCGACTACGACACGGTGGACCAACTGGTGGCAGCGGGCCTGTCACCCGAATACATCACCATCGACATCGCCCACGGCCATGCCGACGGGGTGAAGAACATGATTGCCTACCTGAAGCAGCACCTGCCCGCCAGCTTCGTGATTGCCGGCAATGTGGCCACGCCCGAGGCCATCATCGACCTGGAAAACTGGGGCGCCGACGCCACCAAGGTAGGCGTGGGCCCGGGCAAGGTCTGCATTACCAAGCTCAAAACAGGTTTTGGCACGGGCGGCTGGCAACTCAGTGCGCTCAAGTGGTGCGCCCGCGTGGCCACCAAGCCCATCATTGCTGATGGCGGCATCCGCAGCCACGGCGACATTGCCAAAAGCATCCGTTTTGGTGCCAGCATGGTGATGATCGGTTCGCTCTTCGCGGGCCACGAAGAATCGCCCGGCAAGACCGTGGAAGTCGATGGCGCACTCTACAAAGAGTATTACGGCTCGGCCAGCGACTTCAACAAGGGCGAATACAAGCACGTGGAAGGCAAGCGCATCCTCGAACCGATCAAAGGGCCGCTGGCCAACACGCTGATCGAGATGGAGCAGGACGTGCAAAGCTCCATCAGCTACGCAGGCGGCAAGAAGCTGATGGACATCCGCAAGGTCAACTACGTGATCCTCGGCGGCGACAACGCTGGCGAGCATTTGCTGATGTAGAACGCTGCAGCGCAAAACACCTTGAACTTTTAGGTGCGACTGCTGCAAGCCAGCTGACAGCCAGCAGCCCGCTCGGGGCATGATGATGGGGGCTTCACACCGTTTTTCGGAACACGCCATGCACCCACCGTCGCAAACAAGCATCGCCCTCCTGGGCATTGGCATGATGGGCCTGCCCGTGGCCCAGCGCCTGTGCGAGGCCGGCCACGAGGTTCACGTATGGAACCGCACGCGCGCAAAGGCAGAACCGCTGGCTGCGCACGGCGCCACGGTGCACGACCAGCCTGCCAGCGCCGTTCGCCAAGCCGACATCACCATCAGCCTGCTGGAAAACGGCACGGTGGTGGGCGATGTACTGTTCCAGCAGGGTGCCGCCGCCGCGCTGCGCAAGGGCAGCCTGTTCATCGATATGGCCTCCATCCAACCGCGCGAGGCCCGCGACCATGCCGCGCGCCTGGGCGAAAGTGGCGTCGCGCACCTGGACGCTCCTGTCTCGGGCGGCACCGTGGGAGCGCAGGCCGGCACCCTGGCCATCATGGTGGGCGGCAAGGCCGCAGACTTTCAGCGTGCACAAGGCGTTTTCTCGGTGCTGGGGCGCGCAACGCACGTCGGCCCCCACGGCGCGGGCCAGCTCGCCAAACTGGCCAACCAGATGATTGTCGGCATCACCATTGGCGCTGTGGCAGAGGCATTATTGCTGGCCGCCAAAGGCGGCGCCGACATGGCCAAAGTGCGCGAGGCCATCAGCGGCGGTTTCGCCGACAGCCGCATCCTGCAACTGCACGGCCAGCGCATGGTCGAGCGCGACTTTGCCCCCCGCGGACGCATGGGCGTACAGCTCAAAGACATGCGCAACGCACTGGCAACAGCCCAGGAAATCGGCTTCGACGCCCCCATCACCACCCTGTTCGAGACCCTGTACGCCGAAGGCGTGCAACACGGCCTGGGTGAGCTCGACCACAGCGGCCTGTTCGTAGAGCTGGCCAGCCGCAACGCCATGCAATGAGCGGCCCACGACAAAAAATGGCCGCAGTGCTTGCAGAGCCCTAAAAAAATAGGGCATAATTCAACTCTCTGCTGCAACGCAGAAATGGTTTTAAAAGTGGGTTCTTAGCTCAGTTGGTAGAGCAGCGGACTCTTAATCCGTAGGTCGAGTGTTCGAGCCACTCAGGACCCACCACTTACAAGCCTCATTGGCACTGGTCCCGTAGCTACACAAAAGATAGCACGGGGCTTTTTAATTTCCGCCTCAGATTGCCCGTGTAGCCAACGGGGCGGGGTTTATGCGCCTGCACTGTGTCCGCCGCTCATACCAAGGCCCGCATCACGCCCCCATCGCCAGGGAATCACACAGCGCCAGCAGCTGCCCCGCCTCGGGCTCAGGCAACTGGCCTGCGCGCAGCAAGGTCGCACGCTGCACACCACGCAGACGGAAGTACAGCTCATCCTCCAGCGCCTCCACCTCGGCAGCATCTGCACTGAGCAGGGCCGCAGGGTTCCACAGGCCACTTTCGTTCCAGCCCATGCGCAAGCGGCCCAACAAGAACTGCGCCAAGGCCAGCGCGGTCTGCATGGCGGGCAGCTGGGCCACTTGGGCCAGTGCCAACACACGCTGCTCGGCGCCCGCCAGCACGTCACCCAAAGCGGCCAGGCGCTGGTCAATCTCGTTGGCCTGCAGCACGGCAGACTGCGGCGGCTGAGCGCCCGCCGCCTGGGTGATCTTGCCCACCCAATGCAAATCAAACTCGCCAGGCACCGCACGCAACGCAACGCTCGCATGCAGCAGGTGGCTATACGGACTGCGCAACGCATTGAGCGTGGCCTCGGTCACCCCCAGCAAACGCCCCTGTGGAGACATCTTCCCGCCCCCCAGGGCGTTGGGATATCCGGACTGGTCCAGGCGCTCATGGTGCTCGGCAATCGCCCGCGCCACCTCTGCCGGGTAGTTGGTGAGCTGCGCCACCAACAAATAGCCCACATGGGGGTGCACGACCAATTGCTGGTAACTCGCAAAGTCCAGATCGCGGTCCGCTTCGGCCTCACCATGCAGCGGATCGATGTACATCTCGCCCACATCGTGCAACAAGCCGCTCATCAAGGCCAAACGCACAGCCGCGTCGTCCCCGCCATCCGCCGCCATCAACGCCCCGTTGAGTGCCATGGCCGCCACGGCGTGCGCGTAATGCGCAGGCCGTGCCGTTTGGGCCGCCGTCAGCAGCAACTGGGCCACGGGGTGCAGCGTGAGCCCACCTATCAAGGCCAGCAAACGCGGGGCATGGGGCTGCAACACAGGCACCAGCGGCGACGAACTCTGCAGCACATCCTGCACGGCCTGCACCAAGCCCGCCACCGACACGCCGTCCTCGGCAATCAGGCTTGTCTCTAGCGGCTGGCGCAATTCGCGGTCCAACAACCTGCGCTGCAACGCAGCAGACACAGGCTGGTTGCCCGCCCACAGCTTCACGCCGGAAATGTCGTAGATATCGGTGGCCGAGATGATGCGGCGGGTTTCGCCAGCTTCCAAAATCGTGGCCAGCGCATGGGGGTTGGCAGTGCCAAATGCGCTACGGCTTGCAGTCGTCAATGACGTCATGGCGAGTCTCCCCAAAGCTTGGTGCGCCGATTATCGGCTCGAGCACCGCAATTGCATCAGCCATGCGGCGCAAATCACTCACACACCTTGCCGCACAACAACGGTTTGCCCCCAACCAGCGTAAACCCGGATACAGCAATGAGCGGCCATGCTGGAGAATGGAGACGAAAAAAAGCCTAAGTGAATCAATCACTTAGGCTTTATCTTGGCGGAAACGGAGGGATTCGAACCCTCGATGAGGCTCTACACCCCATACTCCCTTAGCAGGGGAGCACCTTCGGCCACTCGGTCACGTTTCCAATCCCACTATTATGCCTCAGTTTAGAGGCGCTTTTACTCTGCGGGCTTGTCCAAATCGAAGGCAGTGTGCAGTGCACGCACCGCCAATTCGAGGTACTTCTCGTCGATGACCACCGAAGTCTTGATTTCGGACGTGGAGATCATCTGAATGTTGATGCCCTCCTCGCTCAGCACACGGAACATCTTGCTGGCCACGCCAACGTGGCTGCGCATGCCGATGCCGACGATGCTGACCTTGCAGATATTGGGGTCACCTACAACCTCTTGTGCGCCCATCGCAGGAGCCACGGATTCGCGCAGCAATTCCATCGTACGGACGTAGTCTGCCTGGCTGATGGTGAAGCTGAAGTCCGCCTTGCCGTCCTTGCTGATGTTCTGGATGATCACATCGACCTCGATGTTGGCATCAGCGACGGGGCCCAGGATGCGGTGGGCGATACCGGGGGTGTCGGGCACGCCGAGTACCGAGACTTTGGCTTCACCGCGGTTGAATGCGATGCCGGATACGACGGCTTGTTCCATTTTTTCGTCTTCCTCAAAAGTGATCAGCGTGCCGGATTTGGCTTCTTCGTTGATGTCAATGTCCCAGGGCGTAAAGCTCGACAGCACGCGCATGGGCACCTTGTACTTGCCTGCGAATTCGACCGAGCGGATCTGCAGCACCTTGCTGCCCAGGCTGGCCATTTCGAGCATTTCCTCGAAACTCACGGTGTGCAGACGGCGCGCCGCCGGAACCACGCGCGGGTCGGTCGTGTACACGCCGTCAACGTCCGTGAAGATCAGGCACTCGGCCGCCTTCATGGCCGCTGCCACGGCAACGGCCGACGTGTCGGAGCCGCCACGGCCCAGGGTGGTGATGTTGCCCAGGTCGTCGATACCCTGAAAGCCCGTGACGATGACCACCCGGCCAGCGTCCAGGTCGGCACGCACGCGCTTGTCGTC
>Ga0209477_1002248_pt1 | contig 11271 bp, 7 predicted proteins | sample KloWWTupernatant_FD_187180 | JGI IMG/M metagenome (GOLD analysis project Ga0209477, IMG submission 187180) | Active sludge microbial communities from Klosterneuburg, Austria, studying microevolution and ecology of nitrifiers - Klosterneuburg... | ecosystem: Engineered > WWTP > Aerobic digester >...
GGAGCACGCGCTGGCTGGAAGTGCTGGGCTGCGGGATGGTCCATCCGAACGTGCTGCGCAACGTCGGCATCGACCCGGAGAAGTACACCGGCTTCGCTTTCGGCCTCGGCGTCGAGCGCTTCGCGATGCTGCGTTACGGCGTCGACGACCTGCGTTCCTTCTTCGACAACGACGTGCGCTTCCTGCGCCAGTTCGCCTGAGGTGCCGCGATGAAGTTCCCCGAAAGCTGGCTGCGCCAGCACGTCAAGACCACGGCGACGCGCGACGAACTCGCCGCGACCTTGACCGCGATCGGCCTCGAAGTCGAAGAGATGACCGTGCTCGGCGATGCGCTGGACGGCGTGGTCGTCGCCCGCATCGTCGAATGCGCGAAGCACCCCGAAGCCGACAAGCTGCAGGTCTGCCAGGTCGATGCCGGCAACGGAAGCATCCTGCAGATCGTGTGCGGCGCGCCCAATGCGCGCCCGGGCCTGCTTGCGCCGCTGGCGACCATCGGCACGCAGGTCGGTGACCTCACGATCAAGGCCGCCAAGCTGCGCGGCGTCGAGTCCAACGGCATGTTGTGCTCGGCGAAGGAGTTGGGCCTCGATACCGATGCGTCCGGCCTGCTGGAACTGCCGGCGGATGCGCCGGTCGGCGTGCCGCTGGCCGATTACCTGGGCCTGCCGGATGCCAGCATCGAACTGAAGCTCACCCCGAACCGCGCGGATTGCTTCGGCGTGCACGGCATCGCCTTCGATGTGGCCGCGGCCAGCGGCAGCACGGTCGAGCCACTGGGCGCGCTGCCGATGCCGGCGCTGCACGATGCCGTGCTGCCAGTCGAGTTGAATGCAGGCGCGGATGCGCCGCGCTTCGTCGGCCGCGTGATCGAAGGCGTGGATGCCACCGTGGCCACGCCGATCTGGATGGCCGAGCGCCTGCGTCGCAGTGGCGTGCGCCCGGTCAGCCTGCTGGTCGACGTGACCCAGTACGTGATGCTCGAGCTCGGCCAGCCGATGCACGCCTATGACCGCGACCTGCTCAAGGGCCCGCTGGGCGTGCGCCACGCGCGCGACGGTGAATCGCTGGCGCTGCTCAACGGCGACGAAGCCACCCTGGATCCGCAGTTCCTGGTCATCACCGATGCCGGGCGCGTGGTCGGCCTGGCCGGGATCATGGGTGGCGACGACACCAAGGTCTCGTCCGCGACCCGAAACATTTTCCTCGAGGCCGCGCATTTCGCGCCGTCCGCGATCATCGGCCGCAGCCGCAAGCTCGGCCTGCACACCGATGCCGCCCACCGCTTCGAGCGTGGCGTGGATCCGGAGCTGCCGCGAATCGCCATCGAACGCGCCACGCGTCTCGTCGTCGAGATCGCCGGTGGCGCGCCGGGCCCGGTGATCGAGGCCGTGCTGCCGCAGCACCTGCCGCGGCCGCAGGCGATCCGCTTGCGTCGTGCGCGGCTGGCGCGCGTGCTCGGCACCCAGGTGGCCGATGCCGAAGTCTCCCGCATCCTCAATGCCCTGGGCCTTGCGGTGGAAGCCACCGCGGAGGGCTGGAGCGTGACACCGCCGGCGCGCCGCTTCGACCTCGCGATCGAAGAGGACCTGATCGAGGAGATCGCCCGCATCCACGGCTATGACGCGATCCCGGCCACCCTGCCGGGCGGCGCCACGCGCCTGGTTTCGCCCAGCGAGACTTGCAGCAGCGAGCACGACGCTCGCCGCCAGCTGGTCGCGCGCGACTACCTGGAGGCGATCAATTACGCCTTCGTCGATGCCGACCTGCTCGCAAAGTGGGGTCTCGCCGATGGCGGCGTTGCGCTGGCCAACCCGCTGAGCGCCGAACTGGGCGTGATGCGCACGCGCCTGTTGCCCGGACTGGTCGCCGCGCTCGGCCGCAATGCCGCGCGCCAGCAGACGCGGGTGCGCCTGTTCGAGCTCGGCAAGACCTTCGCTGCCAGCGACGACGCGCCGGTCGAGACGCGACGCATCGCGGCGGTCGCCTGTGGCGATGCGACGGGCGAGCAGTGGGGCGCGGGCGCGCGCAAGCTCGATTTCCACGACCTCAAGGGCGACCTCGACAGCCTCGCCGCGCTGTCCGGCGCGGTGCTGGAGTACCGCGCGTCGGTGCAGCCGTTCGCGCATCCCGGCCGCTGCGCGGACGTGCTGCGCGACGGTGCCTGCATCGGCTGGATCGGCCAGCTGCATCCGCGCCTGCAGCAGGCGCTGGACGTCGATGCCGAGGTGTTCGGCTTCGAAGTGGCGCTGGATGCGTTGCTGGCGCGCCCGTTGCCGCGCGCGCGGGCGTTGTCGAAGTATCCGTCGGTGCGCCGCGACCTGGCGTTCGTGGTGCCGGAGTCGGTGGCCTGGGATGCCATGCGGGCCACCGCCGGGCAGGCCGCGGGCCCCGCCCTGCGCGAGCTGCGGCTGTTCGACCGCTACGCCGGCAGGGGCGTGGAAACTGGATTCAAGAGTCTCGCCATGGCCTTGATTTTGCAGGATGAAACGCGCACCCTGACAGACCGCGACGTGGAAGCGGTGGTGGCCGGGGTGGTTACCGCGCTGGAGCAGCACCACGGCGCGACCATCCGGCGCTGAAGGGGACGGCAATGGCGTTGACCAAGGCGGAAATGGCGGAACGTCTGTACGAGGACGTGGGCCTGAACAAGCGCGAGGCGAAGGAATTCGTCGATGCGTTCTTCGATGCGTTGCGCGAGGCGCTGGAGCACGGCCGCCAGGTCAAGCTGTCCGGTTTCGGCAATTTCGACCTGCGGCGCAAGAACCAGCGACCCGGCCGCAACCCCAAGACCGGCCAGGAAATCCCGATCTCGGCACGCACTGTCGTCACGTTCCGCCCGGGCCAGAAGCTCAAGGAGCGGGTGGAAGCCTACGTGGGGCCGGCCCATGCTTGACCCCGGCAGCAACCGCGAACTCCCGCCGATCCCGGCCAAGCGCTACTTCACCATCGGCGAGGTCAGCGAGCTGTGCGACGTCAAGCCGCACGTGCTGCGCTACTGGGAAACCGAATTCCCCAGCCTGGAGCCGGCCAAGCGCCGCGGCAACCGCCGCTACTACCAGCGCCACGACGTGCTGATGGTGCGCCAGATCCGCAGCCTGCTGTACGAGCAGGGCTACACCATCGGTGGCGCGCGCCTGCGCCTGGATGGCGACGACGCCAGGCAGGAATCGGCGTTGAGCAACCAGATCGCCAAGCAGGTGCGGATGGAACTGGAAGAAGTCCTGCAACTGCTGCGCCGCTGAAGCGCGCCGAGCGGTTACAATGACGTTCGCGACATCGGGGCGTAGCGCAGCCTGGTAGCGCATCTGCCTGGGGGGCAGAGGGTCGTCGGTTCAAATCCGGCCGTCCCGACCAATCGCGAAGTCTCGAACGCCCGGCTTGCCGGGCGTTCTGCTATGCGCGTTCAGTGCGCGGTTGAACTTCCCGGTGTGCGCCCGGTCACACTGCGTCGCGGCGCTGACGCCGCTTCAGCAAGGACGTGCAGGATGCGCTTGGCGATGCTCGCGGTGGCGGTGGTGGGTGTGATGGTGGCGTTGCCGCTGCCGCTGCGCGCGCAGCAAGTGGACCCGCAGCCGGAGGTTCCGGCTGCGCCGATCGCCAAGCCGCAGGCGTTGCCTGGCGACGGCATCCGCACCGAAGCCACGGTGGTGGTGACCGGTGAGCAGCCGGGCCCGGGCCTGTGGCTGGTGCGCAAGGGCAACCACGACCTGTGGATCCTGGGCACGCTCAATCCGCTCCCGGCCGGCATGCAGTGGCAGTCGAAGCAGGTCGAGGACGTGATCGCCAATGCACAGGAGGTGATCCGCGCGCCGTACGTGGCCTTCAAGGTGGACACCGGATTCTTCAAGAGCCTGTTGCTGCTGCCGTCGATGCTCGGCGCGCGCAAGAACCCGGATGGCAAGACCCTGCAGCAGGTTGTCTCGCCGCAGTCCTACGCGCGCTGGAGGGCGCTGAAGGCGCGCTACATCGGCAACGACGGCGGCATCGAGAAGTGGCGCCCGTTGTTCGCCGCGCAGGAGCTGTACAAGCAGGCGATGAAGAAATCCGGCCTCGATAATTCCAAGTCGGTCTGGCCGGTGATCAACAAGGCGATCGAGACCCACCACCCGAACGTGACGGTGGTGAAGGAGGAGATCGTGGTCAAGGACCCGAAGCCGTTGCTGAAGGAATGGTCGAAGACCACGCTCGACGACCTCGCCTGCTTCGACAACACGATGACCCGCATCGAAACCGATCTCGACGCCATGCGCGCGCGCGCGAACGCGTGGGCCACCGGCGACATGGCCGCGCTGCAGTCGCTGCCGTCGCCCTACCAGTGGGAAGCGTGCAGCAGCGCGATCACCGAGGCCGGGATCGGCAAGCGGCTCGGCTTCGGCGATGCCGGCCAGAAGGTGCGGACCAAGTGGCTGGCCGCCGCCGAGGCTGCGCTCGACAAGAACCAGGTGACCTTCGCCACCCTCGACATGAAGGACCTGCTCGGTGCCAACGGCTTCCTGGCCAGGTTCAGGGCCAAGGGCTACACGGTGCTGGCGCCGGACGAATGAGCCGGCGGCTGCTGCAGGTGCGGCGTCAGCCGCGACCATGCGTCCGGACGCAGCCAGGTCGCGGCTTGCGCCGCTCCTGCAAGGGATTTCAGGCCGTCGCGGCTTGTGGGCGGAAAGACCCGGCCAGTCCGGGCCAACGCTTGAGTACCGCCGCGCGGATGCCGGCGGCGTCCAGCCCGGCTTCGGCCAGCAGGTCCTCGCGGCTGGCGTGGTGCTGGAACGCATCCGGCAGGCCCAGGTGCAGGATCGGCATGCTGATGCCTTCCGCCGCCAGCAACTCGGCCACGCCGCTGCCGGCGCCACCCGCCACCACGTTGTCCTCGAGGGTGGCGAAGCCGTCGTGGGTCTTCGCCAGCTCGAGCAACAGGGTGCGATCCAGCGGCTTCACGAAACGCATGTTGACCACGGTGAGGTCCAGCGCTTCGCCGACCTGTTGCGCCGCCGGCACGATGGCGCCGAACGCGAGCAGGGCGATGCGCGAGCCGTTGCGGCGCAGGTCCGCCTTGCCGATCGGCAGCGCGTCCAGCGATGGCTGGATCGCCACGCCGGGGCCGGTGCCGCGCGGGTAACGCACCGCCGCCGGGCCCGTGTGCCTGTATCCGGTGGTCAGCAGTTGCCGGCATTCGTTTTCGTCGGCCGGGGCCATCACCACCATGTTCGGCACGCAGCGCAGGAAGCTGAGGTCCAGGTTGCCGGCGTGGGTGGCGCCATCCGGCCCGACCACGCCGCCGCGGTCGATCGCCAGCAGCACGTCGAGGTCCTGGATCGCGACGTCGTGCACCAGCTGGTCGTAGCCGCGCTGCAGGAAGGTCGAATAGATCGCGACTACCGGTTTGGCGCCTTCGCAGGCCATGCCGGCGGCAAGGGTGAGCGCATGCTGCTCGGCGATGGCGACATCGAAGTAGCGCTGCGGGAATTCCTTGCTGAAACGCACCAGGCCGGAGCCTTCGCGCATCGCCGGGGTGATCGCGAGCAGCTGCTCGTCGACGGCGGCCATGTCGCACAGCCAGTCGCCGAACACGTCGGTGTAGGTCGGCTTCGACGCACCGGCCTTGGCGACCACGCCGGTCTGCGGATCGAACGGCGACACCGCGTGGTAGCCGATCTGGTCGCCTTCGGCCAGTTCGTAGCCCTTGCCCTTGGTGGTGATCACGTGCAGCAGCTGCGGGCCCTTCAGCGTCTTCAGGGTCTTCAGCACGCCGAGCAGGGCGTCGACGTCGTGGCCGTCGATCGGGCCGGTGTAGTGGAAGCCCATTTCCTCGAACAGGGTGGAGGGCACGAACATGCCCTTCCAGTGCTCCTCCCAGCGCTTGACGAAGCGCGCCGGCGGGCTGTTCTTGTCGCCGAGCAGCTTCTTGCCGCCTTCGCGCAGCGCGTTCAGGGTCTTGCTGCCGGTCATGCGCCCGAGCATCTGGGTGAGGCCGCCCACCGCTTCGCTGATCGACATCCGGTTGTCGTTGAGGATCACCAGCAGGTCCGGTTCGGGGTCCATGCCGCCGGCGTGGTTCAGGGCCTCGTAGGCCATGCCGGCGGTCATCGCGCCGTCGCCGATCACCGCCACCACCTTGCGCGGGTTTCCGGCGCGGGCATTGGCGATCGCCATGCCGAGCGCGGCCGAGATCGAGGTCGAGGAATGGCCGACGCCGAAGGTGTCGAATTCGCTTTCCTCGCGCTTCGGGAACGGCGCCACGCCGTCCTTCTGCTTGACCGTGTGGATGCGGTCGCGGCGTCCGGTGAGGATCTTGTGCGGGTAGCACTGGTGGCCGACATCCCAGACGATGCGGTCATCCGGGGTGTCGTACATGTAATGCAGCACCGTGGTCAGCTCGACCACGCCGAGGCCGGCGCCGAAATGGCCACCGGATTTTCCGACCGATTCGATCAGGTAGGCGCGCAGCTCGTCGGCCACCGCGCGCAGCCCGGATTCGGGCAGCTGGCGCAGGTCGGCCGGGCTGTCGACCTTCGACAGCAGGGGGTAGCGGGTGGGGTCGGTCATCGGCCTATTGTCGCGCCGGGCGGGGTGGCGGGCAATGAAGAACCCGCACCCGGCCGCCGGAAAAGAAGAAGGCCCGGACGTGCCGGGCCTTCGAGCTGGCGAACCGCAGCGGGGCCGCGGCAACGTCAGGCGGGGATCACCAGATCACGACCTGCCTGTCGCCATCGCGCAGCATCGGGTCGCCGGCCTTGCAGCCGAACGCGGTGGCGAACGCCGGCATGTTGGACGGCGCGCCGATCGCGCGGAACTCGGCAAGCGCGTGCTCGTCGGTCTGCAGGCGCTGCTCCAGTTCCTCCGGGGTGAAGTTGCGGCGCCACACGGTGGCCCAGCTGTAGAAGAAGCGCTGGTCGCGGGTGAGGCCGTCGATCTTCGGATCCGGCTGGCCGGCGCTGGCCTTGACCATCGCGTCGTAGGCGGTGGCGAGGCCGCCGAGGTCGGCGATGTTCTCGCCCAGGGTGTGGTTGCCGTTGAGGTTCTTGCCGTTGGCCGCCTTGTAGCCGTCGAACTGCGCGACCAGCTTGCCGGTGCGGGCCTTGAAGCCCTCGGCGTCGGCCGGGGTCCACCAGTTCTCGAACTTGCCGGTCGGGCCGAAGCGGCTGCCCTGGTCGTCGTAGCCGTGGGTCATCTCGTGGCCGATCACCGCGACGATGCCGCCATAGTTCAGCGCGTCGTCCGCCTTCGGGTCGAAGAACGGCGGTTGCAGGATCGCGGCCGGGAAGGTGATCTGGTTGGCCAGCGGGTTGTACTGCGCGTTGACCGTCTGCGGGCGCATGCCCCATTCGGTCTTGTCCACCGGCTTGCCGATCTTGCCGATGTCCCACTGGTAGTTGAACTTGCGCGCCATCATCACGTTGCCGATGTAGCTGTCGCGGTCCGTGGTCAGGCCGGTCCACTCGCGCCACTTGTCCGGGTAGCCGACGCGCGGTTCGAACGAGGCCCACTTCTCCAGTGCCTTCTTCTTGGTGTCCGCGCCCATCCAGGCCAGGTTCTCGATGCGAAGCTTCAGCGCCTCGCCGAGGTTCTTGATCAGCGCCTGCATCTTGGCCTTGGACTCGGCCGGGAACGCCACCTCCACGTACATCTGGCCGAGCGCCTCGCCGACCTGGCCATCGATGGTGCCGAGCACGCGCTTGCCGCGTTCGCGCAGCTCCTTCTGCCCGCCCAGGGTCTTGCCGTAGAACTCGAAGTGGGCCTGCACGAAATCGTCGGCGATGTAGGGCGCCACGCCGTCCAGCAGGTGGAAGCGCAGGTAGCTCTTCCACTGCGGCAACGGCACGTCGGCCATCATCTTGCTGACCTCCGCGTGGTAGTCCGGCACCGACAGCGAGAACATCGCCGGCACCGCGACGCCCTGCGACTCGAACAGCTTGGTGAAGGGGAAGTTCGGGGACAGCTTGTCGGCCTCGGCCGGGCTGATCGGGTTGTAGTACAGGCCGACATCGCGCGAGAGCGCCTCGCGCGACTTGCTGACCTTGGCCAGGCGGGTCTCGAACGCCAGTACGTCCTTCGCCTGCGCCGCCGCATCGGCGGCCGGGATGCCGGACAGCTCAAGCATCCTGGTGATGTAGGCCACGTAGGCGTCGCGGATCTTCTGGTACTCGGGCTTGTCGTAATACGGCACGTCCGGCAGGCCCAGGCCACCCTGGCCGGCGGCGGCGATGTTGATGCTGGAGTCCTTGAAGTCCGGCATCGCCCCGATCCCGATCAGGTAGCCATTGCCGGTGGCCGCGGACGCACGCAGGAAATGGGCAAGCTCGGGGACGTCCTGCAGCTTCTCGATCGTCTCCAGTTCGGCGGCAAGCGGCTGCAGGCCCTGCGCGTTGATCTTCGCCTCGTCCATGCCGGTGGCCCAGAAGTCGCCGACGATCTTGTCGACGCCGGCGCCATCGGCCTTGGCCGCGGCCTGCTCGGCGAGCTGGCGCTGCACCGCCAGCGAACGCTCGGCCAGCATCTCGAACGCGCCCCAGCTGCTGCGGTCGCCCGGGATCGGGTTGGCGGCGAGCCACTTGCCGTTGACGTGCCCGGCGAAGTCCACGCAGGCGTTCTTGCCCGGGTCGAGGTCGGCGAGGGTGAAGCTGTTGAACGGCGGCAGCTTGGATTCATCCAGGGTGTACGCCGCCGGCGCGGCCGGGGCGGCCGCGCTGGCCGTGGCGGCGGGTTCCGCCGGCTTCTGGCAGGCGGCCAGGCTGGCGGCGATGGCGAGCGACAACAGCAGGATCTTCGGGGTTTTCACGTGAGGCTCCAGGTTCGGGAGTGGGTGTCCTGCGGGTCATCGCGGCAACCGCGGCGATGACTGCAGCAATGGTCAGGGCGAGAAGCGCGGATCGGTCAGCTTCATTTCGGTCAGCGGGCCATAGCCCTGCAGCGCGGCGCGGATCTTCGCGGCATCGCCGATGGCGACGATGGCCAGGTCCGCGCTGGCCGGGAACACCGCGCGCGCATCCGCGACCTGCGCCGGGGTGGCCGCGGCGATCCGGCCAAGGTAGCCGTCGACCGCGTCGCGCGAATCCCCGTACAGCTGCATCTCGACCAGCCGGGCGGCCAGTTGCGGCGCGGTTTCCAGGCCCGGCGCGAACTGGCCGGCGACATAGCGCTTGGCGGAGTCGATGGTCGCCGCGTCCAGCCCGTCCCGGTGCAGGCGGTCGAGGGTGGCGATGGCGAGGTCGATCGCGGCCTTGGTCGATTCGGTCTTGGTGAAGCTGCCGATCTGCGATGCACCCGGCTGGCGTGGCCGTTGCAGCTGCGCGCTGGCGCCATAGCTGAGGCCGGACTTGATCCGCAGCTCGGTGTTGAGCATCGAGGTGAAGCGCCCGCCGAATGCGGTGTGCACCAGGTCCTGTGCAGCCTCGGCCGGATCGCCGTGGCGGCTGCCGATGTTGGCCAGCGCGAAGTAGGTCTGGGTGGCGCCGGGCTTGTCGACCAGCAGCACCCGACGGCCGAGTTCGCGCGGCTTCGCCTCGACCTGCGGCAGTGTGCCGGCGGCCTTGCCCCAGCCACCGAATGCCTGCTTGACCTGCGCGGCCATCGCGGAGGCGTCGAAGTCGCCGGCGATGGCGATGACCAGGCGGTCGCCGCCCATCTGCTGCTGGCGGAACGCCTGCAGGTCGGCGAGGGTGATGGTGGCGAGGCTGGTTTCATCGCCGCCGGTGGCGCGCCCGTAGGGATGGCCGCGGAACAGCCACGCGCCCGCGTAGGTGCCGATCAGCTGGCGCGGGTCGGAATCCTTGGCGTTGGCGATGCCGTCGATGGCGCGCTTGCGCAGCTTGTCGAACTCGGCCTGCTCCATCTTCGGCCGCAGCAAGGCGTCCGCGAGCAGCGACAGCATCAGCGCGCTGTCCTTGGACAGGAACTGCGCGCTGGCGGTGATTGCCTCGCGCGAGCTGCCGAAGCCGAGGCTGCCGCCGGCGCCATCGAGCGCCTGCGCGAACTGCAGTGCATCGCGGTTGCCGGCGCCCTTCGACAGCATCCCGCCAAGCAGGTCGGCGGTGCCTTCCTTGCCGGCGGCATCCGCAAGCGCGCCACCGCGCACGGCGACGCTGGCGGCAACCAGCGGCACGTCGTTGCGCGGCATCAGCAGCACGGTGGCGCCGTTGTCGAGGGTGATGGCCTGGTAATCGGGGAGCCTGATCCCGGTGGCGATCGCCGGACCGATCGCGAACATCGCGACCACTGCGATGCAAGCCTTGCGGAAGACACTCATTTCGCGGCCTCCATGGCGGCAACCGGCTTCAGCAGGCCGGTGGTGCGGTTCTGCACGCGCAGGATCTTCTTCGCCAGCGCCTGCACGTCGGCGGCGGTGACTGCATCGAACGCGGCGGGTGCGTCGAACAGTTTCCGATGGTCGCCGTTGAACACCTCGTAGGTGCCAAGCGCGCGCGCCTTGCCGTTGATGGTGGCCATGCCGCGCCAGAACGCGGACGCCTTCAGGTTTCGTGCCTTGTCCAGTTCCGCCGCAGTCACGCCGTCGCGCGCGAGCTTCGCCAGTTCCTCGTCCAGCAGCATTTCCACCTTCGCCATGTCGCCGCCGGGCGGCAGCATCGCGTACACCCACAGCAGGCCTGGGTCGAAGCCGCCCTCGGCGAAGGCGCCGGCCTGCACGGCGGCCTGTTCCTTCTCGACCAGGCGCTGGTGCAGGCGCGAGGACTGGCCCTGCGACAGGATGGTGGCCAGCAGCTCCAGCGCCGGGAAGTCCGTGCTGCCCGCGCCGATGCCGCTGTGGAAGGCGTAGGCGACGATCGGCGACTGCGCGTTGGCGCGCTCCACCACGATCCGGCGCTCGCCCTGCTGTTCCGGCTCGACCGTGGTGACCGGGGTCGGCGTGGGCTGCTTCGGCAGCGTGGCCAGGTACTTGTCGGCCAGCGCGAACACCTGCGCCGGTTCGACGTCGCCGGCCACCACCAGCACCGCGTTGTTCGGCGCGTAATAGGTCCTGAAGAATTTCTTCAGGTCCTCGAGCTTCCAGCCTTCGATGTCGGACGGCCAGCCGATGGTCGGGAACTGGTAGGGGTGCGCGGTGAAGGCGGTCGCCTGCATCTGCTCCATCAGGGTGCCGAAATTGTCGTTGTCCACGCTGGAGCGACGCTCGCTGTAGACCACGCCGCGCTCGCTTTCCACCACCTTGGGATCGAACGCCAGGTTGGCCATGCGGTCGCCTTCGAGGTCGAAGATCGTCTCCAGCGCGCTGCTCGGGAACCAGTCGGTGTAGATGGTCAGGTCGTTGCTGGTGCTGGC
>Ga0209477_1002249_pt1 | contig 11269 bp, 9 predicted proteins | sample KloWWTupernatant_FD_187180 | JGI IMG/M metagenome (GOLD analysis project Ga0209477, IMG submission 187180) | Active sludge microbial communities from Klosterneuburg, Austria, studying microevolution and ecology of nitrifiers - Klosterneuburg... | ecosystem: Engineered > WWTP > Aerobic digester >...
GAGGGCAAGGGCGTGCTGTTCAAGAAGTTCTCGGGCATCGACGTGTTCGACATCGAGATCAACGAGAAAGACCCGGACAAGCTGGTCGAGATCATTGCCGCACTGGAGCCCACCTTTGGTGGCATCAACCTCGAAGACATCAAGGCCCCCGACTGCTTCTACGTCGAGCGCAAGCTGCGCGAGCGCATGAAGATTCCGGTCTTCCACGACGACCAGCACGGCACCGCCATCGTGGTGGGCGCGGCCATCCTCAACGGCCTCAAGGTCGCTGGCAAAGACCCCGGGCAGATCAAACTCGTTACCTCGGGTGCGGGCGCCGCCGCGCTGGCGTGTCTCGGTCTGCTGGTCAAACTGGGCATTCCGCGCGAGAACATCTGGGTCACCGACCTGGCAGGCGTCGTCTATGAAGGTCGCACCGAGCAGATGGATGAAGACAAGATCGTCTTTGCCCAGAAAACCAGCGCGCGCACGCTCAGCGAGGTGATCGAGGGCGCGGACGTATTCCTCGGCCTCTCGGCCGGTGGCGTGCTCAAGAAGGACATGGTGGCCAAAATGGCCGCGCGCCCGCTGATTTTCGCGCTGGCCAACCCCAACCCTGAGATCCAGCCCGAGGACGTGAAGGCGGTACGCGACGATGCCATCATGGCCACCGGCCGTTCCGACTACCCGAACCAGGTCAACAACGTTCTGTGCTTCCCCTACATTTTCCGTGGGGCTCTCGACAGCGGCGCCACCACCATCACACTGGAGATGGAAATTGCCGCTGTGCACGCCATTGCCGACCTGGCACAGGCCGAGCAGAGCGAGGTGGTGGCGGCGGCCTACGTGGGTGAAAAACTCGCTTTCGGCCCGGAATATCTGATCCCCAAGCCTTTTGACCCGCGCCTGATGATGAAGATCGCGCCGGCCGTGGCCCAGGCAGCCTCCGACAGCGGCGTGGCGGTGCGACCCATCGCGGACATGGACGCCTACCGCGACCAGTTGCAAAGCTTCGTCTATGCCTCGGGCACGACGATGAAGCCCATTTTCCTGGCCGCCAAAGCAGCCGCGAAGAAGCGCGTGGCCTATGCCGAGGGCGAGGAAGAGCGCGTGCTGCGCGCCGCACAGATCGTGGTGGACGAGCGCGTGGCTCGCCCCACCTTGATTGGTCGCCCGCCCGTGATTGCCCAGCGCATCGAAGCCTTCGGCCTGCGCCTGCTGGAAGGGCGCGACTACGACGTGGTGAACGTCGAGCAGGACCACCGCTACCGCGACTTCTGGCAAACCTACCACCGCATGACCGAGCGCAAAGGCATCACCGAGCCGATTGCCAAGATCGAGATGCGTCGGCGCCTGACGCTGATCGGCAGCATGATGCTGCACAAGGGGGAGGTGGACGGCCTGATCTGCGGCACCTGGGGCCATACTTCGCACCACCTCACCTACATAGACCAGGTGATCGGACGGCGCGCCGGCGTGGACACCTATGCCTGCATGAATGGCCTGATCCTGCCCGACCGCCAGGTCTTCCTGGTGGACACCCATGTCAACTACGACCCCACGGCCGAGCAGCTGACAGAGATCACCATGATGGCCGCCGAGGAGATGCTGCGCTTCGGCATCAAGCCCAAGGCCGCCCTGCTCTCGCATTCGAACTACGGCAGCAGCGTGCACCCGAGCGCAGTCAAAATGCGCCAGACGCTGGAAATGCTGCGCGTGCAGGCGCCCTGGCTGGAGGTGGACGGCGAGATGCATGGTGATGTGGCGCTCAATGGCGCAGGCCGCGCGGCGCTCATGCCCCACAGCACCCTGGTGGGCGATGCCAACCTGCTGGTCATGCCCAACATCGACGCGGCCAACATTTCCTACAACCTGCTGAAGACGGCTGCGGGCGGCAACATTGCCATCGGCCCCGTGTTGCTGGGCGCAGCGCAGCCGGTGCACATCCTGACGGCCAGTGCCACGGTGCGCCGCATCGTGAACATGACAGCCATCACGGTGGCCGACGCCAATGCCCAACGGTAGAGACCAGAACGGAAGCGGGCGCTAACTTATAGGGATTCGTGCCGGAGGCGCATGCTGCCCAAAGTTTGTGCAGACGCTTGCTTTTTCGGGGGGTTTACGTCACACTTACGCATTGAAATTTCGGGTTAACCCGTAGTTTCTGAAAGGTGTAGTTTGATGCTGAAGGCTTTAGCCTCTCGGGCGAACAGGGCTGTCGCTGCGTGTATTTTGGGTGTTGCGTGTGTGTCTGTACCCCAGTGGGGTCAGGCGCGCAATCTGCCATCCGCCGATGGTCTGGGCACCATCACCGTCGCACAGCTCCCGCTCCAGGGGCGCGAAACCTACGCACTGATCCGTCAGGGGGGGCCTTTCCCCTATGAGAAAGACGGAACGGTGTTTGGCAATCGCGAGCGGCTGTTGCCCGCGCACAAGCGCGGCTACTACCGGGAATACACCGTCAGAACTCCAGGCGCGCGCAACCGGGGCGCCCGGCGCATTGTGTGTGGCGGCAAGCCCCGGACGCCGGATGCTTGCTACTACACCAGCGACCACTACGCCAGTTTTCGCGAAATTGTCGAATGATCCCTGTGTTGCAGCGTGGCCGACCGCGCCGCAGCCAGGAATTTCCTACCCGTTTGATGCCCCACCCGGGGAGCTGCTTTGTGTAGCCCCCGGTGTGAACCGATTTTGGACTTTAAGAGAAAGAGACGCGGAGATGGATACGCCACTTCGTAAAGATCAGGATCCCCCGCTGCGCGGAGTTCGCGCCAACATCGTGCAGTCCATCCGTGCCTTCCGGGTGCAGGACCTGCAGGATGCGGCTGGCGCACTGGGGCACCATTTCCTTTACGCCAACCTCGCACACGCCCAGTCCAAGCAGGATGTCCTGGATCTGATTGCCCAGCAATTCACGTTCCCCTCGCATTTCGGCAAGAACTTCGACGCCTTGTCTGACTGCCTGACGGACCCACTGCACAAATCCGGCCCGCAACCGGGATTCATCGTGGTGCTGGAGCAGATCCCCGCCACGGTCAAGTTCGACAAGGAAGCCCGCGAGCAATTGCTGGACGTCTTCCGGGACGCCGCAGATTACTGGGGGGACCGAAAAATACCGTTCCGCTGTTTCTATTCTTTTCTGTAGCCCGTTCTGCAACCAACAGCCAGGCAGAACGGGCGACCGAGGCTAAAGAGGGTCCTGCAACCATGCAAGGCATCGAGATCGGAACAGACAGTACAGAACGAATGCCGACCGACAAACTGGTCGACATCTCCCCGATGGCGCTGCGCATGAGCAGCCCCTTCAACGCGGGCTATTGGCTAACGGCCGCCTGACAGCGGTCCATGCGGGCAGCATGGCCGGGCCCCTTGCGAACGCCCCATGACCAAGCCGCCTGCCGCCCGGTGACTCCGGGCTGGATGGCCGAGTCCGGTCGGCCTCCGACCAGTGAAAAACCCGTCTCCGCACGTCCGGGACGGGTTTCTTCTTTTCGTGCTGCTGCACCGGGGCGCCACGGCTGCCCCGCGCAAGGCAGACTGCGGTCGCTATAGTGGGTTACTTCTCACCCTTGTGCCCGATGTCCAAAGAAAAAACCCTCTTCATCTGCTCCGAATGCGGTGGTGCCACGCCCAAATGGCTGGGCAAATGCCCCCATTGCAACGCCTGGAACACCTTGACGGAAACCCTCGCCGACCAGGGTGCGGGGAAAAACCGCCTGGGCGGGGCGTCCTATGCCGGGCTGAACATGGCCCAGCCGGTCGCGCCGCTGTCGGCCATCGAGGCCACCGAGGTGGCGCGCACACCCAGCGGACTCGACGAACTGGACCGGGTCCTTGGCGGAGGCATTGTGGAGGGCGGCGTGGTGCTGATCGGTGGAGACCCCGGCATCGGCAAGTCCACGCTGCTGCTGCAGGCGCTCGATGCCTACCAGCGCGTGGGCCTGTCCACGCTGTATGTGACGGGTGAGGAGAGCGGTGCACAGGTGGCGCTGCGCTCTCGGCGGCTCGGGCTGGACCACAGCCAGGTGAATGTGCTCGCAGAGATTCAGCTGGAAAAAATACTGGCGACGATCGATGCAACCCAGCCGGCGGTGGCGGTGATCGATTCGATCCAGACGGTCTATTCCGACCAGCTCACCTCGGCGCCGGGCTCTGTGGCCCAGGTGCGCGAGTGTGCCGCGCACCTGACGCGCGCGGCCAAGGCCACGGGCGTGGCCATTGTTCTGGTCGGCCATGTCACCAAAGAGGGCGCCCTGGCGGGACCGCGCGTGCTGGAGCACATGGTCGATACGGTGCTGTATTTCGAAGGCGACACCCATTCAAGTTTCCGGCTGGTTCGGGCCATCAAGAACCGGTTTGGCGCCGTAAACGAAATCGGCGTGTTTGCCATGACCGAGCGCGGGCTCAAGGGCGTGACCAATCCGAGCGCCATTTTCCTGAGCCAGCACAGCGAGCCTGTGCCCGGCAGTTGCGTACTGGTCACACTGGAGGGCACCCGCCCCATGCTGGTCGAGATCCAGGCGCTGGTCGATGGCGGAGGCCCCAGCCCGAGGCGGCTCTCCGTCGGGCTGGACCGCGACCGCCTGGCCATGCTGCTGGCGGTGCTGCACCGGCATGCCGGGGTGGCCTGCGCCGACCAGGACGTGTTTGTGAATGCCGTGGGTGGCGTGCGCATCAGTGAACCCGCGGCCGACCTGGCCGTGATGCTGGCCATCACCTCCAGTCTGCGCGGGCGCGCGCTGCCCAAGGGATTCATCGCCTTTGGCGAGGTGGGGCTTGCAGGGGAGGTGCGGCCCGCGCCACGCGGGCAGGAGCGCCTCAAGGAGGCCGCCAAGCTGGGTTTCACGGTGGCGGTGGTGCCCAAGGCCAACGCGCCCCGGCAACCCATCAAGGGGCTGGAGATCCACCCGGTCGAACGCATCGAGGAGGCCATGGAGGTGGTGCGCGGGCTCGCCTGAATCGCTGCAAACCGGCCCACGGCAGGGCTTGCACCGCGCGGAGCGGTCGTAAAATCGCAGATTCCGCGAACAAAGCAACCCAAAGGAACCCCATGAGCCCCGTAGTTCCCTCGATGGCCGACCGTGACGGCAAGATCTGGATGGACGGCCAGATGGTCGATTGGCGCGACGCCAAAATCCATGTGCTCACCCACACACTGCACTACGGTTGTGGCGCCTTTGAGGGCGTGCGCGCCTACAACACCGTGAACGGTACCGCCATCTTCCGCCTGCAGGAGCACACCGAGCGCCTGTTCAACAGCGCCAAGATCCTGCGCATGAAAATTCCGTTTACCCAGGAAGAAGTGAACGAAGCCCAGAAAGCCGTGGTGCGCGAAAACAGGCTCGAGTCCTGCTACCTGCGCCCGCTGACCTGGATTGGCTCGCAAAAGCTGGGGGTCTCCCCCAAGGGCAACACCATCCACCTGATGGTGGCCGCCTGGGCCTGGGGCGCCTACCTGGGCGAAGAAGGCATGAAGCGCGGCATCCGCGTCAAGACCAGCAGCTACACGCGCCACCACGTCAACATCACCATGACGCAGGCCAAGGCGGTGAGCAACTACACCAACTCCATCCTGGCCAACATGGAAGCCACCGACGACGGTTACGACGAGGCCCTGCTGCTCGACAGCGCGGGCTTCGTGTCCGAAGGCGCGGGCGAGAACATCTTCGTCATCAAGAAGGGCGTGATCTACACGCCCGACCTGTCGGCCGGCGCCCTGAACGGCATCACGCGCAACACCGTGTTTCACATCGCCAAGGACCTGGGCCTGGAGATCGTGCAAAAGCGCATCACGCGCGACGAGGTCTACATTGCCGATGAGGCCTTCTTCACCGGTACGGCGGCCGAAGTCACGCCGATCCGCGAACTCGACCGCATCGAGATCGGCTGCGGTAGCCGCGGCCCCATCACCGAAAAAATCCAAAGTGCGTTCTTTGACATCGTCAACGGCCGCAATCCCCAATATGCCCACTGGCTCACCAAGGTCTGACCATGTCCCAAGCCGTCGTTGAATTGCAGGCCAAAGATCTCAACCACCAAGGGGGCGTGCACTGCCCCAGTCCCGCCGCCGACATGCAGCGCTGGAACACCCACCCCCGGGTCTACCTGGACGTCGCCCGCACTGGCGAGGCCAAGTGCCCCTATTGCGGCACCGTGTACCGCCTCAAGGCAGGAGAGGTCGTCAGGGGCGCCCATTGAGCATGGAGGGGGCCGCAGCACCGGGCATGGAGTCAGCGCACCCGAATGTCTGTGCTGCCCCCATCGACACCGGGTTGCGGGTGTCGTTCAGGGTGTACTGGTTCAAGCTTCTGCATCCGTTGCTGGAGCGGCGGGGGCGGTTTTTTCTGCAAGGGCTCCAGCACCGGCGCTACTTCGTCATGCCGGGCGACTATGTGAGCGGGTACACCGCCAAGTTCGGCTCCTTCGAGGCAGAGGAAATTGCCGTGGCACGGCAGGTCTGCCGCCAGGGCCTGGGCGTCGACCGGATGGCATGCAGCACCATGGTGGACCTGGGTTGCCACATCGGCAACTACAGTGTCGAGCTCGGACCCGCCTTTGGCGCCGTTCTGGCGGTGGACGCCGTCAAGAGCTATGTGCATGTGGCGCGGGCCAACCTCGCCTGGAACGGACTGGAAGACAAATCCTCCGTTGTGTGCGCTGCCATCTCCGACCGCGAGGGCGAGGTGCTGCTGCAAATGGAGCGGCATGGCAATCTGGGGCATGCGCGGGTCAGCAGCACACATGAAGGTGAAGCGCCCGGTGCCGTCCGGGTGACCGCGGTTTCGCTGGATGCCTTGCTGGAGCGACAAGGGTCACGGCCAGTGGCCTTCATCAAATTCGACATTGAAGGCCATGAAATCGCTGCGCTGCGGGGGGCACGGGAAACCATTCGCCAGCACGCACCGGTGATCCAGGTGGAGGTGGACCGGGGCAACCTACCCGCGGTACTGGAACAGGTCGGCCAGACAGGACTGGCCTACGACGCGTGGCAGGTGGTGCGCGGGGACCCGCGGCGCAAGGGGCCATGGGCGCGGTTCTGGGCGGCCTTGCGCGCTGGCGGAAACCCGGTCTTTGTTCAGCAGCTCACTGGGCGCAGCAACGACCGCCATCTTCCCTGCGTGCTGCTGGTGCCGCAACCCCTGCGGCTGAACTGGCAGTCCATCTTTCCGATCTCCGCAGCACCGCAGCCCATCCCCCTGCCGTCCGAATCCCCAGACCCGCAGGGGGCCACGCCGGTGTCGCTGGACAGCGTCACGGTGGTGGTGGTGACGTACAACAGCGCCCACTGCATTGAATCCATGGCGCCATCGCTCGCTGCCCTGCCCAACGTGGTGGTGATCGACAACGCCAGCCACGATTCAACGCGCGAACAGGTGGCGACCTGCCTGCCGCATGCGCGCTGGATAGGCCTGGAAAGCAATATCGGTTTTGGCGCAGCCAACAACCAGGCGCTGCAGCAGGTGACGACGCCGTATGCCTTGCTCATCAACCCGGACTGTCTGGTGGGTGTGCAGTCGGTACAGGCCTTGCTGCAGACGGCACAGCGCTGGCCCGATGCAGCCGTTGTGGTGCCCCAACTGGCAGACAGCCGGGGCCAGCTGCAATTGAACTATGGCTGGCCGCGCCAGCGCTGGGCATCGCGCGGCCCAGTTGCCGAAGGGCCGGTGTGCGTTGGCAATGCCTGTGGGGCCGTCATGCTGCTGCGCCTGGCGGCCTTGCCAACGCGGCAATGGTTCGACGAACGGTTTTTTCTCTACTACGAGGACGAGGATCTGAGCCTGCGGTTGTTCAAGGCGGGACTGCCCATGGTGCTGGACCCAGCTGTGCGGGTGGTGCACGTGAACCGGGGGTCGGTCAGGGGCACGCGCCCTCTGCACGTGGAGTATTTGCGCGGACTGCACCATGCACGGTCGAAAATCCTTTTCACCGCCAAGCACCAGGGGGAGGCGGCCGCCCGTCGCCAGCGCCGGATGGCGCGCCTGCAGTCGCTGGTGGTGGTGGTGGTACGGGTGCTGCTGCCCTCGCCGAGGCACCTGGCAAGGGCCTGGGGCCGTGTGGCGGGGTTCTGGCGGGCGCCCTGCCGCTATTGAACCTGAACACCGCAGTCGACCGCTTGCAATCGTTTCGGAATACGCATGAACACTTGCCCAGCTTGCTTCGACGAACACGCCGGTCGTGATCCGCGGCGTGCACCCTCAAGCGCCACACCTGGCGCCACGTGCTGCACGGCTGCCCGTATCGGGTTGGCGGGTATCCATTGATGCCTAGGTGGATGCTCGCCGACCGCCTGCGCAAGGCCTCCGGCCATGTGCTGGTGGCGCTGGCGTTTTCGATCCCTCTTTCCAACGCGCTGACCAGCTTGCTCGTCATGGCGTTTCTGGCCATGGTGCTGTCGGGGCTTGTTGCCGGGAGCTGGAGCGGCCGCTGGGAGGCGGTGTGGCGCCATCCTGTCAGCAGGGCCAGTCTGGCGCTTTACGCGGCGGTATTGCTGTGTGCCCTGTGGAGCGAAGGTCCGGCCGAGCATGTGGGCGGGCAGCTGGCACGCAATTTTTCGCTGTTGCTGCTGCCGCTCTTCGGCCTGGCTTTGCAGGAGCCGCCGTGGGCGCGGCGCTGCCTGCTGGCGTTTTCGGCGGCCATGCTGCTCACACTGGGGCTGTCGCTGGGGCACGGCCTCTGGGGCTTGACGGGTGGCGGGCCGTGGGTACTGCCATATAAGGGACATGGCGATGCCATTTTTCACATGCACATCACGCACAACGTGCTGATGTCGCTGGCGGTGCTGCTGTGGCTCGGCTGCGTGCTTGCTCAGCAAGGTCTGCCTGCCCGCTGGCGCTGCGGGCTGCTGGTTCTGGCCGGTGTTGGGGTGTTCAACATTTTCTGGATGGTGCCAGGCCGCACGGGCTATGCCACGCTGCTGGCGGTGTTGCTGACGCTGGTGCTGCTGCATTGCCCGCCGCGCTGGCGCTTGCCCGGTGCCTTGGCGATCGTACTTCTCTGCGGAGCGGCCCTGGGGCTGTCCGACGCCGTGCAGGACCGCGCAGACCGCACCTGGCGCGAAATTCTGGCTTTTGGCGGTGCCGACAGCAACCAGCGCGGGGATGTCAACCTGGCCGACCACCGTCTGGCCATCTGGCGCGAGGCCGTCGAGGTCATCCAGCAAAGCCCCTGGCTGGGGCACGGCACCGGAAGCTACCGGACCGCATTCTGTGCCAGCGCCCAGCCCGCCGACATGTGCCAGTACGGAGGCGGCAAGCACCCGCACAACCAGCTGCTGTTTGCTGCCATCGAGGGGGGGCTGCTGCTGGCCGTCTGCTACCTTGCCTGGGTGATCGCCCTGGCCCGGACGCTCTGGCGGCGGCGCCATGCGGGCGTGATCGGTGTCATGGGGGCCGGGCTGTGGTGGGCGTGGATGGCCTACAGCATGGTCGATACGCCTTTGCAACTGCTCACCGAGCGGCACCTTTTCCCGCTGTTGTTTGCCCTGGTGCTGTTTGCGCCTGCGCTCGCGGAGGGCAAAGCCCCCGTGCCCGCGGTCGATCCTGAAGCGCAGCCGCCGACCAGGCAGGCGCCCCGGCACCCAGTGAACAGGCTCCTCAGCGCAGCCGCTCCGACAAACGGGCGGTCTGATCCAGCGGCAGGCGCAGCACGAAGCATGCGCCCGGGCCCGCCGGGTTGTCCACGCACGTGACGCTGCCCCTGTGGCGCTGTGCAATCGACCGTACCAGCGCCAGGCCCAGGCCGACGCCTCCGGCCCGCTCGCTGGCGCCGGGCAGGCGGAAGAAGGGCTCGAAAATGCGCTCGCGCAGGTGCGGCGGAACGCCGGGGCCCTGGTCACACACCCACAGTTCTGCGCTGCTGTCGCTCAGCCGCACCGTGACGGAGATCGGGCCGTCGCTGTAGCGGCGGGCATTCTCCAGCAGGTTGCGCAAGGCGCGGCGCACGAGTTTGGCCACGCCGGAGATCTCCAGCGTGCCGGCGCCGGCATCGAGGTCGGCGTCCACGCGCGCGCACTCTTCAGCGGCCACGCCGACGAGATCGACGGACTCGAACGAACCAACGTCGGCCTCGCGGGCGTCCAGGCGGCTGGCCAGCAGGATTTCCTCCACCAATTGGTCCAGCTCGGCGATGTTGCGCAGGATTTCCGTGCGGAACGCCTCCGATGGCGGGCCGCTGCCCATGAGCTCCAGCCCCATGCGGATGCGCGTCAGCGGCGAGCGCAGCTCGTGCGATGCGTTGGCCAGCAATGACTTGTGGGATTGCAGCAGTGCCTCGATGCGGTTGGCAGCAGCGTTGAACTGCCGGGCCAGTTCGGCCATTTCGTCCTGCCCGTGATCGGGCACGCGGACCGACAGGTCGCCATCGCCAAAGCGCTTGACGCTGCGTTGCAGGTGTTCGAGCCGTTGCGTCAGGCGGCGGATGATGGGAAACACCCCGACCCCCACGGCAATGCTCACCAGCGCCAGCATCCACACAAAGCCGAACGGCGGGCGCGTCCAGTAGCCCAGGCTCCAGGGGCTGGGGCCTGCGGGCCGGGACTGTCGCCCGAGTCTCTCGGCACGGTGCGGCCGCGCGGGCATTTGCAGGTAGAAAGACTCACCCGTCGGGCTGTCGATGCGGAATTCGAGGCCCTCGCCCGGTTCAACGGCTTGCCGGGTGGCCTGCCCGCGCAGCACGACCTCGCCCTGCGCGCTGCGCAGCACGATTTCGCGCGGGGGTGGGTTGGCACTTTGCAGGTTCTGCTCGGCAACGAGTTGCCAGACCCAACCCATGGCCAGGGTGAGCACCGCCATGCCGCCCACCACCGCCAGCCAGATGCGCAGGTACAGGCGGCGGGAGAAGGGGTTCCACAGCGACATGGTGTGAGGGCCTGAGTTCAGTCTCAGTCCTGCTGCCTGGCAAACACGTACCCCACGCCGCGCACGGTGAGAATGCGGCGGGGGGCTTTGGGGTCGGCCTCGATGGCTGCCCGGATGCGGCCCATGTGCACGTCGATGGAGCGGTCGAACGCTTCGAGCTCGCGTCCGCGCACGGCCTCCATGATCTGGTCGCGGGTGAGCACCCGGCCCGCACGCTCGGCCATCGCCACCAGCAGGTCGAACTGGTAGGAGGTCAGCTCGACCGCCACGCCCGCGACGGTGACGCTGCGGGCATCTCGGTCGATCTCCAGCGAGCCAAAGCGCAGCGCCTGGCTGGCGGCGGGCGCCTGCCCGTCGTGGCTGCGGCGCAGGATGGCGCGGATGCGGGCCAGCAGCGCGCGGGGTTCAAACGGCTTGGGCAGGTAGTCGTCGGC
>Ga0209477_1002250_pt1 | contig 11262 bp, 11 predicted proteins | sample KloWWTupernatant_FD_187180 | JGI IMG/M metagenome (GOLD analysis project Ga0209477, IMG submission 187180) | Active sludge microbial communities from Klosterneuburg, Austria, studying microevolution and ecology of nitrifiers - Klosterneuburg... | ecosystem: Engineered > WWTP > Aerobic digester >...
GCCACGGGCGACGGCATCCTCCTCACGAGCACCAGCAATCCGTCGTTCAGCTTCATGAACATCCACAACAACCTGGGCAGCGGCATCCGCGGGACGACGGTCAACGGCTTCCTGCTGGACAACAGCCTCGTCACCGGCAATGCCGACAGCGCTGCCGTGGACGAATCCGGCATCGAGCTCGTGAACCTCACGGGCACGGTCGCCGGCGGCGCGAACCCGACGCGCATCTCGAACAGCACGATCCGCAACAGCTTCGAGTTCGAGCTCCAGGTGACCAACAGCAGCGGGACGCTTGCCGACCTCGAGATGGCGAACAACACGGTTTCGAGCGACGGCGCCAGCGGCTCGCACGGCAACCTCGTGAACTTCCTCGGCCTGGGAACGGCCACGATGAAGCTCACGCTCACGGGCGGTTCCTATACGGGCAACGCCCCGGCCACGGCGACAGGCGTGCAGTGCGACCACTCCGGCACCGGCGGAACGGTCACCTGCAACGTCTCCGGCGCCTCGTTCACGAACAACAACGTGGCCGTTTCCGTCTCCCAGGCGAACGGCGGGAACCTCAAGTTCAACGTCGCCAACAACACGGCCACCGGCAACCGCTCGCACGGTCTCAACCTGTTCGTGGCGGCCGTCGGCACGGGCACCGTGGACGGCAGCTTCCTCAACAACACGGTGGGCACCGTCGGCGTCGCGGGCTCGGGCTCCAGCCTGGGCTTCGGCATCCGCGTCCAGAACGAGGGAACCAGCACGGCCAGCCCGGCAAACGTCCTCATCAGCGGCAACATCGTGCAGGAGCTCGCGAGCTTCGGCGGCATCAACGTGAACCAGGGCATCGCCGGCCAGCCGACGAGCAAGACTACAAACGTAACGATCACCAACAACGTGATCCGCGAAGTCGACAACAGCCGCGCTATCATTGTCCAGCAGAACAACGCGACAAACGCCACGTCGGCCGGCGCCACCTGCGCCGACATTTCGGGCAACGAGATGAACAACGTGTTCGGAAACGTCGGGGATGGCACGAAGATCCGGCTCCGCAAGCTCGACGCGAACGGCGGCGCCTTCAACCTGCGGCAGCTGAGCCTGGCCGACCTGGCCGGCGCCAACAGCCCGCCCGTGGGCGTGGCGTCGACGACCACGACACTCGCGCAGCTCAGCGTTGGCGGCACGCCCACCTTCGCCCAGCCGCCCTGCCCGCAACCGGTGCCCTAGCGGAGAAAGCCATGGCAGAGCCATTCCTGTCGGAAGTCCGGATCATGAGCTTCGTCTTCGCCCCGAAGGGCTGGGCGTTGTGCAACGGGCAGCTGCTGCCCATCAACCAGAACCAGGGGCTTTTTTCCCTCCTGGGCACGACCTTCGGCGGCGACGGGCGGGTGAACTTCGCCCTGCCGGACCTTCGCGGCCGCGTGCCGATCCACGTGGGCGCCGGCCACACGCTGGGAGAGCGCGGGGGCGAGCAGGCGCACACGCTGTCCATCAATGAAATCCCGCAGCACGTCCACGTGCTGAACGCCTCCTCCGCGCCCGGCAATTCCGTCAACCCGCGACCCGTCTCGGGCGGCACCCTGTTCGCGCAGGATCCCGGCAACGCGTACGCCCCGAGCGCGCAGAACCTCACCGCCTTCAACGCGGGAACGGTCGCCAACGTCGGCGGAAGCCAGGCACACCTCAACATGCAGCCCTTCCTCGCGCTGAGCTTCTGCATCGCCCTGCAGGGCATCTTCCCCAGCCCCACCTGACCGGGAGCCGCCATGGCCCAACCCTACGTAGGCGAGATCCGCATGTTCGCCGGCAATTTCGCCCCCGCCGGCTGGATGTTCTGCGAGGGGCAGCTCCTGCCGATTTCGGAGAACGAGACGCTCTTCCAGCTGATCGGCACGACCTACGGCGGCGACGGCCAGTCGACCTTCGCCCTGCCCGACCTGCGCGGCCGCATCCCCATCCACCAGGGCAACGGCTTCATCCTGGCCGAGACCGGCGGGGCCGAGGAGATCACGCTCACCGTCAACCAGATCCCGGCGCACAGCCACCCGCTGCTGGGCGCCGGGGTGAACGGCGTGCAGGCATCGCCCGCGGGAAGCCTGCTGGCGACTTCGACCATCGTCACGCCCTACGCGCCCGAAACCGCCAACGCCCAGATGGCGCCCAATGCCATCGGGCCCGTCGGGGGAAGCCAGCCGCACACGAACTTCCAGCCGTACTTGTGCGTCGACTTCATCATCTCGCTCTTCGGGATCTTCCCGAGCCCCACCTAGGAGCACCCCATGGCCGACCCCTTCGTCGCCGAGATCCGCATCTTCCCGTTCAACTTCGCCCCCAAGGGCTGGGCCTGGTGCGACGGGCAATTGCTGCCGCTGTCGCAGAACACCGCGCTCTTCTCGCTGCTGGGCACCACCTACGGCGGCAACGGCAAGTCCAACTTCGCGCTTCCCGACCTGCAGGGGCGCGCGCCGATGCATCCCGGCCAGGGCCCGGGCCTGTCGCTGCACGACCTGGGCGAGACGGGCGGCGCCGAGACCGTGTCGCTCCTCGAGTCGGAGATCCCCTCGCACAGCCATGCGCTCTCGGCCTCCAACGAGGACGGCACGCAAGGCTCCCTCACCAGCGGGATCACGGTCGCCAACTCCGTGGGGGGAGCGCTGTACCAGACGAACACGTCCTCGAACCTGGTGGCCATGCACCCTGGTTCGCTCGCTCCCGCCGGCGGCGACTTCCCGCACAACAACATGCAGCCCTACCTCACCTTCTACTTCAACATCGCGCTGCAGGGCGTCTTCCCGCCGCGCGGCTAGGACGGACACCATGGACCGCCGCACCTTCATCGCCAGCGTCGGAACGATCGGCGCCGCCACCGCCGGCGGCTTCGCGAGCCTCGCCTCGGACGAGGGCGCCGTGCGCGCCGCCAACCTCGCGAAGGCCGCGGGCGCCGGGAAATCGGGCGCCGCCGGCAAGCCGGGGACCTCGGGCAACGGTCTCGTCTACGAGGGGCTGGCGCTCGGCTACCTGCCCGGCAGCCCCGCCCTCCTCGAGATGGTGGCCCGCGGCCAGCCGCTCGCCGCCGACACGCAGCGGCTGCGGTGGGTCCGCTGGGACCCGGCCGTGGCGCTCGCCACCTCCGAGCCGCAGGCGAGCGTCTCCATCGGCATCCTGCAGCAGGCGGCAGACGGCCCGGAGCTGCTCCGCTCGCTCGCGGTGACGGGCTACTTCGCCATCGACGAATCGCCGTACGTCGCGCAGTTCCCCGCGTGGCAGTACGAGGCGGCGCCGGCCGGCGCGAAGCGCGCCCGCGCGACCTCGCCCCTCACCTTCGAGGCGTCGATGCACGACCGCGTCGGCCTGCAGGTGGCCTACTCCCTCGAGGGGCAGGCCCTCGCGCCGGGAATGCTGCCCTCCGGCATGCTCTACCTGCCGCTGGGCGCCCGCAACGGCCCGGGGCTCGGCCTCTACGTGCTCGCCGGGCCGTCGCGCACGACGGGCGCGCAACCCGACCTCGCGGCGTGTACCTTCAGCGGCGATCTCCACGCGCCGCTCGCCAGCGCGCAGGGCGGCCGGCCCGACTTCGACTACGTGACGGTGATGATCCGCCGCTCGGCGGCCTGAGCGGGCCTCCGGGGGCCGTGGCGGGTTTCCTCGCCTTCGCTTCGGCGGGGCTCGCCACCGCCGGCGTCACGCTCCGCCCGGCGCGGGAGGAGGACGCGGCCTTCATCGCCGCCGTCTACGCCAGCACCCGCGAGGAGGAGCTTCGCCCCGTGCCGTGGACGGCGGAGCAGAAGAAGGCCTTCACCGACTGGCAGTCCGCTCAGCAGGAGCGGCACTACGCCCAGCACTACCCCGGCGCCGAGCGCCTCGTGATCGCGCAGGGCGAGCCCATCGGCCGGATCTACGTCGACACGACGCGCGTGGAGGTGCGGCTCATGGAGGTGACGCTGCTGCCCGCCTTCCGCAACCGCGGCATCGGCTCGCGCCTCATGGACGAGCTGCTGCGCTACGCCGATTCGCTCGGCCTCGAGCTCTCGCTGCACGTCGAGCCCTTCAACCCCGCGAAGCGCATGTACGACCGGCTGGGGTTCGCGACGCGCGAGACGCGCGGGCTCTACGCGTTCATGGTCCGCCCGGCGGGCGGGCGCGCCGCTAGTTGAAAGTCGCCTCGTAGCGGGTCGCGTCCGCGTCCTGCCCGATGGGGACGAGGAAGACCTCGATCGCGCCCAGCGCCGGGTGCCTGAGGGCGTAGGTCGCCTGCGGCAGGAGCGGCGCGCGCGGGCCCGCGAGCACGAGCGAGAAGGGCTCCTCGCGAAAGCGGTGCGCGGGAAGCGTCTCCACGGACTGCACCCGCAGCTCCACGGCCATGGCGGCCCCGTCGCGCGCGAGCTCCACGCGAAGCGGCTCGCCGAGGTCGCGGAAGTGGTCGGGCTTGATGACGATGTCGGCCATCCCGCGATTCTAGCCGAGGGCGGCCGCGCCCTCGATGGTGATAGGCTTGCGGCATGTACACCGACACCTGGAACGCCGTCGACGACTACCTCACCGCCACGCTCGTGAAGCCCGACGCGGACCTCGAGGCCGCGCTTCGCGACAGCGAGGCCGCGGGCCTGCCCGCCATCGCCGTCTCCGCCCCGCAGGGCAAGCTCCTGCACCTCCTCGCGAGGATCCAGGGGGTGAGGAACATCCTCGAGATCGGCACGCTGGGCGGCTACAGCACCATCTGGCTCGCCCGCGCGCTGGCGCCCGGCGGGCGGATCATCTCGCTCGAGATCGACCCGAAGCACGCGGCGGTGGCCCGCGCCAACCTCGCGCGCGCGGGCTTCGCCAACCAGGCGCAGGTGCGGGTCGGCCGCGCCATCGATTCCCTCGAGGAGCTCGCGCGCGAGTCGGCCGGCCCGTTCGACTTCGTCTTCATCGACGCCGACAAGCAGTCCAACGCCGAGTACTTCGCCTGGGCGCTGAAGCTCTCGCGCCGCGGCACGGTGATCGTCGTGGACAACGTGGTGCGCAAGGGCGCCGTGGCGGACGCCGCGTCGGACGACCCGGCGGTGCAGGGGGTGCGGCGCCTGAACCAGGCGATGGCGGCCGAGCCGCGCGTTTCCGTGACGGCGATGCAGACGGTGGGCGCCAAGGGCTACGACGGCTTCGCGCTGGCCCTGGTCGTCGCCTGATGGCGAAAGTCTTCATCGCCGGCGCGGGCTACGTCGGCACGGTGGCCGCGGCCTTCCTCGCGCAGGCCGGCCACGCGGTCGCGATCGGCCGGCGGACGCCGCGCGGCGAGCCCGGCGCCCACGCGATGGATGCCCTGCGCCCGGAGACCTTCCCCGCGGCCTTGCGCGAGGCCGGGTGCGTCATCTACTGCGTGTCGGCCGACGGCTTCACGGAGGACGCCTACCGCGACGCCTACGTGACCGGGCTCGGCAATGTCATGGCCGCGGCGACCGCGGCCCGCCGCATCATCTTCGTCTCGTCCACCGGCGTCTTCGGCCAGGACGACGGCAGCGTCGTGGACGAGGCCTCGCCCGCCGTGCCGAAGGGGTTCTCGGGGCGCACGCTCCTCGATGGCGAGGCGCTGCTCGCCGCCGCCCCGCTCGAGGCGGCCGCCATCCGCTTCTCCGGCATCTACGGCCCCGGCCGCGACCGGCTCGTCCGGATGGTCCGCGCCGCGGCCCCGGTCTCGGCGAAATCGCGCGCGGCGATCACCAACCGCATCCACCGCGACGACTGCGCCCGCGCCCTCGTGCACCTGGTGGAGCGGCCGGCGGTGCAGCCGCTCTACCTCGGCAGCGACGAGGCCCCCACCCCCATGGGGGAGATCCTCGACTGGATCGCCGCCCGCCTGGGGGTTCCCCCGCCCCCCGTGGGGGAGGATTCGGCGCAGGTGCTGCAGCGCGGCGGCAACAAGCGCATCTCCAGCGCCCGGCTGCGCGCGGAGGGGTTCGGTTTCCGCTATCCCACCTACCGGGAGGGGTTCGAGGCGATCCTCGCGGGGGGCGGCTGACCCCGGCGGGCGGGGTTGAGGCCCCGCAAGCGCGCGGCGCCGACCCGTGGGACAATGCCCCCACAAACACCCCCGGAAGGAGCGCACGATCTTGGCCAAGCCCAACTACGCATTCGAGAAGCGCAAGCGGGAACTGGAACAGAAGCGCAAGAAGGAAGAGAAGCTGCTCAAGAAGCAGCAGGCGAAGCTCGCCAAGAACGGCGAGGGCGCCGAATCCGCGCCTCCCCCCGAGGCCGACCCCCCCTCCCCCTGAGTCCCTTCCCCCGACTGGGGCCGCCGGCGATGTACCACGGCGAACGATTCAACGGCTTCACCCACCTCTCCGGGGCGCTCCTCGCGATCGCCGGGGCGGTGGCGCTCATCGTGATCGGCTCGCTCGAGGCCGACCCGTGGAAGATCGTGAGCTTCTCGATCTACGGGGCGACGCTCGTCTTCCTGTACCTCTCCTCGACGCTCTACCACTCCACGCGCGGGCGCGCGAAGCTCGTGCTGCGCAAGATCGACCACGCGGCCATCTACCTGCTCATCGCCGGGACCTACACGCCCTTCACGCTGGTCACGCTGAACGGCCCGTGGGGGTGGTCGCTCTTCGGGATCGTCTGGGGTCTCGCGGCCGTCGGCATCGTGCAGGAGATCTGGTTCGCCCGCGGCGCGCGCGTGCTCTCGCTCGTGATCTACCTGCTGATGGGCTGGGTGGCGCTGGTGGCGGTAGCGCCGCTCATCCGCGCCCTGGGCTGGCCGGGCTTCGCGTGGCTGGCCGCGGGCGGGGCGGTCTACACGGCGGGCATCGTGTTCTACCTGTACGACGAGCGGATCCGGCACTTCCACGGCATCTGGCACCTCTTCGTGCTCGCCGGGAGCGCGTTGCACTACGTCGCCGTCCTCTTGTACGTGGCATGAAGCCGGGTCGGTGATTGCCTTTTCCCGACTCCGCGGAAAAAGGCAATCACCGACCCGGCCGCGCCGTGCCTAGAGGACGTCGAAGGTCCACGCGCCCTTGGCGAAGACTTCGGCCTGGTGGCGCTTGGCGCCGGAGCTGGCGTCGAGCGAGCGGCCGACGGTGGCGCCCACGTAGACGGTGAAGCCGATGCCCTGGCGGTGGCCGTAGACGAGCGAGAGCGTGTCGGACTTCTCGCGGTGCGGCACCGGGGCGCTCCAGAGCGAGGGCGCGCGCTTCACCCAACCCGACTGCCAGATGGTCCGCAGGCTGTCCCTCGCCGTGAAGTGCCAGATGGCGAGCAGCTGCTGCGAGCGCTGGTGGATGATGCGCCGCGAGCCCTCGACGTCGTCGTGCGAGTCGACGGTGTCGTCGTCCAGCCGGTACTCCACCTCCATGCGCCGGTGCGGCCGCACGTTGGCCGTGAGCCCGTAGTACCAGCCCTTGCCCATGCGGTTGTTGGCGATGTCGGCGCGGTCGCCCCAGGCGAGCTCCGAGTACAGCCGCGAGAACCAGTCGAAGGGGTTGCTCTCGATGCCGACGTAGAGCTGGTCGCGCTTGCGCAGCCCGCCGCCCTCGCGCACCGCCACCAGGTTGTTGGGCCGCCACTCCAGCCACAGGTTGGTCGCGCGAGGCAGGCCCAGCAGCACGCCGAGGTTGTTCTGCTGGTAGATCACGGTGCCGTCGCGGTCGGTCTTGTACTCGGCATTGAGGTAGGGCGAGACCTCGTTGAACGGCCCCACGCGCAGGAACCGGCGCTGCGTCTCGCTGTAGACGCCGCGGTAGCCGCTCTGGCCGAAGAAGCCGTTGTCGGCGCGGAAGCCTTCCGCGACGTCGGCGAGCACGAGGAACTCGCGCCACGCCGGCCCGCCCAGGCTCCAGTCGACGCGCGCGGCGTGCCCGTCGGTGCGAGGCCCTTTCGCGAGCGTCCCCGAGGCATCCGGCTGCGCCGTGGTCCACGACGCGAGGTACTGCGCGCGCACGCGGTTCTCGCCGTTCGCCCACCACGCGAGGTCGGGACCCGCGACGCGGTTGTGGCCGCCGCCCTCGTAGCTGCGGTCGGCGACCACGAGCCCGGCCGTCATGCCGTTCACCTGCGCGCGCAGCCGCCCCATCGTCGCCTGCGACTTGCGGTCCTGCGCGGCGAAGCCCGTGCCGTAGGTGCCCGGCAGCAGCACGAGGCCGCCGCCGTCGTCCTTCGCCGTGAGGAGCGTCCAGTCCAGCCGCTCGGTGCGCCGCGTGGCGCGCGCGCCCCAAGCCGGGTCCGTGACGGTGCGCGTGTAGAGCGCGTTGGTGGGCGACTGCAGGATGTCGGCTCCCTCGAGGAAGAACGGCCGCTTCTCGTTGAAGAAGAGCGCGAACTGCGTGTTGCCGGCGAGCTGCGGCGTGTCCAGCTCCACCTGCGAGAAGTCGGGGTTGAGGGTCGCGTCCACCACGAGGTCGGCGCGCGGCCGCCACTTGAGGTCCACGCCCGCGACGACGTCGTTCTCGCGCGCGCGCCCCCCGTCGGCGCGGTCGCGCGTGCCGCGCACGGTGAGCTGCGGCGTCACGGCGAGGTGGCGCGTGGAAGGCAGGTCCGAGAGCCCGGTGAGCGGCAGGTTGAGGCAGAGGAAGCAGTTGGCGTCGCGCGCGAGCGGGCTCGAGGCCATGCGGTAGCGCTGGTCGCGCGGGTAGTTGCGGAAGACCAGCACGCTCCACTCCGGGCTCGGGGGATCGGTGTAGCGAAGCGAGGAGAACGGGATGCGGAATTCGGCCGTCCAGCCGCCGTCGAACCGGCCGGTGGCGACGTCCACCTCGAAGTCGGGCGAGAAGTCCTCGCTGCCCGTGTCCTCGTTGTAGAGGCCGTCGGCGATGACGCCGCGCGGGTTGGCGCGGATGAAGTGCGCGAATTTCCGCGTGCCGATCGGGTCGATGAAGATCACGATCATGTCCTGGTCGGCGAGCACGCTGTCGCGCCGCGCGAAGGGCGCGCGCAGGTCCGCGGGGTTCGGGTCCCAGGCGCGCACGGCGGCGTAGAGGGCTGCGCCGTCGTAGGCGAAGCGCACCTCGGTCGCCACGGACGCCGCGACCTTGTCGCGCGGCGAGATCTCGTAGAACGTGCCGTGCGGCGGCGCCTTCGCCCACGCGGCCTCGTCGAATTTCCCGTCGAGGACGATCCTTTCGCCCGCGACCATGCGGTGGGCCTCCATCGCCAGCGCCGCGGGCGCGAGCAGGGCAAGCAGGGGGAGCAACAACGCGGCCGGCCGAATTAGCTTCATGTTTTCAGGCGCTTGTGAGGTGCGCGCAGGGTAGCCGCGCGCCCGTCGCCGCACAACCCCAAGGCGACGAAGTGCGCGGATCGTACCCTGGGCGGCAGGGGCGGCCGGGGAGCCGGGTCATTGTGCAGCGCAGCAAGGCGGCGTATAGTCCCGCCCCACTTGCGCCCGGCCTCCCCGGGCGCGGGAGCTTCCATGAGTTCCCCCGACGTCCCGGCCCCCGTGGCCCATTCCTCCCGAGCCGCCCTGCCGGCGCTCGTCGTCGGCGCCCTCGGCGTCGTCTTCGGCGACATCGGCACGAGCCCGCTCTACGCGCTGAAGGAGTGCTTCAGCCCCGAGCACGGCATCGCGCCCACGCCGGAGAACGTGAAGGGGATCCTCTCGCTCATCACCTGGTCGATGGCCTGGGTCGTCGCCTGGAAGTACCTCTCGGTGATGATGCGCGCCGACAACAACGGCGAAGGCGGCATCCTCGCGCTCCTCGCGCTGGCCCTGCGCGGCCTCGACCGCGAGCCGCGGCTGCGCTGGTTCGTGATCATGCTGGGCATCTTCGGCGCGGCCATGTTCTACGGCGACAGCATGATCACGCCCGCGATCTCCGTGCTCTCGGCCGTCGAAGGCCTGGAGATCGCCACGCCCGTCTTCTCGCGCTGGGTGATCCCGGCGACGCTCGCGATCCTCGCCGCGCTCTTCCTCATCCAGCGTCACGGCACCGGGCGCGTGGGCGCCTTCTTCGGCCCCGTCACCGCGCTCTGGTTCGTGGCCATCGCCGTCGCCGGCGTCTCGCGCATCGGCGACCACCCCGACATCGTCCACGCGCTCGACCCCGCGCAGGCCGTGGCCTTCCTCGCCGCCAACCCCCTGCCCGGGTTCCTCGTGCTGGGCGCGGTGTTCCTCGTCCTCACCGGGGGCGAGGCGCTCTACGCGGACATGGGGCACTTCGGCAAGCGCCCGGTGCGCATCGCCTGGTTCGGGCTCGTGATGCCGGCGCTGCTCCTCAACTACTACGGGCAGGGCGCCTTCCTGCTCGCCAACCCGGCGGCGGTGAAGAACCCCTTCTACCTGATGCTGCCGGGCTGGGCGCTCCTGCCTATGGTCGCGCTCGCGACGGCGGCGACCGTCATCGCCTCGCAGGCCGTGATCTCGGGCGCCTTCTCCATCACGCGCCAGGCCATCCACCTGGGCTACATCCCCCGGCTCAACATCCTGCACACCTCCGACCGCCAGATCGGGCAGGTGTACGTGCCCTTCATCAACTGGATGCTCTTCGCGGCCGTGGTGCTGCTGGTGCTGGGCTTCCAGTCCTCGGGCCAGCTCGCCAACGCCTACGGCATCGCGGTGTCGGCCACGATGGTGATCGAGTGCGCGCTCGCGATGGTGGTGGCGCACCGGCTGTGGAAGTGGCACCCCGCGGCGACCGCAGCCGTTCTGGGCTCGATGCTCGCGGTCGACTTCGCCTTCTTCGCCTCCAACGCGGCCAAGTTCCTCTCCGGCGGCTGGTTCCCGCTCGCCATCGGCGCGGCCTGCTTCACGCTGCTCGTCACCTGGAAGCGCGGCCGCACGCTGCTCATGCGCCGCATGAGCGAGGAGGGGATCCCGCTCGAGCCCTTCCTCGACGCGCTGGCCGTGAGCCCGCCGCAGACGGTGCCCGGCACGGCCATCTTCATGACCAGCACGCCGGGCAAGGTGCCGCACGCGATGCTGCACAACCTCAAGCACAACAAGGTGATGCACGAGCGCGTCGTCTTCCTCACCGTGGTCACGCACGACGTGCCGGTGGTGCCGGTGGAGGACCGCGTGCAGCTCTCGCGGCTGCGCGAGGGCTTCTGGCAGATGGAGGCGTGGTACGGCTTCAAGGAGCACCCCGACGTGGGCGAGGTCTTCGCCTCCTGCCGGCGCCAGTACGGGCTCGCCTTCGAGCCGATGGAGACCTCGTTCTTCCTCTCGCACGAGACGATCGTCGCCGGCGAGCGACGAGGCATGGCGACCTGGCGCGACCACCTCTTCGCGTGGATGAGCCGCAACGCCACGCGCGCCACCGACTTCTTCAACATCCCCATCAACCGCGTGGTGGAACTCGGCAC
>Ga0209477_1002255_pt1 | contig 11243 bp, 8 predicted proteins | sample KloWWTupernatant_FD_187180 | JGI IMG/M metagenome (GOLD analysis project Ga0209477, IMG submission 187180) | Active sludge microbial communities from Klosterneuburg, Austria, studying microevolution and ecology of nitrifiers - Klosterneuburg... | ecosystem: Engineered > WWTP > Aerobic digester >...
GAGCAACCCGATGGTGACGACTCGACCATGCTCGGCGAACTGACGTCATCTGGCGACGCCGCCTGGGCGACACCCGAGCTCGAACGATTCGACGACATGCAGGACCTGCTGCTGTTCGACCCGATCCACGAGGTCCAGCCATCCGGTTGGCCGAACGTCACCGAGCGCTGACCCCGACCCTCCGTGGTCACCGCTCGGCCACCCGGCTCGCTCGCCGACATCGTCGACATCGCTCAACGCGGGGCCAACCGCGTCCGCTCGATCGGTTTCGGCCCGATCCCGCTCCGGCTGGCCGCCGAATCCGACGAACAGATCGATCGGATCGCCGACCGACTGGTCGACGGTGCCCACCCGACATGGCGAACCCTCGACGTGGCCCTGATCTCCGCCGCCACGCTGGCACCAGGCGACCTTCCGGCCGAACTCCGACCGGCGAGCGACGACCAGGTCCATGTCGTTCGTGACGGTGCCCTGTTCGCCCTCGCGGCCGGCGGCGAACGCGCGCTCTGGGTCCTCGATCCCGAACGTTCGCTCGGCGTTCGATGGACGAACGCGTACGACGACGTCCCACTCTGGGAACAGAGCAGCCCCTTGCGAGTGGCCGCCCGATGGTGGTCGACCGAGCACGGCGCCTCGATGGTGCACACCGGGGCTGTTGCGAATGCCGACGGAGCCATCTTGCTCGTCGGCGATGGCGGTGCAGGCAAGTCCACGACCACGATGGCCTGCCTCGGCACCGGCCTCGACGTACTCGGCGACGACTACTGCTTCGTGCAACCCCCGGCGTATGACGGAGACGACGCCCTGGTCCACGCCGTGTACCGCCACGCCAAGCTCGACGATCGTTCGTTGACGCTGCTGCCCCAGCTACGCGATCGCGTCGTCGGTACCGGGGTGCGCGGCAAGTCGCTGATCCAGCTCGACACCCTGTCGAATCCCACACGACCCGTTCGGGCGATCTGCCACGTGACGCAGCGCCCGGGCAAGCCGACCGAGGTCGAACCGATCTCGCGCATCGAGGCCCTCCGAGCGGTCGCTCCGAGCACCATGTTCCAAATGCGCCTCCTCGAACGCGAGACGTGGGCGGGCATCGCTGCGGCCGTGCGGGTGCTGCCGTCATTCCGGTTGTACGTCGGCGACGTCGGCGACATTGCGGGCGTGGTGGCGAACACGCTGAACCAACTCGACGCCCGGATGATGTGAACGTGGGTCTGCTCGGGTCGTCCGACCTCACCGTGGTCATACCGGCGCGCAACGCGGAGCTCACCGTCGTCGAGACGATCTCGTCGATCATCGCCGACCACGAGTCGCCGCCAACGGTGATCGTCGTCGACGACCGCTCGACCGACGCCACCGCCGCCGTCGCCGTCGCCGCCGGTGCAACGGTGCTGGCGTCATTGCGACCGGGGCCGGGCGCTGCACGCAACACCGGTGTCGCGCAGGTCGAAACCGAACTTCTCGCGTTCTGCGACGCCGACGACTGGTGGACCCCTCACCGGCTCACCGAACACCTCGAGGCACTCGGTGATCCCGAGCTCGATCTCGTCCTCGGACGAACCCAGTACCACGTCGTCGGTGCAGCGGGTACTGATCTGCTCGTCGGACACCACTTCGACAGCGACGACCAGACCGCTGTGCTGCCGAGCTTCGGTGCAGCCACGATGCGATGCGCCGCCTTCCATCGAGCCGGCCCGATCGACGAGAGCCTCAGCAACTACGAGGATTACGAATGGTTCTACCGCGCCCGTGACATGGGGCTGACGATGACCACCGCAGACGGCATTGCGCAGTGCCGGCGGGTCACCGGGTTCACGACCAGTCGACTGAATCCGCCGAGCCCTGGTGACCTGCTTCGCGTGATGCAACGATCGATCCGCCGTCGACGATCACTCGGACTGAGCCGGGACGCCGCCCCGATCAGCGACCTCGGGCGCCTGAACGGCAACGGGCACTGACGTCGGTCTTGCTGCGGATACGCACGCATGCACTCAGGCCAGATCGGGGACGTCCTCCCGGAAGCGTCGTGCCCACTCGATGTTCAATTCGTCCGCCTGACGTTCGAGCAGCGGTGGCCCGATGCTGTCCACCGATTCACCGAGCTCTGACAATACTCGCCGCACCGTACCCTCGAAGTTGGCGGCGAGTTCTTCGTACACCACCTCGATCGGGTCGATCCGGTGGCGGGTGAAATAGGTCTTCCAGCACTCGTCTCCCCGTCGGACACGGCCATACGCATCGAGCAGGATCTCCCGCGAGTACACCGCCGTCTCGGGTCGATCGACCTCGCTGGCGAGCGACACCCATTGACGTGTCTGTTCGGCCCGACCGTACGACACCGCCTGCGCAACGGTGTCGACGCGACGGATGTACACCCACCGGATCGGCTGAGGAAACCAGGTCTCGTCGAGCCCGAATCGGCGCTCCATCAGCTCGAAGTCGGCCCAGTGGATCTTGAGCGAAAATGTTCCGTTGGGTGTCGTTCGCCGTTCGATCACGCTGTCGAGATAGCGATGCAACGACGCCGGCTCGACATCGGTGGTGAAATCCCAGCCACGCCGCAGCGTCAGCCGTCGGGACCACATCCGCAAACGTCCGCGCATGGTGACCACTGGGACCCCGTCGTAGACAGCCGCAGCAGAAATCCGGCTGGCGTTCAGGTACTCGTCAGGCACACCGCAGCGCTCACTCGAGCGCAGACCTGACAACAAAAGATTGCTGCCACTGCGTGGGGTGGAGGCGATGATGACGGTCAGGCGCGCCTCACCAGGTTCGGGGACATCGAGCAACTCCACCTGCCAACGGGTTCGACGAACACGTTCCAGATACGGGCGCGGCGATCGCACCGCTCGACCCAACCCGCGAAGTCTGGCCAGCACCCATGCCTGCCCTCTCGCCATCGAAGCGCTCCGATCAGCCATCGACTCGAGGGTAGTGACGTAGGCGCTGCCGACGGCCCGGTCGGCAGACCGGACCCCTATGGTTGGTCGCGCGATGTCTGACGACGTACCCACCGCCCCAACCGACGACATGGCCCATATCGGGGCGAAGCCCTCACTGCTCTGGTGGCTCCCCGAGTACCCGCCCGATCCGGGTGGGATCGCGACGTTCGCCGGCCATGTCGTGCCTGGTCTGGTCGAGCGCGGCCATAACGTCACCGCCCTCGTGCTGCGCGGTGACTCGGTGATCACCGAACCGACCGAAGGCTTTACGCTGCAACGTGAGCCATTCCGCCTCGCGCTCGAATCCGGCGATCCGCTGAGGGTGAATCGGCTCCGGTCGACAACCCGACGGATCAAACAGCGCGCTGCACCCGACGTCTACCACGTGCACCTCTGTGAGCCGTCGCCGTTCCTGCACGTCGCCACGCTCGACACCGCTCCCGCCCCCACCGTGCTCACCATTCACAACGAGTTCATCAAGGGGTTCGATCCTGACGACGACAACGGACTCACCAACCGTCTGTTCCGGACTTCGAGCATCGTGACGTGCGTCTCGACCACGGCAACTCGCGCCTTGGCGAACGACGCTGTGCGGTTCAGCCATCGCGTCGTGCCGATCCCCAACGGCACGCCGGTACCGGCCGAGACGACACCGGTCCCAGTGGAACCGCGGCTGGTCGCGGTTGGTCGTCTTGCGGAGCAGAAGGGCTTCGATCGCCTGCTGCGCTCGATGCCGGCCATCGTGAGCGCCGTCCCCGACGTGCACCTCGACATACTCGGGGCTGGTCCCGCCGAACACGAACTGCTGACCCTCGTCGACTCGCTCGACCTCTCCGAACACGTCACCCTGCACGGCCACGTCGACCGCACCGAAGTGGGGCGACTCCTCGACCGCTCACGGCTCGTCGTCGCTCCATCCCGGTACGAAGGGCTGCCGTACGCCGCACTCGAGGCCGCCGGCCACGGCCGAGCGATCGTTGCGACGGGCGTCGCCGGTCTCGACGAGGTGGTCGATGATGGGGTGACCGGTGTCGTGGTCGACAACGAACGCATCGACGACGATCCGCAACTGCTCGCCGACGCGATCATCTCACTGCTCGCCGAACACGGCCGATGCGTCGAGATGGGCCGCGCCGGACGCGAGCGAACGATGAAGCTGTTCTCGCTCGACGCATGTCTCGACTCGTACGAGCACGTGTACCGGGCCGTCACACAGCGGCGGCGCGACGTTGCCGTGATGATCCCGGTCTTCAACGGGGAGCGACATCTCGGCGAATCAATCGAATCGGCCCTCGCGGCCATCGACCATGCCGGCGCCGATGCACAGGTGATCGTGATCGACGACGGATCGACCGACGCCAGCGCGGCAATCGCTGCGACCTACGCCGACCGTGGCGTCGAGCTGTTCTCGCAACCCAACCTCGGCGTCGGACTCGCGCGCAACACCGGCATCGCGTTGACGAACAGCGAATGGATTGCCGCGCTCGACGCCGACGACGTGTGGCCCGTCGACCGACTCGAACATCTCCTGAGCGCAGCAGCGACCGCCGACGCGAACGGCGATCGAATCGGCGCCGTCTACGGATGTGCCATCGAGTTCGCCGATGCCGACGCCCCGGAGCACTCGGTCGTCAGCACCACACCGACACCGGTACGCATGATCACCGCCGGACTCGTGCGGCGCTCGAGCTTCGACCGAATCGGCGGTCACACCGCCGCCGTGAGCAACGACCAGGTCGACTGGGGAATGCGGGCCGTCGACGCCGGCATCGAGCACGTCTCGATCGACGACCTCGTTCTGCAACGGCGTATCCATGCCAACAACAAGTCACACCAGCGACCGTTCCTCACCGACACGAGCCGGGTGGCGCTGGTCAAAGAGCATCTCGACCGCGTTCGCCAGGCGCAGCTGGGCGCAGGCGGCGACGCGCAATCACCTCGCTGATCACCACCAGCATCTCGCGGCGGTACCGCTCGAGATCTGTCGACAACGTCGCCGGGCCGACCCCCTTGTCGAGCACGATTGCAGCGATCAGGTCGAAACGCAGCGGCGAATCGAGCAGCTCCGCGAACCACCGGGTATCGGTGGCGATTCGCAGCTGCTCGTCGAAGGGAGCGACCACCTCACGCCGAATGAGGACCGCACCCGGCGTGTAGCCATCGGTTGCTCGACCGAGTCCAGCAACACGATGTGTTGGCACCTCACCGACCGCCGAGGTGGCGCTCGTGCACACCCGCCCAGCGACTGCAATACACGTCGGATGGGTGGCCAGGTGATCCATCCGCACGGCCAGCGCGTCGGGACGCCAGCGATCGTCGGCATCGCAGAATCCGACGAGATCGGTCCTCAGACGATGGATTCCGTCGTTGCGCGCTGCGCCGAGTCCCGTGCTGGACTGGTGTACGACCTCGATCCGAGGATCGATCGGTAGGCAACCGAGGGTGCCATCGGTCGATGTCCCATCGACCACCACCACGTGATCGACAGGTGGCTGCTGTGCCAACACACTCCCGACTGCGAGGCCGATCGTGCCTGCGCCATTGCGCACCGGCATCACCACGCCGACACTCGGATTCCCCACGGACGAAACGTACCGGGTACCACCGCCTCCGCTCCCGCACAGAGTCACGAGTTTTCCTCGGTCGTTCCCCAATCGCCGGATGACCGCCCACTGCCCATCTGACGTGTCGACACCGGCACGACCCGAAGATGGGAGCCGACAACATGGGCAGGAACCGACGTCGCACGATCGACGTGACCACGGCGCTGATCGCCACCGCGATCGTCGCGCTCCTGGTAATCGCGAGCAACGGACAGGCACCGGCGACCGACGCGGCTGCCCCACCGCCCGGCGGGTTCGCCCACGGCGCGGCAGGGTCGGGGACCAATGGAGTCGGTGGGTCGATCGCTCCGTCATCGACGATGCGATCGTGGCCGGGCACCGGCTCGGACGGCAACGGCGGACCGTTCTCGTTCATCGGCGCCCACTACGGATCGATGTGGCAGGTGCCGGAGCTGGCCAACAACTCGCGTGGCGTCGGCTACTGCGTGATGGAGGATGTCGGCGGCGAAGGGACGGTGGCGTTGCAACCCGACCCGGCGATCTGGGATACCGGCGAGATGGCGCGAGCCGCCGCGTTGATGTCGTCGTTCGGCGGGGATCGGGTGCTGCCCTACGGCATCGATGCTTCAGGCGGCTATGACGTCGCCTCGGGTGAATGGCAGCAGCCGTCGCTGTTGGGTGGCGGCGAGTACACACGTCGCCGCCACGTGGCGGTGAACTTCGGGGTGAAGATGCTCGTCGAAGATGTCAGTCCGAGCGGTGCTGTCGCCGGGTTGAAGCTGGCACGCGACAGCGCAGTGGTCGACGGATCCGGTGGCGACTTCTCGGCGCTCGCCAACGGCTACGTCATGGCACAGCGGTTGCTGAGTGTGGCCGAGGCGCAACATGCTGTCGGCGGCGTGCGGCTCCAGATGGTGTGGACCACACCCGACGGCACGCCACCAACCGAGCCGGGGACGTACGTGCTCGAGGTGCGGGCATCCGATGCTGCGGGCAAACCGGTCGGGTTCGTACCGGTCGTGGTGTTGTCCGACATCGGAATCGATGGCGCACGCACGATCGGTGCGGTGGCGACGGCTGACCGCTCGGGGGACTCTCCCGACGACACGGCACGGTGGTCTGCGGCCGACACACTGGGTTGGCCGACGATGAACATGGCGATCGCGATGGCCGCCGACCCTCGATTCGGAGTGGGGACCAATCGGCTCGGCGCTGACGTCACCGACGCTGCGGGCGTCGCCCACTTCGACGTGGCGATCACCGCACGCGACTGGGAGCTTGCATTCCACACCCAAGCGCCCACCGCCGATGTGTCGCTGTATTCGGGCACCGGCATCCAGGGCCAGATCACCTGGAGTGGGCGGCCACAGTCGGCGTCGGTCCACGTGGCGGTCTCTCCACCGTCGCCTCCGCCGCCTCCTCCTCCTCCACCGCCGCCGCCGGTCGGCGAGTTCCAGGTTCGCAAGGTGCTCGATGCTGCCGACATCCAGGGGTCACGTGACATGTCCGGCTTCGGCTTCGACCTGCTCGACGCCGACGGCATCGTCATCGGTCGGGTCACCACCGGAGCCGACGGGCGCTCACCGGTGATCGAGGCGATCGCCGGGGAGTACACGTTCGTCGAGGTCGCCCGACCAGCGTGGGCAGGTGGGCTGGTCGACAGCGGACCGATCACGTTCTCGCACATGGTCGAACCCGACGCCAACGCCCAGCCGCTCGAGGTCGTGTACACCAACGTCGTGCCGTCGGTGTCGATCGCCACCGCCGCGCGAGACGCCCTCGACGGCGACCACGAGGTCGAACTCGACCTCGGCGACGCAACGATCATCGACACCATGACCTACACCGCGCTCACGCCAGGCACCGAGTACGTCGCCACCGGCGAACTCATGGTCCTGCCCACGCAGGACGACGCAGGAGCCGCTGGCGAGATCGGGACGGCGATCGACACCGCCGTCGACGAGAGCGACCCGGCGAGCAGTGATGCGAAAACGACGAGCACGACGACCAGCGCCACCGCTTCCGCTGACACGGCGACCGGCGAGACGGTCGCAAGTTCGACGGTGCCGCTGGCCGCGTCGATCCCGTCCGGTCTCACCGCGTCGGTGCGCTTCGTGGCGGAGGCAGCCGACGGCAGTATCGACGTCACCTTCGCAGTACCGGGTGAGTCGCCTCTGTCGGGTCACACCGTCGTGGTGTACCAGCGGCTCGCCGTCGCGTCGTCGGAGCGAGTGGTTGCAGTCCACGCCGATCCACTCGCTGCCGAGCAGACGATCCGCTTTGCCATACCTCCATCGCCACCCACGTCGACCACGGTCGCTCCGACCACAGTCGCCGTGATTCCCCCAACGGTGGCGTCGACCGTCCCGGTCACCACCTCAGCACCTCCGCCGTCGACAACGGTGGTCGTCGCCGCCGCTCCTCCGCCTCCAACTTCCTCGCCACCGCCCCGGACACAACTGCCTCGCACGGGCAGCGATGGGTCGAGCGCCATTCTCGCGGTGGCCCTCGCGTTGCTCGCGCTCGGGGCCGGAATCGTCGTGGCCGTCAGGCGCCCGTCGAGGAGCGCACGATCACCACACGCTGCGCCCCGGTCGTCGGCCCGATGAGCCGGCGACGCGTGCGCTCAGTGGGTCATCAGGGCGACGGGCAGCCCGAGGCCGACATCCGCGCTGATGGTGGCGATCCGTCGCCCCTGCTGCACGGCGTCCTTCGGCGGTGAGATGCGGTCGGGGCCAATCAGGGCACACGCCGCGTCGAGATCCTCGACGATCAGCACCAGACCCCAGAAGCTCGCCGGGCCATCGGGGAGGTCGGGGCGCTCCACAAGTTCCACGATCAATCCCCGGTGGCCGATCCGGTGGAATCCCTGGCGCATCGTACCGAGCTCGCGGATCCGCTTGAGTTCGCATCCGGTCGCCGCAGCGATCGCTGCACTTGTGCGTTCGAGGTCGGGGGTCAGCACCACCACGTGGTCGAGGCCCGTAGCTCGCAGTGGATGATCGGCATAGATCGGCGTTGGTGGTTCGATGACCTCGGTGGCGAGCCCGTCGACGTCGATCACCGCTGCGTCGTCGAGGCCGCTGAGTGCCCAACCGACGATCCTGCTCGAGGCGCTCGCGTCGTCAGGGACGATGCGGATCGAGGTACCGACCAACGCGACCATGCCATCGTCGGTCACGGTCAGTCCAAGTGATCGCCAGAGGTCGACATCGCCGACGACGCTCAGCCATTCGACCCGGCGGTTCAAGGTGGAATCGGCGTCGCTCATCCGTGCAGTCTCACCCGCCGCCGGCCTGTCGGCGAAGCTGGATCCAGACGCGACGAGGCGCCCGATCGACAGCCCCTGGTGGAGCAGCCCATCGGGCGCCTCGGCGTCATCAATCGGGGTGCGCTCGAACCGAAGTGAGCGCGGAGGAGTTGGTCAGCCGCGGCCCATGTTGGGGCGCTTGCCGTGATTCGCCTTCGAGCGGCGCATCTTGGCCTTCTTCTTCTTGGTCTTCTTCGACATAGGGCTGCCATGCTACGGCGCCCCCACCCCACCCCCACCCCGTTTGTGCTGCATTCCCGGTGGGACGGGTCACCGGAATCCGCACGCAAACGCTGTGGGCCGGCGGGCGAGTCAATCCCACCCCACACCCCGTTTGTGCTGCAATCCCGGTGGGACGGGTCACCGGAATCGGCACGCAAACGCTTCGGGCCGGGACCTCTCAGGGCAGTTCGATGATGGTCACCACGCCGGTGTCGCCGTCGACTTCGACGAGCGCTCCGTCGGGGATGCGCTTGGTGGCGTCGGTCGCCGACACCACACACGGGATCCCCAACTCACGGCTGACGATGATCGCGTGGCTCAAGGGCGCTCCCACATCGACCACGACACCACCGGCCGGTACGAACAGCGGCGTCCACGACGGATCGGTGATCGGCGCCACCAGGATGTCACCCGGCTCGAGCGCCGTCGGGTCGTGCGAGTCGAGCACCACCCGCGCAATTCCACGCACGACGCCGGGACAACCCGCCACTCCGTGCACGACCTCGCCGGCCACCACCGTCGTGATCTCAACGGCGTCACGCCACGGATAGCTCGACATGTCGGGGCGGCCCCCAGCAAACAGGAACGGTTCCTGGAGTGCGGAGACCTCTTCCATCAGGGTCTCACGATTGGCGAGCACCGATGTGTACCTGCCCGGATCATCGACCGTCTCGTTGAGCTCGGCCCGGGTGAGCAGGCCGAAGTCGTTGACCTTGCGGAACGTCCCATCGGCCACCCGACGCCGGCCGAACTCGTCGTAGGCGACCCGCAGTTCGTGTACGAGCTTGATGTTGTTGGTCTTGGTGCGCTCACGGCCCGGCATGAACACCGTCGCCGAGTGCAGCGCCGCCTGGAACTGACCCTGTGTCTCGGGATCGCCGGCGAGCATCGCGGTGATCTCCGCCCCGATCCGCTCGCGCTCGGCGGCACGATCGGCGTTGTTCGCTCGGGGCGCAGCCGACTCGTCCGACAGCCGCATCCGATCGATCGCCGCCAGCGCGAGGTCGGGCTCGGTCTCCCACGTCGGCGAGCGCGTCTCCCACTCGTTGGGGCCACGGCATCCGTACTTGAACGCGAACTCCTCGAACGCCGCGAGGAACGCAGCGGCATCGGGGCTGTCGCTCGCCACCAGCCGCTCGTGGAGCCCCGCGTGACCCGTATCGAACAGCGCATTGAGATCGTCGGACCCCGCTGCGATGCGTCCGAGGTCCCACATCGACATTGCCGGCGCTGCCGACTCGACGTCGCCGAGCCCGGCCAACAACTTCAACGTGTCGGTCGGGCGGCCGACGGCGGCGCACACCTTGGTGATGATGCCGATCGGCAGGGTGGCCAGGAACGAGACGAAGATGTGCTCGGTGAACAGCATTTCGAAGTGCGTGTCGGCCAGGTCCGTGGCGTAGTCGATGAGTTCCCGGTCGGTCATCGCCCTGAGATCGGGCCGGTTGGCCCGCAATTCGTTCATCGTGCGCTCGTGGGCGAGCACGTCGGGCAGGTCGGGTGTGGTGAGCACCCAGTTGAAGGTCTCGCCGATCTTCTCGGTGAGTTCGGGCCGATCGAAGCCCGGCTTCACCACGAACTCGGGCACACCCGGGGCATCACCGAAGAACGAATCGTCGATGTCCTTGGCCGTCATACCCGGAGCCCGGTGGCCGAGCATGCGCAGCGCGCTGGCGTTCAGGTAGGCGTAGCCGCCGGTGACACCGAGGAAGACACATTCATCGCCGGGGAGTTCATCGGGCGTCATCACCCCCATGCGGAAATAGGCGTTGCGGAAACCCATCTCCGAACCACCCAACCCACCCGCATGCTGGAAGTACTGGAACGACAGCGGTGCCACCGGATCGGGGAACACCTCACCCACATTCGCACGGGTGTAGAAGTCCCACTCGTCGCTCAGCGCCGTCTCCACCAACCACTTGTCCACCATCGTTCGACCCCCGTCGTCTCGTCGTGCCGCCTGACACTAGCCAAGCCGGTCTCCCCGCCCCACCACTCCCCGTTTGCGTTGCACTCTCGGTGGACCGGGCCACCGAATTACTCCCACAAACAGCCGGAGCAGTTCCACCACCGCTTTGCGTTGCACTCTCGGTGGACCGGGCCACCGAATTACTCCCACAAACAGCCGGAGCAGTTCCACTACCGCTTTGCGTTGCATTCTCGGTGGAACGGGCCACCCGAAGTGCAACGCAAACGAGAGAGCGGCAG
>Ga0209477_1002256_pt1 | contig 11240 bp, 9 predicted proteins | sample KloWWTupernatant_FD_187180 | JGI IMG/M metagenome (GOLD analysis project Ga0209477, IMG submission 187180) | Active sludge microbial communities from Klosterneuburg, Austria, studying microevolution and ecology of nitrifiers - Klosterneuburg... | ecosystem: Engineered > WWTP > Aerobic digester >...
CCGAGCTCTTTCGCGAGCTCGTAGACACGCTGCTTTGCCAAGACGTTCCGTTCGTTGTCAGTCGTTCGCCATCAGTCGCTCGCACACGGTGTTCCATGACCCGCTCTCGGGCGCGACAGACCCTTTGAGCGGCCCTCCATCCAAGCACGGATCCGGCGCGGACACGAACCACATCCGGCCCGGCGAGACCGATCCGGCAGATCCTGGCCCCCAGTCAACGACGCCGGGGCAGCATCTCCCAACCGGGCCGGGTGCCGTCGGGCGGTTCAGTCCGAGCCGTCGGGTTCCGGTGCCGTCCCCGCGGTCAGTGCCTCGTCAGCTGCTGCCTCGAGCGCGGACTCGACCTCGTCGGTCGCCACCTCGTCGAGCTCGGACTCCTCCTCGTCGACCTCCGCCGCGGCGATCACGTCGGTGACCTCGTCCACCGCCTCGGCGACGTCGCCCGCCAACTCCTCGGCGACGGCCTCTTCGACCGCTTCGACGTCAGCCTCGGCCTGAGCGGCCTCCCACTGCTCGAGGGTCCACGCAGGCGAACCGTCGCTCGGCTGCCACATCTGCTCGCCGGTCTCCGGATCCACGATCCAGGCGCCCTCGGCATAGGCGTCGGTGCCGTAGGTGCGCTCATAGGCCTCTTGCTCGGCGATGTCGGTCTCGGAGCGGATGTCGATGCGCAGACCGCTCAGGCGCGTGGCGAGACGGGCGTTCTGGCCCTCCTTGCCGATCGCGAGCGAGAGCTGGAAGTCGGGCACGATGACCTCGGCGGTCCGGTTCTCCTCGTCGATGCGGACCTCCTTGACCTTCGCGGGCTGGAGGGCCTTCATCACGAAGTCGTGGCGGTCGTCGCTGAACGGGACGATGTCGATCTTCTCTCCCCGCAGCTCGTTGACGACCATCCGGACCCGGGCCCCACGGGCGCCCACGCAGGCACCGACCGGGTCGACGTTGGGATCGTTCGACCACACGGCGATCTTGGTGCGCTGACCGGGCTCCCGGGCACAGGCCTTGATCTCCACGATGCCGTCGGCGATCTCGGGCACCTCGAGCTCGAAGAGGCGCCGGATCAGGCCCGGATGCGTGCGGGACACCACGATCTGCGGGCCCTTGATGGTCTTGCGGACCTCGACGATGTAGGCCTTGACCCGCTCACCGGGCTCGGGACGCTCGTAGTTGACCTGCTCCGACTGCGGCAGCAGCGCCTCCACGCGGCCGAGGTCGAGCAGCGTGTAGCGAGCGTCGGACTGCTGGATGATCCCGGTGACGATGTCGCCCTCCCGGCCCGCATACTCCTCGTACTTGAGCTCACGCTCGACCTCTCGGATCCGCTGGGACATCACCTGGCGCACGGTCTGCGCTGCGATCCGGCCGAAGTCGTCGGGCGTGACGTCCATCTCCGGTCCGGTCGGCAGGTTGTCCTCGTCGAGCTCCTGCGCGAACACGCGCATCTCGCCGGTCTCGGTGTCGATGTTCACCCAGACGAACTCGTAGTCGTCGTTCTGCTTCTTGTACGCGGCTTCCAGCGCCTCGGCCAGCGCCGCGAACAGCGCGTCCTTGGAGATCCCCCGGCTCTCGGCGAGGGCGTCGAGCGCTTCCATCATCTCGGGGTTCATGCTGTGGCCTCAGTTTCGTCGGTGCTGTCGGAATCGGTGCTGTCGGAGTCGGTGCTGTCGGAATCGGTGCTGTCGGAATCGTCGGTGTGGTCAGGGCTGCCGGGAAGATCGGCCTCGCCAGAGGGAGGTGCGTCCTCAGCAGCACGTGCCACGCCCTTGGCTCTGGGCTGCTTGCCCGGCTTGGGGTTGGTCGCCCACACGAAGACGGTGTGGGCCGAGGTGACGTCGGCGACCGCAACGGTCCGGTGCTCGCCACCGTCGGACGTCGTGATGGTGATGGTGTCGCCGGTCGCGGCGCTCAGCACGCCGTCGAGACGTCGGGCTCCGTCGACGCCCGGGCGCAGCTTGACCTTCACCTGCTCACCCACCGCGCCGGCGAAGTGCTCTGCCGTGCGCAGCTTGCGCTCCAGGCCCGGGCTCGACACCTCGAGCAACGACGTGGACGCGAAGGACCCGTCCTCGTCCATCGAACGGGAGATGCGTCTCGACGCGTCGGACAGGGTGTCGATGTCGACGCCACCCGGCCGGTCGAGCAGGACCCGAAGGGTGCCGCTGGCATCCTCGATGTCGTAGACGGTGACGTCCAGATCCTGGGCCACGGGAGCGACGAGGCGCGCGAGACGGTCAGCGGTCGTCGTCACCGTGACACCTCCTGCGTCGCTCGATCGTCACCTCATCGCCGGGCTGGTCCCGGCGTCCGGATCATGGAAAAGGCGTGGGCAACGCCCACGCCTCCCGGAAGTCCGAACGGCCTGCAGTATAGATCCCCGGCGAAGCCGATGGCGGATCGCCATGGATCGCCCCCACGGAGCGCCCGCTCCGCCTCCAGCGGGACAGGCTGACACCCAGCCAGCGCCGGGAACAGGAGCGCCGGGTCAGATGACGTCAGTACGAACGGGCGACGACGGCGACGAGACCGTCGTCGTCGACCGATACCGGGATGTCGCCGTCAGCGTTGAGCAGGCAGCGCACGGTGATGGCATCCGATCCCAGCTGCTGCACTCCCCCGTCCGCGAGCGCCGACCAAGGGATGCGGGCGAAGCCGGTCGCCGCGACCTCCGCCGCCTCGGCGACGGTCGACACGTCCGCCGTCCTCGACTCACGCAGCGCGAGCGCCTGATCGAACATCGAGGTCTGTATGGCGTGGAGCAGCTCGGGCACCCGGGTGCTCACCTCGACGATCGGCACCGGCACCTTGGCGGACTCGTCACGACGGACCACCACGACCTGGCCGTCGGCAAGGTCCCGGGGACCGACCTCGATGCGCACCGGCACGCCCTTGAGCTCCCAGTCGGTCGCCCGGCGGCCGAACGGGGTGGACACCCGGTCATCGAGCCGGGCCCGGACGCCGGCCGCCACCAGCCGCTCGACGAGCTCGCCGGCTGCAGCGGTGACCGTTCCGTCCTCGTCGCGGACCACCAGCACCACGGCCTGGGTGGCGGCCAGTCGGGGCGGGACCCGCAGGCCGGCGTCGTCGCCGTGGGCCATGATCAGCCCGCCCATCATGCGTGTCGACACGCCCCACGACGTGGTCCAGCAGAGGTTCTGAGTCCCGGACTCGTCGAGGTAGTCGATCTCGAAGGCCCTCGCGAAGTTCTGGCCGAGCTCGTGGCTGGTGCCCATCTGCAGCGCCTTGCCGTCGCCCATCATCGCCTCGCATGTCAGCGTGTTGGTCGCTCCGGCGAAGCGCTCCTCGGGGATCTTCACGCCCGGGATCACAGGGATGGCGAGGACGTCGACCATGAAGTCCTGGTACACGTCGGTGAGGATCCGACGGGCGTAGGCGCGGGCGTCGTCCTCGGTGGCATGCGCCGTGTGGCCCTCCTGCCAGAGGAACTCGCTGGTCCGCAGGAAGGTGCGGGGGCGCAGCTCCCAGCGCACGACGTTGGCCCACTGGTTCAGCAGCAGCGGTAGATCCCGGTACGACTGGACCCACTTGGCCATGTACTCGCCGATGACGGTCTCCGACGTGGGCCGGACGACGACCGGCTCCTCGAGCTCCTTGCCGCCGCCGATCGTGACGACCGCCAGCTCGGGGCTGAAGCCCTCGACGTGCTCCGCCTCTCGGTGGAGGTACGACTCGGGGATGAACAGCGGGAAGTACGCGTTCTCCGCGCCGGCCGCCTTGATGCGGGCGTCCACCTCGGCGACCATCCGCTCCCACAGCGCGTAGGCGTAGGGCCGGATGACCATCGTGCCGCGGACGGGGCCGTTGTCGGCCAGCTCCGCCTTGTTCAGCACGTCCTGGTACCAGCGGGGGAAGTCGTCCTCCCGAGGGGTCAGGACCGGCGCCTTCTTCTTGCCCTGCTTGGGCGGCGTGGGCTGCTGCGGTGCACCCTGGTGCTGTTCGGCCATGGCGGGCGAGCCTACCGGTGCACCACGCGGTCCTCTGCGGTCGGTTCGTCGCCGGAGCGGCGCGGGCTCCGACCGATCTAGCCTTCGACGATGGCTCGTTCACCGCTCAAGGTCGCCGGGGCCGTCGCACTCGGGGCCGGCCTGGTCGCGATCGGAGCGATCGCCGGGGTCGGTGTCGCCGGACGGCGCATCCGGGAGACCAACCACCCCGAGACCGACGCGCTCCTGCGCCCGCCCGACGATGTCGTGCACCGCACGATCCGCTCCGACGACGGCGCCGAGATCCACCTGGTCGAGCGGGGCGAGGGTCGGCCGCTGCTGCTGCTGCACGGCGTGACGCTGCAGTGGTGGGTGTGGGGTGCGCAGCTCAACCTGCTGTCGGAGCGCTACCGCGTGCTCGCATGGGACATGCGGGGCCATGGCCGGTCGACGGTCGGCGAGGAAGGCATCACGCTCGAGGCGGTGGCCGACGACATCGCTGCGGTGCTCACCGAGCTCGATCTGCGCGATGCGATCGTGGTCGGCCACTCGATGGGTGGGATGGCGTTGGGCCGGTTCTGCGCCCGCCACGAGGATCTGATGGTCGAGCGTTGCGGCGCACTGATGTTCCTCGACACGAGCGCCGCTCCCCTGGCCCTGCCGGCGTTGCTCGAAGGCAGCACGAGGGCACAGGAGATCGTGCGACGAGCGGCGTACGCCGGCACCGCCCGGCCCCGAATGCGCTACGCGTGGCCCGACACCAACACCTCGCTGCTCATGGTCCGCGCTGCGTTCGGCCGTCACCCCAGCATCGAAGCCGTCGACGACGTCCGGGAGATGCTCGCCGAGATGGACCACGACAACCTCATCGCCGCCGGCCGAGCCATCGTCGATCACGACGTGCGCCAGGACCTGACCCACGTCAAGGTCCCGGCGATGGTCGTCGTCGGCTCCGCCGACCTGCTGACCCCCGTCGGTCAGTCCAAGGTGCTGGCGGCCGCCATGCCGGGCTCGGTGCTGCGCGTCCTGCCCGGCGTCGGCCACCAGACCATGCAGGAGGCACCGGGGCGCTTCGCTGAGCTCATCGACGAGCTCGCCAGCATGGCCGGCTGACCATCGACCTTGTACGCCACGGTCGCCGATGCGGTCGACCACGTACAAGTACCGCAGCACCTGTCGAACTTGTACGCCACGGGCGCCGATGCGGTCGACCACGTACAAGTACCGCAGCACCTGTCGAACTTGTACGCCACGGGCGCCGATGCGGTCGACCACGTACAAGGTCGACGGAACCCGCCCGCGTCAGTCGAACCGCTTGTGGATCAGCTCCACACGCTGCTCCGACGCGTTGGCGTCGTCACCCTGCTCGTCCAACAGCGCAGCGCGATCCTTCTCCGCCTCCCGACGGGCCTTCTCCACGTCGACGCGCGCCAGCGCGGCGTCGGTGCCGTGCTCCGCGATGTACTCGGCCCACTCGACGAGGGTGCCGACCATCTCGTCCTCGGGAACCACGGCCACGTTGGTGCCCTTGACGAACAGGTGACCCCGGTGACGCCCGGCGGCGATGCCGATGTCGGCGTCGCGGGCTTCGCCGGGTCCGTTCACGACGCAGCCCATGACCGCGATCTGCAGCGGCAGCTGACGGTCCGCGAACGCGTCGCGTGCCGCCTCCGCGATCTGGATCACGTCGACCTCGGCGCGGCCGCAGCTCGGACAGGCGATGAGATCCACGTTCTTGCGCTCGCGAAGGCCGTAGGCCTCCAGCAGCGCTCGACCCGCTCTGGCCTCCTCGATCGGATCAGCGGTGAGCGAGTACCGGATCGTGTCGCCGATCCCCTCGGCCAGCAGGGTGGCGATGCCGGCCGTCGCCTTGATGAGGCCGCCGGGCAGCGGACCGGCCTCGGTCACGCCGAGGTGCAGCGGGTGGTCGGTGGCCTCGGCCAGCTGGCGGTAGGCCTCGATCATCAACGGGACGTTGGACGCCTTGACCGAGATCTTGATCTGGTCGAAGCCGACCTCGTCGAAGTAGGCGATCTCGGTCATCGCGGACTCGACCATCGCTTCGGGGGTGACGGTGTCGCCGTACTTGGCGTAGAGCGACGGGTCGAGCGAGCCGCCGTTGACGCCGATGCGGATCGGAACTCCCCGGTCGCGGGCCTCCGACGCCACCGCCTTGATGTGCTCGGGCTTGCGGATGTTGCCCGGGTTGAGTCGCAGCCCGTGGACCCCCGCCTCCAGCGCGGCGAGCGCCATCTTGTACTGGTGGTGGATGTCGGCGACGATCGGCAGCGGGCTGCGCGGCACCATCCGGGCCAGGCCCTCCGCCGCCTCCATCTCGTTGCACGTGCAGCGGACGATGTCGCAACCGGCCGCCGCCAGGGCATAGATCTGCTGGAGGGTCCCGTCGACGTCCGCGGTGCGCGTCGTCGTCATCGACTGGACGGTGATCGGCGCGCCTCCACCGACCGCGACCGACCCGACCCGGATCTGGCGGGTGTTGCGGCGGGGGAAGGTGACTGCTCCGGCGTCCACGGGTTCAGACTACGGGCGCAACCGCGATCAGGTGCTGACGCCCCGGGTGATGTCCAGGTACATCGCCGCCACGAACAGGAGCCCGAGCACCATCACCACTCCGTACGCCACGGGGATCATGTTGGACACGTCGGCCAGGTAGCGGCGGGTCTGGCGCCGGCGCATCTCCTGGGCCTTCTCGTACACCGCGATCGCCACGTGGCCACCGTCGAAGGGCAGCAGCGGGATCAGGTTCAACACGCCGAGCATGATGTTCAGCCCGATGAGCAGGCCGATCAGGTTGCTCCAGCTCTCGGCGGTCATCTCCGAGCCGAACATGACGATGCCGACGATCGACACCGGCCGCTCGGCGCCTGCCGATGCCGATTGCGCAGCAGGCGTGGGCTCATCCACGGTGTCGGCAGGCTCGGCACCGGTGGCGGTGTCGTACAGGAAGCCCACGATGTTCGGCGGCCACAGGACGCGTGCCGTCCCGGCGACCGTGGCGCCCACGTAGCGACCGAACTCGGTGACCGAGGAGCCGACGGCGGCCGGCAGCGAATCGGTGGTCAGGACCGCCTGCTGGCCGATGCCCAGGAAGGCTGCGGGTGCCACCGTGTCGACAGCGGAGCCGAGGTCGACGACGTGGTCGTTGCGGGAGCCGTCGGCGGACGCTGTGGTGACGGTGACGTTGCCTTTGTCGAGCGAGTCGCCCGCAGCGACCGCGGCGGTCAGGTCGGAGGCTCGGATGATCGGACGACCGTTGACCGCCACGACCTCCTCGCCGGACTCGAGCCCGGCGCGGGACACCTCACCGTTCGGTTGCGTCGCACCGACGACGACGCGCTCCCCGTTGTCGACCAGGTCGAGGTCCTCGCCGATCGTCCCGATCACGCGGGCACGCTGCGACAGGGTGACGGGCACGGTCTGCTCGCTGCCGTCACGACGGATGATCAGGTCGACGGTGCCCGGCTCCTCCGCAGCGATCAAGGCGCGGAAGTCGTCGTAGGTCTCGAACGTCTGGCCGTCGAAGCTGACCAGTTCGTCGCCTTGCCGGAGCCCGGCCGCCTCCGCCGCGCTGCCGGGCGTGATGTTGCCGATCTGCCAGCGATCGCCGTCGGGATGGCCGATGAACGCGAACTGCACGACCAGCAGCACGAAGGCGATGAGGAAGTGCATGGTCGAGCCGGCCACCGCGACCGCCAGGCGGTTGCGGAAGGGCGCCTGGCGGTAGGTGCGGGGCTCGTCCGCAGGATCGACCTCCTCCATGGAGGTCATGCCGGGGATCTTCACATACGCACCGGCGGGGATCGCCTTGATGCCGTACTCGGTCTCACCCCGCTGGAAGGACCAGATGCGTGGGCCGAAGCCGATGAAGAACTCGGTGACCTTCATTCCCGACCACTTGGCGGCCATGTAGTGGCCGAGCTCGTGCAGGAAGATCATGACGACGATCGCCAGGATGACGACGACGATCGGCAGGCCCTTCCAGATGCCGAGCGCCACGATCAGCGCGATGAGCGCGCCGAGGCGCAGCGCCCGGGTCAGCGGCGTGCCCAGCACCCCGGCCATCTCGTCGCGCTCCTGGGTGATCGATGCGGCGTCGTGGCCGGGCTGGGTCGAGACGGGTTGGGTCGACGGGGTCGACGGGACGGGCGGGACCAGCGGCTCGGTCGGTTCCGCATCCTGGCCGGGTCGAGGATCGTGGATCGTCATGCCGCGACCTCCGCGTCGAGCAGCTCCCTGGTGATCGCACGGGCCGCGGCATCGGCGGCGAGCACCGCGTCGAGCGAGTCGGCCGGGGTGCCGTCCCAGCGGTCGAGCGACCGCTCGACCAGCTCGGCAATGCCGCTCCACGCGATGCGCCCGTCGAGGAAGGCGTCGACCGCGACTTCGTTCGCCGCGGACATCCAGGCCGGCGCGGTGCCGCCACTACGCCCCGCTCGTTCGGCCAGGTCCAGGCAGCGGAAGGTGGCCCGGTCGGGCGGCTCGAAGGTGAGCTCGAAGCGCTGCGTCAGGTCCATCGACCCGAACGGCGTGCCGATCCGGTCGGGGTATGCCAGCGCGTAGCCGATGGGCAGGCGCATGTCGGGCATCGACAGCTGGGCGATCGTGGCACCGTCGGTGAACTCGACCATGGAGTGCACGATCGACTGCGGGTGCACGACCACGTCGATGTCGTCGTAGTCGACGTCGAACAGCTCGTGGGCTTCGATGACCTCGAGGCCCTTGTTCATGAGCGTGGAGCTGTCGATCGTGATCTTGGGGCCCATGCTCCACGTGGGGTGCGCCAGGGCGTCCTCCCTGGTCACGGTGGACAGGTCGTCGGCGCTGCGACCCCGGAACGGTCCGCCCGACGCGGTCAGCACGATGCGACGCAGACGCCGGGTCCCCTCGCCGGCTCGCAGGCACTGGTGCACCGCGCAGTGCTCGCTGTCGACCGGCACGATCTCAGCACCGGGCGTGTTGCGCACGGTGCGCACCACCGGTCCGGCCGCGATCAGCGACTCCTTGTTGGCCAGCGCGAGCCGTCGACCTGAGCTCAGCGCCGACATGGTCACGCCCAACCCGGCGAAGCCCACCACCGCGTTCACCACGACGTCGGCGGACGCGGCGGCCTCGGCCAGCGCGTCCGGCCCGCCCTCGACCCTGGTGCCCGCCGGGATCAGGTCCCGCAGCTCGGCCACCCGGTCGACGTCCGCGACGACGACAACCTCGGGTCGTACCGCGGCAGCCTGCTCGGCGAGCGCGACCACGTCGGAGCCGGCGCCGAGCGCGGAGATGCGGAAGCGGTCCTGCTCGGCCGCCACGACGTCGAGCGTCTGCGTGCCGATGGACCCCGTGGAGCCCAGCAGGGCGACGGTCGTCATTCGGCCGCCATCGTACCGAGGCGGTGCGACAGGACCCCTCGCGCCGCGATGGAGACCGGGAGTCCTTTCAGGTACTCGAGCCGCTGGGAAGGCCACGACGTCGAGAGCCGACTCAAGTTGGAAGGCGTTGCTTGCAGATGGTGTCGCGCAGGGTCGTCGAGAGGAAGGGCGGACCCATGGATGTTCGTCGTACCGCGGTCGCTGCGGTGTTCGTCGCGTTGGCTGTTGTGGCTGGTGGGCTTGTCGGGGTGTCGCCGGTTGCGGCCGCTCCGATCACGTCGCAGCGCACGGAATGCAAGGGCGAAGCTTCCGGGGCAGCTCGTCGACCTCCGTGCATGCTTGCGTTGTGACAGCACATTGTCACCTTGTATCGTGCGTGCATGACCGTCGCCAACTACCGGGTCTCGGAACGTGGCCAGATGGCGTTGCCCGCCGAGGCGCGCCGACGTTGGAACCTCACCGACGGCGGCGCGGTCGAAGTCGCCGATCTCGGCGATGTGCTCCTCATCGTTCCCGCCGGGCGAGGTGGGCTCCGCGGGGTGCTCCGCGACGCGGTCGACGAAGCCGGCGGCTACGAGCGCCTCGTCGAGCGGGTGACCGCCGACGATCCGGACCTGGCTTGAGCGCCATCCTGGTCGACGACCACCTGCTCCTCCGCCTGCTCCTGGACGACGAGCCGAGTGACCTTCGCTCGGCCGGCACCAGGATCGCGACGACCGGGCTCTGGTACCACCGGTTGTGTCGCGCCCTCGCCGACGAGGCCGTCGTGGGTTCCATGTCACGCCGGCTCGGCGCGGTCGGCGACGACATCGCCGTCGACGTGCTCGCGTCCGTCGTCGAGCCCCCCGAGACGATCGAGCTCATGTCCCTTCGTACGCTCGGATGGCCGATGGCCGAGCTGGTCCACCCCGGAGCCCGACTGAACCTGCTCTCGCTCGAGGCGTTGGCCGCGGCGCGTCACCTGCGGGCCGAGATCTGCCTCGCCGACGTGGATGCCAACGAACCGCTGCGAACCGCTGCGAGCAAGTTCGATGTGACGGTTCGAGCGATCGCGGGCTGATCGACCCGACCTCGCCCAAGGTCGTTCTGGTTGGGGTTCTCCCGGTCGGGACCAGGAGAACCACAACCAGTTCGGCGAGGTTTCGGAGTCCCCTCAGCCGCCGGTCCAGGTGCCGAACAGGATCGTCACGAAGTACGCGGTCGGCAGGACGAACAGCAGCGCGTCGAAGCGATCCATCACGCCGCCGTGTCCGGGCAGGATCGATCCGAAGTCCTTGATGCCCAGGTCCCGCTTGACGAACGACTCGCACAGGTCGCCGATCGGGGCGACGATCGCGCACAGCAACGCGAACACGAACACCCGGAAGATGTCGCCGCCGATCGGGGCGATGCCGAAGATCCCGACCACGACCACCGTCGCGACCACGGCGACGCCGACGCCGCCGGCGGTCCCCTCCAACGTCTTGTTCGGGCTCGCCGCGGACAGCGGCGTGCGACCGAAGTACCGGCCGATGAAGTAGGCGCCGATGTCGTGGCTCACCGCGACGACCACCGCGGCGATGATCACGCCGATGCCGATGTTGGACTTGGCGCCCGCATCCTCGAGCACCTTGCCGAGGCCCAGGAACAGGGTGGCGAAGGATCCCAGGAAGCCAACCCACATCACCCCGAGCAGCGTGACGCCCAGGTTGCGGACCGAGTGCTCCCCCGGTTGCACCCACAGGTACCAGAGCAGGCCGAGCACCACGGTGAGGGGCAGGACGATCGTGTAGGCGTTGAGGCCGGAGGTGTAGGTCGCGACCATCAGCCCGACGGTGGCGACCAGACCGAGCAGACCGGCAGGGGCGTAGCCCCGCGACTCGACCGTGCCGAAGTACTCGTAGGCCGCCGCGCCGACGACCACGCAGGCCAGCGCAGT
>Ga0209477_1002263_pt1 | contig 11229 bp, 8 predicted proteins | sample KloWWTupernatant_FD_187180 | JGI IMG/M metagenome (GOLD analysis project Ga0209477, IMG submission 187180) | Active sludge microbial communities from Klosterneuburg, Austria, studying microevolution and ecology of nitrifiers - Klosterneuburg... | ecosystem: Engineered > WWTP > Aerobic digester >...
CAGTCAGGAGAGTGGCGGAAGAGCTCGAGTCCCGGGGTGCGCAGGAAAGCCTGCATGTTCCCCCAGCTCTCGTTCTGGCAGGAGAAGAGGGCGGTGCGGTAGCCCGCCGGGCGCAGCAGATCCCAGATCAGGGTGCGGGGATAGGCAAGGTCGATGAAGTAGTCGTGGCGCTCGAACTTGCGCGGATGGAGAGCGGCGAGGATCGACGTCTGCGCGTAGTCGGAGTGCGTCGCCGTGGCGTAGGCGCGGGCGAAGACGATCGACTCGGTGGCCAGCGCGTTCATTCGCGGGGTCGCCTCCGGCCGGGCGAGCGGGCCGAAGAGCCGGCTCCACGGCACCGACTCGAGCATCAGGATGACGACGTTGTCGCGCCGCAAGTCAGTGGGGATCGGGAACTCCCCGATGCGCGCGCTGCGCGCCGGATCGGGCGCGAAGTCGAGGCGCGGCGCATTGCCGGAGAGCTGCCCGCCGCTCGCGCCGCCGCTCCACTGCCGTGCCAGCCAGCTGGTCTCCGGCGCCTGGGTTGCGGCGACGAAGCGCGCGTAGGGGTAGCGCCAGCAGAGCAGCAGGATCGCGGCGAGAGCGACGCCGGCGAGGAGCGCCAGCGAGCCGGCTCCGGTCGCCGCCACCGCTCCCATCGCTGCCGTCACTCGCCGGCGCGCCCGGCGCCCGCGGCTCAGCGCCGCGAAGAAGGCGAGGGCGAGAACGAGCGGCAGCAGCAGCGTGGCGGCGAGCAGCGCTCGCTCCTGCGCACTGCCTTCGGCGCCGATCTGGCGGAGGCTCCCGAAGACGAACCAGAGATCCTCGAAGCGCAGGTGCGAACGCGCCATGCGGAATTTGAGCAGCGAGAGGCCCAGGCCGGCGTAGAAGAGTCCGAGCGCGAGGGCGACAGCGCCATCGACGAGGCGCGGCCGGTGGCGCGCGCCTGGAAGACCCGCAAGTAGCGCCGCCCCGAGTGCCGTCACTGCGCCGTGCGCGAGGCCGAGGAAGAGCGCGAGAAAACCGAGGACGAAGAAACCGCCGAGCGTCGGCGGCGGCGTTCCCATCCGGAAGCCGCAGGCGAAGAAGACCAGTGCCGCGTAGAGGACTCCGGCGCCGAAGAAGACCGGCAGGGGTGGGGCGTCGTGGAGTCGAATCACCAGTCGGCCGGCGAGGGGAAGAGGGGATCGAGGGGGCGGCCGAGCTCCAGGGGGCGGTCCAGATCGGGCCCGAGCCAGGCGAGCTGGACCCGCGTTCCGGTCGGAACGCTGCAAGCATGGTCGCCGCGCGAGAACTCCGCCGCACCCGGTGCGACGGCGACGCCGTCACACGTGAAGCCGCCGCTCTCCGCGCCGGAGACCCAGTAGCGCCCCGCGAGGATGCAGCTCCAGGAGCCGTCGCCCTCCTGCAACTGGGCGCCCGGCACCCAGAGGTCGGGCGCGAGTGGCCGGTAGTTCTCGCGGATGAACTCGAGGGTGGGGCGGCCGAGGTAGTTCCAGCGGTACGACGGAATCAGGACGGCAGGGGGATGCGCGACGAACCGCGAGTAGAGGCTGTTCGGTCCCTCTTCGCGCAGCAACGGCGCGTTCATCAGGTGGATGAACCAGGTCGGGGCGACCGCCTCGCGGCCCGGGACGAGTCCGGCGGCATCGAACACGCGATCGGTGGCGGGATCGGTCAGCGCCGCTGCGGCCTTCATCAGTTGCAGCTGGCGATGATTGGTCCAGCCGAGAAGTGTAAGCAGTTGCAGGGCCCAGGGGAGTCCGAGACCCAGGACCAGCAGAGACCATCCGAGGGAGCGGCGCCGGCGCGAACGGGTTTCCCCGAGGAAGAAGTCCAGCGACGGCCGCAGGGTCAAGACCCAACCGACCGCAACGATGGCCAGCGAGTTGTAGGGGAAGGCCACGGGATTGGCCAGGGTCCCCAGCACGACGCTGCCCATCCAGATCCACTGCGCCGCGCCGCTCCGCCAGGGGTCGGACAGGAGCGTTCTTCGCGCGTGCGCGACGAACTCGCCGGCCCGCCACAGGAGAAAGCCGACGAGCAGCGGCGTCTGGAGCAGCAGCACCTCGACGAGCGGCTGCGGCAGGGTCCGCTTGACGTCCGAAACGCCCTGGAAGAATGCGAAGTACGTCCTCACCATGACGCCAGCGCTGCCGAATCCGAGGTGGAGCAGGAGGAGCAGAGAGACTCCCGCGAGGAAGCCGCCCGAAAGGCCGGCGAAGAGCCGGAAGCGGGAGCGGGGCGAATACGCCGGATGCGGGCGGACGAAGGCGAGCAGCAGCAGCGGCGCCAGGAAGAGGATGTGCTTCGGGGCGTTGAGCAGGACGAACCCCGAGAGCCCGCCGACCAGGAGATACGCGAAGCGGCGCGGTTTGCCGTCGAACGGGGCGAGGAGGGTCCAGCAGCCCAGCAGCGCGAGAACTCCCGGCACCTCGTGCCGGATCTCGAGCCCGTAGGTCCACAGCGGAGCGGTGAGACCGAGCGCGGCGACCGCCGGAGTGAAGAGCGGCTCGCCCGGACGGATGCCCGAGGCGCGCAGCAGGAGCCAGCCGAGTGCCGCGAAGGCGGCGAGCCACGCCATGCGGACCGAAAGATAGAGCGCCGGCGCGGTGTCCGCGAACCAGAGCAGCGGGCGAAGGAGAAAGAGGTGGGGCGGAGCGTAGAAGTCGTAGGTGGAGAACTTGCGCGAACCGAGCAGCCACAGCCCGTAGACGTTCTGCGCCTCGTCCACCTGGAACACCCGGTTCCAGGCGACGAACGCCGCGAGAATCAGAAACGAGGCGCCCAGGACGAGACCTGCCCGGCTCGAGCCGGAGGGGGTCATCGGCTCCTATCCCGACCGCCGCGCGCGCAAGAAAAAACTGCGAAGAAGTTGGGCGCGGAGCATGCCAATTCGGGTCATTGTAGCGCCGGCTCCGGCGGCGGGGCCTCGGCGTGCCCGACCATGACGATCCAGGTATACGGCGCCCACGAGAGGTGGTGGTCGACATGCACCTCGACGGTCGCGAAATGCCGCTCGAGAAGAGCTCTGTAGCGCTCTTCCGTGCGCACGTGCCGGCCGCGGTCGTGCTCGAGAAGAAAGCGCGCGATCGCGGACTGGCCCTCGGCGTAGCATCCATCCAGGGTGAAGATCCGGCCGCCCGCGCGCAGGGAGCGCCGGACAGCGCCGAGGATCGGATCCGCTTCGGCGTCGCTCAGATGATGCAGGACGCCGTTCATCATCGCGATGTCGAACGGGCCATGCTCGCGGGCCGCCGCGTCGTCGAACGGCAGGTGAAAGAACCGCGCCCGGGTGCCGAACCGGGAGTTGGCGTAGGCGATGTACCTTTCGTCGGTGTCGAAGCCGGTGTACGAGACGTCCGCGGGCAGGTGCTCGACGATGAAGCCCGGGCCGCAGCCGATGTCGGCGATTCGGGCGCCCGCGGCGATCGGCAGAAAGGCCCGCAGGCTCTTCAGGCGCGCGCCGAAATATCCTCCGAACTGCTGAAAGCGCTGATAGACGAGCGGATGTGCGAGGACGGATCGGAGTCTCATGAGGCGGGTCCCGCCGGGAATTTGGGTACACTCAACGCCTATGGCGAGCCCCGCTGCGAACAGCATTTCCCTGATCGTTCCAGTATATCGCGGAGAGAGCTGTCTCCCGGCTCTGCTGGCGGAGCTCGAACCCCTGGTGAGCGAGTCGGCGACGCCGGACGGCAACCGTTTCTGGATCAGTGAGGTCCTGCTGGTGCACGATTGCGGTCCCGACGCATCGGACGAGACGATCGAGCAGCTCGCCGCCCGCTATCCGTTCGTGCGGCCGGTCTGGTTGTCGCGCAACTACGGGCAGCATGCCGCGACGCTCGCGGGCATGGCCAGCGCGACCGGAGAGTGGGTCGCGACGGTCGACGAGGACGGACAGCAGGACCCGGCGGATATCGGCCGCATGCTGGACATGGCGCTCGGCCAGGAACTGCAGCTCGTCTACGCCCAGCCCACCCATCCGCCACCCCACGGCTGGCTGCGCAACTTCCTGAGCCGCACCGCCAAGAAGATCGCCATCCGGCTGCTCGGCAACGGCGGGATGGGCAAGTTCAACAGCTTCCGGCTGGTCGACGGGGAGATCGCGCGGAGCCTCGCCGCATACTGTGGACAGGGGGTCTTCCTCGATGTCGGTCTGTCCTGGATCACCGGACGCGTCGGCCATTGTCCGCTCCGGCTGCGAGCCGAGCGCGGGCGGGCCTCGGGCTACTCGTACCTCGCACTGCTGTCCCACTTCTGGCATCTGGTTCTGGCCACCGGAACGCGCCCGCTCCGGTTGATCACCATCACCGGGTTCTGCTCGGTGCTTCTGGCCATCACGATCAGCGCCGTCGCCGCCTACGCCAAGCTGGTCAACTCGGTGCCCGTCCAGGGATGGACGTCGCTGGTCATCGTCGTTTCCTTCTTTTCCGGCTGCATCCTGACGGCGCTCGGAGTGATCGCCGAGTATCTCGCCGTCACCATGGGCATCCTCATGGGCAAACCTCTGTACATGGTGGGCAGCAAGCCGACCCGGTCTGCGGCGCGCCGATGACGGTCGCCTGGGTCGTCGGGAGCGGGGGCCTGCTGGGCTCGGCGCTCGGCCGCGTGCTGGCCGGCCACGACACGACGCTGTTTACGCCGGCCGAGCGCTTTCGTTGGCAGAGTGTGCCCGAGCGCGAACGCCAGATCGGCGAGGCCGTGCGGGCGTTCGCCTCCCGGATCGGCGCCGGCGAACGGTGGGAGCTCTACTGGGCAGCCGGGGTGGGCTCCATGGGCAGCCTCGAGGCCAACCTCGCCGAGGAGACCCGGGCGCTCGCGCACTTGCTCGAGCTGTTGCTGCGCGAGGCGAACCTCCGCGCCGCCCCCGCGGCCGTCGCCTTCGCCAGCTCGGCCGGCTCGATCTACGCCGGAGCGACCGAACCGATCATCAGCGAGCGCTCGTCGCCATCGCCCAACACGCCGTATGCCCGGGCGAAGCTCGAGCAGGAGGAGATCGTCACCGCCTTCGCGCGCGCGCACGGCAAGTCGACCGCGCTGATCGCCCGTCTGTCGACCCTCTACGGCCCGGGGCAGTCGCACGGCAAGCCGCAGGGCCTCATCGCGCACATCGCGCGCGCTCTCGTGCGCAATCAGCCGGTGCGAATCTACGTTCCTCTCGACACGGTGCGCGACTACCTGGCCGCCGACGACGCGGCGGCCGCCATGTTCAAAGCGCTCGAAGCGCTCGCAGCCGTGCGCGCGCAGGGCGCAGGGTCCGCCGTGCTGACCAAGATCTTCGCCTCCGAGCGGCCGACGACGATCGCCGAGATCGTCGCGGTCTTCCGCCGGATCGCCCGCCGCGCGCCCAGGATCATCACCAGCGCCAGCCGGCTGAGCGCCCTCTATCCCCGGCGCATGCGCTTCGCCTCGGTAGCGGCGCGGGAGCTCTCGCGACCTCCGCGGGTGAGCCTGCTCGTCGGCGTGAGCGAAGTGCTGGCGGCCGAGCGCGCGCTCTTCGCCCGCGGAGCGGCGCCGGAGCGCCGACGGACCCCATGAAGGAAGCGGAGTTCGACGAGTACGCGGAGCGCTACGAGGCGCTGCACGCTGCCAGCATCGCGATCACCGGCGAGGGCCCGGAGTATTTTGCCGAGTACAAGATCCGCGACATCGCCCGCGCGGTCGGTCGCCGCGCGACGGCCCGAGGGGGCTCGGACGGAGGCGCTCGGCCGGCGCTCCAGGTCTGCGATTTCGGCGCCGGCGTGGGCGGATCCGTGCCCTTCGTGCACCGCCACCTGCCCGGTGCGCAGCTGACCTGCCTGGATGTTTCTCGCCGCAGTCTGGAGGTCGCCGAGAGGCGCTACCCGCAGATGGCACGCTACGTCCATTTCGACGGCCTGCATCTGCCGCTTCCCGACGAGCAGTTCGACATCGCCTTCGCCGCCTGCGTGTTCCACCATATCGACCATGCCGAGCACCCGGTGCTGCTGCAGGAGCTGCACAGGATCCTGCGACCGGGAGGTGTGCTCTTCGTGTTCGAGCACAACCCGTGGAACCCGCTGGCGGTCCGGGCGGTCGAGAGCTGTCCGTTCGACGAAAACGCGCATCTGATCCGTGGTTCGACGATGGAGCGGCGGTTGCGGGCCGCGGGGTTCGCCGACTGCACGATCCGCTACCGGATCTTCTTTCCGCACGCCCTGCGCTTCCTGCGGCCGCTCGAAGCGGCCATGACCTGGTTGCCGCTGGGCGGACAGTATTGCGCGCTGGCGCGGCGGTCGCCGGGCAGCGTCAGGTAGCGCCGGCTTCCGGCCGCGACTCGACGAGCCTTCCAGCCGCCCACCATCCGCCCCAGGCGAGCAGCAGCGCCGGGTAGAAGTCCACCACGTAGTGCCAGCCGAAATAGACCGCGCTCGCGGCGATGGCGAGGTTCCACGGCACCAGCAGGAGGAGGAGCGGCCGGAAGGTGCGCCAGGCGACGAAGAGGCCGAGCGCGCTGGTCGCGAGATGCAGGCTCGGGAACGCCGCCAGTCCGAAGAACGGCACCGCCGGCGCCTGCGGGTTCTGCACGATGAAGCGCAGCGCCTGGAGCATCGACTGCTGCAGGCCGAAGATGTGGGTGTCGGCGAGAGCGGCGTAGCGCGCGCGCTCGACCAGCGCCGGGCCGAGGCTCGGAAAAGCGAGGTAGAGGAACCCTCCGGCGATGTAGCAGAGCGCAAGCGCGGCGAGCGTCCGGCGCACCACGGCGACGCCGCCGCGCGCCATGGCGACGGCGAGCGGTATCGCCAGAGCCGCCCAGGCGTAGTAGTAGACGAGCTGCAGGGCGGCCGAGCGCGACGGCGCATGGAAGTGGGCGACCCAGGCGACGAAATCGCCGCCGCCCATGTGCAGCAGGTCGTCGAGGCGGCCGAAGATCTGATCGAAGAGGCGCGGGTGCAGCAACAGCAGGCGGCACTTGAGGTTGGTATAGGCGATGAGGACGACGAGCAGCGACGCGAGCGCGCGCAGGAAGGTGAGGAGCTCGCCGAGGAAGGCGCCCGAGAGGGGGCGTCCGCGCAGCCTGCGCACGAGCGCGACGATCATCCAGGGCGGCAGGACGAAGACGGTGATGGCGAGCAGGAACTGGAAGTACGAAACCACCAGGGGCCCGAGCGTGAACGGATAGAGCCGGGTCGCGAAGAGCGCCGCGACGCCGGCGAAGAAGAGCAGCGCGATGCGCTCCTCCGGCCAGAGGCGGGAGATCCACTTCATCGCGCGCGCTCCCCGCCGGGGATGCCGGCGCTCACCGGTACGGGGTGACTTCGGAAGCGAGGTAGCGCCGCTGGTCCTCGAGCAGGAGACCCTGGCGTCGCCAGAGCTCGCGCATCGCCGCGCGCTCGGAATCCGGCAGCGCCGCGAGAACGACCGCTGGTGGCTCGACCGGTCGCAGCGCCAGCAGACGGGAGAAAGTCGCGAGCCAGGTCCAGTCGCCGGCGAGGAGCGTGCCGCTGTCGTACTCGACGGCGGGCAGGTCGTCGACATGCGGCGGTGTGTCGCCGAGGAAATCGTCGAGCTCGGCGCCGGAGGAGAGGTAGCAGGCGAGGATGTCCGCCGGCCGCCGCATGCCGATGTCGGCGAGCGCCTCGACGATCGCCGGATCGGCGAAGCCGCGCGCGAGGGCCTCGTCGTTCCACGGGCCGCCGCTCTTTCTGCCGGTGACGATGGTGAAGGAGTTGAGCGCCGAGGGTTCGTACCAGATCACCGTCTCGGGGAAGACGTTCTTGAACGCGCGCACGATCATGGCGAAGTTCGGCGGCGTCAGGGTGTACATCGGCAGCCACATCGACACCACGCCTTCGGGGGCCAGACGGTCGGCGAGCAGGCGGAAGTACTCTTCGCTGTAGAGCGAACCGTTACCGGCGTAGCGGGGATGGATCGAATCCGAGAGCACGGCGTCGAAGGTCTCGCTGGTCGCGAGCAGGAAGTTGCGGCCGTCGTTGATCTCGACGCGGACACGGGGGTCGGCGAGGACGCCGTGATTGATCGCGCCGAAGTAGCGATCGGAGGCTGCGAGCACCGCCGGGGAGAGCTCGACGATGCGGATCTCGCTCACCGGGTGTCGTGAAACGGCGTGCGCCGTGCCGCCGCTGCCGAAACCGATGTGCACGACCCGCGCGTCGCGGCTCTTGCCCAGGAGCAGCGGCAGGTGGCCCTGCATCTTCTGCACGGCGTAGAGATCGGGGCTCGTCCCGGCGACGTTGACGCCGTTCAGCTCGAGCGAGAGGTAGTCGCCGGCGGCGGCGCTCATCCGGCGGATCGCCACGGCAGCGCTCGCGTCCTCGTGGAAGTGGACGAGGTCCTCCGGGCGGTCCTTGCCGAAAATGCCGGCGGCCAGGATGACGCGGTCGGCCGGCAAGAGGAAGGCGAGGGCGAGGAAGAGTGCCGGCGTCGCGAGCGCCACACCGGAGATCCAGCGCCGGCCGCCGGCGCCGCTCGCCGGGCCCGTAAGCTCCGGGGAGCGCGCGAGGAGCAGGGCGATGCCGGCCGCGACCGCGCCGACCGCGAGCAGCGAGCTCTGGGTGCCGAGCAGCGGAACGAGGCCGAAGCCGGCGGCGAGCGAACCGGCGATGCACCCCATGGTGTTGGCGCCGTAGAGCGCCCCCAGGTCGCGGCCGATCCGGGCGTCGGGATCGCCAGCGGCGCCGGCGCGCGCCGCGTAGGCGCGCACGAGGATGGGAAAACTCACTCCCATTAGGAGCGTCGGCGGCAGGAGGATCGGCAGCACGGCGGCGAGCTGTGCCAGCACGGCGACGCCGAAGCCCTGCGGTCGCAGCGCCTCCGAGAGGGCGATCTGCCGGCCGTTGAGGGTCGAGAAGAGCCAGATCGACAAGGGTGCGGTGGCGGCGATACCGAGCTCGACCGCGGCGAGGAGCGCGAGCGGGCGCTCGAGCCGGTCGACGATGCGGCCGATGGCGAGGCTGCCGATGGCGATGCCGAGCAGGAAGCCGAAGAGCATCAGACTGAACGCGTAAACGGTCGAGCCGAGATAGAAGACCAGGATGCGGGTCCACAGCACTTCGAAGGCGAGGCTCGTCGCTCCCATGAGCATGGCGGCGACGAGCAGCCGGCGATCGGCGACCGGCGCCGTTGCCAAAGGCGCTCGTGCCGGAACGGCGGGCGCGGCCGGCTGGGCGTCGCGGCGGGCCAGGGCGAGGGCGCCGAGGGCGGCGGCGAAGTTGAGCGCCGCTGAGAACAGGAGACTGGCGTGGAGCCCGAAGAGCGGAATGGCGAGGAAGCCGGCGCCGGCGACGCCACAGACGGCGCCGAGCGTGTTGGCGCCGTAGAGCAGGGCGGTGTCCCGGCCCAACTGGCTGCGCGCAGTTTTCCTTTCCCCCTCCTGGTCCCTGAGGTCGCGCAGGCCGCGCACGATGAGCGGCAGGGTGCCGCCCATCAGCAGCGTCGGCGGCAGCAGGCAGAGGGCGGCCAGGCCGAGTCGCAGGAGGCCGAAGCTCCACGGCGCGCCGCTCGCACCGCCGGCCGCGCGATCGACCGCGACGTACACCGCGGTCATGCCGTCGAAAAAATGCGGCGAGAAGATCGCGAACAGCCCGATGCCCACCTCGAGCAGGGCATACAGGGTGAGCGGCCGCGCCGTGCGATCGCTCAGCCGGCCGAAGAGAACCGCGCCGAGTCCGAGTCCGGCCATGAAAACGGCGAGGAGCGTCGCGGTGGCGAGCGTCGTGTTGCCGAAGACCAGCGCCAGGTAACGCAGCCAGGCCACCTGGTCGACCAGGCCGGCGGCGCCCGAGGCAAAGAAGAGCAGCGCCAGGATGCGGCGCCGGCGCCGCTCGCCGCGCTCAGAAACCATAGATCAGCACGAGAACGGTCGCCCCCCAGAGCACGAGATTCACCAGGAAAGGCGTGTCGTGCAGGATGGCGTCGGTCGGGCTCGAGAGCTCGGACTTCTGATAGAGCAGGAAGAGGAAGCGGAAGATGCCGAAGAGGGCGAGCGGCACGGTCGCGACCAGATAGCGGGTGCCGAGGCGAGCGGCAGTCGCCGGGTCGACGGTATAGAGCGCGTAGGAGACGACCGTCGACGCCGTGACGACATTGATCATCTGATCGACGAACGGCAGGCTGTAGTGCTCGAGGACAGCGCGCGTGCCGGAGGCCGGCGCGGGCTGGAGAGCGAGCTCGTGCCGCCGTTTGGCGAAGCCCAGGAAGAGGGCGACGAAGATCGTGCACAGGAGGAGCCAGGAGGAGACGTCGACCGCGATCGCGAGGGCGCCGGCTTCGACCCGGAGCACGAAGCCGAGCGCGATCGTCATCACGTCGAGAATCACGATGCGCTTGAGGCCGAGCGAGTAGAGTACGTTCAACACGAGGTAGATGCCGAGGCAGGCGGAAAAGCCCGGCCCGAGCCTCCAGGCGAGCGCCAGGGCGGCGGCGGCGAGCACTGCCGCGGCGGCGACCGCCGTACCGCCGGCGAGCTCCCCGGCGGCGATCGGCCGCCGGCGCTTGACCGGATGCAGGCGGTCGGCGTCGCGGTCGCGCAGATCGTTGAGCAGGTAGACCGCGCTCGCGGCGGCGCAGAAAGCGGCGAAGGCCGCCGCCGAGCGCCAGGCGAGCGCGAGGTGATCGAGCCGGTGGGCGAAGACGAGCGGCACGACGACGAAGAGGTTCTTCACCCACTGCGCCGGGCGCAGGGAGCGAAGGAGTGCGGAGAGCATGGCGGGTATTCTAAGCGCACCCAGTGAGGGCGGCCGTGGAGAGCGGCTCCTGCTCGTCGCTCTCGCGGCGGCTTGGCTGCTCTTTGCCCTGCCTCTCCTCTCCGGCGAGCGGACGTTGATCCTGCGCGACGTCTTCACCACCCATCTCCATCTGAAAGCCTACGGCGCGGCGGCGCTCGCCCATGGCAGTATCCCGGCGTTCAATCCGACCTGGGCGGGAGGGCAGCCTTTCGCCGGCAATCCGAACGCCCTGGCTTTCTATCCCGGCAACCTCCTCTATCTGGTGCTGCCTTTCTGGAGCGCCTTCAACGCTCACTACGTCCTGCATTGGCTGCTCGCCTTCGTGGCCTTCCGCAAGCTCGCGCGCGAGCTCGAGCAGAGCCCGATCGCCGCCACACTCGCGGCGCTCACCTACTCCGCCTCGGGCTACGTGCTCTCCTGTCTGTCGTTCTACAACCTCATCGCGGTCGCCGCCTGGTTGCCTCTCGTCCTCTGGGGGCTGGCGCGCGGCGGGCGGCGCGGGACGCTCTGGGGGGGCATCGCCTGCGGCTTGATGCTGCTT
>Ga0209477_1002264_pt1 | contig 11223 bp, 9 predicted proteins | sample KloWWTupernatant_FD_187180 | JGI IMG/M metagenome (GOLD analysis project Ga0209477, IMG submission 187180) | Active sludge microbial communities from Klosterneuburg, Austria, studying microevolution and ecology of nitrifiers - Klosterneuburg... | ecosystem: Engineered > WWTP > Aerobic digester >...
CTGCGGATCCTCGCGACGAGCCGCGAGGCGCTGCGCGTGGGCGGCGAGTCGGTCTACGCGCTCTCCCCGCTCGCCGTCGCGGAGCTGGGTCCCGGTGCGGGCGCCGAGGCGGTGGCCGCCAACGAGGCGGCGATGCTCTTCGTCGACCGCGCCAGCCTGGCGCAACCGGGCTTCCGGCTGACCGACGCGAACGCCGCCGCCGTCGCCGGGATCTGCCGGCAGCTCGACGGCATCCCGCTCGCCATCGAGCTGGCCGCCGCGCGGGCGCGGGCGCTGCCCGTCGAGACGATCGCCGAGCGCGTGGGGCAGCGGCTCCCCCCGGGTTCCGGCGACCCGACGATGCACGCGCGGCAGCGGACGGTGCGCGCGCTCATCGACTGGAGCCACGACCTGCTCGCCGAGGAAGAGCGCATCGCCCTGCGCCGCCTCGCCGTCTTCGCGGGGGGCTGGACGGTGGAGGCGGCGGAGGCCGTGGTCACCGGCGGCCCGGTGGACGAGCCCGCCGTGCTCGACCTCCTCGTTTCCCTCGTGGAGAAGTCCCTCGTCGCTGCCGAGCGCGACAGCGGCCGCTACCGGCTCCTCGACACCGTGCGCCATTACGCCCTGGAGCGCCTCGAGGCCTCCGGCGAATCCGCGGCCGTGCGCTCGCGTCACCTGGCGTGGTTCCTCCGCCTCGCGGAGGCGGCGAGCGCGGAGCTCGTGGGCCCCGCGCAAGCCGCGTGGCTCGCGCGCCTGGACCCCGAGCGCGGCAACTTCCTCGCCGCGCACGCGTGGTGCGACCTGGCGGACGGCGGCGCGGAGGCGGGCCTTCGGCTCGTGCGGGCGCTGCGCCGCTACGCCGTCAACCGGGGCATGCCGGGGCTCGCCCACCGCATGGTCCTGGAAGCGCTGGCCCGGCCGGGCGCGCAGGCGCGCATGCTCGCGCGCTGCCGCGCGCTGTTCGACGCCGGCCAGCTCGACTCGTGGATGGGCCGGTACGCCGCGGCGCGCGGCTTCCTCGCCGAGAGCCTCGCCATCGCGCGGGAACTGGGCGACGCCGCGCGCGAGGAGGCCGCGCTGCAGGCGCTCGGGCTCGTCCTGCTGGGGCTGGGTGACCTGCAGGCCGCCGGCACCCACTTCGAGGAGGCGCTCGGGCGGGCCCGCGCCCTCGGCAATCGCCGCGAGCTGGCCGCCGCCCTCATCGCGCTCGCGCAGCTGCGCCGCCTCGAGGGCACGCCGGACGCCGCCGGGGCCCTCTACGGGGAGGCGGCCGCGATCGCCCGCGAGCTGGGCGACCGGGAGACGATCGCCATCGCCGTCCTCAACCTCGCGATGGTCGCCATCGACCGCGCCGAACCGGAGAGGTCACGCGAGTCGATCGCGGAGGCGATCGCCATCGCCGCGGAAACCGGCTCGAAGCCGGTGGCGCAGGGTGCGCTCGACGCGTGCGCGGGGCTCGCGGCCGCGCGGGGGCAGTGGGAACACGCCGCGCGCTTCTGCGGCATGGCCCGGGCGCTGCTCGACCTGACGGGGCTGCACCGCGACCCCGCCGACGAGGCGTTTCTCGCGCCGCGGGCCGCCGCGGCGAGGCAGGCGCTGGGAGACGCCGCCTTCGGCGAGGCGCAGGCGGCGGGCCGGGCCCTCGGCCCCGGCGAGGCGCTTGCCGAGGCGCGCGCGTGGGTCAGTCGTTGAGGACGAACGGGTCCTTCGTGAAGCGGGCGCCCTTTTCGTCTTCCACGTTGATGTCGTACTTGTAGAAGAGCCCCTGCCCGTCCTTCCCGTGTCGGTTCTCGCACGAGAACTTCATCTCGTTGCGCTCGCGCCGGCAGTCGACGATCTCCCCGGCCGCCCGCGCCTCGAAGCGGATGCCGTCCGCAGCCGCGAAGCGGTAGCCCTTGTCCTTGAGGTGCCAGGTGATCCTGCCCTTCTCGCCGCGGCCGAAGCGCAGCACTTCCGGTGCCTCGGGCACGCCCCCGACCATCCGCACCTCGGGGTTGAACTTGTCGGCGGGTGTGACCGACGCCCGGTCCGGGGATACGCACGCGCACCCGGCCAGGGCGAACGCGAAGGCGGCAGCGCCGAAACGAGTCCCGTCCATCGTTCTCTCCTCCCTCTCGTGGAATCCGGATCGGCAGCATCCTGCGCTGGAACGCGGCCCCCCACAAGGGCGGGCCCGGAGCCGCCGCGGCGGGTGCTAGAGTAGGCCGTTCCCAACCCACGGGCCCATTCCATGAACCGCTCCTGCCTCGCCGCCGCGCTCGCCGCGGCGCTCGCTTTCGCGCTCCCCGCCCACGCCTTCGACCTGCAGGGACACCGCGGCGCCCGCGGGCTCGCGCCCGAGAACACCGTCCCCGGCTGGAAGAAGGCGCTCGAGATCGGGGTGGACACGATCGAGTGCGACATGGCCGTCACGAAGGACGGCGTCGTGGTGGTCTACCACGACCAGCGGCTCAACCCCGACATCACGCGCGGCCCGGACGGCAAGTGGCTGGAGAAGCCCACGCCCACGCTGCACGAGCTCACTTTCGCGGAGCTGCAGAAGTACGACGTCGGGCGCATCAAGCCCGGCACGAAGTACGCGGCGGACTTCCCCGACCAGGTGCCCGCCGACGGCACGCGCATCCCGAAGCTCGCCGAGCTCTTCGACCTGGTGAAGGCCGCCGGCAACGACAAGGTGGGCTTCGACTGCGAGACCAAGCTCTCGCCGCTCGAGCCGCAGGAGACGCTCGCGCCGGAGGCCTTCGCGCGCGCGGTGGTCGCCGAGATCCGCAAGCACGGGATGGCGAAGCGGATGATGGTGCAGTCCTTCGACTGGCGCACGCTGCAGGTGATCCAGAAGGAAGCCCCGGAGATCCGCACGATGTACCTCACCTCGCCGCGCACGCTCAAGCCCGAGGGCGACAAGCCCTCGCCGTGGCTCGCCGGCTTCTCGCCCGAGGCGCAGGGCTCGGTGCCGAAGGCGGTCGCCGCGGCCGGCGGGAAGATCTGGGCGCCCAACCAGACCTTCCTCACCCCGGCCCTGCTCGCCGAGGCGAAGTCGCTCGGCATCGTCGTGATCCCGTGGACCGTCAACAAGCCGGACATGATGGAGAAGCTCATCGACATGGGCGTCGACGGCATCATCTCGGACCGGCCCGACCTCGTGAAGGAAGCGCTCGCGAAGCGGAAGAAGTAGCCCCGCATCCGGCGCGCGTCCCGCGGTGAAGGCGGCCCCGGCAGCCCTCGTCGCGCTCTGCCTCCTGCAGGCGCCGCCCGCGGCGCGCGCCGGGCTGCGCGCGCAGGTCACCGCGACGGACCCCGCCTCCCCGGCCGTGCTCGCGCGCGACCAGCCCTTCTTCGTGCGCATCGAGTACGCCGGCGCCGACGGTCACGCCCTCTGGGCGAGGCCGTGGCACCGCGGCCGGCCCGTGGCCCGGGCGAAGTTCAACGCCTCGGCGCGGCATGCGGGCGACGGCGCCGCGCTCGGCTGGTTCTCGCTCGACGGCGCCGGCGCCGTCGACGAGGTGCGCATCGTCGCCGGCGGCGGCAAGCCCTTCCGCGAGTTCGAGCTGCTGCGCCTGCCCGTGGACGTGCGCGGCACCGGCGAGCCCGGCGCGCGCGCCGACCGGGCCGCTTGGGTGGAGGCGCTCTCGCGCGAGGCCGCGGAAGCGCACCGCCGCGAGATGGCCGAGGCGATGGCGCGCCCGCCGTCGGTGGCCGACTCGCTCCTCGGCACCGGCTTCATGCTCGCGGTGCTGGGGCTCCTCGCCGCGGCCGTGATCGGGCCGGCGTGGGCGCTTCGCCGGTGGCGCGGCGGCTGGCGCGTGGCGGGCGCGGTGCCGCTCGTCGCCGCGGCCTTCGTGGCCGGGCGCATCGTCCTCGACACGGCGCGCGACCCCACCTCGCACAACCTCTGGCCCTTCGAGATCGCGATCGTGGGCGGCGCCTCCGCCGTGTACCTCGGCCTGCTCGCGCTGGCGAGGCGCTTCCTCGCGCGCGGCTAGCGCTCAGCCCTCGAAGCGGATCGACTTCACGCGGCCGCCCGCGGCGGCCAGCACTGCCTCGGCCGCCTGCACGCCGCGGTCGTTGGCCTCCTCGAAGAGCGAGAGCCCGCTCGCGTCGGCGTGCGCGAAGTGCAGCCGGCCGCGGCGAGCCGCCACGGCCCTTCGCGCTTCGCCCCAGATGAGCCCCGGCACCGGGCGCGCCATCGCGTGGCCGTTGGCGAAGACGTCGATGCGGCGCGTGAGGGAGGCGATCTCCGGGTGCGGCCTGGCGAGGTCCGCGAGCGCCGCCCGCGCCCAATGCTCGCGCGTCGTGGCCAGCAGCCGTTGGCGGCCCGCCGCGGGCGGGTCGCCGGCGAGCGGCAGGTACCAGGTGAGCACCGTCGGCCCGGGCCGCGTGGCCACGCCCTGGTGGGTCGCCACGACGTAGCCGAGCGAGTCGCTGCCGTGGATCACGTTGTCCCACGAGAGCGGCGCCCCGTGGTGCACGTACGGCGGCTCCGCCAGCGTGAGGTTGGCGGTGAGCCAGGGGGCGTAGGTCCAGGTTCGCAGCGCGTCGGCGAGGCGACCCTCACCCCCGCCCCCTCTCCCAAGGGAGAGGGGAGAGAGGGCGCGGGCGAGGAAGCCGAAGGGCGCGGCCCAGATGACGTGCTCGGCGCGGATCTCGACCGTGCGGTTCTCGCGCGAGAGGAAAGCCGAGAGCCGCACCTCGCGCGCACCCTCCTCGACGCGGTGCACGAGCGCGCCGGCGAGCGGCACGAGGCGGTGGCGCTCCGCCAGGCGCCGCACCACGAAGCCGATGCCGTCCGGCCAGGTGAGGACGGCTTCCGGGTCCGCGTTCGTGGCGGAGGCGTCGCGGCTCGCGAAGTAGTGGATGCCCGCCCAGGCCGACACCTGCCGGTGCGCGCAGCCGTAGTCGTCCCGGCAGGCGTAGTCGGCGACCCAGTGCACCGCCTCCGAGGCGAAGCCCTCGGCGCGCAGCCAGTCGTGCATCGTCACGCGGTCGAGCGCGAGCAGCGCCGGGTCGCGCGAGGAGTGCTCGAGGGGGATGGCGAACGCGCGCCGGCCGTCGCGCCCGCGCATCGCCTTGAACGCGTGCATCCGCCCCTGGAAGCGCGCCCATTCGTCGGCGTCGGATCTCGGCCGGCCGGCGAGAGGCACGAGCCCCTCCTCCCAGGCCCCGAGGTGGTAAAGGCGCTCGTGCGGCGCCTGGCACAGCGCGCGCTCGTCGTAGCGGGGCCGCGCGGCATCGGGGTCGCCCTCGAGCACGCCCAGCTCCGCGAGCAGCACGCGCGTGGCGCGCGCCTCGCGCGTCGGCAGCGGGATGTAGTGCGCGCCCCAGGGAAAGGCGCTCACCTCGTTCTCGCCCCAGCGCGCGTTGCCGCCGGGGCCGGATTCGAGCTCGAGGATCTCGAAATCGTCGAACCCCGCGACCCGCAGTCGCCACGCCGCCGAGAGCCCCGAGACGCCCGCGCCGACGATCGCCACGCGCACGCGCCGCGACTCGCCTGCCGCGGGCAGCGGCCCGTCGCGCAGCCGGTGGCCCAGCGCATGCCCCGTCGCGAGCATCTCCCCCGGCGGCAGCGGCGGCTCGCGGCGCGAGCAGCCCGCGACCCACGCGGCGCCGGCCATCGCGGCGCCGGCGGCGAGGAAGCGGCGGCGGCCCGTCACTCCGAGATCCCGCGCCGCCACTCCGACTCGAAATAGGTGACGAGCGCCTGGTTGTTGAGGCGGTTCACCTCGGTCGGCACGCGCGCCATGTCCGCCGGGAAGCGGAAGAGCGCCGGGTGCAGCTCCGGCGTGAGGAACCGCATCGGGAACGGGTAGCGCGGCGGCGGCTCGTAGGGCGCGTTGGAGGCGATGATGAAGCCCCACTCGCCGAAGGAGGGGACGAGCGCGTGGTAGGGCGTCACGGCGAAGCCGGAGGCCTCCAGCGTCGTCACCACGCACCAGAACGAGCGGCGCGCGTACAGCGGCGAGGTCGACTGGATCACCGCCATGCCGCGGGCCGAGAGGCGGCGCTTGAGCATGGCGTAGAACGAGGTCGTGTAGAGCTTGCCCAGCGAGTGGTTGCTGGGGTCGGGGAAGTCGGCCACGACGAAGTCGAACTGCTCGCGCGACTGCTCCAGCCAGATGAAGGCGTCCGCGTTCACCACCTTCACCTTCGGCGAGTTGAGGGCGTCGGCGTTGAGCGCGCGCAGCGGCGGCGCGTCGGCGAAGAGCCGCGTGATCGCGGGGTCGAGGTCCACGAGCGTCACCGACTCGACCTGCGGGTAGCGCAGGATCTCGCGCACCGCGAGCCCGTCGCCGCCGCCCAGCACCAGCACGCGGCGCGCGTGCGGGAGCGCGGCGAGCCCCGGGTGCACCAGCGCCTCGTGGTAGCGGTACTCGTCCAGCGAGCTGAACTGGAGGTTGCCGTTGAGGTACAGGCGCAGGTCCTCGCGCCAGCGCGTGAGCACGATGCGCTGGCCGCGGCTCGACTCGGCGTGCACGATCTGGTCGGCGTAGATCTGCTCCTCGGCGAGCTGCGTGAGGCGCTCGGCGGAGAAGAAGCCCGCCGCGAGCAGGACGGTCACGGCGACGCAGCGCGCGGCCGCGGCCACGGGCCGGCGCAGCTGCCCGCGGAAGAGCCACACCGCCCAGAGCGCCACCACGGCGTTGAGCACGCCGAAGAGGAAGGCCGTGCGGATGAGCCCCAGCCGGGGCGCGAGCAGCAGCGGAAAGGCGATGGAGACGGCGAGCGCGCCGAGGTAGTCGAAGGTGAGGACCTGCGCCACCAGGTCGCGGAAGCCGAGGCGCTCCTTGAGGATGCGCATCACGAGCGGGATCTCGAGCCCGACGAGGAAGCCCACCAGCACCACGAGGCCGTAGAGGACGACGCGGAACCCCGTTCCCATCCACGCGAACGACAGGAACATGAGCGCCGCCGAGAACCCGCCGGCGACGGCGATGATGAGTTCGATGTCGATGAATCGCGCGACGATGCCCGAGACCACGTGGCGCGAGGCGTAGGACCCCGCGCCCATGGCCGCGAGGTACACGCCGATCACCACCGAGAACTGGGTGATCGAGTCGCCGAGCAGGTAGGTGGAGGCCGCCGCCGCGATGAGCTCGTAGACGAGCCCGCAGGCGGCGATCACGAACACCGAGGCGAGGAGCGCCCGGTTGAGCACCTCCGAGGGCGGGAGCGGCGCCGCCCCGGCCGGCGCGGCGAGCTCCCCGGCGGGGCGGGACAAGCCTAGCCCCCGTGGATCGCGGCGGCCACGATGATCGCGATGGCGAGGCAGAAGGCGGCCACGACGGTCGCCAGCGGCTGGTTGCGCTCCTCGATCAGCTGCTTCCAGAGGTCGTAGGGCGTGATCTTGTCGATCACGATGAAGGAGACCACCACGAGCAGGATGCCCAGGACGGAGTAGACGAGCGATCCGACGAGGGCCGCGGGCTTCAGGTATTCCATGACGTTCTCCTCGAGTGGGTTACTTGTGGCCGGAAAAGATGCCGCCGCCGCCGGAACGGGTGCCGCGAAGGGCGTCCGCGCGCTCGGCGCGCAGGCGCTGGAACTCGGCGGCGTCGGAGCCGAAGACGGACCAGCCGCGCACCTGCGCCGTGCCGTAGAGTGCCAGCGCGATGAGCGAGCAGGCGATGTAGAGCTTGGGCATGGGTGGGCCTCTCCTTCAGTCGTCGTCGTCGCCGGAGCCGCCCGAGTCGGGCGCGTAGTCGCTCTCGGCCCAGCGTCGCGCCTCGAAGGCGCGGTGCTTCATCCAGATGCCGAGGGGCCAGAGGGCGAGGAACCCGGCGAGGAGGAAGAAGTTGGACCAGGCGACCGCGTTGCGCGTGACGTGGACGATGCCCGTCACCTGCGCGTACTGCGCGTCGCCGGGCGTCCCGGTGAAGGGCCCCGAGCGCGCGTCGATCACGAGGGTATAGCGACCCGGGGGCAGCGAGGCGATCTCGGCCACGTCGTCGTTGCCGCCCTCGCGCGCGGTGCCCACGCCGCGGTAGCCGAGCTGCCGGTCCAGTCGCCAGGAGCGCCCCGACTCCACGTTCGTGAACTGCATGCCGAGCGCGAGCCAGCTGTCGTTCGCGTTCGAGGAGGTGCGCACCGTCACCGGCCCGGCGAAGGTGCCGCCCACCTCGAAGGGCTCGCTCGTCGTGCGCGAGGTGCCGTTCACGTCCACGAGGAAGGGCACGGTAGGCGACCTTCCGGCGGCGTTGAGCGCCATGAAGCCGAACTGCGCGAGCGTGCCTGCGAGCAGGAAGGCGAAGAACACCAGCCAGTAGAGGTGCACGCGGCCCGCGAGCGGCGCGGGCTGGTTGGGCGCCACGCCGATGCGCGTCCACGGCCGGCCCGGCAGCGAGAACGCCTTCCAGAGCAGCGCGGGCTCCGTGTACTCGCCCACCGACCAGGTGATCTCGTTGTCGGTGGTCTCCGAGGAGAGGATGAGCGGCGGCGAGACGAAGTCGTTCACCTCGCAGGCGTCGCCCAGCTTCACGCGCCAGTTGAACTCCCCGGCGAGCCAGGTGACCTTCGCCTGCGCGCGCTGGAAGTGCTCGAAGCGGCGCCCGAGGTACTTCGCCACGGGCTTGCTGCCGCCGAGGATGCTGCCGGCCTCCACCTTGGGCAGCTCGCTGGTGGACCGGATCACGCTGAAGTGGCCCTGGTACTCGCTGATCCAGAGGTAGCCCGCGGTGGCGTTGTGCAGCAGGTACTCGCTCCACTCGTAGGTCTCGCCCTCGACGACGATGGCGCGCCGCAGCGCCCCCACGACCTCGTGCTTCGCGCCGGCCCAGGTGCCCGTCGTGCCCAGCGGGAACGTGGGCTCGGCGAGGCGCGCCTGCCGCTCGTTCTTCTGGACGATCTCGCCCACCGTGCCCGTCACGTCGGTGACGGAGCCGCAGGCGGTGCAGGCCACGACCTCGGTCGCGGCGACGTGCTTCTCGATGGGGGCGCCGCAGCCGGCGCACTTGAAGGCGATGGCGCGCCCGCCCGGTTCCACGGGGCGGTCGGGATCGCGCAGCCCCGCGAAGCCGAAAGTGTCGAACGGGAGCCGTTCGCCCACGTAGATGTGGGGGACGTCCTCGGAGTAGTCGATGGTCGCGAAGCGCGTGCCGGGCCCGCGCAGGTCCGCCACCGGCGCCTCCCAGCCGGCCGTGAAGCGGAAGGGCAGCTCGCCCTCGCCCGCGACGACCTGCGCCTTCTCGAGGTTGGTCACGGTGTACCGGTCGCCCACGAGCGGGACGGCGGCGCCCGGCCGCAGCTCCGCGAAGGCCGGCACGGCGGCGGGAGGCGCGAGATAGGCGATGGTGTGCTCGCCGTTGGCGTCCGAGAGCCAGCCGCTCTTGCCGCGGTCGAAGAGCGCGTGCCACTCGTTCCACACGCCGGCGCCGTAGCGGTACTGGATGCGCCCGACGAGCGTGAAGGGCTCGCCCTTGTGGCGGCCCGTCGTGCCGAGCTGCAGGAGGGAGGCGTCGGGCAGGAGGTCGGCCTGCTTGCCGACGTCCTCGAGGCGCGTGCCCTCGCGCACCAGCGTCGCGCGGCAGTAGGCGCAGACCGCGACGATCGAGGTCGCGCCGCGGAAGCGCAGCGGACCGCCGCACGAGGGGCAGGCTGCCGTCCTTTCGCGAACCTCGTCCCTGATCGCCACCAGCACCTCCCCGCGCCAGCGGTTGCGCCCGTGAGCCGGGCGTTATGGAGCGGCGATTATAACCACGCCCTTCACGCGCGCGCCTCTCCCCCGGGCGGGCGCCACCCGAATCCCGACAGGTCGAGGCGGCTCGCGCCCTCGGTCGCGAGCTGCGCCAGCGCCTCGCCCAGCGCCGCCGAGTGCTTGAAGCCGTGGCCGGAGCAGGGCGAGGCCACGATCGCGCCCGGGACATCCGGGTGCGTCTCGATCACGAAGCGGCTGTCCGCCGTGGTGGTGTAGAGGCAGGTGACCGCCTTCACGCAGTCCGGGGCGAGGCCGGGAAAGCAGGGCGCCACCTTCGCTTCGAACAGCGCGCGCGACTCCGCCGGGTCCACGGTGCGCTCGCAGGCTTCCGGCGTGGTCTCGGTGAGGTGCTGCTCGGTGGCGACCTTCACGCCGCCGGCCCGCCCGTCGATGGCAGGGAAGCCGTAGATGGGCTCGCCGCCGCCGGGAAGCTCCCAGATGAAGACCGGGAAGCGCGCCGGTTCGAATTCCCCCGGCGCCGCGCGGATCGCGAACCAGTGCAGCACCTGCCGCCGCACCGCGAAGCGCCCGCGCCAGGTGCCGCCCAGCAGCCCCGGCAGCCACGGGCCGGCTGTGACGACCGCACGCCGGGCGCGGTACTCGCCGCGCGCGGTGCGCACGCGAACGCCGTCGCCTTCCGCGGCGAAGCCGGTCGCGGTTTCCTCGAGCCGCACCTCGGCCCCGTGCCGGCGCGCGAGGGCGAGCTGCGCGGCCACGCAAGCTTCCGGGCGCAGGAACCCGGCGCCGTGCTCGAGGTAGCCCACCTCGTCGTCGCGCACGGCGAAGGCCGGGAAGCGGCGGCGGATGGCGGCCGCGTCGAGGATGTCGTGGGCGATGCCGTGGCGCCGCGCGGCCTCGAGCGTGTTGGCGAAGAAGCCGGGCACGTGGCACCGGGCGCGCTCGCCCGCGCCGGAGATGACGAGCCCGCCCGTCACCGTGAGGAGGCTCGCGCCCGTCTCGCGCTCGATCTCGCGCCACAGCGCGTGGGAGCGCAGCGCGAGCGGCGTGTACCCGGCGCCCTCGCCGATCGCCAGGCGCGTGATGCGCGTGTCGCCGTGGCTGGAGCCGCGGTCGTGCGGCGGCGCGTGGCGGTCGAGGCCGAGGACGCGCGCGCCGCGCCTCGCGAGCTGCCAGAGCGTGGCGCTGCCCATGGCGCCCAGGCCCAGCACGATCGCGTCGAAGGCTTTGTCCATGGCTCCGCATTCTAGGCGGCGGCCGTGTCAACCGCCCACCCCGTCCCGCGTTAAGGGAGCGGGCCGATCCGGGCCCGCCCCTTTCCGGGAGAAGACCGTGCTCGAATCGATCCAGTCCGCCCTCGCCGCCAACCAGCTCGTCTCCGGCGGGATGGCGCTCGCCGCCCTGGGTGTCGCCGCCATGTGGCTTCGCGAGGTGCCCGGGAAGTTCGCCAAGTGGGCGAAGCACTTCCTCGTGACCACGCTCACGGTCGACAGCCGCGAGGAGCTCCTCTTCCCCGCGCTGGTGGAGTACATGGACACGCGCGAGGCCCTGCGCCGCCTCAACAACTTCACGGCGCGCACGGTGCGCGACCAGGATTC
>Ga0209477_1002266_pt1 | contig 11216 bp, 8 predicted proteins | sample KloWWTupernatant_FD_187180 | JGI IMG/M metagenome (GOLD analysis project Ga0209477, IMG submission 187180) | Active sludge microbial communities from Klosterneuburg, Austria, studying microevolution and ecology of nitrifiers - Klosterneuburg... | ecosystem: Engineered > WWTP > Aerobic digester >...
CGCGTCCCTCGACCCGGCGAGTCGCCCTGGTCCCGCAACGACCACGACCGAGCGACAGATCACCCCATCCCCGAGCCACTCCTTGAGCTCTGCCAGGAACTCGACGCCATCCGACGTCGCCGGGTCCGTCCGGCCCGCCCGGCGCACGGCGCTCCGCGGGACCTTCTCGGCCTAGGCCGGGTATCCCGTGCTATCGGCAAGCACGATGGCATTGAGCAGGCTCTCCCGCAGCGGGGACGGCTCGACGACCCACTCCGCCGCACATGATCCAGACCCGGTGGCCTGCCGGGTCGATGAGGCTGAAGCGCGACGGGCCGCCGGCGTTCCCGCGCGGCCGAGGCCGCGTGATCCGCGGGCGCCCCAACACCGGCAGCGTGCCATCGGTGGCCCGTAGACCCTGGGCGAAGGCGTCGAACAGCGGCTGGGTGTCGTCCACCACGACGCAGTAGGTGCTGTGCGACTCCTCCGCGCTGTGCCCCTCCCGGCCGTAGTGGTGGATCGGGACGCCGTGGCCCTCCAGTGCGGCGTACGGGCTGGGCCGTGCCTGCCGATAGGCGACCGTGAGCCCAGCGTCAGAAGGAGTGGACGATCTGGTCGATGTCAGCGCACCGCAGCATCGGGATGAACCAGGGGGCTCCAAAGGAGCCAGCTTCCCACCCGCCGCGGGCGAGCACTCTCAGCAGGTCGCCCAGCTGACGCAGCCGGCATTGTCCAGAGTCGGCTCGACGGGCGGGGCGACGACCGACCCCTGCTCGAGGTACGTGGTGAACCCGTCGCCCGTCGACTGCTCCAGCAGCAGACCGGTCAGCGGGTCGGCGACGAGCGTGGAGACCGACCCGCCCGTGGGATAGGCCAGCACGCTCCCCGCCCGGCCCGTCGAGTCGCTGCCGTCCGTGACGGTCACCCCCGGCAGCCCGGCGGCCACGTCCCACGCGGCCCGGCGCAGCTCGACGGGGAGGAGCCCCCCGTCGAGCAGCAGGTCGCGCGCCATGCCGAAGACCTTCTCGTCGTCCGTCCCGGAGCGACGGTCCGGCTCGACGCTCGCGCGCAGCACGCCTTCCAGGGCTGCGGCGTCGGTCGGCAGGGCCGTGGGGTCACGGAGCATGTCGACCCACGCGCCGTCGAGGAAGAACCGGCCGACGACGTCGCGCGGTCCCACCCCGGTGGCGGTGGCCAGGTCGCCGTCCGTGACGAGGAGGCCCGGCAGCTCCCTGCTCAGCCAGGACTCGGCCTGCTCGCTGCGCGTGCCGTCAGCCGACGAGATCTGGGCGAGGGTGTACCAGAAGGGCTCCTCGACCGTGGGTGGCGCGACCGCCGTGGCCGTCGGGCCCGCGCTCGGGGTCTCAGGGGCACCCCCGCCGACCGGCAGCGCCGTGGTCCCCGGCGCCGCGGTGGACCACGGCTGGGCCTGGGCGACCCACCCACCACCGGCCATCACCGCTGCCAGCGCCAGGCTGCCGGCACCGCGTGCGACGGCCCGTCGCCGCCGTGCCCGCGGGACGACGCGGCCGGTGTCCACCGCGATGTGCGGTGCGACGGCGTGGGCGCGGTCCCGCAACGCCTGGGCGAAGTCCTCGTCGTGTCCCATCACCGGCTCCTCGTCGTCGTCGTGCTCGTGGTCGTGCTCGTGGCGGTCCCGGTGGGTCCGGCGGACGACGGCGGGACCGCGGCGCCACCCGCGTCCTGGCCGAGCGCCTCACGCAGCCGGGCCAGGCTGCGCGACGCCGTCGACTTGACCGTCCCGACGGAGATCCCGAGGTCGGCGGCCACCTCGCGCTCGCTGAGGCCCTCGAAGTGGCGCAGCACGACGATCCGCCGTTGACGGGGGCTCAGCACAGCCAGGGCACGCACCAGCTGGTCGCGCTCCGCGTGCCGGTTGGCACCGGACGCCTCCCCGGACTCGGGCACGTCGGCCGGGTCGGTGAGCACCTCACGCCGCCGACGCCGCCAGGTCTCGATCCGCTGGTTGGCGAGCGTGCGCCGCGCGTAGGCCAGGGGGTCCCGCTCGCGCGCCCGCCCCCAGGCGAGGTAGGTGCGGACCAGCGTCTGCTGCACCAGCTCGTCGGCCTGGTGGACGTCGCCGCACAGCAGCCACGCGGTGCGGGCCAGGGGCGCCGTCGCTGCCGCCATGAACGCGGCGAACTCGGCGTCGCGGTCCCCGCCGGTCACGATCACGCTGACGCCCGGGTCGTCTCCGTCGTCGGCCGCAGCGGCCACGGCCACGGCGGCGGCGGCATCGGTGACGTCGACGGGCTCAGCCTGGCCGGTGGGCCCGGGCGGACCCACGGTGCGTGCTGCGATCGACGGGCTCATGTCAGGTACACGCTCACGGGCACCGAGAGGTTGCGTCAAGCGAAGGTCCAGGTCGCGCGTCGCGTCCCCTGACCTGCGAGGGTGGGCCCATGACGATCCTCTACCTCGTCCGGCACGGCGAGACCGAGTGGAGCAGGTCCGGCCGGCACACCTCGATCACCGACCTCGACCTCACGGAGCGTGGTGTCGAGCAGGCGACGTCCCTGCGGACCCGGCTCGACCCGGCGGACTTCGGCCTCGTCCTGGCCAGCCCCCGGCTGCGAGCGCGACGCACCGCCGCGCTCGCCGGCTTCGAGGACGTCGAGGTCGAGGAGGATCTCGCCGAGTGGTACTACGGCGACCTCGAGGGCCTGACGAGCGACCAGATCCGCGACGCGCACCCCGGCTGGCGCATCTGGTTCAACGGGTGCCCGCGGGGAGAGTCCGCCCACGACGTCCGCGCCCGGCTGACCCGCGTGGTGACGAGGGTGCGCGCCTCCGGTGTCGACCAGGCCATCTGCTTCGCGCACGGCCACTCCCTGCGCGTGCTGGCGCTGTGCTGGCTCGACTTCCCGCTCATCTTCGGCCAGGGCTTCCCCCTCGAGGTCGCGAGCGTGTCGATCCTGGGCCACGAGAAGGAGTCAGCGGCCATCCTCCGCTGGAACGCCTGACCGCCGGTCGACGGTGTCGTCCGCCCGGCCCGACGCTGCGGCGACCTCGCACCCGGCGTGCGGCCCTGCGCGCGCGTGGTCCGTCGCGGCCGAGCCTTCCACCAGATGGGGCGCTGCGCCCGCTCGCCGCACGGTCTTGGCATGATGGCTCTCGGTCAGCACGGACCGACCGGCGACGATCGCCGCGGCCGGGCGGCCGACGATCGGAGGCAGCTCGTGGCCGGCATGCGCTTCAACGACGGATGGGCCGTTCGCGCCCCGCTCGGCCCGTTCGCCGCCGCCAACGGCGAGGGCGCCGAGCTCACGCCGGTCCGGCTGCCGCACGACGCGCTGCGCGACACCGAGCGCGCGGCCGACGTCCCGTCGAAGGGCGCCGGCGCCTACCACCCGGCCGGTGCGTTCACCTACGTCAAGACGTTCGACGTGCCCGCCGACTGGGCCGGCAAGGTGGTCCGTCTGGAGGTCCAGGGGGCGTTCCGGCACGCGATGGTGTTCCTCAACGACGAGTTCGCCGGCAACCGCGCCGACGGCTACGCCCGGTTCTTCGTCGAGCTCACGCCCTACCTGCGCTTCGGCGCCGAGAACACGCTGCGCATCGAGGTCCGCTCGGGCGAGGACTCGCGCTGGTACTCCGGCGCGGGCCTGTACCGCCCGGTGCTGCTGCACGTCGACGAGCCGGCCCACGTCCTGCCCGACGGGGTCCGCGTGACCACGGTGCGCGTCGAGGACGACCAGGCCGTCGTCGAGGTCGCCACCACCGTGGCCAACCGCGGTCTGACCACCGCGCACCTCACCGTGACCACCGCGGTCACGGACCCGGCCGGCACCCCGGTCGAGGGCGACGCGACCCCGCTGACCCTCGCGCCCGGGCGCACCGCCGTCGTGCGTCAGACCCTCTACCTCGCCGAGCCCGCCCTGTGGAGCGTCGAGTCGCCGTCGCTCTACACAGCGCGCACGGACCTGGGCGACGGCGCGGCCGCCACGGTGACGACGTTCGGCGTCCGCACGGTGACGGTCGACCCGCGCAAGGGGCTGCGGATCAACGGCGAGCCCGTGCTGCTGCGCGGCGCGTGCATCCACGGCGACAACGGGCCGCTCGGCGCGGCGTCGATCGCGCGCGCGGAGGAGCGCCGCATCGAGCTCCTCAAGGCGGCGGGCTTCAACGCGATCCGCACGGCGCACAACCCGGCGTCGCCCTCGATGCTCGACGCGTGCGACCGCGTCGGCATGCTCGTCATGGACGAGGCCTTCGACATGTGGACCCGCGGCAAGACCCCGTACGACTACGCGCTGGACTTCCCCCAGTGGTGGGCGGCGGACCTGGCCTCGATGGTCGCCAAGGACTACAACCACCCCAGCGTGATCATGTACTCGATCGGCAACGAGATCGTCGAGGTCGGCACGCCGCACGGCGCCGCGTGGGCCCGCGAGATGGCCGAGCACGTGCGCACGCTGGACCCCACACGGCTGGTCACCAACGGCGTCAACGCCGCGCTCGCGGTGATGGACGAGCTGGCGGACATCCTCGCCGGGGACCAGGGCCTCAACGAGATGATGGCCGACATCGGCGAGGGCATGATCGCGATCGGCTCGTCCGACGCGGTCACCCGCCGCACGGCCGAGTCGAGCTCCGTGCTCGACGTGCTGGGCCTCAACTACGCCGACGGCCGGTACGCCCAGGACGCCGAGCTCTTCCCGCACCGCGTCATCGTGGGCTCGGAGACGTTCCCCCGCCAGATCGGCACGCTCTGGCCCAAGGTGCTCGCCAACCCCAACGTCATCGGCGACTTCACGTGGACCGGCTGGGACTACCTCGGGGAGGTCGGCATCGGCTCCACCGCGTACGCCGACGAGCCGGGCACCACGGTCGCGCTGGAGCGCGAGTACCCGTACCTCACCGCGTGGTGCGGCGACCTCGACATCACCGGCTGGCGCCGGCCGATCTCGTACCACCGCGAGATCGTCTTCGGCCTGCGCACCGAGCCCGCGATCGCCGTCGTGCGCCCCGAGCGGCACGGCCGGACCATCGCGCTCCAGTCGCCGTGGGCGTGGAGCGACTCCGTCTCCTCGTGGACCTGGCCCGGCTTCGAGGGCAGGCCGGTCACCGTCGAGGTCTCGGCCGACGCCGACGAGGTCGCGCTGCTGCTCGACGGCACCGAGGTGGCCCGAGGCCCGGTCGGGGCAAGCCTTCCCCTGCTCGCGAGCCTCGAGACCGTCTACCGCCCGGGCACCCTCGTCGCGGTCGCCTACCGCGCGGGGGTCGAGACCGGTCGCGCTGCACTCGTCACGGCCGCCGGCCCGACGGTGCTCGTCGCCACGGCCGACCGCACCGCGATCCGGGCGGACGACACCGACCTCGCGTACGTGGCCGTCGAGCTGCGGGACGCGGCCGGGGTGCTCGTCACCGGCGCGGACCTGCCGATCACGGTCACCGTGACCGGTGCGGGCGTCCTCGCCGGCCTCGCCAGCGGCAACCCGTCGACCGTCGAGCGCTTCGACGCCACCACGCGCACGACGTTCGACGGCCGCGCGCTCGCGGTGGTCCGGCCGACGCGGGCCGGCGCCATCACGGTCGCGGTGACCGCGCCGGGGCTCGACGACGTGGTGTTCGCCCTGACGGCCGAGGCGTAGTCGGCCGGGCGCGCGACGACGAGGGCTACGGGCGCGGGGCGAGGACCAGGCTGACCATCGTCGCCTTCGAGCTGGCCGAGTCCGCGACGGCGACGAGCCCCCCGGCCGTGCCGGGCGCCGGCGCCGAGTCGGCCCACAGGAGCGTGATCCGGCCGCCCGAGCTCCCGGAGGACAGGAGCCGCGCCGTGGTGCCGAGCGGTGCGGTCATGGCGGTCGTGGCGCTGGACTTGTCCGACCAGATCGACACGAGCACGCTGCCCTCGGCGGCCACCGGGACCGCTGGCGTCGTGTGCGCGGCGCGGGACACGGTCTCGAGCGCGCCCGCCGATGCCGTCACGACGCCTGGCCCCGTGCTGCGGTAGGCCCCGACGGCCAGCTCCCCCTTGGACAGCGCCGACACGCCGACGCTCACCACGGCACCGGCATCACCGATGGCGGCCGTCCTGGTCCACACGGTGGTGCTGTACCCGATCCCGGCGACCTGCTCGACGAGCGTCCAGCCGGTCACGCCCGCCGGTGCGGCGACCGCCGCCGAGGTGTTGACCGTCAGGGCGAGCACCAGCCCGTCCCCCGCCGCCACCGAGGCCGGGATGGTCACGCGGTGGGTCAGGGCGTTCGCGTCCGCGACCGCCGAGGCGACGTACGCCACCGGGGGCGCCGTCCCAGGCTCGGCCACCGTGACCGAGACCGTGCGGGCTCCGGTCGCCGCGTCGTCGTCCGTGACCGTCAGGGTCACGACGTACGTCCCCGGCTCGGCGTAGAGATGGGCCGGGGCGGACCCCTCGCCCGTGGTGCCGTCACCGAACGCCCAGGCGTACGCCACGACGGTGCCGTCGACGTCGGTGGACCCCGAGGCGTCGAACGCGCACGCGAGCCCCGTGCACGCCGGCGTGAAGGACGCCGTGGGCGGGACGTTCCCGGCGGGTGCGGTGACCGTCACCCCGTCGACGACAGCCCCGGTGGCGGTGCCGTCGTCGGTGACCGTCAGGGTCACGACGTACGTGCCAGGTTCGGCATAGACATGGGCCGGGGCGGACCCCTCGCCCGTGGTGCCGTCACCGAACGCCCAGGCGTACGCCACGACGGTGCCGTCGACGTCCGTCGACCCCGAGGCGTCGAAGGCGCACGCGAGCCCCGTGCACGCCGACGTGAACGCCGCGGTCGGCGGGATGTTCCCGCCCGGTGCTGCCGGGAGGAAGATCGTGTGCGCCGAACCGCTGACCGCGTCCGCGATCCCCGTGAGGGGCAGCAGCACCGGGGAGCTGCGCTGGGTCGTCGTGCCGTCACCGAGCTCGCCCGCGCTGTTGTAGCCCCAGGCCCAGACGTGGCCGTCCGCCGTGATCGCGAACGACTGGTCGCGGCCGTCGCCCGCGTCGACGATCCCGGAGAGCCCCGGCACGACCGTCGGGGCGAGCCGGGTTGCCGTGGAGCCGAGCCCGAGCGCACCGCGGTACCCGCGCCCCCAGGTCGCCACGGTGCCGTCCGCACGCACCCCGATGGAGTGCTGGGCGCCCGCGTCGACGTGCGCGTACCCGGCCGATGCGATCCGCACCGGCGACCGCGCGTCGACCGTGGAGCCGTTGCCCACCTGGCCGTACTGGTTGTCGCCCCAGGCCCACACGCCGCCCGACGCGTCGAGGGCCAGCGCATGGTTGCGCCCGGCGGACAGCTCGACGATGCCCGAGAGGCCCGGCACCGGGACCGGCGACGTCCGGCGCGTCGTCGTGCCGTCCCCGATCTCGCCGTTCACGTTGTTGCCCCAGGCCAGGACCGTCCCCGTGGCCGTCAGCGCGTAGCTCATGTCCCGGCCGGCGACGACCTGCCGGATCCCGGTCAGGCCCGCGACCTGCGTCGGGGTCCGACGCGTCGTCGTGGTGCCGAGCCCGAGCTGGCCGAGCGTGCCGTACCCCCAGGTCCACACGGTGCCTCCCGAGCGGATCGCCAGGCCGTGGTAGTGCCCGGACTCGACGGCCAGGACGTCGGTGAGCGACAGCTCGACGGGCGCGGTGCGCACCACGGAGGTGCCGTCGCCGATCTGGCCGAGGCTGTTGTCACCCCACGCCCAGACGCGGCCGCCCTCGTCGAGCAGGTAGCCGTGGTCGCGGCCGCTGGCGACCTGCACGGCGGTCGGCCCGCTGACCGGGCCGGCGATGGCGCGGCTGGGCCCGGCGCCGTTGCCCTGCTGGCCGAGGTCGTCGGCACCGACCGTCAGCGGCACGCTCGCCGCGGCGGTCGCCGGCGTGGCCGTCACCGTCAAGACCGGGCCGACGAGCGCCAGGGCGGGGAGCAGCAGGGCGACGGATGCGGCGGTGCGCCGGGCGTGCCGGGACGGGGACCGGGTCATGCTCGCATCCTGGCCCTGTGCGACCCGCGCCGCCAGGGCAGGCGGCGACGCGCGACCGCTCCGCACCGGTCGGGTCACCCGGACGTGTGACTAGCATCGCGGGGAGGGACGTTCGAGGAGGGGCACCGCCGATGAAGCTGGTCATCGAGGACGACGCCGACGCCGCGGGCCGCACGGTCGCGGCGATCGTGCTGGGCGCGATGCTCCAGGACCGGCGGGTCAACGTCTCCCTCACCGCGGGCGCGACCCCCGTGCCGGTCTACCGGCACCTCGTCGCGGCGCTGCGCGCCCACCCCGAGGCGTACTCGAACGTGCGCTTCTACAACTTCGACGAGGTGCCGCTGTCCGCGTCGGGGCCGGGGCTGACGATGTCCGCGCTGCGCGAGCAGCTCTACGGCCCCGCGGGGCTCAGCGAGGACGCCCTGCGCATCCTGCGCGTCGACAACGCCGACGAGATCCGCGCGGACCTGCGCGACCACGGCGGCCTCGACCTCGTCCTCATGGGGCTGGGCGCCGACGGCCACTTCTGCGCCAACATGCCCGGGACCACGCGGTTCGACGCCGACGTCTACACCTTCGCGATCGAGCCGACGGCGCCCTGGTACGACGAGGTGGTCGCGGCGCTGCCCCCCGGGGCGGACACCTCGGCCGGCGTCGTGACCTTCGGCCTGCCGATGATCCTCGCGGCCCGCCGGGCCGTGCTCATGGTGACGGGCGCCGGCAAGGCGGCCACCCTCGCCGCGATCCTGCGCGAGCCGGTGAGCACCCACCTGCCGGCGACGGCCCTGCGCCTGCACCCCAACCTCGTCCTCGTCGCCGACCGGGACGCCGCGAAGGAGATCGCCCCGTGACCGAGCAGCACGCCGCAGCCCCAGCCCCCCCGGCCGACTGGTGGCGGTCCGCCGTCGTCTACCAGGTCTACCCGCGCTCGTTCGCGGACAGCGACGGTGACGGGATCGGCGACCTGCGCGGCATCATCCGCCGCCTCGACCACCTGGCCGCGCTGGGCGTCGACGTGCTGTGGCTCTCGCCCGTCTACCGCTCGCCGCAGGACGACAACGGGTACGACATCTCCGACTACGAGGACGTCGACCCGCTGTTCGGCAGCCTCGCGGACCTCGACGGCCTCATCGCCGGCCTGCACGCGCGGGGCATGCGACTGGTCATGGACCTCGTCGTCAACCACACGAGCGACGAGCACCCGTGGTTCGTCGAGTCGCGCTCCTCGACCGAGAGCCCGAAGCGCGACTGGTACTGGTGGCGCCCGGCCCGCCCCGGCCGCGAGCCCGGCACCCCGGGCGCCGAGCCGACGCCGTGGGCGTCCTTCTTCTCGGGCCCGGCCTGGGAGTACGACGAGGCCTCCGGCGAGTACTTCCTGCACCTGTTCTCGCGCAAGCAGCCGGACCTCAACTGGGAGAACCCGCAGGTCCGCCAGGCCGTCTACGCGATGATGCGACGCTGGGTGGAGCGCGGGGTCGACGGCTTCCGGATGGACGTCATCAACCTCATCTCCAAGCGGGTGGGCGCGGACGGCTCGCTGCCGGACGGCGCCGTGCGCGCGGACGGGCTCAGCGACGGCACGCCGTTCTGCATGAACGGCCCGCGGGTCCACGAGTTCCTCGCCGAGATGCACCGCGAGGTGCTCGCCGGTCGCGGGCTCATCACCGTGGGCGAGACCCCCGGTGCCGGCGTCGCCGACGCCGTGCTCTACACGGACCCGGCGCGGGCCGAGGTGAACATGGTCTTCACCTTCGAGCACGTCGACCTGGACACCGCACCCGGCGGGACCAAGTGGGACCTCGCCCCGCTGCGCCTGAGCGACCTCAAGGCCAACCTCACGCACTGGCAGGAGGGCCTGGCGGCCGCGGGCTGGAACTCGCTCTACTGGAACAACCACGACCAGCCGCGGATCGTCTCGCGCTGGGGGGACGACGGCGCGCACCGCGTCGCGAGCGCGAAGTCGCTCGGCACGGTGCTGCACCTGCTGCGCGGCACGCCCTACGTCTACCAGGGCGAGGAGCTCGGGATGACGAACGCGCACTTCACCGACCTGGCGCAGTACGAGGACATCGAGTCCCTCAACTGGGCGCGCGACGCCCTAGGGCAGGGCAGGCCCGTCGACGAGGTGCTGCGCTCGCTCGCCGTGAAGTCCCGCGACAACGCCCGCACCCCCGTGCAGTGGGACGCCTCGCCGAACGCCGGCTTCACCACCGGTACCCCGTGGCTGACGGTCAACCCCAACCACACCGAGATCAACGCCGAGGCCGCCGTGGCGGACCCGGGCAGCGTCTTCCACCACTACCGGCGCCTCATCGCCCTGCGGCACACCCACGACGTCGTGGTGCACGGCGACTACCGCCTGCTGCTGCCCGCGGACGAGCAGGTCTTCGCGTACGTGCGGACGCTGGGCGACGCGCGGCTGCTCGTCGCGGCGAACCTCTCCGGCTCGACCGTCACGGTCGACCTCGGCGCCGACGGCGCGCTGCTGGCCGGCGAGGTGCTCGTGGGGACGCACGCCGGCCCGGTCCGCGACGGTGCCGCGCTGACGCTGGCGCCATGGGAGTCGTTCGCGCTGCTCAGCTGATCAGCTGTCGCCGGGGCGGCGCAGCCCCACGGCCCCGACCACCGCCGCCAGGACGGCCACACCGGTCATGGTGACCCGGCCGACCGTCGCGGCGCGCCGCCGGCCGAGCCCAGCACGTCGCGCCCGCCGGGTCCCCGTGCCGGCCGCGTGCTCGGCCGCTCGTCGGAACGACCGCTCGATCTCGGCCTCGGCCTCGCGACGGCCCTCCCAGTGCGCGCCCTCCACCGACTTGCCGGGCTCGAGCTCCTTGTAGACCTCGAAGAAGTGCTGCACCTCCAGCTTGTGGAAGTGCGAGACGTCGTCGATGTCGCGGCGCGAGGCCCAGCGCTGGTCGGACGCCGGGACGCACAGCACCTTGTCGTCGCCGCCGGCCTCGTCGACCATGTGGTACAGGCCCACGGCGCGGCACTCGACCACGCAGCCCGGGAACACGGAGTTCGGAATCATCACGAGAGCGTCCAGCGGATCGCCGTCCTCGCCCAGGGTGCCGTCGATGTAGCCGTAGTCATCCGGGTAGCCCATGGAGGTGAACAGGGTGCGGTCCAGGAACACGCGACCGGTCTCGTGGTCCACTTCGTACTTGTTCTTGGAGCCGCGCGGGATCTCCACCACGACGTTGAAGGTTTCTGCCATTGTTTTCTCCTTGATCGATATGATCAGCAGTAGTTCGTTACTTAGGATACCCGCTTTCACG
>Ga0209477_1002270_pt1 | contig 11200 bp, 11 predicted proteins | sample KloWWTupernatant_FD_187180 | JGI IMG/M metagenome (GOLD analysis project Ga0209477, IMG submission 187180) | Active sludge microbial communities from Klosterneuburg, Austria, studying microevolution and ecology of nitrifiers - Klosterneuburg... | ecosystem: Engineered > WWTP > Aerobic digester >...
GGATGATCTCCATCGAAGCGACTAATGTTGGAGTTCATGGGGATTCCGAGATGATTTCGAGTGGTCAACTGCCGGATTGAGGCTTGCCTCCTCGCGTTTGTGGCGCATGGTTTCGCGCACGGCGTCCAGGCCCACCTTCCACTCCAGCGTGGGGGTGCGGCCCTGGTGGGATTGTGTGGCGTCGCAGGCGCTCAGGCACTGGCCGCACTGCACGCAGGCAAACATCATGCGTTTGATGTTGCGCGGGTTCAGGCGCATGGGGCAGGCATGGTCGCAGGCGCTGCCGCTCGGGAGCGGGGGGCTTGCGGCGCCTGCTGCCTCGGGTGGCGCCATCGCCCCGGGGGACCTGCGCAGCGAGCGGGGCGGCATCACTTCGCAGGTTTTGCATTCGCGGGCGCGGCTGCGGTTGAACGACACCACCATGGCCTTGGGGTTGGCCATCCAGGCCAGGCTCTGGAACAGGCCGACAGCGCAGCCAAAGCGGCAGAACAGGTGCCGCGCCAGGGTGAATTCGAGTGTGAAGACCAGTGTGCCAATGCCCAGAAAGCGCGCCTGGTTGGGCGTCAGCGTGCCTTGCACCAGGTTGCCCCACACCATGGCGGGCGGAAGCAGGTAGGTCAGCAGGGTGATGGCCCACAGAAAGCCAAACACCAGGCAGGCGGCCATAAAGACGGGCCACCAGCGTTTGTCGGCACTGCGGCCGGGGCGGGGGGTGATAGATTTGTCCCACACGCTGAGCTTGCCGGTGGCGCGGTGCAGCAGGTCGTTGAGCAGCTCGACCAGCGAGAAATGCGGGCACAGCCAGCCGCAATAGAGGCGGCCATAGTGGTAAGCCACCGCAAGAAAACCGAAGACAAGCGCCAGTACGGGCAGGATGCCGCGCCAGACAATCGACCAGGCGGTCTGGGCCGCCGTGGCTTCGCCGCGCACAAAGGCGTCGATGCCCAGCGACCAGCGAAAACCGAGCAGCCAGAGCTGGGTTTCGGTCAGGTCAAAGCGCAGCAGATTGAGTGCTGGCGCGACCAGAAAAACGGCAAAAAACGACAGTTGCAGCCACCGGCGTCGGCGCTGCAGCACCTGGGTGGGCGCCAGGGGGCGGGAGGACGGGGCCGCCCCGGTGCCGCACTGTGCGGCGCTGGAGCAGCTGGAGCAATCAGTGCCCATCGCCCACCACGGCGCGCACGACTTCATCGAGCGCGCGCAGGGTTTCGTGGTCGTCGCTCAGTGCGTCGACCACCGCAGCGCGGCAGGCGCCCTGCAAGGACAGCCCCGACGCCACCAGGCGCGCCGCCATGACCAGCAGACGGGTGCTGGCGGTTTCTTCGAGGTCGTGTTCGGTCAGGCGGCGCAGCGCCTGCGCCAGCTGCACGAGGCGCGCGGCCAGCTCGGGCGTGGCGCGGCCTTCGCGCTCCAGGATGGCGCGCTCGACGGCAGGCTCAGGGTAGTCCAGCGTCAGCGCCGTGAAGCGCTGGCGGGTGCTGGGCTTGAGGCCCTTGAGCAGGTTCTGGTAGCCGGGGTTGTAGGAGATGACCAGCATGAACTCGGGCGGTGCCTGGATCAGCTCGCCGGTGCGCTCGATGGGCAGCACGCGCCGGTCGTCGGCCAGCGGGTGCAGCACCACCGTGGTGTCCTTGCGCGCTTCGACCACCTCGTCGAGGTACAGGATGGCGCCTTCGCGCACGGCACGGGTCAGGGGGCCGTCGGCCCAGACGGTGTCGCCCCGGCCGATCAGGTGGCGGCCTACCAGGTCGGCGGCGCTCAGGTCGTCGTGGCACGACACCGTGATCAGCGGGCGGCCCAGCCGCGCCGCCATGTGCTCGACGAACCGCGTCTTGCCGCAGCCCGTGGGGCCCTTGATCAGCAGCGGCAGCTGCTGGGCAAAGCAGTGCTCGAACAGCGTGCATTCGCCTGCCTGTGCTGCGTAGTAGGGGATGGCCGCCGCACCGGTTGCCCGCCCGAGGGCGGGCGCCGACACGCGGGCGTGGTCGGTGCAGTCCATGGTCAGGCCCGTTGCAGGCGGCTGCCCGGGATGGCTGCACTGCCCTCTTCGTCGGCCGCGGGGCCGATGAAGAAGCTGGCCAGGTAGGTGATGAGGCCGACCAGGAACATCACGCCACCGAACACACGCACCCAGTAGAAGAACACCAGCTGGTCCTGGGTAGCCATGAAGGGCATGGCGCCTGTGGTGGGCATGCGTTGCAGCCACACCTGCAGGATGCCGGCGCCGCTCAGGGCCAGCACCATCACGGCCATGCCGATGCTCATGATCCAGAAGCTCCACATCTCGGCGCGCTGGGCACGCAGGGGGTTGGCTTCGCGGCCGCGCATCAGGGGCATGGAGTAGCTGATGATGGCCAGCACCACCAGCACATAGGCGCCGTAGAAGGCCAGGTGGCCGTGGGCGGCGGTGACCTGCGAGCCGTGGGTGTAGTAGTTCACGGTGCTCAGGGTGTGGATGAAGCCCCACACACCGGCGCCCAGGAAGGCGATCACGGCAGTGCCCACGGCCCACAGCACGGCGGCCTGGTTGGGGTGTTCACGGCGGCGGCGCTGCACCATGTTGAAGGCGAACAACGTCATCATGAAGAACGGAATGGGCTCGAGCGCGGAGAACACGCCGCCAATCCAGTGCCAGTAGCCTGGCAGCCCGATGAAGTAGAAGTGGTGGCCCGTGCCCAGGATGCCCGAGATGAGGGCGAAGGCGACGATCATGTACATCCACTTGTCGATCACTTCCCGGTCCACGCCCGTGGTCTTGATCAGCACGAAGGCCAGCAGGGAGGCCATGATCAGCTCCCAGGTGCCTTCCACCCACAGGTGCACCACAAACCACCAGTACATCTTGTCGCGCACCAGGTTGCTGGGGTTGACGAAGCTGAACAGGAACAGCAGTGCCAGGCCCCACAGGCCGAGCAGCAGCACCAGGGTGATGGCGGTCTTGCGGCCCTTGAGTACGGTCATGGTGATGTTGAACAGGAAGCCCAGCGCTACGACCACAATGCCTACCTTGGTGGGCAAGGGTTGCTCGAGGAACTCGCGGCCCATGGTGGCGAGCAGGTTGTTGCCCGTCATCTCGGCCAGCGTGGCGTAGGGCACCAGCAGGTAGCCCAGGATGGTGGCCACGCCTGCGGCAGTGAACACCCAGAACAGCACCTTGGCCAGCAAGGGGCTCCAGAGTTCGGTTTCGCTTTCTTCGGGCACCATGAAATAGGCAGCGCCCATGAAGCCGAAGAGCAGCCAGACGATGAGCAGGTTGGTGTGCACCATGCGCGCCACGTTGAACGGGATCGCCGGGAACATCAGGTCACCGATGACGTACTGAAGACCGAGCGTCAGGCCGAACACGATCTGGCCGGTGAACAGGCACAGCGCGGTGATGAAGTACATCTTGGCGACGGACTGCGTCTGGTATTTGAGGGTTTTGACTTGCATTGTTGGGTCCTTGAAGGGGGAGGGACGGCCGGTGGCGGTGCCGGGGCTCAGCCTTCAATGTTGGGTGGCCACTTCTCGGCGTCGATGCCGTTGGTCCAGCGCAGGAACTCCACCAGGTCGTCAAGCTGCGCATCGGTGAAGTGGAATTGGGGCATCTGGCGGCGGCCGGGGGCGTTGGTGGGCATGGCCTGGATCCAGCCCTTGATGAAGTCGGGGCCACGGCGCTCGTACACGTTGCCCAGTTCGGGCGCGAAGTAGGCACCTTCGCCCAGCAGCGTGTGGCAGCCAATGCAGTTGCGTGTTTCCCACAGGTGTTTGCCGCGCACAACGGCTTCCGTGATTTCGCCCGCTTTGGAGCGCTCGGGGATCTTGGTTTCGGTGTGGAAGATCAGTGCGGCAAACAGGAGCACGAAGAACATCGTGCCGCCATAAAAGATGTTGCGCGCCATCTGACTGGTGAAGCCTTGGCTCATGGGGGTCCTTATGGAGTTGCTGAAATCACGGGGAGAACATCGCGGGTAAACCCTGTGCGGGGGTGACTATAATCAATAACATTCATGTTGCGTGAATCTTTTGTTAAAAATATGCATGTTTCATGAATCTTTTTGACGACGACCCGCTTTTGCTTCCCTCCGATCCTGGAATCCACGGTGCCTGCACCCCTGTGAAAGCCCGGGGAACGACACCTTTTGACGCATGACCCCACCCGCCATGGCCCCCATGTTGCAAGAAACCCACATCGCCCCGGCGCCGCGCCTGCGGGGGGATCTGGGGGTGTGGTTTGTGATCCTGCTGGAGCTGCTGACGTTCGGGATCCTGTTCGTGGCCTTCGCGTTTGCACGCAACCGCGAGCCGGCCCTGTTCCATGCCGGACAGGCCACGCTGGACCTGCACAGCGGGGCCGCCAACACGGTGCTGCTCATTACCGGCAGCTGGTGCGTGGCGCGCGCCGTGCAGGCCGTGCGCTGCAACGCCATGCGGCCCGCAGGACGCTGGCTGCTGGCGGCGCTGGCGTGTGGCGGCGGTTTTGTGGCGGTCAAGCTGGGTGAATACGCGGCCAAGGCGCAGGCTTGGGCCGCACTGGGCGACAACACCTTCTACCTGCTGTACTTCATGCTCACCGGGTTTCACTTTCTCCACGTGGTGGTGGCCATGTTGGCACTGACTTACCTTTGGTGGCGCATGCAGCGCGGCGCGTACTCTCGCGATGACTGCCATGCACTGGAGACGGGCGCAGCCTTCTGGCACATGGTCGATTTGCTGTGGATCGTGCTGTTTCCGCTGGTCTATGTGCTGCAATGAAAGGCCCCAAATGCATGCATCGCAACTGAATCGGTCTTGGATGCTGCTGCTGGCGATCACCGGGGTGACCTTCTGGCTGGGCGAGAGCGGCTCCGCGGTGGGTAGCATGGCGGTGGCCCTGGCCGTGCTGGCGCAGGCGTTTGCCAAGGGGTTGGTGGTGGCGCTTGGATTTTTGGAACTGCGCGAGGCGCCACCGCTGTGGCGCTGGCTGGTGATTGGGTGGCTGGTACTGGTGCTGGGTTTGGTTCTTCTGGCGTACACCATGGGCTTGCCACCCAACTCGGCTGGCGGCTGAAGGGCTGGCGAATGCGGCACAATTTGCGCATTGACGTCCACGCCCAAGGGCCCGCATGACCACCGACCACCTTCTTTCCATTGCCCCGCGCGACAAGGCCGAGATCCTGGCCCAGGCGCTGCCCTACATCCGCAAGTTCCATGGCAAAACCATGGTCATCAAGTACGGCGGCAACGCCATGACCGACCCGGCCCTGCAGCAGGACTTTGCCGAAGACGTGGTGCTGCTCAAGCTCGTCGGCATGAACCCGGTGGTGGTGCATGGCGGCGGCCCGCAGATCGAGTCCGCCCTGGGCCGTCTGGGCAAGAAGGGTGAGTTCATCCAGGGCATGCGCGTGACCGATGCCGAAACCATGGAAGTGGTCGAGTGGGTGCTGGCCGGCGAGGTGCAGCAGGACATCGTGGGCCTGATCAACCAGGCCGGCGGCAAGGCCGTGGGCCTGACGGGGCGTGACGGCGGCATGATCCGCGCGCGCAAACTCAAGATGCTCGACAACAAAAACCCCGAGGTCGAGCACGACGTGGGTCAGGTAGGGGACATTGTTTCGATTGACCCCAGCGTGGTCAAGGCGCTGCAGGACGATGCCTTCATCCCGGTCATCAGCCCCATTGGCTTCGGCGAGAACAACGAAAGCTACAACATCAACGCCGACGTGGTCGCCAGCAAGCTGGCCGAGGTGCTCAAGGCCGAGAAGCTCATGCTGCTGACCAACACCCCCGGTGTGCTGGACAAGGCGGGCAACCTGCTGACCGACCTGACGGCACGCCGCATCGACGAGCTGTTTGCCGACGGCACGATCTCGGGCGGCATGCTGCCCAAGATTGCGGGCGCGCTCGATGCGGCCAAGGCCGGCGTGAATGCCGTGCACATCATTGACGGCCGTGTGCCGCATGCCATGCTGCTGGAGATCCTGACCGATCAGGCGTATGGCACCATGATCCGAAGCCATTGATGAACTCCCCCCTGCGGCGCTTCGCGCCTTCCCCCCCTCTCTTGCATTGCTGCGCAATGCGCAGGGGGGACACCGCCAGCGCGGCGGGGCGGCCCTTGCGCGGTGGTCGCTGGCCTGGGCCACGCGCAATGCCAGCGCCGTGCCTGTTGCAAGGGCCATACCCATCACCTCTTTGAACGCTGAGGATGAACCATGCGCCTCCTTCTGGTCGAAGATGACATCATGGTCGCCAGCGGCATCAAGCTGGGCCTGGCCGACGCCGGGTATGCGGTGGACTGGGTGGGCAGCGGCGAGCGTGCCGAGGAAGTGTTGCAGCGCGAGACTTTCGATGTGGCAGTGGTCGACATCGGCCTGCCGGGCATCGACGGACTGGAGCTCACGCGCCGCATGCGCCGCCCCGAGATGGCGAGCCGCGACATGCCGGTGCTGATCCTTACGGCGCGCGATGCCTTGCACGACCGGGTGCAGGGGCTGGACCTGGGCGCAGACGACTACATGGTCAAACCGTTCGAGTTGCCCGAGCTGCTGGCGCGCCTGCGGGCGCTGCTGCGGCGCTCGCAGGCTGCCAATTCGGCGGTGTTGAGTTTCGGGCCGCTGGAGCTGGACACGGCCAACCGCTGGGTGCGCATCCGCCAGGAGGGGGACGGCGCCATGCTACCGATCGAGCTGGGCCCGCGCGAGTGGACGGTGCTGGAGTACCTGCTGGTCCACGCCCCCAAGCCCGCCAGCAAGGACAAGCTGCTGCAGGCATTGACCGGCTGGGACAAGGAGATCACGCCCAACGCGGTCGAGGTGTATGTCTCGCGCCTGCGCAGCAAGCTCGAACCGCACGGCGTAGCGCTGCGCTCGATCCGGGGGTTTGGCTACCGGCTCGAACTCCAGAGCCCCTGAGCGACTGTGAACAAATCCAGCGCACCCGCCTTGACCACCCAACCCCCCCCGCCCGGCATTGCGAACGCGTGCCGTGGCACGGGCTTCGGCGGTGTGTTGTGTCTCGATCGGCTGCGTTTTTGCGGCCTGCTCGACCACGCCGGGTTCATTCACACCTTCTGAGCCCACGGAGCCGCCATGCTGCGTCCTCGCCTGCAGGCCATGACCTCGGACCTGCGCAACCGCTTGTTGCTGTTGTTGGTGGTGCCGCTGTGTGTGCTTGCAGTGCTGGGGTTCTGGATGGACTACCGCTCCGCCGACGTGGCCGCCGCCCGGCACGACCAGCGGCTTTTGCGGCTCTTGCCTGCCATGGCCGATTCGCTGCTGGCCCCCGGAGCCGATGATGGCGACCCGCCAGTCTGGCTGCTTGCACCCCCGATAGAAGACTTCCTGCGCAACAACCCGGGCTACACCGGCTTCAGTGTGCGCGACCTGTCGGGCCGCCTGCTGCTGGGCGACGACTGGGTGCATGGCAACGTGCCCGAAACCCAGGAGCCAGAGTTCCACAGTGTGGAAGTGGGGGGCGTGACCTACCGGGTGGCGGTTCAGCGGGGCCGCACGGGTGCGGGCGAGCTGGTGGTGGCACTGGCCGATGGCTCGGACCCGCGCCAGCAATGGGCCCAGCAGTTGCTGCTGCGGGTGCTGCTGCCCAACCTGCTGCTGGTGCTGGCAGCGGCGCTGGCCATCCACTGGGCGGTGCGGCGGGCGTTCAAGCCGCTGGTGGATCTTGCTGCCACCGTGGAGCGCCGTTCGCCGCGCGACCTCAGCCCGATCGACGAGGCAGCATCGCCCTCCGAGGTGCGGCCGCTGGTGCATTCACTCAATCGGCTGTTCAAACTGGTCAATGCGCAGGCCGAAAGTCAGCGGCGCTTCGTGGCTGATGCGGCACACCAGTTACGCACGCCGCTGGCGGGCCTGCAGGCGCAGGTGGAAGCCTGGGCGCTGCTGGCGCGGTCTGGCAGCAAGACGATTGCAGGTGCGCCGGTTTCTGCAAAAAAAACGGCCCTTGCGCAGGATGGAAAAGGGTCCGATGCTATTACTTTAGGATCGAATGAGATCGAAAAGCTGCGCGACGCCACGCGCCGGACCTCGCAACTGGCGCACCAACTGCTGGCTCTGTCGCGCGCCGATGCACGCAGTCTGGACGCGCAGCCCACGCAGCGGGTCGCTCTTCACGACCTGTGTGAGGCCCTGCTGGAGGTCTACCTGGATGCGGCCACCGGCAAAGGCATCGATCTGGGGCTCGACGCCCGGCCGGTGCATGTCTCCGGCCACGCCTGGCTGCTGCGCGAGCTTTTGTCGAATCTGGTGGACAACGCCGTGAAGTACACGCCGGCGGGGGGCAGCGTCACCATTCGCTGTGGTGTGCGGGTGCCGGGTGACGGGCGCGCCTTCCTGGAAGTCGAAGACGACGGCCCCGGAGTACCGCCCGGTGAATACCAGCGCGTGTTGCAGCGTTTTTACCGGGTCCCCGGAACCGAAGGTGAAGGCACCGGGCTGGGCTTGCCCATTGCAGACGAGATCGCCCGTGCGCACGCGGCCACACTGGAGCTGGGGCGCGGGAGCACCGGGCGCGGGTTGAGGGTGACGCTGCTGTTTGTCGCCTGAGAGCCTGTTCATGATCTTTTCATGGAGCCCGTTGCCCCGCCCAGGCGGCGGCTGCTAGGGCAGCAACCGCAGCCGGGCTGGTGGCCTGGCGAGGATTTGCAACGCCGCAGACGCTACCTGGGCGGGGCAACCCTTTGGGCAAGGCAGCCAAACGCCGCACCCCGCGTTCCCCGCCTTGTCCAGGCCGCCAGCATGGCCTGCGGCGTGCGCCTTGATTGCGACGTTTGGCTGCCTTGCGGGCTCCATGAAAAGATCTTGAACAGGCTCTGAGCAGCAACCAACGCGGCGTTTGCCCCGCCAGCGTGCGTACACGGGGGCGCATGCGCTGGCTTGTGGCCAGGCCGCGTCGTGCGGCAACGCCGCATAAAGGCTGTGCGAGAATCCATCGCACCCCCTTCACGCCCTATGAACGCGCCTGTTTCTCCCCCTGTTGACGATGTCGAACACCTGGCGCAAGACGCTGCAGCGCCTGTGCGCAAGCGCGCTCGCCCGGGCGAGCGGCGCGAGCAGATACTGCAGACACTGGCGGCCATGCTGGAGCAGCCGGGTGCCGAGCGCATCACCACCGCCGCGCTGGCGGCGCGCCTGGGCGTGAGCGAGGCGGCACTGTACCGCCACTTTGCCAGCAAGGCGCAAATGTTCGAGGGGCTGATCGACTTCATCGAGCAGTCCGTTTTCACCCGCACTGCGCAAATCGTGGAGCGCGACGCAGCAACCCCGCCTTCGGCCGAAGACGGCACCCGCCAGGCCGTGCGCGTGGTGGCTTTGCTGTTGCAGTTTGGCGAGCGCAACCCCGGCCTGGTGCGCGTGATGGTGGGCGATGCGCTGGTGCTGGAGCACGAGCGCCTGCAGCAGCGCATGAACCAGTTTTTTGACCGTATCGAATCGACACTGCGCCAATGCCTGCGCCCGGCAGCCGGGGCCGCGGGGTCCACCACGCCCAGCGTCGATGCGCAGGTGGCGGCCAGCGTGCTCACGGCGTTTGTACTCGGGCGGTTGCAGCGTTTTGCCCGCTCGGGCTTGCGTCGCCTGCCGACCGAGCACCTGGAGGCCAGCCTTGCGCTGATGATCTGAGCGTTTTCACCGCCCGAATCACCCGGCAGCGGCCCCTTGCCCCACTGAAGCGCCGCCTTTGCGGCCGACAGGGCCTGTCGGTTGAACGAAAACCCCATGGCATGCCGGGGTTGATCGCAGGCGGGTGGTACGACTGCAACGCCGGGTTGGGGGCTCCTCTCTATTTTTTGTGTCCCCCCGGGCACTCGAAAGAAATTGCTGCAGAATAGAACGATCGTTCGTTTTTATTCCCAGCATGTCCGCACTTCCATCTCCAAGCCCCTCGCCCAGCGCCACCCGCGGGCGTGCCGGCAGTGCACGCGCGCTGCAGAAAGGGCAGCAGACCAAGGCTGCCATCATCGAGGCGGCGCTCGGGCTGGCCACGCACATCGGTCTGGAGGGCTTGTCGATTGGTGCGCTCGCCGACGTGATGGGCATGAGCAAGTCCGGGGTGTTTGCGCACTTCGGCTCGCGTGAGGAGCTCCAGGTCTCGGTGATCCGTGAATACCACCACTGCTTTGAGCAGGAGGTGTTCTATCCCGCCATGTCGGCGCCGCGTGGCGTGCCGCGTCTGCGTGCGCTGTTCGACAACTGGATGAAGCGCACCTCGATCGAGATTGACTCGGGTTGCATCTACATCAGTGGCGCCATCGAGTTTGACGACCGTACCGGCCCGGTGCGCGACGCGCTGGCACATTCGGTGCTGACCTGGCACGCGGCCATGAAGCGCGCCATCCAGCAGGCCAAGGAGCTGGGGCAGCTCAATGCCGACCTGGCCGAAGACCAGATGCTGTTTGAAGTTCACGGCCTCATCCTGGCGCTGCATTACGAAGCGCGCTTTTTGAAGAACCCCGGTTCCATCGCGCGGGCGCTGACCGGTTTTGACAACATTCTTGCCCGCTTCAGCGCCCACGCGCCGGCAGGCCCTACCCCTGTTTCCCACCCAACCTCGAAGGAGTAAACCCATGCCCACATACACGCCCCCCCTGCGTGACATGCAGTTTGTGATGCACGAAGTGTTCAACGTTGCCGCGGATCTGCAGCAGATTCCCAAGCATGCGGAAATGGATGCCGACACCATCAACGCCGTGCTGGAAGAAGGCGGCAAGTTTGCGGCCGAGGTGACGTTCCCGCTGAACATCAGCGGCGATGCCGAAGGGTGCACGATCGACCAGACCACCCATGAAGTGACCACGCCCAAGGGATTCAAGGAAGCCTACGCCAAGTACATCGAGGGTGGCTGGGCTGCGCTGGGGTGCGATCCTGAATTTGGCGGCCAGGGGCTGCCGTACGTGGTCAACACCATGTTCTACGAAATGCTCAACAGCGCCAACCAGGCCTGGACCATGTATCCCGGCCTGACCCACGGCGCCTACGCCGCCCTGGAAACCCACGGCACGCCCGAGCAGAAAGCCACCTACCTGCCCAAGATGACCAGTGGCGAGTGGACCGGCTCCATGTGCCTGACCGAACCCCACTGCGGCACCGACCTGGGCCTGATGCGCACCAAGGCCGAGCCCCAGGCGGACGGCACCTACAAGATCACCGGCAACAAGATCTTCATCAGCGCCGGCGAGCACGACATGTCGGAGAACATCATCCACCTCGTGCTGGCCCGCCTGCCCGAT
>Ga0209477_1002273_pt1 | contig 11184 bp, 8 predicted proteins | sample KloWWTupernatant_FD_187180 | JGI IMG/M metagenome (GOLD analysis project Ga0209477, IMG submission 187180) | Active sludge microbial communities from Klosterneuburg, Austria, studying microevolution and ecology of nitrifiers - Klosterneuburg... | ecosystem: Engineered > WWTP > Aerobic digester >...
TGCCGGTCAGAATCGGCATTCTTCGAAATCACCCTCCCCCGCCCCGGCGTACGCCGGGGCGGGGGAGGGTGATTTCGAAAACAGACTCGAGCGCGTGTTTTTCGTAATGATCAGAGATTCTCAATCTCCAACGGCGGGATGTCATCTACAAGCGGGATGCCAAAGACCTTGGCGTAGAAATACAGCCGGCCCTCCAGCGTGCGTTGAATGTTCTCGGCCTTGCGAAAGCCGTGCTGCTCGCCCTTGAAGAGCACATACGCGGTTGGGATCTCCCGCGCGCGAACGGCGTCGAACATAAGCTCGGCCTGGTTGGGCGGGACGATCTTGTCCTCGTCGCCCTGAAAGAAGATCACCGGAACCGAGATGTTGCGGGCCTTGAACAGCGGCGAGCGTTCGATATACAGGTCGCGTTGGGCGGGGTAGGGGCCGATCAGGCCATCGAGATAGCGCGACTCGTATTTATGGGTTTCCTTGGCGAAGATCTCGAGCTCGCTCAGCCCGAACAGGCTGGCCCCCGCTTTGAAGTAGTCGCGGAAGGCCAGGGCCGCCAGGGTGGTGTAGCCGCCCGCGCTGCCACCCTCGATGGCGACCTTGTCCTCGTCAGCCAAGCCCTTGTCGACCAGATACCTCGCCGCGTTGATGCAGTCGTCGACGTCGACGACGCCCCATTGGCCCTTCAGCCGCTCGCGATACGCCCGCCCGTAACCCGAGCTGCCGCCATAGTTCACATCCACGAACGCGAAACCCCGGCTCGTGACGTACTGTACGCCCATGCCAAAGGCCGCCGTCGCCGCGCTGGTTGGCCCGCCGTGGCTGCGCACGATGAGCGGCGGTCGATCGCCCTCGGGGGCCGCAAAGTCCGGGCTGGCCGGCGGGTAGTACAACGCATGCGCGATCGCGCCGCCGGTTGTCGGAAACGAAATTGCCTGCGGCACGCTGAAGTAAGCGGCATCGATCTCCGAAGCGAGCGCTTCGGAGATCGACGTCCAGGCGAGCGTCGCGAGATCCAGGGCGGTCACCGCCGTTGGCGCCGTCGCCGAACCGGCCAGCATCAGGGCGCGCGTGCCGGAGACGCGGAGTGATCCAAAGATGCTGAACGGGCTTTCGACTGGCTTCAGCCCGCCTGCGCCTGGCTCGAGCAGACCGATGCGGCCCAAACCGTCCTGGGTATACGCGCACACGATCCGCCCGCCGTCCGCAAAACCGTAGTTCGAAAATCGAAATTGCCAGGCCGGCTGGCCGAACTCGGCCGCCATTGGGCAGAGCGCCTCGACTTGCCCGGCCCGCCAGCGATACAGATTCCACCAGTCTGTCCGATCCGAGACGAAGTGCAGCACGCCGTCGGGCGACCATTCGGGCTGGCAGATCGACTCAGTCGGGCCGCCGGCAACCTTGACCGCCTCGTCCAACGTTCCAGCCTTGTCCACGTGGGCCACCCACAGTTCGCACCCGTCCCAGGGCAGGTTCGGATGATTCCAGGTGAGCCAGGCCAGATATTCGCCGTCAGGAGACAGCCGCGGCGCGGCGTAGAAGTCATTGCCCGATACCAGGAGCGTTCCGCCGTTCAGATCGCCGTCAGCGCGGATCGCGACGATGGTGTTGATCGCTTCGCCGGCGCCAGTGTGATCCTCGCGCACGGAAATCAGATGATGCCGCGTCCGATCAAAGACGGCATCCGCAAAGCGGTATGACACAGCGGGTGTGATTGCGATCGGGGCAGCCTCCCCAGCCTGGCGATAGATCCGCTGGTCGCTGTCGTTGCTGAACCAGATCACGCCGTCCGCGACCACATACGCGCCGCCGCCATACTCGTGGACGCGGGTGCGGGCGTTGAACCCCTTGGGTGTGCGGTCGAGGGTTGTGCCATCCGGTCTGCGCTGGACGATCACATTTCGCCCGCCTTCGGCCGGCCGTAGTTCGATCCAGTACACATCCGGGCCGTCCGCGGCCACCTCGGCCAGTTGAATGGACTTTGCGGCGACGCGGTCGGCGGCGATGGGCGATTTCCAAGAACCGTAAGGGGCGACGGTAATTCTGTTCATGGGCCTAGTATCGGCCCGATTGGCAGGTGGGCTCCACCTCGCAGGAGCCCACCTGAACAACTCCTTTCAGAACCTGTTTTCCGAGGCGCTATGCCCCCGGCTTCGCCGGGGGCATAGCGCCTCGGCGACTGGTTTTGAGAGTGCTCTTGAGGCACTGACTATTTCAAATGCATCCCGATATCAACCAGCGCGCGGGCCTCCAGCAGCAGGCGGGGATGCCGCAAAAATGCAGCCAGCATGAGTTGGCCGTGGTTCATGTTGTCGGCCGGCTGGCGGGCGAGGGTGGCGATGATGTCGACATACTCGCCCTCGCTCATCCCGGCCAGCAGTCGCCGCAGGCTGAGCAAACCTGCCCGCTGGCGGCCGTAGCGCGAATGCCAGGCATCGGCATAGGCCTTCAGGGCCTTTGCCGACGTGTCATCGCGTCGAATCGCCTGAATGGCGGTCTGGGCGGCCAGCTCGGCCGCCATCATGGCCAGGTTGATCCCGCCGCCGGTCATGGGCTCGGCCTGGTGGGCGGCATCCCCGACGACAAGCAACCCTCCCGTCGATATCTGCTTGAGCCCGCCCGAGACGGGAATACCCCCGGCTACGACGCTCAGGATGCTGGCGTCCGGGATCCGTCGTGCCACAAAGCGATCCAGACACGCTCGGGCTTCCCCATCCGTGGCCCGGTCGCCGGCGAGCACAAGCCCAACGTTGGCAGTATCATCCCCCTTTGGGAACACCCATCCATATCCGCCGGGCGCGATCGATGGGCCAAAGTGGTATTCGGCAACGTCCGGCATCCAAACGCCCGGCGGCGCGCACACCAGGTATTGCAGGCCGACATACAGATCGGCCAGGGCGGGCACGGTCCTGACCCCCGCCCAGCGGGCCACCTGCGACTCGGCCCCGTCCGCGGCGATGACGATTCGGGCCTGCACGTCCTCGGGCTGTCCCACGCTTTTGATTCGCGCGCCGGACACGTTGCCCTGCCCGTCGGTCAACAACCCTTCCGCCTGTGTGCGCGCGCGCACCTCGGCGCCCGCCCGGGCCGCAAGCCGGGCCAGCTCGAGGTCAAACAGCTTGCGGTTGATGACCAGGGTGAGTTCGGAGGGCAGCACGGCCCGCGATCCCGCTCCGTTGCAGAGCGCAAAGCGGGTGATTCGCGCGTCGATCCACTTCGGATCAAGGTCGATGAAGGCCCGGGTGGCCTCCGCGCCGATCGCCTCGCCGCAGCGCACCGGCGCGCCGATCTCCTGGCGCTTCTCGATCATCAGCACCTGCAGGCCAGCCTCAGCGCAGCGACGCGCGGCGACCGAGCCGCCCGGTCCGCCCCCGACCACGAGGACGTCAACGCTGCGGGGCATGGCTGTTCGAGCCGTTCGGCGTCGCAGCCTGCGACGTCGTCAATGCCCCGACCGGGCACATCCGCGCGCAGCGCGCGCAGCCGGTGCAGCGCGTCGCGTCGATTGTCAATGTGCCGTTGTGCAGGTAGATTGAATCCGGTGGACAAGCCGCCACGCACGCGCCGCAATACAGGCAGCGATCGCGGTCAACCACGATTCGAACCTCTCCAATTCCGGGTCGAGCGGGTTTGGAAAACATGGTTGTGTCCATTATCTGCCCGCTATTGCCCAATGCCCATACCGGCATCAACGTCAACAGAAGAAGAGAAGAAAGAAGAGCATTGGATTGCTTCCCTTCTTCTCTTCTTCGTAGCTGCTCAGGCCACAGGCAGCGCGCACCCCCACCTGTGTCATCCTGAGCGCGCCGCTTCGAGCGCTCGCATCCACACGCGTCAACGGCGCGCGAAGGACCCCTGTGACGTGCGGCAGGATGAAACATGAATCGGCGCCATATCGCTGTTGCCGATTTGCGCATACCCGGGGATAGGCAATAGGGGTCCTTCGTGCGCCCGAAACGTTCGTCTCCGCGAAAATCTATTGGGCGCACTCAGGATGACAATCTTGTGGGGTACGCGCGACGACAACAACCCTATGAGCCAAGACAGAGTCACCGCTTGCGCCATCGGCGTGGGGCCCGCACCCTTGGTCTGAGAAGTTACTCTTCTTCTGTTGACTGCACGGGTTCTATGCCTGCTGACTCAATAGAAACCGGAGGGGCAGATCCACCCGCGCGCGCCAGGCGGCCTCGGTGTGGGCGGCGCCCTCGAACTTGAGCGTTGTCCAGTTCTGACCCAATACGTAGCCCGCCTTGCTCAACCAGCCGTCCATCCGAACTTGGAACGGTTCGTAGGCCTCGTCCAGGGTGATCGTCCCAAAGTCGAAGTACAGCCGGTGATTGGCCGGCGGCGGCAAGCGCTCGCCCAAATAATCGACCAGCATGTTTTCACCCGCGATCCAGTGGGTGGACAGGCAGCCCGCCCCGCCGAAGACTTCGGGGTACTGCGCGATCGCGTAAAGCGAGACCAATCCGCCCATGCTCGAACCCATGATGCAGGTGTTTGGCTGATCGGGCAGGCTGCGGTAGCGCGCGTCGATGAGCGGCTTGAGTTCCTCAACCAGGAAACGCAGGTATCCGTCCGACGCGGGCGATCCCTCGATATATCCGGCCGGAAATTTGGCGGCGAAGAATTGCCGCGCTTCGTCGCCAGACGCCCCGTCGAACAGACCCTGCGGCATGTAGTCGCGCCGGCGCTGCGCGGAGTTCCAGATCCCGACCACGATGCAACCTGGGATTGCGCCTTCGTCCATCAAGCGGATCACTGCCTCGCGCACCCCCCAGGTGATGCCGTGCTTGGCGGTGGCCGGGTCCAGGGCGTGCTGCCCGTCATGCATGTAGAGCACCGGGTAGCGCTGATTGCCCTCGGCGTATCCGGGTGGCGTCCAAACATCCACATTCCGCGCGCTGGTATGGCCCGAGGGGACGCTCTCAAAGCGCTGGATGACATCTCCGCCGATGTCGACGATGTTTGGGTCCACTTGTTTCCGGATGATAAATCCAAACCCGTTGCGAGAAACCTCGCGGGTAGGCGCCAAAGAACCGCACCCGCATAGAACGCACGGCGCCTACCCGCGAGGTTTATCCGCCTCCCCTTAACGTTCACCGGAACAGATTCGATAACCAGGTTCCAGCCGGATCCTTCGACGCCAGGACGGTGATCACGGTCTCGTCCTCGTGATACATCGTGCTGCACACCAGTTTGAACACGCCTGGCGACCGAAAACGCTGGCGGTATTGCTGGTTTGGCCCCAGCCGAAACGGGCCCACCCGCAAGGTGAAATCGTCCTCGTTGCGAATCACCAGGGTGTCCATGTCGCCCACCGTCAGCCAGAGTGTGCGCGGGATCATCAGGCTGTCTTTGCCATTGGCCTGCAAGATCGCCGTGCCCTTGGGGACGATGATGATGATCTCGTGCTCGGTGGGGTGAGTCAGCTCGAACTGCCAAACCGCGCCGACCCGCGCCGCGCCCAGACCGAGCGCGGCCAGCATGATCGCTGCGAGGATCCACAGTCCGCGCCGGCGCGCAGGGCGGGCCAGTTCGGGCGTCATCTCATTTCCTCAGCAGCAGGCGCACGTCGTTGACGATGTCGTCGGCCCTCGTGCCGAATGGCAGCAGTTCGCGCAGCCGCCCCTGCGGGTCGATGACGTAGATGAAGGCGGTGTGATCGACGGTGTAGCTCGCCGATCCTTCTGTGTCGCGCCGGACGGCTTTGACCTGATACGCATCCAGCACCCGCTGGAGTTCGAGCGTTGTGCCGCTGAGACCCAAATACGCCTTGTCAAAGGCGCCCAGATAGCGGGTCATCACCTGGGGCGTATCCCGCTGCGGATCGACCGTGACGAAGGCCACCTGGACCCGGGCCGCATCGGCGCCCAACTCCCGCCTGGCCGTGGAGATGTCGGCCAGGGAGGTCGGGCACACATCCGGGCAATAGGTGTAGCCAAAGTAGAGCAGCACCACCTTGCCCGTCTGCGCTGAGAGGTCAAACACCTGGCCGCGCTGGTCGGTGAGCACCACTGCGGGGGCGGGCTGCGGCGGTTCGAACACCCCGCCGCGGAGCTGCCCGCCCCCGCATCCAGCCAGGACGGTCAGCAGCGCGAGGGTGGGGAGGGCGCGCTGCCAGCCGAAACCTGTGAACAAACCCATTACTTCTTCTTCGGATCGCCTGTGCCGGCCTTGAAGAGACCCAGCGCGCCGCGGCCCACGAAGTTGAAGGCATGCGTGACGATGGGATACAACCCATCCTCGGCCATACTGAACTCGACAATGGCGCCCTGGGCGGGCGACAAGTCAACCGCCTGCGAGCCCCAGCGGCCCTTGTTGTCGGGCGTCAGGCTGACCCCTTCCTTGATCACGGTGTCAAAGATCGTGCCAACGATGTGGAAGGAGCTGTCGATGTTCGGACCGGCGTTCAGCACAAAGGCGCGCACGCGCTTGTTCACCCCGATCTCGATTGGGTTGTCGACATACTGATTCGCAACGCCATTGAAGACCACGTAATCGGGCGAGGGCGCCCCGGCCGCGGCTTTGCTCAGGCTGCTCGGTTCGTTCTGCGGGCCGAGATACCACTCGCTCTGAACGAAGGCGAACTCCTTGTCAACTGGCGGCAACCCTTCCTTGGGCTCGACGATCATCATGCCGTACATGCCGTTGGCGATGTGATGCAGGGCCGGGGCCGTGCCGCAGTGATACATCCACACCCCGGCGAACTCAGCTTTGTACTCATACAGTTTCTCTTCGCCCGGGTTGATCGAGGTCATCTCGTCGTTCCAGGCGACCATGCTGGAGTGAAAGTCGACCGAGTGCGGCAGCTTGCTGTCCTTCGGGTTCTTGAGGTGGATGCGGACGGTGTCGCCGACTTTCACCCGGATGACCGGACCGGGGACCGTCCCGCCGAACGTCCAGACCGCCTGGACAAAGCCGTTGGCGACCGTCATCGGCATTTCCTTGACGACCAGGTCGATGTCATGGACCGTGCCGGGCAGGGCCTTTGGCGCGGCGGGGTTGAAGAGCACTGGCGCCGCGGCCTTGGGGTCGGGCAGGATGTCGGTCGACGGCGCCGGCCCGCCATGGTCGCTGCCGCCGGCTGCGTTGGCGACGGCGGCCGAACCCTTGACCGAGATGGCGCCGACCATGCCGGCTTCCTTGTGGCCCGGCAGCGAACAGATAAACGCCAGACCGTTTGGCGGGACCATCACATCGCCCTCGACCGTCTCGCCGGCCTTGGCGATGATCTGGGTGCCATCGGCGAACGTTACGTCGTGGATGATCGTGCCCTTGTTGATCAATCTGATCTTGTAGCGCCCGGCTTTTTCAACCAAAAAGTTGTTCGGGCTATAGCCGATGTCGACGCCTTTCAGTTCCAGGGTCTCGATCACGGGACCTTCGAGCTTTGAGGGCGTGGCCTGGGCGGGAGGCGCGGCCGGATTTGAGACCGGGATAGCGGCCACGGCGACGGGCGCAACGGTCTTTGCCGGCGCCGCCGGGGCGGCCGTGGCGGGCGCGGCGGTCGGCCGGACAACCGCAGCCTTTTTGGGCTCGGGCACCAACCAGGTGTAGACCTGTGAAAAGAGCGCGCAGGCGCTCAGGAACAACAGGATCGACAACGGGATGCCGATGACGGGGGACAGGCGGAACTTCATGGGGATTCTCCTTCTTGTGTGGAAGTTGTCCAAAGAACATCGGGCGAGGTCACGGTCCTCGCGCGAAGCGCGGGGCCTGCGGTCTCGTCCACGTTTTTTGGATGTCCTTGAGCGCGTTGATCAGAGGCGAACTCGATCGTGTAGGGCTGTTCAGCTTCGACCACCGCCAGGGTGGCCCCGCACACAGCGCAGCGCGGCCTGGAGGCGGGCTCCATCTGGCTGAGTCCCAATAGGAACGTCGCCCCGCACGCGCTACACTTGTCTTCCTCGAACATACGCGACTAGACTAGAGCAATGCCCGTCGCGGCGCTATGACTTAAGTCACACTGCAAGAGAATCATGCACGGCACACCCATTTCCATGCCGCCCGGCCACATCCAGGCGCTGATGAAACCCATGGCCGCCACCCTATCGATGCCGCGCGAGTGGGTCGAGTTGATGGCCCAGGCGGCGACGATCAGCCGCTTCGAGCAAGGGCAGATGCTTCAGGTTGAAGGCGATTCCGCCGAGGCCATGTACATCGTGCTGCGCGGGCGGGTCAAGGTCTTTCGGACTGCGACCACCGGTCGCGAGCAGGTCATGCATGTGGCGGGTCCAGGCGATCACGTCAACCTTGTGCCGCTGATTGACGGCGGGCGCTGTCCGGCCAGCCTGCAGGCGCTGACCGAGGTTGACGCGCTGGTGTGCACAGTCGAAGCTTTTGGAAACCTGCTGGCCCGCGAGCCCCGGCTCGCCCTGGTCATGATGAAGGACCTCGCCCGCCGGCAACGCCATCTGGTGCGCCTGGTCGACGAGCTGGCCCTGCACACCGTGCAGTCGCGGTTGATTCGGCTGCTGCTTGATCGGGCCGAGTCCGCCGAGCGCGGCGAAGAGGTTGTAACGCTGACCCAGACCGAGATGGCCAGCCAGGTCGGGACCGTGCGCGAAATGGTTGGGCGCACCCTCAAGATACTGGAAGGTCTCGACCTGATTGGCCTTGAGGCCGGCAAGATTACGGTCCTCGACCGGGCCGGCCTCGAGAGCCGGGCTGAGCCTGCCTGAACCACCTGGCCTTCCTGCACCTGGGAGGTAGGCGCCATCGATTCGTCACCGTTGAGGCAATGCGGCGCCTACCTCCCAGGTGCAGGAACACCGCTCCAGTGGTAAAGTAACACTTCAACGCGCATGGAACACATTACTCGCTCGCGGCTCTTGCGCCGTCTCCCGGGCCTGATCACGCTGTTCGTCGGCGTGGGCCTGCTGGCCTGGGCTTTTGCGACGGCCGAGCCGTTGCCCGCGACCGCCGCGCCGAAAGTGTCGAATGCGCCGCTCGTTCCCTTGCCGACCCTGTTATCGCCGATCTACACCGACACCTATGAGTACAACAACTCAAGAAACTCGGCTTTTAACGTCACGCAATCAGGATTCCCCCTGTCTTTCATTCAATGCGAGCAGTACGTGACCGATACGATTCAACTCGTGAGGGACGCTACTTTCTGGCAACAGACAAGCCCATCGTATGACGTTGATTGGTACAACATCGAACTTTCTGCGAACTATTTCTACACGATTTCGGTGCGAAATACGTTCAACGGAAGCCCGATCGTCTTCAATCTCCAGCTGAAGTCGCCATCGAACAGCGACGTTGCGCCTGCGCCGGTGCAAAGCGCCGAACCGAATGTGCCCTTCTATGCGTCTGTGCCGGGCCTGTATCAGCTCGGTCTCGCGGCTTTCAATGCGGCCTCGGTGTCTGGCACCGAAAACTACCCATATCAAGTCTTCATCTGCAGCGCGGGGCCTGTCGCCCCAACGCCTACGCCCGTTCCGACCAGTACGCCGACGCCCACTCCCATCGGGCCACAGGTCCTCGGCGTGGATTCGCTCGAGCCAAACGATACGATTACAGAAGCGCAGACGGCCGCCTTCCATGCCAATGGGCTTCCCAGCTTCATCGCCGTCGGCCAGACGATCGGCGGGCTTAATTTTACGCCCGGCAACGAATTCGATTACGTTTACTTTTTCGCTCGCGGCGGGAGCGTCTATGAAGCCTCGACCGAAAACGTCCAGCCGGGCGTCGAGACCACCCTCTATGTTTATGCGCCCCTTGTGGAAGGGGCAGGCGCGCCCACGCGTCTGGTCGACCAGAACAATCGCTGGCAGGCAGGCGTGCGTGGTTCAAAGGTGACCTTTGCCGCGGCCGGGGATGGCATCTACTGGCTGCTCGTCCGCAACTCGGACCAGTCGCCGCGCACCGCCAGCCAAACTTACTCGCTGAAACTGTTGGAGGTATTGCCGGCGACCGCAACCGCAACGCCCATCCTGCCAACGCCGACCTCGTTTCCCGGTTCGCCCGATCGCCTCGAATACAACGGCAGCTTCGACAATGCCAGCCTGATTGCGCCGGGGATCAAGATCGATGGCCTGAACTTCGTGCCCATCAACCCCAGCTCGGCCTCCGACACCGACAACGATTACTTCAAACTGCCGGTCAAGCAAGGCGTGTTCTACACCTGCGAGACCGATGACCTGGGTGGAGGCGCCGACACCAACATCATCGTCTACAACGGTGATCGGGTCGGCATCGGCGGGAATGATGACATCTCGGCCGCCGATCGCTCTACAGGCAATTTCCGCAGCCGCTTCTCGTGGCTCTCGGCCTATACCGGGAACGCCTACGTTCTGGTGGGCCAGGTCAACCCGACCAACGCGACCGAATCCGGCGGCAGGACCTACTCCTTCCGATGCACGATTGGCCTGCCCAACACCGCCACGCCGCTCCCCACCCGGACGCCGGGGCCCACCTTCCCGCCCTTCGTCCCGTCGACGCCGCTTCCGCCCGAGCCGACCTATACGCCGTTCCCCACCAATCGCCCGGCTCAAAACCTGGTCTTCCGCCCGATCGATCCGGCCCGCGCCGCCGTTGCCACCCCGACCTCGCTTCCGCCACCCCGGACCGTGACCCTCGATCTGGCCGTGTTTGTCGACACCAATCGTAACCTCGCCAATGACCTCAACGAGGGGATTGGGAGTGTATCGATTCGGGTGGCCGACGAGCAGAGCGGCGCGCCGCTCGCCCAGGTGACCACCGATCCGAGCGGCCGGGTGCGCATCACGGTCGTCAATGATGGCCCTGTCCGGGTGAGCGTGCCATTGTTTGGGGTGTCGCTCGCCATTCGCGACGCCAGCGTCCAGATCAACGTTGCCGTCAATGCCCAGCCCGAGCTTCCGGATCGCCTGCCGTGAGCCGTCCTGACCCCTACGTTGCGCTTCGCCACCGCAACTTTCGATTGATTCTGGCGGCGTCGACCCTCAGCATCATCGGCTCTTTTCTCGAGACAACCGCCCTGAGCTGGGAACTCTACGAGCGCACCAATGACAAGCTCGTCCTGGCAACGGTGGGCCTCGTGGAATTTCTACCCGTCCTGCTGCTGGCCCTGCCGGCTGGCCATATCGCGGATCGATTTGATCGGAAGAAGGTGGCGGTCGCTGCCCGGCTCGTTGAAGTGATCGCCGCGCTGGGGCTGGCCGCGTTGTCCTTCACCCGCGGCCCGATCCCCCTGATTCTGGGCGT
>Ga0209477_1002275_pt1 | contig 11176 bp, 11 predicted proteins | sample KloWWTupernatant_FD_187180 | JGI IMG/M metagenome (GOLD analysis project Ga0209477, IMG submission 187180) | Active sludge microbial communities from Klosterneuburg, Austria, studying microevolution and ecology of nitrifiers - Klosterneuburg... | ecosystem: Engineered > WWTP > Aerobic digester >...
TCGTCCACTACTTTCGGATTGACGATAACAATCCCGTCGTCGTCGATTCGATGATCATCGATGGCTCCACATACACGAGGTCGCGTCTCTCGCTGGTTACCTCTGGCAGCAACTGGCCAGCTAGCGCAAACTCGCGGGTCGGGAATCTACTTGGAGCGCCAAATACTGTCTCGGTGATGCAGAGCACAGAGCCCTCCAACTCGATCGTCAAATATCTGGCGGCGGATGACTTGAATCAAGTGACATACGCCGAAAAAGGCATCCTGCCGTTGCCTGCCTCTCCGGCTGACGACTACACCTACACAATTCAGATTGTTCCATGCGCCTCAGCGCAGATCGAGGTCCAGTACTTCGAATTCTCCCCGGTCTCAGCCACACTTGGTCAGTCGAATCCAGCGATCACGCCACTTTCCGGGGGATCAGGGTTTCACTACAGGATAGGCACGATGGGAAGTGACCCCCGCGTGAAGGTGCAAATCAACTCTGCGCCGGCGATTCCTCAACCTTCGCCTCCAGATATTCCTATCCAGCTGGTTTACGCGCTATTCCTTGATGGTTTCGAAGGCGGAGCCAACTGGTCAGCCACAGTTCCCTGAAGATCGAACGGTTGGGGCGCCGTGCCCGTCTTCACGTAGTGTCTTTACAAGGCGACCGAGTGGCGTCGCTTCGCCGATCTGTTCAATGGCGAACTAAGCGTCGTTCACTGTGGTGGTTCTGGTCGAGGAGCGGCGCATAGCCTTCCGAGGATCGCCGGGTGGCAACAGCTGTTCGAGCAGAAAGGTGTAGCGGGCTGGTCCCGCACTTCAGGCTCCCCAATCTTCGAACACCACTCAATCCGCTGAAGCGCAAGGGGTTATCGCTCAATGGGCCTCTTGTTGCGTCGTTTGGTACGGCGCGTAACTGCCTGCCGCAGAGTGACTTAGAAATGGTGGACCAAATCACTCTGAGTTCGAACACCCCAGGAAGTTCGAACACCCTGATTTTCTGGCTTCGGGAGGTCGCGGCAATGAGGCAGGCGGCATGAGATCCATGCCGGTGAAGAGCCTGTCTTCGGGTTCCGGCGCGGCGGCGGTGGCCGCAACCGCTACTAGCGCGTAGCTTGAAGGGCTGCGGGGACTCGGGATCCGGGGCCTCTTTCCTTGGGTTCGAGGCGGAAACCGGGAAGGCCGCCCGGATCGACTAGTGGACAGACGCCTGCGGCTCGATATGCTGCGCCCAGGTGTTCACAGCGGAGCAAGAGAACGCAGCCTTGGGTTGCGACGTCGTGGTGGTCGCCAACCACCATCGGCGCCCACTGGTCGTCGACGACCTGCGTCTCGTGCCGCATCGGCTCAGCTTCACGCCCGACGCCGAGTTGCCGGTGGGGTTTCGTCCCACCTATCTCTACGACGACTACAGTCCGCTGGGCGCCTACCGCTGCTTCCTCGGTCATCAGCTGGCGCTGGCGATGGCGAGCGGACGGCCACTGCTGGTGCTCGAGGACGACGCCGTGGCCTTGACGGCGGACTGGCTCGAGGTGGTCCGCGTCAGCCTGCCTTTGCTCGCCCGCTTCGAGGTCGTCTCGCTGCATGGACGCGCCTTCGACCGCACGCGCCTCGCTCCTGTCGGCGTGCTGGTGGGACGGCGCGTGTGGACGCCGCGCCCCGACCCGCTGGCCGAGGTCTGTCGCGTCCTCGGCTCGCTCGCCTATCTGATCTCCGAGGCGGCGGCCCGGCGTTTCCACGCGCTCCGCTACCAGGGATTGCCGGTCGACCTCCTGCTGGCGAGCCGCTTCCGCTTTGCGCTCCTCGATCCCAGCCCGTTCGGTCACGACCGTCGCCAGGGCAGCCTCATCGGATGAGTGCGCCTACTTCCTTCGCGGCGGCCGGCAAGGCCCCACGTCGCAACCTGCGCATCCTGCTCGCCACGATGCAGTGGGACTACGGCAAGCGCGAGCAGGGGCTCTCGTTCGAGCATCAGACGTTCTTCCCGGCGCTCGACCAGTGGCAGCGCACGGCGGCTCTCCGGCACTTCGACTTCGTGGCCCTGGCGCAGCGCCACGGCGTCGCGCGCATGTCGGCCATGCTGCGCGAGGAGGTCGACCAGTTTGCCCCGGATCTTCTGGTCGGCGTCTGGTTCGAGCCGAGCTGCGATCCGCACCGCGAGACCCTCGCCGAGATCGGTCGCCGCACCCCCTGCGTGACGCTCGGCTGGTTCTGCGACTCCCACTGGCGGTACGAGAGCTTCGACCGTCCCTGGTCGGAGCACCTCGACCTGGCGGTGACCACCTCGCGACAAGCGTGGGAGCGCGGCCAGCGCGATGGCCTCGGCGAACGCTACCTGCGCTCGCAATGGGGTGCTGCGCCGGGCTATCGCCGGTTCCGGGACGTGCGGCGTGATCTCGACGTCACCTTCGTCGGTCAGCCCCACGGCGATCGCGCGGAGCACATCGCGGCCCTGCGCCGCGCCGGCCTCGCCGTCGCCACCTTTGGCACCGGCTTCGAGCGACGGCTGAGCTTCGAGGAGATGGTTGCCGTCTTCAATCGCAGCAAGGTGAACCTGAACTTCGCCAATTCCTACGACGGCAGCACGACGCAGATCAAGGCGCGGGTATTCGAGGTCGGCGCCTGCGGCGGTTACCTGCTCTCCGGCGACGCCGAGGACCTCGCCGAGTACTACCTGCCCGGGCGCGAGATCGATGTCTTCACGAGCGAGGCGGAGCTCGTCGACAAGGCGCGCCGCGCGCTCGCCGACGACACGCGGCGCGAGGCGCTGGCCGCCGCCGCCTGGCAGCGGACGCAGCGGGAGCACGGGCTCGCCGGACGCTTCGAGCGTCTGCTCGTGACCGCGGGCGTGCTCGCCGGCGACCCGGTGCCCGGTGGCGCTGCTGCCGAGTCGTCGGCCACGAGCGCCGTCGCAGTTGCCAAGGCCGCCGAGGACGGGATCGCGGCGACCTCGCGCGCCCTACCGCGACGTCGCACCCGGCGCGCCCTCCCGGGAGTGTCGGTGGTGACCTGCGTGTACGAGAACAGCCGCTTTCTCCCCGCTGCCCTGCGCAGCTGCCTCGCGCAGGAGGTGGAGACGGAGGTGCTGGTCGTGGACGACGCCTCGCCCGAGCCGCTGGCGCCGGCGGCGCAGGCTCTGATCGACGCTCCCGGGGTGCGCTTGCTGCGGCGGCGACGCCGCGGCGGGCTCGCCGCCGCGCGCAACACCGGGATCGCCGCCGCCCGCCACGAGCTGGTGATCCCGCTCGACGCCGACGACTTCTTCTACCCCGGTGCGCTATGGGCGCTGGTCGAGGGTCTGGACGAGGCCGATGTCGCCTACGGCAACATGACGGACGGCGGCCAGCTGGCTCTGCCGGTCACGGCACCGCTGAGCGGCGAGCACTTCCTGGCGCGCAATCCGCTGTTCTGCACCTCGCTGTTCCGCCGGCGGTGGTGGGCGGCCGTCGGGGGTTACGAGGTGCGCCGGGGCTCACACTACGAGGACTGGAACTTCTGGGCGCGCCTGTTCCGTGCAGGGTGCCGCTTCCACTATGTGCCGGCGCTCATCTACAACCACACGACACGACCGGGGAGCATGCTCCGCCAGCTTGCCGGCCGGAGCGAGGAGATGGCGCGTGCCGCCGTCGCGGGGGTCTTCACCTGACGCGCGTCGCCCTCCTGGTGGTCGCCACCGGCGCGTACCGCCGCTATGCCCCTCCGCTCTGGGACTCCGCGTCGCGCCACTTTCTGCCCGGCGCGGAGCGCCGGCTGATCGTCTTCTCCGACCAGCGCTGCGAGCTGCCGGGAGCCGAGTGGGTTCGACACCCGCACGCGCCGTGGCCGCAGCCGACGCTCCATCGCTACCAGGCCTACCTGCGAGCGCGGCGCCGGTTCGCCGATTGCGACCATGTCTTCTGCATCGATGCCGACATGCTGTTCGTCGACCGCGTGGGCGAGGAGGTGCTGGGCGAGCTGGTGGCAACGACGCACCCCGGCTTCTTCGCCTCGACGCGTGCGGAGCTTCCCTACGAGCGCCGGACGGAGTCGCGCGCCTTTGTGGCGCCGCACGAGGGTGGCCGCTACTTCGCCGGCGCCTTCGTCGGCGGTCGCCGCGAGCGCTTCTTGACGCTCGCCCGCGCGGTGGCCGCCATGGTAGATGCGGACGAGGCGGCGGGGCTCGTCGCCGCGTGGCACGACGAGAGCTATCTCAACCGGTACCTCGCGAGCTTCCCCCCGACGCTGGCGCTCTCGCCCGCCTACTGCACCCCGCAGTCCAGGTCTCTTCCGTTCACGCCCCGGCTGCTGGCGCTCGACAAGGATCACGCGAGCGAGCGCCGGTCGATCGCGGCGAGCGATGGTGGGCCGGGAGGTGGGCGACGCGCGGCGCAGCCGGGCGCGCCGCCGGCCAGGCGAGCCGCCGCGCGCGGCCGCGCCGGCTCCACGCCACCGCTCCGCATCGCTGCCGTGACCGTCACCAGGCGCCCGCACCTGCTCTCGCGCGTGCTGGCGACGCTCGAGGCGCAGCGGCGCCGCCCCGATGCCTGGCTGGTGTTCGTCCACCAGGACGGCGACGGCGTGGATGCCTTCTTCAACCTCGAGGAGCGCGCCCGCGAGGCGGGGATCGCCACCACCTTCGCGCGACGTAGCCGCGATCTCTCCCGCGGCCGGGTGCGCAACGAGGCGATGCTGCGCGCCGAGCCGTTCGGCATCGCCGCGGTGATCGAAGACGACGACCTCTACGGTCCGGAGTACCTGGCGGTGCTCGCGCAGTCCGTCTCTGCGCACGCCGAGGGCGACCTCTTCGGGATCGAGGAGCACGAAGTCGCCTGCGTGCGCTGGGCGCCTGCTCTCGACGGCGACAACCTGCCCGACCGCCGGCGGGCGGACGGCAGCCGGGTGATGCCCGGCGACCGCGCCTCTCGCTGTTGCCCGGCGGCTCTGGCAGTCCGCTGCCGCTCCTGGCTGCGCCTCGGCCTCCGGTACGACGAGACGACCGGGGGCGAGGAGGAGCCGCTGTGGCGGGCGGCCGAGGCCGGGGAGCTGGTGCTGGTGCGGCGGCCGGCGACCGACTTCTATGCCGTGCGTCACCTCCACGAGGAAACCCTCGGAGGCCCGCATGCGCCCGCCGGAGGGCCTGTCTTCGACTCGTCGCTCGGGTCGCCGGCCGCCGAGCTCCGGGTGGACGTCGTCGATCCCGCCGCGGCCGTTGCGTCGGGCGGCCTCTCGATCGCCGTCCGCCAGGTGAGCGTCGGCGGCTCGCGGGGCATCCTGCCCAGCTTGCTGGTCGAGGATGCGACGCTCCCGCCCGGCGTGCTGCAGATCCGCGGACCCGGTGGCCACGTGCTCCAGGTGATCCATCTCCTGCCCGATGTCCCGCCGCGCCGCCGCGCCGGCCTCGAGGTCGTGCCGGTCGACGGCGGGTTCGTGGTCTACGACCCGTCGCACGATCGCGTGCACTTCCTCAACGGCACCGCCAGCCTGCTGCTGGAGCTGTGCACAGGCGACAGCACCGTGGCGCAGCTTGCGGAGCTGCTCGCCGACGCGTTCGCCGCCGAGATCACTGCGGAGACGGTGCGCGAGGCGGTGCGCCGTCTGGCGGAGGAGGGACTCCTGGAGCCATGATCGATCCCGAGAGCGACCTCGATCCGGGTCGGCGGCTGCAGCGCGCACCGGATCTGGACATCCGGGCGTTGCCCGACGGCTACGTGGTGTACCAGGCAGCGCGGGATCGCATCCACTACCTCAACGCGACGGCCGCGCTGCTCCTCGAACTCTGCGACGGCACGCCGAGCCTCGACGAGTTGCCCGGCCTGGCGGCGAGTGCCTGCGGCGTCGCGGCGGTGCCGACCGAGGAGATCGCCGAGTGTCTGCGGCACCTGCTCGCGGAGGGGTTGCTCGCGTGAGCGGTCGCCTTCGACTCGCCACGGGCGAAACCAGTGAACGCCTCGGCGATCCAGATCTGGTGCGGCGCACGCTCCGTCTGCTCGCCTGCGAGATCGAGCTGGACGTCGACTGCGACCGCCTGGAGCGCGGCCTGGGCTGGATGGCTGCGAACGCGCTGCAGAGCATGGAGATTACGCGCCGTCATCGGCTGACCGTGCGACGCCGTGACGAGGGGTACGCCATCGATTGCGACGGCGAGGCGGTGAGCTGGGAGGCGGAGCCGGGCCAGGCGGCTGTGCGGTTGTCGAGCCTCGCGCACGAGCTCGCACTGGCGGCATTGCCCGATCCCACACGCGTGCACGCCGGCTGCGTCGACAGCCCCGCGGGTCGCTTCCTCGTCGTCGGCGAGCGCGGTGCAGGAAAGACGACGCTGCTCACGCGTTTGATGTTCGAGGAGGGATTCGCGGTGCGGAGCGACGAGCTGGCCCTTCTCACCAGTGGAGTGGTGACCCCGTTCCCTCGTCGCTTCCGACTTCGCCCGCCGACGAGCCGGCTGGTACCGCAGCTGGCCGGTGTGCCGGGTGTGCTCGCGTACGAGGACGATGCCTGGGGTGGCATCACTTTCGTCGACCCCTCGGACCTCGGGGCGGAGTGGCGCATCGACGCCGCCACGGTCGGCGCGATCTTCTTCCTCGTTCCCGCCCACGATGGCGGCTCTCGTCTCGAGAGCTGCTCGCGGGTCGAGGCTGCGCGCCTGTTGATGACACAGTCGGCGGGCCCCGCCGGTGGCGCCGAGCGCTGGCTGGATGACGTCTGCACGCTCGCCGCTTCGTCGTTGTGTTACCGTCTCATACTCGGCAATCTGGATCAGGCCGTCGATGCGGCGAGAGTGGGACTCGCGCCCCTCTGCGGCGCCGCGGCCAGGCAGGGAGGCACGTCGTGACAGAGGAAAAGCTGGAGCGCATCCTCTCCAAGGTCGCTCCCGAGCGGCGCGAGGTGCTGCGCCAGATGTTGCTGGCACCGGTCTGGGTGCCGCCGCTCATCTCGTCGTTCTCGATGGCGGTGCTGTCGAGCTACGAGGCGCGCGCTCAGGGCTACAACATGTCGTAGGCGTCGCGCGGGGCTGTTCGGGACCGCGCAGGAACGCCACGAGAGCCACCAGCGGAGCGGAGCGAGCCAATGGGTCTGACGCCGTTTCCCGCCACGCTCTGCCTCCACCTCGCGAACCTGGCGCGCGCCCAGGTGTTCATCGAGACAGGAACGTACCTCGGGGAGACAGCGCGCTGGGCGGCGAAATTCTTCTCCGACGTGCGGACGGTCGAGCTGGGCGCGGAGCGCTACGCCGACACTTCGGCGGCGCTGCGCGACCTCTCGAACGTCGTCTGCTACCAGGGCGACTCGCGGGCAGTGCTGGCGAAGCTCCGCGAGGAGCTGGCGGGGACGCCGTCGGTGATGTGGCTCGACGGGCACTGGTCGGGCGACGGCACCGCGGGCAAGAACGACGAGTGCCCGCTTCTCGGCGAGCTGCAGTGCGTGGACGGCCTGAAGGACATCGTGATGATCGACGATGCTCGCTACTTCCTGCGCGTGCCGCCGCCCCCGCACAAGCCAGACCAGTGGCCGACCCTGCAGGAGATCGTCCTCGCGCTGCCGCCCGGCATGTTCGTTCAGGTCATTCACGACGTCATCTTCGTCGTTCCCAACTTCCTGCGCGGCGCGCTGACCGACTTCCTGCGCGAGGAGCGGTGTCCGTGGGAGCCGTGCCCGGCGGCATCGGGCGCATCGCCTCGGGGGTGTACGACCTCCGCCGCTGTCGCTCGAGGCGCTAGGGTTGAACAGAGCTCGGACGCGCGGCCGCTGCTCAGCGCCTGTCTCATCGTGCGCGACGAGGCCGCCCACCTCGGCGACTGCCTGCGCTCGCTCGCCAGCCTGGTCGACGAGGCGGTCGTGGTCGACACGGGCTCGCGCGACGACACTGCGGCGCTCGCCCGTGCCGCCGGGGCCCGCGTTTTCGAGTCGCGCTGGCGGGGGAGCTTTGCCGCGGCGCGCAACGAGTCGCTGCGGCACGCCCGGGGCGACTGGATCCTCTATGTCGATGCCGATGAGCGGGTGGTGTCCGGTACCCGCCACGAGCTCGAGGGAGTCCTGAGCGATCCGCAGCTCGCCGCCTGCACGGTGGCCTTCCGGCCGGTGACCGGGTACACGCGCTATCGCGAGCGCCGCCTCTTTCGGCGGCATCCGGCGATCCGCTTCGAGGGCGTCATCCACGAGACGATCGGGCCGTCCCTGACGCGGCTGGCTGCTGCCGAGGGGCTGCGGACCGGCAGCAGCGACGTCGCCATCGACCACCTCGGCTACGACGGCGATCTCGCGCGCAAGCATCGCCGCAACGTGCCGCTGCTGCGCCGCCGCCTCGCCGGCGACCCCTTGCACGTCTACAGCTGGCACGATCTCGGGTGCGCGCTCGAGGGTCTCGGCGAGGAGGCGGAGGCGGAGGCGTGCTGGCGACGCGCGATCGAGATCGTGCGTGCGAAGCCGGCGCCCGCCGAGACCGACCTGCTCCCGTTCCTCGACCTCGTCCGCCTGCGTCAGCGCCGTGGTGAGGAGGTGCTGGCCCTCCTGGCCGAAGCCCTGCAGAGATTCCCGGGCAGTCCGCTGCTGGACTGGATGGAGGCGCGCGACCTCGTCGCGCGCGGCCTGCACGGCGAGGCGCTGCCCCGCCTCGAGCGGCTAGCGCGGCTCGACGCCGAGACCTTCTGCGATGCCGGTGTCGCCTTCGAGCAGCGGATCCTGACCGAGCTCTGTCAGGAAGCGCTCGGTCTCTGCTGCTGGGCGCTGGGTCGCTTCGCGGAGGCGGCCGCGTGGTACGAACGCGCGGCGCGGGCCGCTCCGGAGCGCCTGGATCACCGCCTCAAGGCGCAGCTCGCGGCGTCACGCGCCGCGCCGAACCGCACGCAGCCACGCACCGCGCAACTCTAGCGCGCCGCGCCGCAAGGCTGGCGGCAGGCTGGCGTTCGCGATGCAGCGCTCGACGTGCCGCCGTGCCGCAGGGTCGGGCGCGATCGCGGGCGGCAAGCTCGGATGGATCCCGAGCAACCGCTCTGCGCCGGCGAGGAATCTCGCCCCCGTGGCAGCGAGACCCGCCGCCGCGAGCTCCGCGCCGACTCCGTCCCACGGGATCTCTTCCTCATGCTGGCGGAGCACGAGTGCGAGGTCGTGCAGCGCCCGCAGGGGCAGGGCGGCGCGACGCTGGCCGAAGTCGCTCACCTGGGCGTGAAGCAGCAGAAGCAGCACGTGATCGCGCAGCGACGGCGTGAGCATCGGCGAGGGCTCGCTGCCGGCGACGACGGCGTCGCGACGCACGCGTGCCGCCGGAAGCGCCACGTCGACGGCGCCCGTGCCGAGTGCCCAGTGCAGCTCGACCGGGGCAGGGGAGCCGGCGCGCACAAGCGGACAGTAGTGATGGTAGCGCTCGCGATACCAGGCGATGCTCCGGGCAACCGTCGCGTCGCCGTCGGGGCCGATCGGCAGGTAGCCCGCTACCCGCAGCGCCTCGACCGCGCCGTCGACCGACCCTTCGGAGACCAGCAGGTCGAGATCGCGCAGCACGCGCTCGCCAGTATCTCTGCCGCCGGCGACCAGCCACGCCGCACCCTTGAGCAACACTGGTTCGATTCCGACCTGCCGGAGCAGTTGGACGACCTCGATCGCCTGGGCACGCAGCGCACGATTGCGCTCGGCGTTGGCGTCGTGGAGGTCCTCGAGCGCGAGCTCCACCGGAACGACCGATCCGTCGCCCACGCGTTCGGCGAGGTGTCGTCGCAACGGCGCCGGCACCGCATCGACGGCGGCGTGGCGCCGCAGTCCCGCCCAGAGCGCCGGCAGGAGGAGGTGCTCTTCCGCCAGCGATACGAGCGGTGGCCAGCGCGCTGGCGTGGCGAGGCGAGCCCGAAGACCCGCGTCAGCCGCGCGATCGCCAGTGGGCGCCAGCGCCGCTGCGAGGTCGAAGATGGCTCCGCGGCGCGCCGCCGCGATCGCCGGCAGCAGCGGCCGCAGGGCATCGAGGAGCAGCCCATACGAGCGCGGCACGTCGAGCGTCGAGGCGGCGGTCCGAGCGATCACTTCGAGAAGGGCTTCCTCGGCTACTTTCGTGGCGTCATCGACCACTACCCGGAGGCGCGGTGCCGCCCCCCTCGTTCGACTGCGCCCGCGCCACCCGCGTGGCCGAGAAGAGGGTCTGCGCGGTCAGCGCGCTGGCCGGCCCCGACCGGGCGGTGGCGGAGCTCGGTCCCATGTCGACACCGCGTCGCGACTGGCCGGGGTCCATCGGGATGCCGACGACGGTGAGGGTCTTCGTCATATGGGTGTCGAGGCTAGCCCATCCGCTTGGCCATGACGAGCGAAGCGAGGCATGCTCCGACCCTAGAGCGAGCTAGCGGAGGAAGGTGTTCGAACCCTCGGCGTCCAGGGGACCGTGTTTCTTGACGCAAGTGCTTAGCGCTAAGTAAAATGGGGGCGATGAACGCGTCGGAGATGGCGAGGACTCTCGGCAGCAGGGGCGGGCGCGCGCGGAGCGCGCGACTGTCGGCGGCAGAAAAGAAGCGCATCGCGTCCCTGGGTGGCGAGGCGCGGATGAGGTCGCTCCGTGCGGCCCGCCGCATCCTCGAGAATCTGCGCTACGCGGCCGTGATGGTCGAGCTCGCCGGCCGGTCGCCGAGCGTCAGGCGCCAGGCTAAGTTCGCGGGTCCGCTGCCGGGGATCTATGGCTCGGACCGGTGAGGCGTCCGACCCTTCGGATCACCTCCGGAAGGTTGGGGAGATCGTCGAGGGCCTGCGCTCTCTCCATCTCGATCCGGTGCTCGTCGGGGGCATGGCCCTGGTGGTGCTGGGGTCCCGCAGAGTGACGCGCGATTTCGACTTCGTGATCTCGCGCCCGGGCGATCGCCTCGCGGGCGTGGTCGGACAGTTCTACGACCGTGGCCTCGAGCTCGTCTCGGGCCTCGACCCCTCGGGAGACGTCACCTCGACGATCACGAATCGCCGAGTCGCCATCGCCCGCCTCCGGATCGATGCGCCGGAGAGCGCGTACTTCTTTCACCCGAAGACCGGACTTCGCGTCGATCTCCTCTTCGACTTTCCGATTCCAGCGTCACAGCTCGCCGAACGTGCGACGCGCACCCGGATCCGCGCGCACCGCTTCGACATCGCCTCCGAGGAAGACCTCCTACGCCTCAAGAAGATCGCCCTGGCGTCGCGCACAGCGCCCGGCGACATCGTGGACATCGCCTTCCTCGAAGCGCGGCGGGAGGATATCGACTAGCGCGGCC
>Ga0209477_1002277_pt1 | contig 11171 bp, 10 predicted proteins | sample KloWWTupernatant_FD_187180 | JGI IMG/M metagenome (GOLD analysis project Ga0209477, IMG submission 187180) | Active sludge microbial communities from Klosterneuburg, Austria, studying microevolution and ecology of nitrifiers - Klosterneuburg... | ecosystem: Engineered > WWTP > Aerobic digester >...
GCTTAATCTCTATATACATGTTCTGTCGCTCCTTGAAGTTGTTGGCCGCCGGTCCGTCATCGGCGGCGGCAGTGCGTGTGGGCACGGCGGTCGTGCCCCGCTGTTGGCCTGCTGTTGGGCGATCCGACTGGAGGAGCGCGGCATCGATGCGGGCGAGGGTGGCGTTGCCCTCGATGGTCATCGCGGCCTGGTGGTTGCCGATCGCCAGGAAGTGGTCGATCGTCGATTGATCGGTGCCGATGTTCACCGCGAGACCGGAGTCGACCATGTCCTTCCACCACGTCCACAGCTCGGTGCCGGTCGCGCTGTCGATCTCGGCCTTGGTGGCTCGCCCCTGTCGGCCGTTGGCGTTGTCCACCAGGGTCTGGCCCTCCTTGGCGAACCAGAACTCTGTGAAGTAGGGCGCGATCCGGAGGCTGAGGCCATGCGGGGTGACGCCGGTGTCCACGAGCTGTTGGGAGTACTCGCGAACCTGCTCGAGGGTGGCCGGGGGCTTGTCCGGGTCGAGCCCAGCCTTGACGAAATCAGCCTTGTTGTAGAAGAGGGCGACGTTGCTGACGTTCCACGCCATCGACTGGAGGACGTCGTCGACCGTGTAGAACTCGAGCGACCGCTCGGAGAAGTCGGAGAGGTCGAAGTCGTCGGCCTCCACGCAGGCCTGCACCGGCACCGTGCTGTCGGAGTCGACGAGCCGCTGGACTGTCGTCTCCTCCATCTGGGCGACGTCGGGCTGGTCGCCGGTCGTCATCCCGGCCTGCCACTTCTGCATGGCGTCGGGATAGCTGGGCTGCTGCACCAGCTTCACCCGCACGTCCTGCTGCGACGCGTTGAACTGATCTGCGAGCTCCTGGAGGTTCGTCGCGTCGGCCTCCGACTGGACGTGCCAGAAGGTCACCTCGACCGGCTCCGTGGCCGCCTCGAGCTCTTCCAGTCCGCAGTCGGCGGGGTCGACCGACGGTCCCGACGACGAGCCGGAGGAGTCGTCGCCGGCTCCACCGCACCCAGCCGCGATCAACGTCATCGCGAAGAGCACCGCCACGGCCTGCAACGTCCTCGGGGTTCGCATGGCGCGATTGTCGACGATCCGGCTCGTTCGTGCGAGGGCACTTGGTCCCAACCGGGCCGGGGTTGCGTCACCCCTTGACCGCCCCCGCGGTGAGTCCGCGGATCAGCTGCTTCTGGAACGCCAGCAACAGGACCACCAGCGGGATCGCGGCGATGACGAGCCCGGCGAACACGACGTTCAGCTGGTCGAACTGCGTGTTGCGCAACTCCTTCACGCCGATCTGGACCGTGCGCAGGTCCTCCTTGGAGATCAGGTAGGGCCACAGATACTGGCTCCACGCACCGAGGAAGCAGAACACCGTCAGCGCAGCGATGCTGGGTCGCGTGAGCGGCACGGCGATCCGGGTCATGAACCTGAGGTGACCGAACCCGTCGATCATGGCGGCGTCGTGCAACTCCGACGGGAGGCTGAGGAACGCCTGGCGCATCACGAAGGCGCCGAACCCGCTGGCCAGGAACGGGATGGCCATGCCCATGTAGGTGTTGTAGAGGCCCATGTCGCTGACCGTTCGCAGGTTCGTCACGATCGTCACCTCGAAGGGCAGCATCAGCGTCCCCAGGAACACGACGAAGAAGGTCCGCTTGAACGGGAAGCGGAGGAACGCGAACGCGTACGCAGCGAGCACGGAGGTCGCCACCTGGGCGACGACGATGATGAAGGTCATCACCGCGCTGTTCCAGAGGTAGCGACCCATGTGGCCGGTCGTCCACGCCCGCACGTAGGACTGCCACTGCGGGTCGAAGGGGAAGAAGGTCGGGGGGCGCCGTGTGATCTCGCTGCCCCGGAGCAGGGAGTTCACGGCGGTGATGTAGAAGGGGAAGAACAGGATGGCGGCGACGCTCACCAGTCCCGCGTAGAGCAGTCCCGCCCTCATGAGCCGCGACACGCCGATGGCCCGAGCGCTCTCGAGCTTCGGCCACACGACAGCGAAGTAGGCCACTTCGACGACGACCCATGCAGCGGGGACGAGCGCGAGCCACAGCGCATCACGGCCACTCGCGAAGAACGGCGCGATCGCGACCGTCGGGGTGAGGACGAGCGCCGTCAGCCAGATCCACTTCGAACCGCGCCCGGCGGCCTCGAAGTCCTCTCGATGCCGCAACGACAGGTCGACGAGACCGAGCAGCAGGAGCGACAGGACGAAGTAGCCGACCACGCCGAAGAGGAGCAGCCGGATCATCCGCGGTCACCTTCTCCGTAGGACACCCGGCGCTCGAGGAACGTCAGCTGGACGAGCGTCAGCGCGAACGCAAGGCAGAACAGCGCCACCGACAGCACCGCCGCCTTGCCGTAGTCCTGGCTGGTGCCGCGGGTGCTGTCGACGATCAGCCACGCGAGCGTCTCGGTCTTGTGCACCGGGTCCCCGCCCGTCGTCACGTCGATGATCGGGAACGACTGCACGAGGCCGAGGATCGAACCGAGCACGAAGACGAAGATGAGCATCGGCGACAACATGGGGATCGTGATCTGGAAGAAGCGGCGGAACGGGCCGGCTCCGTCGACGAGGGCCGCTTCGTAGAGCTGATCGGGGATGTTCTGGAGGCCGGCGGAGAGGAACACGAACGCGGAGCCGATCTCGAGCCACCACACGAACACCGCCACCGACAAGAGCGCCCACGTGGGGTTCTGCAACGGCGGCGGGTCCGAGTCGATGCCCAACCACGGCAACAGGCCGACCTGGGGGTTGAGCAACGTGAAGAAGATGGTGCCGGCGACACCGACTCCCGTTGCCAGGCTCATCATGAACAAGGTGCGGAAGACGCTGATGCCCTTGAGCATCCGGTGGCCGAGTACGGCGATCAGCAGGCCCAGCACGATCGTGGGCGGAACGATCAGGAACCAGAACTGGAAGGTGACCTTGAGGCTGTGGGCGAACCCCTGGTCCTCGGTCGTGCCGAAGGCGAACACCCCGAGCCCGATCACCGCCGCGAACATCAACCACGTCCCACCGACACGGCGCGTCACGGACCAGACGCTCGGACGTCCCGCCGGCACGCCCGGACGGGCGAACCGCGCCAACATGAACCTGGACGCGAGCACGAGCAGGGTCGCCAGCAGGCCGACCAGGGCACCGATCGCGAGGGTGTGGGCGAGCCGCGGCAGATCGAGCACGTCGCGCCACTGTCGCCAGCCGACGTAGGTGACGACCGCGGGGTTGGCCGGGTTGGACGAGTAGAAGCCGAGGCGGAAGTTCTCTGCGAAGGGGTAGTAGACGAAGAGGCCGAACACGATCAACGACGGCAGGATCAGCGCGTACGCGAGCAGCGACTCCTTGCCGTACCAGCGACGACTGCGGCGCTTCATGGCCCGATCCGAGCGCCGGATGCGGCGTCGAAGAGGTGGATCCCGGCCGCTTCCACCGCAAGTCGAGCGACCTCGCCCGCGGCGGGCACAGCGCCATCGGACTCTTCGCGGACCGTCATCATCGAACCGTCGTCCAACCTGCAGCTCACGTGGCGTTCCGAACCCAGCAGCTCCACTCCGACCACGGTCGTCGCCACGGCACCAGTCGGGTCGCGCTGCACACCCTCGGGTCGGATGCCGACGATGACGTCGCGTTCCGGTGCACCGATGGCGATGGCCCCGACCTCGTCGGACAGCGTGACCACACCGCCGGCGACCGACACCGCCTGGCGACCGACGTCGTCGGTGACGAGCTCCCCCGGCACGCAGTTCATGGGTGGCGAGCCGAGGAACTGGGCGACGAACACGGTCGCGGGACGGTCGTAGACCTCCTGAGGCGGACCGATCTGCTGCACGCAACCGTGATCGATCACCGCGATGCGGTCACCCATGGTCATCGCCTCGACCTGGTCGTGGGTGACGTAGACCATCGTGGTCTCGAGCTGGCGTTGGAGCTCAACGAGCCGCCCACGGATCTGCGTGCGCAACGTCGCGTCGAGGTTCGACAGCGGCTCGTCCAGTAGGAACGCCGACGGTCGGCACACGATCGCACGCGCCAGCGCCACGCGCTGGCGCTGACCTCCGGAGAGCTGCGCCGGCCGACGCTCGAGGACACGGCCGACGTCCAGGGCCTCGGCCGCCTCGGCGACGAGTGCACCTCGCTCGCGGCGCGGCACCCGACGGCACCTCAGCGGGAACTCGACGTTCCTCCGGACGCTCATGTGCGGGTACAGCGCGTAGTTCTGGAAGACCATGGCCACGTCGCGTTCCCCGGGAGCGACCCGGCTCACATCACGTTCCCCGATGTTGACGGTGCCCTCGGTCGGATCCTCCAGGCCGGCGATGAGCCGCAGCACGGTCGACTTCCCGCAGCCCGACGGGCCCAGCAGCACCACGAACTCACGGTCGTGCACCTCGAGGGAGAGCTCGTCGAGCACCAGCGAGTCGCCGAACCGCTTCTTCACGCGCTCGAGCGAGATGCCGGCCATCGTCGTGGAACCTCAGACGCGTTCAACCGGCCGGCGGCGACCGCGAGGCGTCCGAACGGAAGGCACTTCCGCACTGTACGGTCGCGGCTCACGCCGACGTAGGGACCTTGGTCCTCAGCCCAGGGCGCATCGAACAAGGAGTCGACACCGTCACGTCGGGACGCGTCGCTACGTCAGACCGCTCTCGTCGTCGTCGCCACCGAGAGTCCGATCGAACACGTAGGTGATCGCGGCCACGAGATCGGTGGAGTCGGCCGCCCCCCAGTACTGGTTCAACCCCGGAGCCTGCATGGCCGCCATGTCGAGCATGATGTTCAGGACGGCACCAAGGGCGACAGGGTGGAGATGCGGATCGATTCGCCCCTCCCGTTGGCCGGCTTCGATGTTGCGCTGAAGTGCTTCCGCTGAAGGTCGAAACGCCTCGTCGGCGACCTGTTGGTGGCGTTCGTCGCCAGCGATGATCGCCATGTGTCGGGCGGTCAGCAGGGACCGGTGTTCATCCCAGTAGTCGAAGTACTGCTCGATGAACGCCTGCGCACTTGTCCGACGATCACCGCTCCACTCGGCGGCGTCCTCTTTGAACTGCGGTGAGAGCTCACCCACCTCCTCGCACAGGGCGAGGATCGCGTCGTCGAGACCAGCGAAGTACTGGTAGAAGGCCGGCGGCGAGAACCCTACGTCGGCCGCCACATCGGCAAGGCGCAGGCCGCGTACCCCGTGGGCCTCGATCGCCGCGCCGACCGCCTCGAGAATCCGCTGGCGAGTACGCATCCCTCGCGCTCCCAGCGCCTGTCCATCCGCGGACCTCGCTTGGGCTCTCACGATCGGCACCCTACTTGTCGAACGTTTCCGGTCGGCCGACTGCAGAGCACCCGCCAGCGACCCCGACGTGACCCTTGTCGCACCAGCTGAACAAAGTTAAGCTGAGTGCCGGGTTCGGTTGGGCTGCGCACGGGGTGGGTCATCTGAGCAGTCAGCGACGACGACAGGAGAAGCGCCGATGATCGGGGGCGAAGAGAAGGACTTCTTCATGAGCGGCGCGCTCGTGGTCGATCCGTACCCGTACTACGACGACCTGCGGGCCGATTGCCCCGTGCGGCGCGAACCCCACCACGGCGTGGTCATGATCACCGGCTACGACGAGGCGCTCGCTGTGTACCGCGACACGGCGAGCTTCTCCTCGTGCACAGCGGTCACCGGCCCGTTCCCTGGCTTGCCCGTTTCGCTCGACGGTCTCGGAGACGGCGACATCAGCGACCTCATCGAGCGGCATCGCGAGGAGGTGCCCTACAGCGACCAGCTGCCTTCCTTCGACCCGCCCAAGCACACCCAGCACCGTGGCCTTCTCATGCGCCTGCTGTCACCGCGACGTCTGGCCGAGAACGAAGCAGCGATGTGGGAGCTCGCCGATCGCCAACTCGACCACTACTTCGACACCTCGGATCGAGAGTTCGTGCGCGACTACGCCGAGCCGTTCGCGTTGCTCGTCATCGCTGATCTTCTTGGCGTACCGACCGAGGACCGAGAGGACTTCCGTCACCAGATGGGACGGACGAAGGGGTTCGGCAGCACGAGCGGCGACACCTTGGCTCAGACTCCGCTCGGCTACCTCTACGACGCGTTCGAGACCTACATCGAGGACCGGAGGCGGTCACCGCGCGACGACGTGCTCACGCAACTCGCCCAAGCCACCTACAAAGACGGTTCGACACCCGACGTCATCGACGTCGTGCGGCTCGCCGCGAACCTGTTCGCAGCCGGGCAGGAGACCACGGTCCGGATGTTGGCGGCTTCAGCACATCTGATCGCCGAGGATCCCAACCTCCAACGACGGATGCGGTACCGGCGCGACCTGATCCCCGAGTTCATCGAGGAGACCCTCCGCTTCGAGAGCCCCGTCAAGGGCGACTTTCGCATGGCGAAGGTCCCCGTCACCGTCGGGGGCGTCGAACTGCCAGCGGGTACCACCTTGATGCTCCTCAACGGAGCAGCGAACCGCGACCCCAGGCACTTCGATGAACCCAACACGTTCCATCCGACGAGGGGCAACGCACGTGAACACCTCGCCTTCGGACACGGCGCCCACTTCTGTCCCGGCGCGCCGCTCGCCCGAGCCGAAGGGCGCATCAGCATCGAGCGCATGCTGGACCGGATGATCGGCATCTGCATCTCGGACGAGCATCACGGACCGCCCGGAGAGCGGCGGTTCCGCTACCACCCGACCTACATCCTGCGTGGTCTGACCCGACTCCACCTCGACTTCGAGGTGAATACACGTGCGTGACCTGGATGGCAAGGTCGCGATCGTCACCGGCGGCGCCAACGGCATCGGCAGGGCGATCACCGAACGGTTCGTCGCAGAAGGTGCCCGAGTGGTGATCGCCGACATCGATGCCGACAGCGGCGAGGCGCTCGCCGGCGACCTGGGCACACCCACCACGTTCCGCCGGACCGACGTCACGAACCGCGACGACCTGCAGGACCTCGTCACCGGCACCGTCGCCCAGTTCGGCCACCTCGACGTCATGTGCAACAACGCCGGCGTGTCCGGCAGCCTGCGCCGATTCCTCGATGACGACCTCCGAGACTTCGAACGAGTCGTCGCCGTCGACCTGTTCGGCGTGATCGCAGGTTGCTCTGTCGCCGCACACAACATGGTCGGGCGAGGCGGGTCCATCGTGAACATCAGTTCCGGTGGTGGTGTCACCCCCGGCGTCGGAATGCTTCCGTACCGAGCGGTCAAGGCCGGAGTCGCGCACTTCACCCGATCGCTGGCGGTCGAGCTCGGCGAGCACGCAATCCGCGTCAACTGCATCGCCCCGGCGAACATCGCCACCGAGATCAACGCGGCGTTCGACAAGTCAGCAGTGCTCGCTCTGCAACCGCTGCCGCACCAGGGCGTGCCCGACGACGTCGCCGAGGCCGCGCTGTACCTCGCAGCTGACCGGTCGGCCCACCTCACCGGCGCCGTCCTCAAGCTCGACGCTGGCATGCATCTCGGAACACCCCCTCGAAGCGACCGACGCTGACCACATCCGCCGGCTCGCCAGACACGCTGGCGTTCCGGCGCGAAAGGAATGAGCTCCATGACATCAGTTGAGACCGACCCGGTGGAACGATCCGGCGACTGGGTGCAGACCGCACCCGGACTGCAGGAGATCGACTTCAGCCGACTCAAGATGAAGGTCGACGCCGACCGGTACCTGTCGCAGGAGTTCGCCGAGCGCGAGCGCGAGCGCATCTGGAACCGCGTCTGGCAGGTCGTCTGCCGCGTCGATGACCTCCCGAACGCCGGCGACTGGAAGGAGTACAAGATCCTCGACCGGTCCTATCTCGTCGTTCGTGGAGCGGACGGGGTGATCCGTGGTCTCGTCAACGCGTGCCGCCACCGCGGCAACGTCATGTGCGTCGACGGCAAGGGCAACACGGGACGGCGCTTCACGTGCCCCTACCACCTGTGGTCCTACGACCTCGAAGGCAAGCTGCGCGGGGTTTCACACCCCGAGCTCGTGGGAGAGATCGACAAAGGCGAGCTTGGTCTGTTCGAGGTGGCGGTCGACACGTTCGCCGGCTTCGTCTTCCTCAACCCCGATCCCGACGCCGGGCCGCTTGCCGAGTTCCTCGGCGAATCGGTTCTCGCCTGCATGGAGCCGTACCACCTCGACGAGATGGTCACGGTGCTCGACGTGCGCGAGGCGATCGAATGCAACTGGAAGATCGTCGTCGACGCCTTTCAGGAGGGCTACCACATCCAGGGAATCCATCCGGAGCTGCTCCAGGTCATCGTGATCGACCCGTACTCCGCTCGGTTCAACCTCAGCGGTGACCACGTCGTGTCCTGCGCCCCGTTCCAGGTGCCGAACGCCGATCCCGAAGACGAGCTCACAGGACTCCGCGACCTGCCGACGACGTTCCCCACCGTGGCGGGCTACCTCCCCCGACTCGAAGAACTGGTCGACGCTCACCGCGGCGCCGACGGCAAGATCGAGTACCCCGAAGGCGTCACCGGCAGGACGCTGCTGCAGCAAGCCACTCGCGAGACGCTCACCGACATGGGCTGCGACGTCACCGGTCTGACGGACGAGCAGATGACCGACAACCACGGCTGGCTCATCTTCCCCAACTTCTTCATGACCATCCGGGCCGGCGAGGCCACGGTCATCACGATGGTCCCGCACCCCGATGGCGATCCCAACCGGTGCATCTGGCAGATCCGGAGCTACATCTGGCTGCCCGAAGAGCACCACGAAGCGTTCCGCTCCGAGCCGGTCGAGGTCGCCGAGCCGGGGTCCTACCCGTACTTCCGGGCCCTGCAACAGGACTACGACCAGATGCCTCGACAACAGCGGGGGCTGCGGAGCCTGAGAGGCAGCTACATGAACCTCGTCATGGAGGAGCTCAACGTCGGGCGCTTCCACACCGTCCTGGATCGCTGGCTCAGCAAGGAGAACTGACGCTCATGACCCTGCAACCGATCGATGAAGCCATCACCGTGCACTCGGGGCTGTCGCGTGAAGTGCTCAGGTACTGCGCGGTCATGCGCGGCCTCTGCATCGCATCGAAGCAGCCGGCCTTCTCTGCGGCTCATCTCGACGAGTTGGAATCCTTCGTCGCGATCGACGACTTCGAGCGGGTCGGCCCCTTCAAGGACGCGATGACGTGGCCCGAGTACGCGGGGTTCCTCGCGAGTTGGATGCCCACCGCAGAGTGGGACTGCTCACTTCGCCGCATCACCGAGAGCGGGAACCTCGTCTTCCTCGAGCTCGAAGAGCGCCTCGGCGATGGGCCGGCTGACACAGTCAACTCCTCCTCGATCTACGAGTTCGATGGTCGCGGCCGGCTCCGGCACCTCGACGTCTACCTGCAGATGGCGACGGCGACCGGTTGACCGGGCCCTGGGGCTTCCCTTGGCAAGAGCGTGAAGCCCCAACCGGGCGACCGCAGTGGCCTTCTGCGACCTCATGTTCAACCCAGTGCCGTCCGGCCGAGGCCGTCGAGCGCTACGCAGGGGCGCAGTACCGCCAACACAACACCGAGGTCGCCGATGGCAAGCAGGCCTTCATCGACTGCTTCGACCGGATGGCGGCGGAGTACCCCGGCAAGCACGTCGAGTTCCAGCGCACCGTCGCCGAAGGCGACCTGGTCGTGCTGCACTGCCACCAGAGTTGGCCCGGCGACCACGACTACGCCGGAATCGACATCTTCCGCTTCGACGACGACGGCCGGATCGTCGAGCACTGGGACGTCCTCCAAGTGGTCCCCGACATCACGGCCAACGACAACGGGATGTTCTGAACCCTGCGACGACACAGCGACCGCCGACTGCTGCGTCTTGTCGAGGTTCGACATCAGCGATCCCTCTAGGCTCTCGGTGCGTCACCGTCGACGACGAAGCAGCGCTGAGCGTCGTCGAGCCGGCCTGCGCGTACCTCGCCAGCATCCTCAGCCACGACGGCAGCAAGGTCCCGGTCGCCGACGATGCCTGGCGCATCGAGCAGGGGGTCAACACCGGCACGTCGGGACCTGAGATCCAAGAGAGCATGTCCAACGACTACTTCACCACCTATGTCGAAGGACTGCGCGACATCCGCTGGTTCGTCAGCGGCGACGAAGCGATCGCCTACTACGTCCTCGACATCCAGGAGGCTCCGGGCATCGAGTCCACGATGCTCGCGGAGCGGTTCAAGGTCGAGGACGGCCTCATCACCGAGATCGAGGTCGTGTTCGCGTACTGCCGGGTGCCGGTGGAGAACGCGGCAGCCCCGGACGGCAGCGACATGTGCCCCAAGGACGCGTCACCACCGCCGCCGGTGTCATAGGGCGATCGCGTCGCTACGAACAGCGCTGATGCCGAGCGGACCGTCAGTCGAAGCGGGGCGGCTGCCATGAGGTCCAGTCGCCAACGCCGGAGGTCTCTTCCCATCGCGATGCGTAGTGCTCGAGGAAGATCTGGCCCACCAGCTCGTTGCGCGTCCGCACCCCGGTCTTGTCGAAGATCGACTTGAGGTGGTCCTGCACCGTGTACGGCGAGACGTGGATGGCAGCGGCGATCTGCTTGGTCGGCCGACCTTCCATGCAATGGCGAACGATCTGGCATTCGCGTTCGGTCAGCCCATAGGCCAGTGCGACGAGCGGTGCGATCTCATGCGGTGCCGCCGGCTGGATCACGACAGCGGTACGTCGGTCAGTACCACCGGTGAGCGGCGTGCCGTAGAGCACCAGCCACGTACCGCCACGGGTTCGGGCGCGCGATCGTGCCGCGCCGCGGATCGGGTCGTCTCCGGGTCCGAGCGACCGGGCGCGCGCAGCGACGGCTTGCACGAGCTTCGAGTCGGCCGCCGATTCGGGTGGGGGATCCTCGACGAGTTGAGCGATCCAGTGCTCGGCCGCCGGCGAGATCGTCTCGGGCTGCCCGTCACCGTCGAACACGACGATGCCGGGGCTGTCGTCCGGAGCGACGACGTCGACATCCAGCACCTGCGCCACGAGCGCGCGCCGCACGCCGTCACCGAGCGTGCTCGACAACGATGCGAGGAATGCGACGTCGTCCTCGGTGAAGTGGGCTCGGTCCTCGTTCCGCAGGAAGCCGGCGGCGCCCCAGTAGTCCCCGCCCTTGACGAACGACCCCCGCAGCTCGTCGCCGATCCCGAAGCCCGCCTGCGAACGGTACCGGGCGCAGCGGGACAGGTCGCCGTGGGTGGCCAGCCCCGTGG
>Ga0209477_1002282_pt1 | contig 11149 bp, 9 predicted proteins | sample KloWWTupernatant_FD_187180 | JGI IMG/M metagenome (GOLD analysis project Ga0209477, IMG submission 187180) | Active sludge microbial communities from Klosterneuburg, Austria, studying microevolution and ecology of nitrifiers - Klosterneuburg... | ecosystem: Engineered > WWTP > Aerobic digester >...
ATCTCGCGCGGGTGCGCGCCATCGCCGAAACCGGCGTCGACTTCATCTCGATCGGCGCGCTGACCAAGCACGTGCGCGCGGTCGACCTGTCCCTGCGCATCGAGCCCGGATCCGCCGCGCCACCGCGCCTGTAGGAGCGCATCTCATGCGCGACCGCGTAGCGCTTCACGCAGCAAGGCCGCCTCGCGGCCTGTCGCGCGCAGGGCGCGCCTGCGGGGCGCCGCGACGAATGGTGAGTTGGATCGAAGCGAGTCCGCGAATGCCGGGATCAGGTTGACGGCGAGTTCGCTTCACTGTCTGAGCCGGCAGCCTGATCCCGGTAGTCGCGGACCCTCGGGACTGGCGGCGGTGGTGGTGCCTGGCATTCGCTGCTGCCGATGGCGGCACCGCTTGCGGAAACGCTACCGTCGCGCATGAGATGCGCTCCTACAACGGCAGCCAGCCCCGAAATGGCACAACGTGATCGCGGTCGTGGCGGGCCCGGTCGCGCATGAGATGCGCTCCTACAACGGCAGGTAGCCGAAATACCAGAGGGCGCCGCCGCCGACGACGGCCATCAGCAGCAAGGTCAGCACGAACCACTTGAAGCCCCCGCCACTGCGCCGTGCGGCCGGCGGCGCCGTTGGAGCCGCCTTCGCCGGCGCCGACTTCACCGCGGCGGCTTTCGCCGGCGCGGCCTTGGCCGGCGCGCCCTGGGCCTCGAGGCCCGGGGCCGCGAGCAGGAAGCGCACCGTGTCCAGGCGCAACTCCTCGCCCGGCTTGAGCATGCCCTGGTGCACGCGCTTGCCGTTGATGAAGGTGCCGTTGGCCGAACCCAGGTCCTCGACCGCGATGCCGTCGGGCATCACCTGCAGCTTGGCGTGGTGGCGCGAGATCTCCTCGCCCGGAATGCTGATGTCGCAGTCGGTGTGGCGCCCGACCGTGACGGTGCCGAACAGGGGAAAGGTCTTGCCGAAGGTGGTGCCGGAAACGCCGCGCAGCACGTAGCGTGGCAGGGCCATGCGCACGCGGGTGCGGCCGTCGTTCTCGTCGTCGTCCTTGCGCGCGGCGGCGGCGGGCCTTTCCACCGCGACCACGCGCGCGCCGACCTTGGCGAACAGCACCAGGTCGCCGGGCTTGATCGCGACCGCGGCGTTGGCCTGCTTGCCATTGACCACGACCACGTTCTTCGGATCGGCGATGCGGATCGTGGCGCTGGCGCCGCGATGGTCGATCTCGCAGTGCTGCGCCGCGATGCCGGGCGCCACCAGCGCGATGTCGGCGGTGGCGGCGCTACCCACGCGCGTGACCCCGTCCTTGAGTTCGACCGGGGCGTGTTCGCCGTTCGGGAAGAGCAACTTCATGGATGTACGTCCCCCAGCCGCGGATGCCGGCTCGCGCCGGCGTCAGTCGATCTCGCGCACGACGCGGAAGCCGACCGTGTTTGACGCCACCTCGGTGCCGAAGGCCTCGCGCTGCCGCGGGTCGGATTCATCCGCCGGGCTGGCCCAGGAACTTCCCATCGCCAGGTGCTGCTTGCAGCCTTGCGCGCAATCGGACACCCACTCGCGCACGTTGCCCGCGATATCGTACACACCGGTCGTGGCGGCATCAAAACGCCGCGCCGGCGCACTGTCGGCATGGCCGTCGTCGCAACCGTAGGCGTCACGCTCGCGGTACTTGGCGCTGTAGCTCGCGTCGGCGAGATTGGCCTTGCACGGCTCCACCGCGCCGGGCGCGAGCGCGCTCCATTCATCCGCGGTCGGCAGGCGGTAGCGCTTGCCGGTCGCGCTGGACAACCAGCGCGCGTAGTCCTTGGCGTCGTCCCAGCTCACGCAGACCACCGGGTGGTTGGCGGTTTGGGCAAAGCCCGGCGCCTCGAAGGTGTTCTTGCGCGAACTGCGGAAGAAGGATTCGCGATCGCGGCACGCGGGCCTGTCGCCGCCGCGCGTGCGCGCGCCCTCCGCGTTCCAGTATTCGCGGAACGCCGCCAGCGTGGCCTCGCTGCGCGCGACGCCGAGGCGCTTGCCGGCGACGCTGGCGATGACCATGTCCGGCCCGTCGCCGCCCTGCTTGAGCGAGTCGGTGAAGGCGAAGCCGACGCTGCCGATGCGTGCCGCCGCCGCCAGGCCGCGCTGCGCCTCGGTCGATGCCGGGTCGAAGGCCAGCGCGCGCCGGTACGCGGTTTCGGCGCCCGCCTTGTCCCAGGCCCTGGCAGCCTTGCCGGCGTCGGCGAGCGCGGCATCGCGCAGCGCGTTGCGGCGCGCCACCGCCTTGTCCCGGGTGGCGCTGCCCTCGGGCAGGCTGCCGGCGATCTGCTCGGCGCGGCCGAGGTAGTCGATGAATTCGGCGACCTTGTCCTGCGCCAGCGACTTCTCCGCCAGGTCGAGGTAGCCGGCGGCGGTGGCCACGATTCCGGTGTTGGCGCGCTCCAGCTCGCGCGGCGCCTCGAAGTGCCCGGCCAGCGCGCGCGCCTGGGTATAGCGCTCCAGCGCGTTGCGCCCCGGCGGTTGCGCCAGGCGCGTGGCCGCGAGGTCGGCCTCGGCCAGCGCCAGCAGCAGCGTGATCGGGTCGACCGCGGTGGTGGCAACCGCGAGCCGCAGCGCCTCCGGATCGTCCGTGGTCGCGTCATCCAGCGGCGGGGCGAGGCCGTCGGGGAGCGCCGGATCCGCGGCCGTGGTGCCGTCGTCCGGCGTCGTGGCTGCGGGAGTCCGTCCGCTGGCGCCGGGCACTGGCGGCTTGCCGGGCGTGGCGGCGCCGGTCGCCGGCCGCGTGTTCTTCCCGGGCGCGGCCTCGTCACGCAAGGCCCACATCGTCAGCGCCGCCAGCAACAACAGCACGCCGGCACCGATCCCGGCCCAAGGCAACCAGCGCCGCGCGTCGCCGCCGGCATCCGGTACGCGCCGCGGCTTCGCCGGCCGCGCGGTCACGCGGGTGGCGGCATCGCGATCGGGTGCCGCGGCCGGGGCGGCCGCGGCCCGTTCGCCGCTGCTGCCGCGCGACGGCGGCAAGGCAATGCTGGAGGCGACTGCCGGCAGCTTGCCTGTCAGGCTGGCCGGCGCGGAGCCGGCGACCTCGTCCAGCGCCTCGAGGAAGGCGGCCAGGTCCGGGAAGCGGTCGCGCGGGTCCTTGGCCAGGGCGCGCTCCACCAGCGGCTGCCAGCGCGCGAGTGCCGGCGGCAGCTGCGGCACCGGCTCGAACACGTGCGCATAGGCGATCGCGAAGCCGTCCTCGCCGTCGTAGGGCGGCTTGCCGGTCAGCGCCTCGACCGTGACCGCGCCCAGCGAATAGATGTCCGAGCGCGCATCGACCTCGCCACCGCGGGCCTGCTCCGGGCTCATGTAGTGGCTGGTACCCACGCTCATGCCGCCGCTGGTCAGGCGCGAGCTGCGCGCGACCGCGCGGGCGATGCCGAAGTCGGTCAGGATCGGGTGGTCGTTGGCGTCGAACAGCACGTTGGCCGGCGACACGTCGCGATGCACGAAGCCGCGCTTGTGGGCGAAGCCCAGCGCCGCGCCGACGCCGCGCAGCACGCGCGCGATCTCGGACTCGGCGATGCCCTCGCGGATGCGGTGGGCGAAGTCGCCGCGCGGCAGCAACTGCATCGAGAAGTAGTTGAGCTGGCCCTCGGTCACGCCGACGTCGTAGACCGCGACGATGTTGGGGTGCGACAGCGAGGCCAGCGTGCGCGCCTCCTGCAGGAAGCGGCGCGAGAAGTTCGGGTCGGCGGCCAGGCTCGGGTTCATCACCTTGAGCGCGACCTCGCGCTCGAGCGACGCCTGCACGGCGAGGTACACCGTGGCCATGCCGCCGGTGCCGATCGTGCGCTGGATGTGGTAACCGGAGATCTGGATCACGAGCGACCGCGCCTCCCGTCCACCGTCCGTGGCCGTGCCCGGGCGCAGTGTACCGGCAGGGGGCGCCCCGACCCGAGGAACGGCGCACGCTCGCGCCGGCCGGCGGCGGCCGCATGTGCGGCACGGATCACGTTTCGGCCGCGAACCGCGGCCCCGCGGGCGGCGGGCGTGTGCGCGCGGCGGCGCGTGGCGGCGTCGGCCCCGGTTGGAGACCGCATGGGCGATCCGGCCCTACTTGACCACGCGGAGTTGCGGGCCCTTGCGCTGCGGCGCGGGCTTCTCGGGATCGGGCACCGGCGGCTGCGGCACGCCGTCGGCGGGAAACATCATGCCCTGGCCGTTCTCCTGCGCGTAGATCGCCAGCACCGCGCCCACCGGCACCTCGACCTCATGGCTGACGCCGGAGAACCGCGCCACGAACTGGATGCGCTGGTTGCCGAGTTCGAGATCGGACACCGCGCGCACCGCCACGTTGAGCACGACCTGGCCGTCCTTGACCGCCCCGGCCGGGACCCGCACCGCGTCGGCGCGAGCATCGACCAGCAGGTAGGGCGTGAGGCCGTTGTCGCTGATCCAGTCGTACATGGCCCGGATCAGGTACGGCCGGTTGGTGGTCATCTTGGCGGCAGCGGACATGGCCGTCGGCTCACTGCGGGCGCAGCGCCTTCTCCTCCTCGGTCATGCTGCGGGCGAAGCCCGGGCTGCGGAAGATGCGATCGCCGTAGTCGGTGATGACCTGCGCCTCGCGCGGCAGCACCACGCCCAGGCTGGGCAAGCGCCACAGCAGGGGCGCCAGCGCGCAGTCGACCAGGCTCATCTCGGTGTTGAGGAAGAACTTCGAGGCCTTGAACACCGGCACGCTGGCGATCAGGCCCTCGCGCAGGCGCTTGCGCGCGGTTTCGGCCGTGCTCTTGGTCCCGGTGCGGATGGTCTCGAGGTAGCCGAACCAGTCGCGATCCAGGCGCGCCACGCCCAGCCGGATGCGCGCGCGCGAGAGCGGGTCGACCGGCATCAGCGGCGGGTGCGGGTAGCGTTCGTCGAGGTACTCGGCGATGACGTCGACGTCGTAGAGCACGAGGTCGCGGTCGACCAGGGTCGGCACCGAGTGGTACGGGTTGAGGTCGAGCAGGTCCTCGGGCGGCGACGCCGGATCGACGATGACCAGTTCGTAGGAAACGCCCTTGGCCGCCAGCACCAGGCGCGCCCGGTGACTGGCCAGGTCGTCCTTGCCCGAGAACAGGGTCAGGACGGTGCGCGAGCGGATGCTCGCGGACGGCTTGCGTTTTCCCCAGCTTGCGAGCGCATTGCTCACCGGACGATCTCCCCCATGAAGCCGGGCCGGCGCCCGGCCGAGGGGAGGGCCCGCCCCCACCCGGGACGGGTCAAGCCTACACCGCCGTGACAGGGGCGGGAAGCCGCCAAGGGCGCGGATCCGGGGGCAGCCAAGCCCTTGGGCGTGGCACCGGCAGGGCGCTGCGACCGCGCCAGGAGCGGCGCGGGCCGGCCGGCGCCGTCAATGGACGTCGCGCCAGAACTCGTGCTTCAGCAGCCAGGCGATGAAGGTGAAGAAGGCCAGGAACAGCAGCACCCAGACGCCGATGGACTGGCGCTGCACCGCAACAGGCTCGCCCACGTACTGCATGAAGTTGGCGATGTCGCGCGCCACCTCGTCGTAGGCCTTGGCCCGGGCCTTGTCGGCGTCCGACAGCACGAAGCCGCTGACCACGGTGAGGCCGTCGGCGCCGGTCGAGTAGACCGGCCGCTGCACGCCCTGCAGTTCCCACAGCACGTGCGGCATGCTGGCGTTGGGCAGGCGGGTGTTGTTCCAGCCGATGCCGGCCTTCTCGTCCCAGTAGAAGGACTTGAGGTAGTCGTAGATCCAGTCGACGCCGCGCGCGCGCGCGGTCAGGGACAGGTCGGGCGGCGCCTTGCCGAACCACTGCGCGCCGTCGGCGCCGCTCATCGCCACGGTCACCGTCTCGCCGAACTTGGCCCCGGTGAAATTGAGGTTCCGCATGACCTGCTCTTCGCTCAGGCCCAGGTCCTGGCCGATGCGCGAATAGCGCATGAACTCGATCGAATGGCAGGACACGCAGTAGTTCATGAACAGCCGCGCGCCGCGCTGCAGCGAGGCGGTGTCGTTGATGTTGGCGTTGGATGCCGCCGGGGCGGTGCCGCCGCCGGCCGCGATGGCGAGGGCCGGCAGGGCCAGCAGGGCGAACAGGACGATCAGCGTCTTCTTCATGGCGGGCTCAGTGCGGCATCGTCACGCGGTCGGGCACGGGCTTGGTCTTGCCCATCCGCGACCACCAGGGCATGGCGAGGAAGAAGAAGAAATAGAACGCCGTGAGGACCTGGCCGATCCGGGTCAGCGTGTCGGTCGGCGGGTTGGCGCCGATGTACCCCAGCCAGACGAAGGACACCACCAGGCCGGCGACCATCACCTTCGATGGCCAGCCGCGATAGCGGATCGACTTGACCGGGCTGCGGTCCAGCCACGGCACGAAGAACAGGATCATCACCGCCGCGCCCATCACGATCACGCCCGCCAGCTTGTCGGGGATGGCGCGCAACATGGCGTAGAACGGCGTGTAGTACCACACCGGCTTGATGTGCTCGGGCGTGACCATGGGATCGGCGATGACGAAGTTGTCGTGCTCGAGGAAGAGCCCGCCGAAGGTCGGCGCGAAGAAGATGATGAAGGCGCAGATGATGAGGAAGAAGCCCATCCCGAACAGGTCCTTGACCGTGTAGTAGGGATGGAACGCGATGCCGTCCAGCGGCTTGCCGCTGGCGTCCTTCTTCTTCTTGATGTCGACGCCGTCGGGGTTGTTCGAGCCGACCTCGTGCAGCGCGCCCAGGTGCAGCACCACCAGCAGCAGCAGCACCAGCGGCAGCGCCACCACGTGCAGGGCGAAGAAGCGGTTGAGGGTGGCGTCGGAGATGAGGAAATCGCCGCGGATCCACTCCACCAGCGCCTCGCCCACGAAGGGGATCGCGCTGAACAGCGAGGTGATCACCTGCGCGCCCCAGTAGGACATCTGGCCCCAGGGCAGCACGTAGCCCATGAACGCCTCGGCCATCAGCACCAGGTAGATCAGCATGCCGATCAGCCAGACCAGCTCGCGCGGCTTCTGGTACGAGCCGTAGATCAGCCCGCGGAACATGTGCAGGTAGACCACGACGAAGAAGGCCGAGGCGCCGGTGGAGTGCATGTAGCGGATCAGCCAGCCCCACTCCACGTCGCGCATGATGTGCTCGACCGAGGCGAAGGCCTCGGCCGCGCTGGGCTTGTAGCTCATCGTCAGCCAGATCCCGGTGACGATCTGGTTGACCAGCACCACCATGGCGAGCGAGCCGAAGTAGTACCAGACGTTGAAGTTCTTCGGCGCGTAGTACGCGCTCATGTGCTTCTCGTACGCGGGCTTGAGGCCCGGCGCACGCTCGGTGACCCAATCGCTGATGCCCTGGATCAGGCCCGGACGCGGATTCACGGCTGCCATGGGCTCAGGCCTTCGCCGGCGGGTTGACGCCGACCACGATGCGGGTGTCCGACGCGTACATGTGCGGCGGCACCCTGAGGTTGGTCGGCGCCGGCACGCCCTGGTAGACGCGACCGGCCATGTCGAACTTCGAACCGTGGCAAGGGCAGAAGAAGCCGCCCTTCCACTCGGGATCGAAAGGCTCCGCGACCATTTCGGGCCGGAACAGCGGCGAGCAGCCCAGGTGCGTGCAGATGCCGACCAGGACCAGGACCTCGGGCTTGATCGAGCGGTGGGCGTTGCGGGCGTACTCGGGCTGCTGGTCGAGGTTTTCGGACTTGGGGTCGCGCAGCTGGCCGTCGAGCTGGGGCAGCGCGGCCATCATCTCGGGCGTGCGCCGGGTGATCCACACCGGCTGGCCGCGCCATTGCACGATCAGGCGCTGCCCGACCTCGAGCTTGGCGATGTCCTGCTCGACCGGCGCGCCGGCCACCTGCGCGCGCGCGCTCGGCTGCCAGCTCTTCACGAAGGGCACCGCCGCGTAGATCGCCCCAACGCCACCGACCACGGCCGTGGTCGCGGTCAGGAAGCGACGCCGGCCGTTGTTGACGCCTTGCTCTGCCATGGGATGGTCCGCGGAAGGATCGGAATCGGGCGCCGGGCCCGCAGGCCCGCGTAACCGCGTAAGTCTAATCGATGGCTGGAGAGCGAGACAACGCGGGGACCGGGTCGGCGCCCCCGACCAGCCCCGTCCTGGCCCGGCGTGGCATCTCCGAGACGCCCCCTGCAGGAGCGGCTTCTTCCGCACCAGGCGCCGCTGCGTAGCGCGGCAAGGTCGCGGCTGCCTGGCTCGCGTCGGGAACGCGAGCCAACCGCGGAGCGGGCCCCTAGGGCGAGCGCCAGGCTGTTGCGAGCAAGCCGCGCCTGCTGGGCAGGCACATGCCGTTCGCGTCGGGCAGTAGCGCCGCGGGGATCGCCGGAATCCGCCGCGTGGGCTCCCGCAGGGGTGACGGCCGATCAAGACGCTGTCGCCGGCCCGATCGATACCGTTTCCGTGGTCGCCGCGCCGCGCCGCGTGCACAATCGCGCCATGCCCATCCCCGCCCAACGCGGCGCGAGCCTGCTGCGCGCGCTCGGCTTCCTGCTCCAGTTCGCCACCGTCGGCCTGGCCCTGGCCTTCGTGGTCACGCGCCTCGCCCCGGAGCGATTCGCGCCCGCGGCACCCGCGGCCCCGGCGGCGCAGCCGGCCGGTCCGGCCTCGTACCGCGAGGCGGTGGCCCGCGCCGCGCCGTCGGTGGTCAACATCTATACCCGCATCGTGGTGGCCGAACCCGCCTACCAGATCTTCGCCGACCCGACCTTCCAGCGTTTCTCCGGCGTGACCCTGGTGCCGCAGCGCGTGCCGCGCCGGGGCCTGGGTTCGGGCGTTATCGTGCGCGCCGACGGCTACGTGCTGACCAACCACCACGTGATCGCCGGCGCCCAGGACATCCTGGTCGGCCTCTCGGACGGCCGCATCACCCCGGCCAGCGTGGTCGGCACCGATCGCGACACCGACCTCGCGGTGCTGCGGATCGAGGGCAGCAACCTGCCGGCCGCCGAGCCCGCGCCGGCGGACCAGGCGCTCGCGGTCGGCGACGTGGTCCTGGCGATCGGCAATCCGCTCGGCATCGGCCAGACCGTCACCATCGGCATCGTCAGCGCGACCGGGCGCAACCAGCTCAGCCTGTCGCGCTACGAGGACTTCATCCAGACCGACGCCGCGGTCAACGTCGGCAACTCGGGCGGCGCGCTGGTCAACGCGCGCGGCGACCTGGTCGGGATCAACACCTCGGTGTTCGGGCGCGAGCGCGGCGTGCAGGGCATCAGCTTCGCGATCCCGGCCAGCGCCGCCGCCCGGGTGCTGGAGCAGATCATCGAGCATGGCCACGTGATCCGCGGCTGGATGGGCAGCGAGTACGCCGACGCCGCGCAGTCGGCCTCGCCGGTCAGCGACGGGCTGCTGCGCGGCGTGCAACTGGTGGCGGCCGTGCCCGGCGGCCCCGCCGACCAGGCCGGCCTGCGCCCCGGCGACATCCTGCGCCGCTTCAACAACGCCGACATCCTCGACGCCAGCGACCTGCACAACGCCGAATCGCTGCTGGCGCCGGGCACCACGGTGCGGGTCGAGGGCGAACGCGCGGGCGTGCCGCTCGACGTGCAACTCACCCTGGTCGAGCGCCCCGCGACCAGCCGCTAGCTCGGACGTCGTCGACCGCTGTAGGAGCGCATCTCATGCGCGACCGCGGAATTGCAGGCACCCGGTGAATTCGGGTGCCGCGGTCGCGCATGAGATGCGCTCCTACAGCGCAATGCGCGGGTTCACGGTCGACTCTGCCGCGCGGCAGGCAACCGGCACGCTGCTACATCGACGGCGTGGCGGTCGCCAGCGCGAGGTCGTTGCGATAGCGCTGGCGCAGGACCGCGACCCGTTCGACGTAGACCTGGGTCTCGTCGTACGGCGGCACGCCCTTGTACTTGCGCACCGCGCCTTCGCCGGCGTTGTAGGCGGCGGCCGCGAGGCGCTCGTCGCCGTTGAAGGCCTTGAGCAGGCCGGCAAGGTGCTCGACGCCGCCGCGGATGTTGTTGGCGGCGTCGAAGGCATTGGTGATGCCGTACTGGGCGGCGGTCGCCGGCATCAGTTGCATCAGGCCCTGCGCGCCCTTGCGCGACTCGGCCTGCGGGTTGAACGCCGACTCGGCGTGCACGATCGCGCGCACCAGCGCCGGGTCCACGCCCCACGTCGCCGCGCTCTGGTTGATCTCGTCGGCGTAGGCCGTGAGGTTGAGCCGGGTCGAGTTCCAGTCCACCGGCGAGCGCGGGTCGCAGGCCGGGCAGTAGACCGAGATCACCACGAACTGGCGGTTGCGCGGCCGCTGGTCGGTGTAGTGCGTGACGCCCGCGCCGTCGGTGAACTTGAAGATCGAGGAGCGACCGGCGGCGGGCTGCGTCCCCACCACGGCCGCGGGCCGCGCGGCCTTGCCGCCGTCGCCGGGCACGTTCGAATAGTGCGTCACGCCCTTGGCATCGACCCACTTGCGGATCGAACCCGCCGCAGCCTCCGGCGCGCAGGCGCAGGCCAGCAGCGCCAGCAGCGCCGTGCCCCATCCGATGTTCGCGAGCCGCCCCAGGTCCATGTAGCCAAGTTCCTGACTGGGCAGGGATTCTGCCACGATCGGCTTGTGACGGGTGCGAACCGCGTCAAGTTCCGCGAGGGTGGCCGCAGGCGCCGCGAGACACTACAATGCCCGCCCCTCAAGTCGTTGATTTTCAAGGTCTCCCGGTGGCCGGCAAGCTCTACATCAAGACCCACGGTTGCCAGATGAACGAGTACGACTCGGCCCGCATGGCCGACGTGCTGGCGGCCTCCCACGGCCTGGACCTGACCGAGGACGAGGCCGAGGCCGACGTCATCCTGGTCAACACCTGCTCGATCCGCGAGCGCGCGCAGGAGAAGGTCTACTCGCAACTCGGGCGCTGGAAGGCGCTCAAGCGCGCCAAGCCGGAACTGCTGATCGGCGTCGGCGGCTGCGTGGCGAGCCAGGAGGGCGCGGCCCTCATCGACCGCGCCCCGCAGGTCGACCTGGTGTTCGGGCCCCAGACCCTGCACCGCCTGCCGCAGATGATCGAGGCGGTGCGCGCACGGCACCAGCCGCAGGTCGACATCTCCTTCCCCGAGATCGAGAAGTTCGACCACCTGCCCGAACCGCGCGTCGAGGGACCGAGCGCCTTCGTGTCGATCATGGAAGGCTGCAGCAAGTACTGCAGCTTCTGCGTCGTGCCCTACACCCG
>Ga0209477_1002283_pt1 | contig 11149 bp, 2 predicted proteins | sample KloWWTupernatant_FD_187180 | JGI IMG/M metagenome (GOLD analysis project Ga0209477, IMG submission 187180) | Active sludge microbial communities from Klosterneuburg, Austria, studying microevolution and ecology of nitrifiers - Klosterneuburg... | ecosystem: Engineered > WWTP > Aerobic digester >...
TTTAAAAAGCCACATACTGAAATAGAGAAGTGTTTGGCGGGCATCTGGAGCGAACTCCTCAATCTTCCACAGGTTGGACTTGATGATGATTTTTTTGAAGTAGGGGGTGATTCCATTTTAAGCATCCAATTGGTTTCTAAAATGCGCCAATCTGGATTAGAAATCACCATGGAACAAGTATTTGAATATCCGACCCTAGAAAAATTGGCATCTGTCGCAAAAAAGATTGAAGGGTTGCCCAACACAACCGTATCGATGGAACAAGAAATAGTAGAAAAAGAAATTGTATTATCTCCTATCCAACAATGGTTCCTAGAGCAACCTGGCAATCCTTGGCATCATTACAACCAGGCAGTCCTTATAAAAAGTGCCGTGCCTGTAGAGCCAGAGGTTTTGGAAAAGAGTTTACAAGCATTATTGGAAACACACCCTAATTTGGGCTTAAGGTTTAAACAAACGGCATCTGGGGTATGGGAGCAGCAGAGTGTTGAGACTTCTCAGCTGATGGAATATCGTTTTGGGATCTGTCGGGTTGAAGATCTCTCCTCTCTGGAATCGGAAGCCGCCTTAAAAAAACGACTTGAAGTGATGGAGGCCGTACAGCAAAATTTACATATTACCCAAGGACCTCTGTTCCAAGGGGTCTTATTTCAAGGAAGTGCAGAAGGGGATTACTTGTTCTTAGTGTGCCATCACTTACTCATTGATAGCGTTTCCTGGCGAATTTTACTGGATGATTTGGAACTTGCTTATAATCAGGTGACTGAAGGAGTTCCGATTAAATTAGCAGAAGAACGTAGAAGATTCGGATGGTGGACTTCTCAATTACAAGATCTTGCGAAAACTGAACCTTTGCAAAAAGAACTTGACTACTGGGAAGATAAATTAAGGCATTCTCAATTAAAGCTCCCTCAAGATTTTCCTGAGAGTGGCTCCAATACCATGGAAAGTTTACGAGAAATTACCCTGGAATTATCTGTAATGGAAACTCGTCAATTACTACAGGGGGTGCCTCGCGCTTATCACACACAAGTCAATGATGTATTGCTGACTGCTTTAAGCTTAAGTTTAGTTGATTGGCTAGGCTCATCCGAACTTTCATTAATGTTGGAAGGGCATGGGAGAGAAGCTCTGACAGCCGAGATGGATTTATCTCGAACGGTTGGATGGTTTACCTCTCTATATCCTATACGAATTGACTTAACAGGCGTGGAAAATATAGGAGACGCCTTAAAACGTGTCAAAGAAAACTTAAGAAGTATTCCTCAAAAAGGCATTGGTTATGGGATGCTAAAATATTTTTCTCAAGAAGGGAAAAATCGATTGTCTTTAAAAGAGCCTGAGATCAGTTTCAATTATTTGGGGCAATGGAATACTCAAAATGTGCAAGGCAAAAAGCGTTTTGACTTTACAAAAGGCGAGGTAGGATCCTCTATTTCACCCCAATATCAACGACCTCGTTTATTAGAGATCAACAGCCAAGTTATTGACGAAGTTTTAAGTATCCATTTAGGATACAGTAAGAATCACCATCAAGAAAAAACCATTGAATTAATAGGCAGTAAGATCCTTGAGAATTTAAGATCTATTATTCAGCATTGTTGTGTAGAAAAGCAGTTTGGCTATACACCTTCCGATTTTCCATTGGCAAAGATACCCCAAGAAACATTAGATAGAGTGTTTGGAAAAATCCCGAATATTGAGGATATCTATCCTCTTTCACCTATGCAAGAGGGGCTTTTATTTCACAAACTTCATAAACCAAATTCAAGAGCTTATTTTATTCAAACTATCTTTGAAATTACAGGAAATTTGGAATACGGTCGATTGCGCTTTGCTTGGCAAGCTGTTATTAATAAATTTTCAATTTTACGCTCTGGATTTAAGTGGATAGACTTGCAATATCCACTGCAATTTGTATTAAATAAAGTTGAAATTCCAATATCTAATTATAATTGGCAAAATATCAATGAACCCATGTTAGCAATACAGCAATACATCTCAAATCTTAAACCTGAAAATTTTGACTTTTACACCCCTCCACTTATTCATTTACACCTATTCCAACTATCTGCTACACAACATATCATGCTTTGGGATTTTCATCACATTATCCTAGATGGTTGGTGCACACCAATTATTTTAAACGAACTATTAACTGCCTATAATAATCTCTCTAAAACCAAGAACATTTCAAATAACACTATCAGGCCATATAAAAATTACATTAACTGGTTAAAGCAACAAGATCCAACTGCCGGTGAAATGTTCTGGAAAATGCATCTCAAAGAAAGCAATGAAACCATTTTATCTTTAGCAGTTGATCCTCATGAAAAAATACATGAAGAAGGCCATAAAGAAATCAAAACCATTATATCAAACAAGTTGTCACTAAAGCTCATAGAGTTAGCAAAAAAACACAAGATAACTTTGAATGATATTTGTCAATTTGCATGGGGCTATTTACTAAGTCGATATACAGATCAGAAAGACATTTTATTTGGCATAACTGTATCTGGCAGATCTATACCTTTAGATGGTGTTGATAAGATGGTGGGAATTTTCATTAATACTTTACCACAGAGAATCAAAATTGAATCATCCAAAACTGTTGTGGATACCTTACAACAGCTCCATATGCAGTCCGTACAGATGCAAAGCAATTCTTATATACCTCTAACAACAATACAAAACATGTCCAACTCTTCTAACAAAGGTAATTTATTTAATACCTTGTTTATATTCGAAGGCACAAAAATTGAAGTCGAAATAGAAAAAAATGCTGGATTAGACATTAAAATTTTAGAGACTAATGAGCAAATTGAATATCCTCTGACAGTGCTGGTACAATCGCAAACAGAAAATATATCTTTAATAATTTTTTACGATAGCAATGAATTTAAAACTTACCATATTCAGCAGATACTAAAACACTACGAAAACATTTTAAATTCCTTAGCAAATGAATCAGGCACAATAGCATCCCTTACGCTTTTTGAAACAGATGAAAAAGAAAAGCTTTTACAACAATGGCGAGGAGCAGAAAAATTATTTGAAGAAACTCATTTTTTAACTTCATTTTCCGAAGTGGTAAATAAATTCGGCAATAAAATAGCCGCCGTTGATTCTGAACAAAATATCTCTTACGCTTTACTTGATATTGAATCTGATAAAGTTTCAAACTATTTAACAGAGTTAAACGTTAACAATGAGGTTCCTATTTGTCTCTATTTTGAAAGAAACATACAATATCTAACATGCATTATTGGAATATGGAAAGCTAGAGGAATTTATGTTCCAATTGATCCATCACTTCCCCCTCTTAGGATCAAAAAAATATTTGCTCAACTAAAAAATAGTATCATCATAACAAACAAAAAGCTGATGCAATCGCTATATACGCTTACAGATAAACCTTTTCATTGCATAGAAAATATACTACTAGAATCGCTAGAACATACCAAAATAAAAAATATATATTCTAGAGATCCTAAATTAAGGGATTTAGCCTATATTATCTATACTTCCGGATCCACTGGAGAACCGAAGGGTGTTATGGTTGATCATTGTGCAATGAAAAATCATCTTGTATCAAAAAACGCTATATTGAATCTAAGGCCTCAAGATAAAGTTGCACAAGTGGCATCACAAGCCTTTGATGTGTCAGTCTGGCAATTTACATCAGCATTAATGGTGGGCGCTACCGTTGTTATAATTGAAGACAAGGCTGCACTAGCACCCAGTGAACTTATGGAAAAAATACAAAAAAATTCTGTGACCGTATTACCTACTGTTCCCAGTTTATTAGAGATTTTTGTCGAAAACATGGAACATTCTACATCTTTAATGCACAAATTAGACACATTAAAATACTTGCTACTCATAGGAGAACCTTTATCAGCAGAATTATGCAAGCGCTGGTCAAAACTGAACCCCAAGGTTAAAGTGATAAATGCTTATGGCCCTACCGAATGTGGAGATGCCGTCACTCACCACATTATTAATGAATCCGATATGGTGTTCAATACTATTCCTATTCAAGATACCATTCAAAACATGCATTTGATTGTATTGGATAGTAACTTAAAGCTTTCTCCTTACTACACAACAGGAGAATTACATGTTACTGGAAAAGGGCTTGCCCGAGGTTATTATGGTTTTAAAGATCAAACTAATGCTAGCTTTATAGAAAACCCATATGCAACCTCGGAAAGATTATATAAAACGGGTGATTGGGTAACTATTTACCCAAATGGAGTTATGATTTTCAAAGGTAGATTAGACAAACAAGTAAAAATTAATGGCTGCCGAGTCGATATTGGTGAAATCGAAGCTGTTCTCAGGCAGTTTAATAGCATAAAAGGCATCCATGTTCAAGTAGATCAAATTAACAGAGAACCGCAAATAATCGCTTACTACACCTCATTTGAAAAGACGCTTATAACTGCAAGAGATATGGAAAAATTTTTAGAGGATAAATTACCCTCTAATACGCATCCAAAACATTATATTCAACTAGACAGCTTCCCCTTAACGATCAGTGGTAAAATAAATGCTCAAAAATTACCTAGTGTTAAAGATGTATCTAATAAAAAAGAAAAGAATACACCCAAAGATAACGTTGAATTGCAGCTTTATAATATATGGCAGGATATCCTCAAAATAGATAGTTTCTGCACAACAGATAACTTTTTTCACCTAGGCGGGCATTCATTATTGCTTATTCGAATGGTTTTACAAATTAATAAACGATTTAATATTGAATTATCAGTCACGGATGTGTTAAATAAGCCAACAATCATAGATCTGTCAAATTTGATTCAATCTAATTTACCCATTCAGAATAGATCTGTATTGACGATAAAATCCGAACCAAATTCGCCTACATTATTTCTAATACACCCGATTTCAGGGCTAGCTTACCCTTATCTTGCATTGTCAGATTATATGGAAAAATGTTCAATATATGGTATTAGTGACCCGCATTTTTCTGACGCTTATGAGTATTTATCTATTCAAAACATGGCGGCTAGTTATCTTGAAATAATTTCTAAAATCCAACCAAATGGACCATATCATTTAGCAGGTTGGTCCTTTGGAGGACTGGTTGCACTTGAAATGGCCATACAGCTAAAAAGCGATTACAAAAAAATAGAAAATCTCATTCTAATAGATACTTATCATCCTGATTTTTTAAAAGTTGAAAATATAGATAACGCAATCAATAAACTTTTAATTCAAGATCAGGTTACCTTAACCTCTATAGAAGGACAATATCTCTTTCAGTCAATGAAAAAGAATGATAAATTAATACGAGCTTATCAACCAAGCACTTATACTGGAAAAGTCACTTTACTGAAGGCAAAAAGCGTAGAGCTGTTGCAAAACGCAGGCTGGAGAAAAGACATTTTACCGAAATTAGCGACTCATTTTATTCCAGGAGAACATTACGAATTGTTTAAAAAACCAATAATTAAGTTAATCGCAAAAGAGTTGTCCAACTTGTTATATGCTGAAAAGAAAATATCTGAGGAAGTTTCATGTTCATGAAAAATTTTATGATGATTAATAGGTTAACCAAAAGATCCCTGCCCACCCTGGAGCCTCTTTTTTCTACTATGATAGATATTATAAGAAAAAATTTAATACATATGGTCTTGCCAATATTACTTATGCTGTTGTCAAAATACAATGAACGGTATTATTTACAACCTGATCATTTGAGTTTGGCTCCTTTATATTTAATCCGAATTATTATCTTTATTACTGGCTTTTGGGTAAGCATATCACTCATAACTCCAATTATTAAACTTAAACGTCATGCTTTAGTTTTTAGTCCAGCTCAAAAGAGCTTTTTCGGAATTTTTATAGTACTTCTGGCTTGGTATGGGTCCTGGTTAATTATTTACTATCCAGGTTCTTATACTACTGATACATTAGACGCTATCCGGCAAATAAGTTTTATGGAATTAAATGACTGGTTTTCTTACCTACATCCATTAACTTATTTATTGTTATATCAATTTTACCCTCATATCATCGTCATAGGAGTAGCACAGTGTTTATTATTTGCTTTTGTTTTCGCGGATATCACCAACTTTATTTATAACAAACTTGACATTAAAACAAAATGGAAAATTTCAGGCCTTATTATTTTTTTAATTTTTCTTTTATCAATTACTTCCTTCACCTATTACAGCTTTTTTTATATGCGAGATATCCCATACAGCTTATTACACCTTTATTTTGCATTTTATATTTATAAATGCAGCCTGAATGCAAAACAAAAGGAATTTTCCTTAAAGCAATTGATTATCCTTTTAAGTCTAGGTTTAATTTTATCTATTTATCGGGGAGAAGGTTGGGTCATCTTATTCACAGGCATATTCGTTTTATTTATTTATGGGACGCTTTCTAGAACATTGGTTACCAGGGTTTTCTCGATTGCATTTGCTGGGTTCCTTTTTTTAGAATTTATATTGCCAAAGATAATCAATGTATACCCATCTGATAAAAATCACTATAAACTAACCTTGATCGCCTATCCCTTAGGTTTTATACTAAATCAGGGACGACATGCGGTTTTTTCTAATTATGAACATGATATAGCCAAATTGTCGAAAGTTGTTAATATTCAAGATATTAAAGAAAACACTAATTGTTATAACATTTCAGAATTTCAGCATGGTAAAAACAATTGGGATAGAAATGCCTCCCCAGAAGAGTGGGCAAATTTTTTTACTACTACATACCAAATTTTCTTGAAAAATCCCCATTTTTTTCTGGCAGCAAGAACTGCTAACTTTACTGGACAATTAATTGGCTTTGAAGGAAGAACTGAAAGGACAAATGATCAAGGTCGCAATGAGTTTACTTACAATGAATGTAAAAATAACAAAAACAATGTATGGTGCCAAGAATTTTGTGGAGAAAAAATGTTTAGAATCTTAAGTGCCATCCCCTCTTGCAAAGAAAATAATGGGGTTTGTGGCCTGTTTAATTTAATGAAATTAAATAAACTTGAAATGGATTGGCATTGGAACTCAACATTTGCGTTCATTTTTTCCTTTATTGTGTTGTTTTTATATAAGTATTTTCCAATCTCCGCTATGTCTTCTGCTGTTATTTTAAGTAGGGTGCCCTTGGTATTTTTAACAGCTCCCTACGGATTTTTTAGATATGTCTTTTCATTGTACTTATTCGGAATATTTATCTTATTATTTGTGCTTCTTGAATGGCGATCAAAAAATCAAAACCTTAAAGCCTCTTCAGCGAATTTAAAATAAAGACTTATAATAACGTATATTTTCTCTCGTACATTTAAATAACTTATCTATACTAGAGTTTGCGGAAAAATTGATAATCGCAAACAACTGATTAGGCTGATTTAAATCACTTCCGTAGCTTTTGCATAACTATTTTCCTTAAGATATGCTCGTAAATCTTCTGGAGTACCCGTTCCATGCATTTTATTTGACGCTATTTCGTATATACCAATTCTTTTACCTTTCTTAATAAGGTAGTTGTAAACTGGGCATACATAATATTCGTTGTTCGTTTTATCATTATTTGCAATTAAGTCAATTGTTCCATCAATGAAGTCACTACCTCTTGAGAAAAAATAAATACCCACGGTAGCATTATTTGAAATGGGGATCTTTTCTCTTGCTTCCACAACCAGATTGTCTTCATTAATTTTAACAAACGACCACTTAGGATCATCGTTCTTGAATGTCATAATTGAACCATCCAGATGATTTTCAAAACAATGGCCAATAAAATCTGAAATGTTTATATCTACAATTTGATCTGAATTTGCAATGAGAACGGGAACATCATTATTAATAAATTCACGTGCTGCTAATACAGTGCAAGCAGCTCCTTCTGTTATATGTTCTATTCCAATAATTTTTACAGAATAGTTTTCCTGTAATTTTTTTATTTTTTCGGGATAGAATTCAAGATGTTCTTTTTGTGCAATTAACACATACGAAGCATTATCATATTGGAGGTTATCCAAGACTTTTTCTATCATCATTTTATCTTTTACATCAATAAAAGGCTTTGGCAATTTATAACCAGCATTATAAAAGCGACTTCCCATACCTGCCATAGGAACCACTATATTTATTTTTCGCATATTAACACTTCCTGTTCTTTTGCATTGTTTATAAATCTATTTAAAATATTTTCAAAATTCTCGACTAATTGAGTAATATCATTTTTTTCGAATTTTGTATTATCAAAACTTAAACTAAAGATAATTTTTTCTTCTACAATGATGCCTAGAACTAGTGGAAACTCAGTCTGCTCATTCATATTAGGAGTTTCATTGGAAAGACTTTGTAGAAAACGAATGTTTATCTTTCCTATTTTCTCTGTGCTTTTTTGTTCTACTGGATAATTTTCAAAAATAAAGAGTGTATCAAATAATAATTTTTTATTTTGACCTATTAAACTATGAATTTTAGCTAGCGATATGTAAGCATACTGCTGAATTTCAATAGTGTTTTCACGAATTTTTTTCAAGATATCTATAAAATTCATGTCATTTGTTATTTGTACTCGTAATGGCAATGTGTTAATAAAAAGACCTATCATTTCATCGATGTTTTCTAAGTCAATTGCTCTACCTGATACAGTAATTCCAAATGTAATATCTGATTGCTGAGTGTAACCACTGATCAAAATTGCCCAAATTCCTTGTAATATCGTATTTAACGTAAGTTCAAAATTTTTTGCTATATTTTTTAACAATTTTGTCTTTTCTACAGATAAAGTGAAGCGATAATGTTCATAGACATTTACTCTGCTAGAAATCGTATTGTTTGTAGTAGAGGAATTTTTTGATAAGTGGGTAGGAGTAACATCTGAAAGATAATTCTTCCAAAACAAATCTGCCATTACCAAGTCTTGATTTTGTATCCATTCAATGTAATCGCGATATGGGCTAGATTTTGGCAAAGTTACGGATAAATTTTGAAAAATTTGTTCAAAAGCTAGCATGAATTTTTTTATTAAAATAGAAGAGCACCAGCCATCTATTAAAATATGATGAATGCTCCAAAGTAGGTAATACTTATTTGAATGACATTTTATTAAGTAGAACCTCAGCAAAGGGGCTTTTTCAAGCTCAAAACTTCGTTGACAGTCAAGATCTAAAAGGTTTTGTAATTTATCTTTGAGTTGATGCCCAGGGATTGATTCGAATGACAACTCTTGCCAATCTATGGTGACCTTTTCCTGAACATATTGCAAGGGTTTTTCTAAATTTTTCCATAGAAAACCTGTTCTGAGACTCGGTTCATTATCAATAACTGCTTGCCATGCATGCCTGATCAGATCGGGTTGTATCTCTCCACTTAGTTCAAATAAACTCTGGCGCACATATGGATCAGGCTTTTGTAGCTCCAATGACCGTATTGAAGTTGATAACATGCTTCCTTGCATTGGTGATAAAGGATAAAGATCCTCTACTGCAGGCAATGCTTTTAATACATGACTCAAAGTACTGGGATCTAACTGAGACATTGGAAAATGAAAAGAGAAATTGGAATCATTTATACTAGCAGTACAACACTCCTGAATAATGGCTCTTAAATATTTCACAAAGTCTTCTGAAATTTGTTTTATGATTGGGTTACTGTGTATTTTTTTACAGTATGTAATTGAAACTTGAAATACCTGATTAATAACTTGGGCATTTATTTCGACAATGAATTTTCTTTGGTTCTGAAGATCATTACAAAATCCGGGATTTTCTGACGAAAACTGAAATAGGCTGTTGGTCGCATTTGAGCTGTCCCATTGTCCTAAATAATTAAAACTTATCAAAGGTTCTTGGAATCCTGAAAGTCGCCGTTGACCCTCTTGTGATAGATATTTTAGCATTCCATAGCCAATCCCCTTGTTTGGGATAGATCTCATACTGTCTTTAACCCGACTTATAACTTCACGCAATGTATTGACATTTGCGGTATTAATGCATACTGGGTATAAGGAGGTAAACCAGCCCAAGGTCCGAGACAAATCCATTTCTGTTGTAAGTGTTTCTCTACCATGCCCCTCCAGCATAAATCCTATATTAGGTGTTTGTAAGAAGTTTTTTAGTGTAAAGCTAAGGGCAGTTAATAATATATCGGTAATTTGGGTATTATAGACACTTGGAACTTTCTGTAACAACTGCTGAGTTTCTTCCTGGGTTAATTGGGTTGAGACCTCCTCCATATTTTCTATAGTATTAAATTTAAAGTCATACGCGATTTCTGGGGGATCTATCTTCAATTTATTCAATATCCCCTCCCAATAATCAATTTCATTTCTCCAGTTTTCCGTTTCTGCTAGAGACTTCAATTGTTGCGTCCACCATCCATAACTTCTTGACTCTGCCAAATGTACATTTTCTTTTATAGATAACTTTTTATAGATCTGCTCTAAATCATCTATTAGGATACGCCAAGATACACTATCTATTACTAAGTGATGAATCGCTAAAAACAAAGAAGCTTCGTTTTGATCTTCTTTAAACAGCACAGCTTTAAAAATGGGACCTTTTATAATATTTAGCTTATGCTGGACTTCATTCATTATAGTTATTTTTTTTTCTAAAATATCTTGTTTCGAAAACAATGAAAGGTTTTCTATTAGACAAATTCCTGATCGATATTCTTCCAAACTCGTATAGGGTACTATATTCTGCTTCCATTCTCCGAGATTAGTTTTTTCAAAACGCAACCTTAAACTACTATGAATTTCAATTAATAATTGCAAGGATTTTTCAAGTATGCTTGAGTCCATAATTTCACTTAGCTTCAAGACCATGGCTTGATTAAAATGATTGATATTCGTTAATGATTGTTTAAAAAACCAGCATTGGCTTGGGCTTAATTGAAGATCGTTCGTTTGTATAAACCTTTCAGATAAAAATCTCGAATTTTCCTGATCATCTAATTTCAGCTGAACAAAATTCTTTAATTCCCTAATGGTAGGTGTTTTGAATATTTGCTTTACAGATACTTCTAAGCCAATTTTTTTTGCTTTAGAAGCAAATTGAATGGCAGTAATTGAATCCCCGCCAATACGAAAGAAATCATCGTTAACAGTCACCGTTTCTACTTGTAATAATTTTTTCCATAAATCGGCTATTGCT
>Ga0209477_1002285_pt1 | contig 11132 bp, 8 predicted proteins | sample KloWWTupernatant_FD_187180 | JGI IMG/M metagenome (GOLD analysis project Ga0209477, IMG submission 187180) | Active sludge microbial communities from Klosterneuburg, Austria, studying microevolution and ecology of nitrifiers - Klosterneuburg... | ecosystem: Engineered > WWTP > Aerobic digester >...
TTGCCGTAGCCATCGCGGGTCACCGCGAGTGTGTTGCCCCCATAGCCGTCGATCGCGAAGAAATCTGGCGCGAGCGGCCGCAGCGGGCGCAGACCGTTCTTTCCTTCGCCGAACGAAAGCACACCATCTTTCAGGCTCATCCGGTAGATCGCGCCGATCTCGGGGCAGGAGTAGCTACCGACAGCTGCGGCGAGATTCTCGATGTCCGGATCGAACGGCGCCAGGCGCGAGGAGACGCGCATGTCACCATGGCGATCGATCTCATGCAGCTCCAGCGCGTCGTCAGGGCCGTCGAATCGCACCTCGAAGGGCGGCTCGTCGGCACGGAAGCGGCGGTGGCCGATTGGAGTCAGCGTGAGATCGTCACCGAACAAGGATGGCATCCGCAACAGCCCATCGCGCAGCGTCACCTCGCGCACCTGCCGGGACGGCGACGCGTGGTAGACACCGGTCAGCGCAGCCAGCTCGTCCTCGGCCAGATCGACAACAGGAGCATCGGCGACATCATCCGCTCCCAGCCGGTCGGCGATGACGATATCAGCGACCTTCAACGCCAGCAGGCCCGGCTTCATCGAGCCAAGGTTGCAGAGGATCACAACGCCGAGATCGGATTCGGGGAACCATGTCACCTGCGCGCGGTAGCCGGAGTCGCTCCCACCATGCCCGATCATCCGCTGACCACGATGAGCGCCGACACTGAGACCGAAGCCATAGTGTGTCGGCGCGCCGCTGTTCAGCGCGCCGCTCGTCATCGCCAGATCCATGATCGGGCCGGCAACCTCGCGCGTCTGGTAGTTGCGCACCCAGTGGGACAGATCCTCGACGGTCGTGAACAGACAGATCGCCCCGACGGCGCTGACCGTCGAGTTAGCGACCTTGACTCCGCCGTCCTCACCTGGGCGCTTTGCGTAGGCGCTCGTGCGACGGGCGACGATGGCGCTGTGGTCGTCGTGAATGTGGCTGCTGGCCATGCCGGCCGGGTCGAGCAGTCGCTCGTGGACGAACGAGCGGAACGACTGGCCACTCACTCGTTCGACCACGAGCGCCAGCAGCGTATAGCTCGTATTGCAGTAGCGGTTCTCGTCGCCCGGGGGGAAGTTCAGCCGCTCGTGCCGGTAGGCGAAGTCGAGGACGTCGGCGAAGGTCTGCGTATCATCGTCGCGCCAGCCGGCCAGACGGAACAATCCATACTGGTCGCGAAGCCCGCTGGTGTGATGGATGCATTGGCGGATGGTGAACGGCGGGAGCGCGTCGGGCAGCTCGGGCACGTATTGGCGAACCGCGTCGTCGAGCGAGAGCTTACCTTCGTCGGCGAGCAGGCCGACCGCGAACGCGGTGAATTGCTTCGACACCGACGCGACGTGAAAGACCGAGTCCGGCGCGATCTGGATCCCGTGGTCGAGGTTCGCCATGCCGTAGCCGCGCTGATGGATCACCTCACCACCCAGCAGCACGGCGATCGCTGCGCCGGGGCTATCGGCGCGGTCCCACTCCGCAAACAGCTCGTCAATCCGCGCGCTGAACTCGCCCTGCACCACATTACCCATGTCGCTGCCCGCTCCGTCTCGTCTCATCGAACGCCTGCCAACGTCGCAGACTAACATCGTTTCGGTCGGGACGCCCCGTCACGGCGGAGCAATATACTCGTATCGACCTGATCCTCCGCAACATTCTCGCGCGCCTGTCTGGCATTGCTGGTATTGCCCCGATCGGTGATGATCACCGGGCGTGGCCTGGTGAAGTGGGGATATGAGGGGGGAACGCGACATGGGCGGGATGGTGGTGGCGCCACAGATTCCAGCGGTCGAGACGGGCGTTGGAACCCTGCGTAATGGCGGCAATGCAATCGACGCGGCGGTAACGGCAGCCTTCGTCCAGATGGTGGTCGACCCGCAGATGTGCGGGATCGGCGGCTTCGGCGCCGCGACGGTGCGGACGGCGGCAGGCAAGGAGGTCTGTGTCGATTTCAACGGCACGGCCGGCTCGAAGGCCACACCGGAGATGTGGCAGGACATCGTCATCGAGCAGGACTGGACCGGCTACGGCTACCACCTCGAAGGCCGGGTCAACGACGTCGGCTACGGCTCGATCATGACTCCCGGCACCGTCGCCGGTATTGCCGAGCTGCTGGAACGCTTCGGCACGATCTCCTGGCAGGACGCGCTGCGGGATGCCATCCGCATCTCGGAGGAAGGTCATGTCGTCACGCCGGAGCTGTGGCAACTGTGGAACATGCCCGGCTTCGGACAGCACATCTCGTTCGGCGAGCGGATGGCGGCAACCGAGGCGTCGCGGGCGATCTACTACAAGCCCGACGGCTCCGGCTACAAGCCCGGCGAGCGGATCATGAACCCCGACCACGCACGCGCTCTCCGAAGGCTGGCCGACGGCGGGCCGCGCGAGTTTTACGAGGGCAGCCTCGCGAAGGAGCTGGCCGCCGATCTCGCCGCCAATGGCTCATTCATCACCGCCGAGGACCTGGCCAGCTATCGCGTGCGCGTCTCCGAGCCGATCCGGGTGAATTACCGCGGCCAGACAGTGCTGACCAATCCGCCGGCCGGCGGCGGTGTCTGCATGGCCGGGACCCTGAAGATCATCGAGCATGAGGACATCGCCGCTCTGGGCCTCAACAGCGTCGAGTACATCGACCTCGTTGGCCATGCAATGAAGGCCGCCTACCACGACTGGTACGGCATGGTCGCCGACCCAGCGTTCCACAACGTGCCGGTCGACCTGCTGCTGTCGGACGAGCGGGCCGACGAGTGGTACGCGAAGATCAAGGCCGGCGAGCGGTTCGACGTGCCGCGCTATCCGGAAGCGCCGACAACGACGCACATCACCGTCGTCGATGACGCCGGCAATGCGATCGCACTGACCCACTCGCTCGGCGCGAGCAGCGGCGTCGTCTCACCGGGCTACGGCTTCACCTGGAACAACATCATGAATGCGGCCAATCCCCAGCCGGGGCTGCCAAACTCGATCGCGCCGGGCAAATCGCGGATCACCGGCATGTGCCCGACGATCGTGCTGCGCGATGGCGAGCTGGTGCTGGCGCTCGGCGCGCCGGGTGGCACGCGGATCATCACCGGGGTGCTGCAGGTGCTGCTGAATGTGCTCGACCACGGCCTCTCGGCGGTCGAAGCGGTCTCGGCCCCGCGTTTCGATTGTCAAGGCGATCTGCTGGACTGCGAATCGCGAATTCCGATCTGGGTGAAGGCGGAGTTGGCCGGACGCGGCTTCCAGATCGTCCCGAACCCGGCCCCGTACGGGCAGTTCGCGCTGGTTCAGGCCGTCACCCGCGACCCGGCGACTGGCCGGCTCCGTGGCGGCGCAGACCCGCGATCCGGCGGAGCGGCGATGGGCTGCTAGTGGCAAGAGCGTCGGGTGTGAAAGCCCTCAATCATCGCGCGCGCCGGCCATGGAGATCAAACGACGCGCGATCCCGAGATGCGGTCCGATCCGGGACAGGTGATTGACGAGCGCATCGGTGGCGGCATGCAGTTCCTCGTCGGTTACCGGGTCAAGCACGTCGAGAATGAAGAGCGCTGAGGTCGTCGTGTCACTCAGTTGCGTTCGACGAGCCTGACGCCAGTTCCAGCGACGACAGGTCACGCCCGCGTCGTCGCACCAGACAACCTCGCCTGGCTCGGGGTGCTCGATCACGACCTCGCCATCCGCCATCGTGTCGAACGACTCGCTGCCGGTGGCACGGATCAACCGCGGCGGGCCACTGTATCGATCCAGATCCTCACCGCCGAGGGGGATCTGGTGGAGGACTGAGATAGCGTTGTAGATATCGGTGAGCCGGTTCACTCGCGGCAGCCCGGTGGGCGCGCGACGGAGCAGCGCCTCCAGACTGTTCCGGGTCCGTTGCGGCTTCGCGCCGAACGCCCGGTAGGCATCGCGCCAGGTCGCGACACGCGGGAGCTGGTCGGGCGGCGCGCTGCCAAGCGCCACGACGGCAGCTGATTCTGCTTCCTGCAAAAGCGTCCCGCTCGCCTCATCGCTCGGGCCGGGCGTCAGGTGGGCGACCGCCAGCAACATGACGCGATAGTCGGGCCGAAGCGCGAACACCGCGTCATCGACCGAAGCGCCAGCGAGAAACGCCTGCGGAGTATGCTGATGATTCATCTCTATCCTCTCCACGGGGAGTGCATTCCAACGCCCGCGCATCATAACTGTGCCGAGCTGCAGTCAAGGACGCCAACTCCGTACCTGAGGATGTGGCGGCCTTGACGTCGTTTGGTCCCATATTCCCGGATTCCTGAATTCCCGATCCCTATAGGATCGGGAATTCGGAAATTTCGTGGGGAGCATTGACGAGCGCCACATCTCGCGGTCTCATGCGACCATGCGTCCTGACAGAGAACGACCAGTCCGAAGGAGGAGCGTGTGGACGATTGGCGAGGGGCAACGGAGTCGGCTGACGAGTACGGGGTACTGGCGGCACTCGAGGTGATGATGCCGATGCGCGACGGGGTGCGGTTGGCGACCGACGTGTACTTTCCGGCGCGTCTCGATGACCCGGCCGACCGCGCCGAGGGGCTGTTCCCGGTCCTGCTGGTCCGGACTCCGTACAACAAGCGCGCCGACGACACACGGATGCGCGCGGAGTACTTCACGCGGCGTGGCTACGTCGTCGCGATCCAGGATTGCCGCGGACGTTACCGTTCGGAGGGCACGTTCGCGTTTCTGACCCAGGAGCCGGAGGACGGCTACGACGCGGTCGAGTGGCTGGGCGCGCAGCCATGGTCTACCGGCAAGGTCGGGATGTTCGGGACGTCGTACCTCGGCTGGACACAGACGGCGGCGGCGGTGCTGAACCCACCCAGCCTGGCGGCGCTCGTTGTCAACCAGGCCGGCGCGAACGCCTACACCAGCTCGGTGCGGCAGAACGGCGCGATGGAGCTGCGCTTCCTGGCCTGGGCGTTTATGGAAGCGGCGACGCACCCGGAGGTAGTCGTCGACCCGGTCCGCAAGGCGGCGCTGGAGAACGTTTCGTCGCTGGAGTGGCTGCGCCAGCTGCCGTTGCGGCCAGGCCTGTCGCCGCTGGCGATGGTTCCCTCAATCGAGCGCTGGGCGCTGGACCTCTACACCCGCGGGGACTACAGCGAGTACTGGGACCACCCTGGCCTCAACTTCGCGAAGTTCTGGGACGACCACTCCGACGTGCCGATGCTGCTCTGCGGCGCCTGGTACGACTCGTACACCCGGGCGACGCTGGAGAACTTCGCCGGCCTCTCCGAGCGCAAGCGCGGTCCGGTCCGGCTGCTGATGGGGCCGTGGACGCACGGGATGGTCGACGTCAGCTACTCGGGTGACGTCGAGCTCGGCCCGACCGCGCCGGTGGCCGGCAACCTGGCCGAGACGTTCGACCACCTGCACCTGCGCTGGTTCGACCACTGGCTGAAGGGGCTCGACAACGGCGTCGGCGAGGAGCCGGCCGCGCGCGTATTCGTCATGGGCGACGGCGGCAGCGCAACTCACCGCACCCGCGACGGCAAGCTCTGGCGTGGCGGACACTGGCGCGAGACAGACGTATTCCCGCTGCCCGGCACGACACCGGTGGCGTTCTATCTCCGCCCCGATGGCGGCCTCGGGACCACGCAGGCGGAAGCAGGCGGGGCATCGACCACGTTCCGCTACGATCCGGCCAACCCGGTCCCGACCGTCGGCGGCAACCTCTCATCGCTCTCCGACGCGATCCCGATCGTCGGCGACGAGCGCGGTCGGATCACCTACGAGCAGCGCTGGAACAGCGTCGTCTCGATCGGCGGGCAGGACCAGCGCGACCCGGAGAGTGGCATGCCACTGGCAGCGCGCGACGATATCGTCGTCTTCCAGACCGAGCCACTAGCCGAGCCGCTGCAGGTCATCGGCGCACTGGAGGCGACGCTCCACATCTCATCCTCCGCGCCGGATACTGACTTCACCGTGAAGCTGGTGGACGTCTTCCCGCCGTCGGCCGACTACCCGCACGGCTACGCGCTGAACCTCTCCGACACGATCTTCCGCTGCCGCTACCGCGACGATCCGGCCAGCCCGACGATGATGACGCCGGGGGAGGTCTACGAGCTGACGATCCCGATGTACGGCACCGGCGCGGTCTTCGGTCGCGGCCACCGCATCCGGGTCGACATCTCGTCGAGCAACTTCCCGCGCTTCGACCCGAACCCGAACACCGGCGAGCCGATCGGTCGCCACCACCACACCCAGCCGGCCGACAACACCATCCACCACGACGCCGCGCATCCGTCGCGGATTACGCTGCCGGTGGTGGCGATGGAGTGACGACGGCCCTCACCCCCCGGCCGCTGCCCAGAGGGCTCCCGCCCAACGTTGGGAGAGGGGGTGTCCTTGGTCTGACGAGGTGACTGCCGTTTGGAGGGGACGAGGACGCAAATCTTTCGCACGGACAGGACCCGGCCTGTCCGTCGCCGTGAGGCGACGCCTAGCTCGCTGTTTGCGACAGACGGCCAGTAGCGCAAACCGCCGCGACTTGCTACGATGCGTCCGCGCGGTTGGGGCCGCGCCCGTCGTCGTTGCCCGATCCTGAGCGAGAAGGAGTGTCCCATGCGGCGCCAGTTGAAGAACCAGCCGTCCATCTGCTTCTTCGACGAAGGTATCGCGCATGGCGAATCTCAACCTCGGGATCCTGGCGCATGTCGACGCCGGTAAGACAACCCTCACCGAGCGCATCCTCTACCAGACCGGCGTCATCGCCGCGCCCGGCAGCGTCGATAAGGGCACGACGCAGACCGATTCGCGGGATCTTGAACGCGCCCGCGGCATCACGATCTGGTCGGCCGTGGCGTCGTTCCGGCTCGGCGAGCTCACCGTCAATCTGATCGACACTCCCGGCCACGGCGACTTCATCGCCGAGGTGGCGCGTGCGCTGGACGCGCTCGACGCCGTCGTGCTCGTCGTCTCGGCCGTCGAGGGGGTCCAGCCACAGACGCGGCGACTGGCGCGGGCGATCCGCGCGGCCGGCCTGCCGCTGATCGTCTTCATCAACAAGATCGACCGCCTCGGCGCGCGCGGCGAGCCGCTGCTGGATGACATCCGTGAGAAGCTCGGACTGCGTGTCGTCGCACTGAACCGGCCGGACGGGCTGGGCGACCGCGCCGCGTCTGTCACTCCGGTCGACCGGACGGCCCCGGCATGGCGGGCGGCGCTGACCGATCTGCTGGCGGAGGCAAGCGAACGAGTGATCGAGGAGTACGAGCGCACTGGCGGCGAGCCGTCGGCCGCGTTCCTCGACGCCGAGCTGCGCCGTCAGGTCGCCAACCGGGAGGTCTCGCCGGCCTTCTTCGGCTCGGCAATCACCGGCGCCGGGGTCGACGCGCTGCTTGCCGGCGTTGAGGAATGGCTGCCGCCCGCCGTTGGCGACGCCGACGCGCCGGCCAGCGGCACGGTGTTCAAGATCGCGCGACGGCCGGGCGGCGAGAAGGTCGTCTACGTCCGACTGTTCGACGGCCGGCTTGCCGTTCGCCAGCATGTATCGCTCCATCGCCATAGTAGCTGGGGCGAGCCCGAGGAGATCGACGAGCGGATCACGGCGATCGACCGGTTCTCCGGCGGCGCGGCGATCCAGACCGGCGAGATCGCTGCCGGCGAGATTGCCGCGCTCCACGGGCTGCGTGAGGCGCGGATCGGCGACCGGATCGGCGCGGGTGGCGGCGCGGCGCGCGAGCTGCCGCTGGCGTTCCCGCCGCCAGCGCTCGAGAGCATCGTCCGCCCGCTGGATCGCAGCCAGATCACCCGGCTGCGCGAGGCGTTGGAGCAGCTGGCCGAGCAGGACCCCCTCATCTCGCTGCGGCAGCGTAACGAGTCCGGCGAGATCTCCGTCCGCCTCTATGGCGACGTGCAGAAGGAGGTACTGACCGACACGCTCTCGCGCGATTACGGCCTCGGCGTCTGGTTCGGGCCGAGCCGGACAATCTGCGTCGAGCGGCTGGTCGATTCCGGCGAAGCGCTGGAGGTGATCTTCGAGGGCGGCAACCCCTACTATGCGACGCTCGGCTTCCGCGTCGAGCCGGCCGCGCCGGGCAGCGGCATCCGCTACGAGCGCCAGCTCGGCTCGCTGCCGCTGGCGTTCTACCGCGCGACCGAGGAGACAGTCTACGATGCGCTCCAGCAGGGGTTGGCTGGCTGGGAGGTGATCGACTGCGTCGTGACGCTCTTCCAGCCGGGGTTCAACTCGATCCTCAGCACGGCCGGCGACTTCCGCAAGCTCGTCCCGCTGGTGCTGCTGGAGGCGATCCGGCAGGCCGGGACTGTCGTCTGCGAACCCATCGACGCGCTGGAGCTGGAGATCCCCGAGGACACCTACGGCACGATCTGCGGCGCGCTGATCCAGGCGCGCGCAACGATCGAGGACACCCGGGTGGACGGCGCAACCTGCCATCTCACCGTCACGATCCCGACGGTCGAGCTGCGTGGCATCGAGCAGCAGCTTCCCGGCCTGACACGCGGCGAGGGCGGCTGGTCGTCGCACTTCGCCGGCTACCGACCGGTCCCCGCCCCCGCCCCGACGCGCCCGCGCGTCGGCCCGAACCCGCTCAACCGCGCCCACTACCTGGCGGAGGTGGCGCGGGGATAAGGGCGCTCAGTTGGCCTCTGCCGGCGCCACCGCGTCCCCGGCCGGTTCCTCGTCCGGAGGGAGGATCGGCCAGGCGCGGACGACGGCGGGGATGGCGGCGGCGATCGGCAGGGCCAGGAGCGCGCCGACGACGCCGAGCAGCCGCGCGCCGATGAGGACGGCCAGCAGGATCGCGATCGCCGGGATCTGGAGCGTCACGCCGAAGACGCGCGGAACGATGACGTAGTTCTCGATCGCCTGATAGCCGAGAAACAGCGCCAGGACAATGATCGCGGTCAACGGCGAGACGGTCAGCGCCAGCAGGACGACCGGGATCGTCGCCAGCGTCGCGCCAACCTGCGGCACGGCATCGAGCACGGCTGCCATGACCGCCAGCAGCAGCGGCTCCGGCACACCAACCAGGCTGAGCGCCACCAGAGTGAACAGGCCGAAGAGCGCCGAGACAACCGTCTGACCGCGGACGTAGCCACCGACGGTGCGGGTGACCTCGTTGCGTACCCGCCGTGAGCGCGCCTGGAGCGCTGGCGCGAGACGCGAGATCGCCCACTCGAAGATACGGGGACCATCCAGCAGGATGTAGGCGGTCAGAGCGAGAGTGATGAAGATGTTGGCGATCCCGGTGACGATCCCGCTGCCGATCGACAGCACGCTGCCGAACAGGTCGCCCGGCTTCACCGCTGCCTGATCGGCATTATCCTGCAACCACTGCTGGATTGTGGGGTAACGATCCAGGATATGGCCCCACTCATCAACATAATCGGGTAGTCCCTCGGCGAGACGTTGGCCCTGGACGATCAACGGCGGGATCACGAGCAGGCCGAGAACGACGACCGCGAAGATGAGGCCAGCGATCAGGATGCCGACCGCCTGTGTGCGCGGCCGGCCGCGCTGCTCCAGACGCTGGACGAAGTGGTCGCCGGCGGCTGCGAGGAGTGTTGCGATGATCAGCAAGACACCCAACTGCCAGAGCTGCCAGGCGAGCCAGATCACAGCGATGACCAGCACGATCGTGACGATCGTCCGGCGCGGCAGTTCGATGCGGGTAATCACCGTCCGCGGCGGCCGCGCGCTCACAGCGCCACTCCAGCGGCCGTATCTCGCGCATTATGCGTGTTCAGAGCAGACCGCCATGTACATTTCCCTTCAATCGTTCGTGGTGATGGAGTATAGAGGCACGCTGCGGTTGCTGCGCGAGACCCGCTCTCACGAGCGTGTCTGTAACGCCACGTCTGCGCCGCGCGATCGACCGAGCCGGTTGTCACAGCCGGGTGGCTGTTCAGCGGTCCCACAATAACGAAAGCGCCAAAGGGTCGATGAGATGATGACGATCAGGGCGGCCAAGGACAGCGTGATCGCCAAGGTGCTTCGCGATGCGCACGCGAGTGGTGCGCCGCTGCGCATTGAGGTCGGCACTGCTCGCGTCATCGTGACCCGCAAAAGCCTGCACGTTGTCGGAGACGAAGACGATATCTGGGCCGACTACGACCCGGAACGGGCGATGGCGGGAATCGAGGCCGCGGCGGGGAGTTGGAGCGACGTCGATACTGACGCGCTGCGGGGTGACCTCCGGGAACAACTGGGGCAGAACAGTGCCGACAGGTCAAGCGGATAATGCCATTCGACGGTGGGCCAACCTCGGGATTATTTTCCGATCTACGCAATCCACCGAACGCGCTGCTCTCACGATTCCCTGACAGTGATGAGACGCACACGCAACCCGGGAAGCTGAGATAATCGGCGGTCGTTTGTCAGCAACTCAAGGCCATACGCCACCGCTGTCTCAACGATAATCGCGTCGGGCAGCTTCAAGCGATGAGTGCGTCGGAACTCGATCCCAGCAGCGCGGACCTCTGCCGAAAGCTCGACAATGTCAACGACGGATACGACAGTAGCTCCATTTCGGAAATGACCGACACAGCGTATGGTCCCTCTGGCGACGGCTCCATGAGCGCATCACCGAGTTGGCACAGGACGACGTTCGTATCGAGGACGACCGTCATGACCACTCATCCCGAATTCGCCGCTGATACTCGAGCGGGTCTTCGGTGAGTTTCACTGCGCCTCGAAACTCGGAGAGATCCGTGGCCAGTTTGCGCTCCGCACGCACACCGAGCAAGCGCTCGACCTCCAGCCAGTTGTCGTAGTCGATCTGGACGGCGATGGGGTTGTGATTCTCGTCGGTGACGATCTTCTTGCGGACGACGATCATGGCCGCCCTCCCTTCAGCGAAACCGATGTCAGCTGAATTGTGACACGCCAGCCAGCAGCCACTCACTCCGTGCGGCAGTCCTCGAAGACGCGCCGGACGATGGCGAGGGTGGCGGCGTAGGTGGAATCCATGCCGTAGTACGACAGGCCTCGCGCGCCGAGGGTGTGGGCGTGGGAGTACGGGGTGTCCGAGGCGTAGTGGATGATGCCCAGGTCGACCGGGAGCTGGCTCATGTTGACGCTCTCGTTGGTCGGGTGACGAGTGAGGGCGACGTCCTCGTAGAGCGCCGAGAGGTACGGGCCGGCCTCCATCTCGACGACC
>Ga0209477_1002287_pt1 | contig 11124 bp, 10 predicted proteins | sample KloWWTupernatant_FD_187180 | JGI IMG/M metagenome (GOLD analysis project Ga0209477, IMG submission 187180) | Active sludge microbial communities from Klosterneuburg, Austria, studying microevolution and ecology of nitrifiers - Klosterneuburg... | ecosystem: Engineered > WWTP > Aerobic digester >...
GTCCATAGGCGGAAATGGCAGGACGAATCCTCGCTTTTCCATCGCTTGCGGAAACCGACCTGCCGGGATAATTCTGATCCTGTGGTCAACCATGGCCACAAGCAAAGGATGGACGGACTCATGGCTGAGATCATCTGCGTGATCGGCAACAAGGGAGGCACCGGCAAGACCACGCTATCGCACATGCTGTGCCAGGGCCTGGGCCTGCTGGGTCAGCGTGCAGCCTGCGTGTTGACCGACACTTCCCGCGAGCCCCTGCTGCCCAACGGCCGCCGCTACGTCACCGCCGACGCCCGCACGCGCGACGCCCTGACCAAGGTCGTGGACAAACTACGTACCCTCGACGACTGGATCGGCGTCATCGACGGCGGCGGCAACCGTACCGAGATGGATCGCAAGCTTTATGCGATGTCCGATATCGTTCTGCTGCCCTTCCGCGAATCGCACGAAGACATCCGTACCGTGGTACGCGATCTGGAGATGTTTCCGCGGGCCTACGCAGTGCCCACACAGTGGCCCAACAACGCCTGGCAGCGCGATGCCGCCGATCGCACCGTCGCCCTGTTGATGGGAAGCTACCGCCACCGCATCCTGCGGCCGGTCAATGCCTTGTCATCTTCCAAGCTGTTGCTGCAGAAAGAGGTGCCTGAGCACCTGCCGACACCACTGTCCAACGCCTGTCGCGCGGTGGCCCGCCAGGTGCTGCAGGTACTCGAGATCGACTTCGCCGAAAACACTGGCCTTGACGAACACATCAGCGACAGCGCGCCGCTACCGGCCAGCGAAATGCCGATGCGTCTGGCCAACCCGCCCCGCCGCTCACACTAGATCGCCGGTGGCCCCTGGCCGCCTCACAACCGGGCACCACGACGCGACATGACCACCAGAGCCTGGGCGCGGCTCGAGACATCGAGCGCACGGAAGATCGCGGTCATGTGCACCTTGACCGTCCCCTCCGAAACACCGAGGAGTTCCGCGATCTCGCGATTGCTCTTGCCCGCCGCGAGCAGCTCGAGCACCCGCCCCTGGGCGGCCGTCAGTCCATAGCGCTCGGTCGCAGACATGTTGACCCGTTTCGCCGGCTGTGTGGCCGGCCGGGACTCGGGCAGATGAACGCCACCATCGAGCACCACCTGAACGGCCTGCAGCAACACCTGCCCCGAACTGGCCTTGGACACGTAGCCCGACGCGCCGGCCTTGATTGCACGCCGCACCGAGGCCTCATCATCAATTGCCGACACTACCACTGCCGGCACTTCGGGAAACCGTTTCGCCAGCACCGCCAACAACGAAAAGCCGTTCATGTCCGGCAGCATCAGATCAATGACCGCCAGGTCGATGTCATCATCCGCTTCGAGCCAAGCCAGCGCTTGGTCGGCACTGCTCGCCTCCACGCAGCTGAGGCCGGGCTGCAGGTGAGCCAGGCTTTGCGCCATGGCTTCGCGTACCAGCGCGTGGTCCTCGACGATGAGTATCTTGCTCACATGCCGCTCCACGCTGAATGAGGACCCGATGCCCGATTACGCGTGAAGCATAGCACGCACCAGCCCACGCCTTTCGACTCTCCCGGCAGAAACAACGGACAATCAAACCTACGCTTTCTTCATTCCGAATAACGCAGTTCATCGTCATGCATCGACGTCCAGCTTCTTTCGTTTCACGCACGTTCTGCCGAGAACGCCTCACGGCCATGGAGCCCCGCGCGTGATGCATCGTGCACTGGGCAGGCTGCTCAGGCTCCTCCTCTTCGCCGGGCTGTTGACGATATCGGCACTGAGCGCTGCTGCACCAAGGGTTCTCGTCCTCACCCCCGCCTTCGACGGGGTTCATGCCGAGATACTCGATGCGCTGCGCGCAGCACTGCCGGACTCGCCGACCGGGCTGGAGGTCGAAACCCTGCCGGCTACCGCGGAAAACCTGCCGCGCGCGCTCGCCGCCTCGATCGTCGTCACCCTCGGCAGCGAAGCCGCAGCCCTCGTCTCAAGCCTTCCCGCGGCGACGCCCGTACTCCACATCATGTTGCCTGCGGCTGCGCTCGGGGGCTTGTCCATGGATCATCGCCGGGCAATGGCGATCGTGCTCGACCAGCCTGCTTCGCGGCTCGTCGCCCTGCTGCGCCTGGCCCTGCCGGCGGAGCGCAAGGTCGCACTCATCAGTGGGCCAGGCAGCCAGCTTGCCGTAGACGAGCTGCAGCGGACGGCGACCGAGGCGGGGCTACGCGTCGCCCGAACCCACGTCGCCAGCAATAGAGAACTCTTCGCAGCCCTGGAACGCGTTCTTGCCGAACCGGCTGTGCTGATCGCAAGCCCCGACTCGACCGTGTTCAATCGCCACACGGTACAGAACATCCTGCTCACCACTTTTCGCCGGCACTCCCCGGTAATGGGCTTTTCGGCCGCCTACGTGCAGGCTGGTGCAATGCTGGGCCTCTACTCCACCCCGCGCCAGATCGGCGAAGATGGCGCCGATGCGGTGCTTGAGCTGCTGGCCGGCAAGCCCCAAGCTGCGATCCGGAGCCCGAACCGGTTCGAGGTCGGCGTGAATCGCAACGTTGCACGCGCACTGAGCTTCGAACTGCCGTCGGCGGAAACACTGACGCGCGACTTGCGCCGCGAAGAAGGGGACGAACCATGATGAAGAGCTGGGGAGTGCGCGCACGCGTGATGCTGGCCGCAGTTCTGCCAATGCTGGTTCTCGCCGCGATCATGACCTCGGTGTTCACCGGCCTGCGGCTCTCGGATCTCGATGAGGCACTCGCCGCGCGGGGTCGTGCACTCGCACGTCAACTGGCTGCTGCCAGCGAGCACGCGATCTTTGCCGGCAACCGCGAAGCCTTGCGCAAGATTGCAGCATCGGCCAGTGGCGAAGATGATGTCCTTGCGGTAAGCATCATCGATCGCGAAGGAGTGCTCCTCGCGGTCAGCGGACAAGCCGACGGCGAGCCGCCCGCGCAGGCCACGCGCCCTTCATCGACGCTGTTGCGCGACGGCGTTCTGCTTAGGCTTGTGGAACCCATTCGACCCACCTCCATCGAGATCGACGACGGACTTCTGCTCGTCCCTGCCAACATGACACGCATCGACGACTCGGCGCGCCAGGGCGCTGTGGTCCTCGACCTGTCACTCGACCGCATCCGCAAGCAACGCGTGCAGTTGCTGCTCACCGGCGTGGGCTCGATGATCGTCGTGTTGTTCGGCAGTCTGCTGCTGGCCGCACGCATGAGTCGTGGGGTCAGCGGGCCGATTCGCGCGGTTGCCGACGTCGTGCTCCGCATTGGCCACGGCCAGTTGCATGAGCGCGCCACGCCACGCGGGGGCGGCAGTCTGCAACGCCTTGCGCAAGGCGTTAACGAAATGGCTGAGCGCCTCGAACATGCGCATCAGCACATGCGCCGCCAGATCGACGATGCGACCGCCGAGCTCCGCACCCGGACTGCCGAGGCCGAGCAGGCCAACACGGCCAAATCGCATTTCCTCGCTGCCGCCAGCCATGACCTGCGTCAGCCCATGCATGCCCTCGGGCTCTTCATCGCGGAACTATCGCAGCAGGCGCTCGATGGCCGCAGCCGTCAGATCGTCGATCGCATCACTGCCTCGGCCAGCGCAATGGATCAGCTGCTCGACAGCCTGCTCGACATCTCCCGCCTCGACGCTGGGGCGCTGACCCCCACCCTGCGTGTCTTCGACCCGGGCCCCATTCTCGAGCGCATTCGCGACGAGCAGGCCGCCGCCGCCGGTGCCCGCGAACTGTTGCTGCGGCTGCGGCTCGGCGCGGCGCCACTATCGGTGCGCAGCGACCCGATGCTGTTCGAGCGCATCGTTAGCAACCTCGTCAGCAACGCCGTCCGGCACACGCGCAACGGCACGATCCTGATCGCATGCCGTCGTCGTGGCGACACGCTGCGCGTGGAGGTGCGCGACAACGGCCCAGGCATCGCGCTCGAATCGCAACAGGCAATATTTCAGGAGTTCGTGCAGCTCGGCAACCCCGAGCGCGCGCGCGACAAGGGGCTCGGTCTCGGGCTTGCGATCGTACGCCGCTTGGTGGACCTGCTTGAGCATAAGCTCGAGCTGCGTTCGGCACCCGGCTGCGGCTCGGTCTTCGCCCTCGAGCTACCGCTCAGTGCGGACGAAGCCGAGGCCCTGCCTGTCGAAGAAGAGCGTGCGCTTGGCAGCCTGAGGGGCGTACGCGTGGCCGTGGTCGAAGACGATCCGCTGGTGCGCGACGCCATGCTCGGCCTGCTCGCATCCTGGGGCTGTGAGCTGATCGTGGCAAACAACGCCGAACACCTGCTTGAGCAACTCGAAGATGAGATCGAAGCGCCCGAAGTGCTGATCACGGATCTTCGGCTCGGCGGCCCTCTCGACGGCATCGATCTCGCGCTGCAACTGCGCGCCGCGTTTGACCCAATCCACCTGCATGTCGTGCTGATCAGCGGCGACACCGCATCCGAGGCGCTCGCGCGCGCGCGCGCCTCCGCTCTGCCGCTGCTGAACAAACCGCTGCGACCCGCCAAACTGCGCGCACTGCTGCACCGTATGCTGGGTTCAGCCTGACCAAGACGAGGCAGGTGCGGCGAATGCGCTCTGCAGCAGTGATGCAGCGCATCGGTTACTATTGAGTCATCACCTAAACCCGCCGGGAGTATTCCGATGTCTCAGGATCACAACGCGCAGGACCCGCTCGAATTCGTCCGCGGCATGTGGAATAACATGGGTTTTTCGCTGCCGGGAATGGTGACGCCCACGCTTGATGTCGAAGAGCTCGACAAACGCATCACCGACATGAAGGCCGTCGAGGGCTGGCTGAAGATGAACCTGAACATGCTGCAAATGACCATCCAGGGGCTGGAAATGCAGCGTGCCACAATCGCTGCGGTCAAGGCGATGACCGAGCAGGCCAAGGGCGGAGAGGCGGGCTCCGACGCTCAAGCCAACCCCTTCGCCGCAGCAGCGGCAATGTGGCCGTGGAACTTCATGAATGCCGAGCAGCCGGGAGCGGGAACGACAGCCCCTGCGTCCACCGACGCGAAGACCACGCGAAGCACACGCCGCAAGCCGGACGAAGGCAAATAGGTTCGTTTCACCCGGCTCTCGGTGGCCCGCCCTTGTGGCGGGCCTTTTTCAATAAGCTGTCAGATGACGCCGGCCTGACGCAGCCGCTCGATGTCAGGCGGCGCATAGCCCACTTCACTCAGCACTGCGTCACTGTCCGCACCAGCAACTGCCGGCGCGGGGCGGGCGGGAATCAAGGGCATGCCGGACAAGCACGCCGGTGGCCCGAACTGACGTACGCCTCCGACCTCGGTCACCATGCCGCGCGCCTGCAGCTGGGGGTTTTCGAGGCTTTCCTCCATTGTCAGCACCGGCGTCACACAGCAATCGACTGCATCGAAAATGTCGATCCACTCTGCCTGAGTGCGCGCCCCGAAAATCTCCGCCACCACTGCGCGCGCCGCTTTACCCTCCGCGCCGGTCAACAGGTGTACCGGCTTCAGCTCGGGCCGGCCAAGCGTGTCGCACACCAGGTGCCAGAACTTTTGTTCCAGCGCGCCGACCGCCATGTAGCGCTCGTCCGCCGTGCGATAGACGCCGTAACACGGCACCTGACCGGTCAACAGATCTTCTCCACGCGGGCGCGCACGGCCGTTGGCGAGCACCTCGATGAGCGGAAAGATGGCATGCGCCATCACCCCGTCGGTCATCGCCACATCCACGAAGCGTCCCTTGCCGCTGGCACGTGCATCGACCAGGGCCACCAGCACCCCGAACAGTGCCGTCATCGTGCCACCGAGCAGGTCCCCGAGTTGCAGGTTCGGAATCGCCGGTACGCCGCCCGCTGTACCGATCTGGTCGAGTACGCCGGCGTAGCCGATGTAATTGATGTCGTGGCCAGCACGCAGCGCGTAAGGGCCGGTGTGCCCGTAGCCTGAAATGCTGCAGAACACCAGACGCGGGTTGATCCGCGCCAGCGCCTCGTAGCCCAGACCAAGCTTGTCCATCACGCCGGGACGAAAACCCTCGACGACAATGTCGGCGGTCTCAACCAGCTTCTCGAAGGCAGCCTTGCCCTCAGGATGTTTGAGATCGAGCCGCAGGCTGCGCTTGTTCCGGTTGACCACCTGATACAGGTAGCTGGTGTCGCCACCCATCGCCCCCAGGCTGCGGGCGTAGTCTCCGGCGCCGGTATCCTCGATCTTGATCACATCGGCGCCGTAATCGGCAAGGTGCTGAGTGGCGAGCGGACCGGGCAGCAGGCGGGTCAGGTCGAGCACGCGGACGCCTGCCAGCGGCAGGCTTGGGGTCGTTTCAGTGGTATGGGTCATGGGCATGAAAGCGACGCCCGGCAGGCGTCGCAAAAAATACTGGGGCGACCGGAACTACACGTAGCTGCGTACGTCGTCGATCATCTTGCCATCATTGGCGAGCGCACCCTTGGGCATGAAGGCAACCTCGCCGCGCAGCTTGGTCAGCTCCCGGATACTGGCGCCGATCGCGACCGCCAGCGCCTCGCTACCGCCACCGCTGACTTCGCACATCAAGGTCATCCGGTCGTTGAGCTCTGGGTTGTCGACCACCAGACGGGCGCGCTGGATCGCGGGATGACGCTGCATCACCTGCGCCACCTGCCCAGGATGCACGAACATGCCTTTCACCTTGGTCGTCTGATCGGCCCGCCCCATCCAGCCCTTGATGCGCAGGTTGGTGCGCCCGCAGGGCGAGACTCCCGGCAACAGGGCCGACAGGTCGCCGGTACCAAAGCGGATCAGCGGATAGTCAGGATTGAAAGTGCTCACCACCACCTCACCCACCTCACCCGCGGCCACGGGGTCGCCGGTGCCGGGGCGAACGATCTCGAGCACGACGTCCTCGTCGACCACCATGCCCTCGCGCGCCGGGGTCTCATAGGCGATCAGGCCGACGTCGGCGGAGGCATACGCCTGGCAGGCGGCGATGCCGCGCGCGGCGAAGGCATCGCGCAGACTGGGCGGAAAGGCCTCGCCAGAGACGAAGGCCTTGTTGAAGGACACCGTCACACCGAGCTCGTCCGCCTTGTCGAGCAGGATACGCAGGAAGGATGGCGTACCGACGTAGGCGTTGGGCTGCAGGTCGGCAATCGCCGCGAGCTGCTGCTCGGTCTGGCCGACGCCGGCGGGGAAGACGGTGCAGCCGAGCGCGTGCGCGGCGGTCTCCATCATCGACCCGGCAGGGGTGAAGTGGTACGAGAAGGTGTTGTGCACCAGGTCGCCGGCACGAAAACCCGCGGCGAACAGCGCGCGTGCCAGGCGATAGTAGTCGGGCCGGGCGCCTTCGGGTTCGTAGAGCGGGCCGGGCGAGGCGAACACCCGCCGGCACGCCGCGCCCCAACCGACCGCCGAAAATCCGCCGAAGGGCCGCGCCGCCTTCTGCAGCTCGAGCAGCTCCGACTTGCGCGTGACCGGCAGCGTGGCGAGCGCCGCGCGGCTGGTCACCGAATCCGGATCGACGTCGGCCAGCAGCCGGCCGAAGGCAGGTGCGGCGGCGCGCGCATGGGCGATCTGCCCCGGCAAGCGGGCCAGCAGTTCGCGCTCGCGCGTCTCAGGATCGCGGGTCTCGCGCGTGTCGTGGAAATTCATCTCGGCCCCTCTGTGCAATGCGTTGTCCGGTTCGGCGTGGCGTGCTGCGGGCTTCAGCTCAGCCAGCGCTTGCGGCGGCGGTAATGCTTGATGTCGCGGAAGCTCTTGCGGCCTTCGCCCGCGAGGCCGAGGTAGAACTCCTTGACGTCCTCGTTGGTGGCCAGATCCTTGGCCGCGCCCTCCATCACGATGCGGCCGTTCTCGACGATGTAGCCGAAGTCGGCGTAGCGCAGCGCGACCATGGTGTTCTGTTCGGCGAGCAGGAAGCTCACCCCCTCCTTGGCGTTCAGGTCCTTGACGATCTCGAACACCTCTTCGACGATCTGCGGGGCCAGGCCCATCGAGGGCTCGTCGAGCAGGACCATGTTCGGGTTCGACATCAGCGCGCGCCCGATCGCGCACATCTGCTGCTCGCCGCCCGAGGTGTAGGCGGCCTGGCTGGTGCGGCGCGTCTTCAGGCGCGGGAAGTAGGTATAGACCTTGTCGAGATTGGCGGCGATTTCGCCCTTGTCGCTGCGGGTGTAGGCGCCGGCGAGCAGGTTTTCCTCGATGGTCAGGTGGGCGAAGCAATGGCGCCCTTCCATGACCTGGACCACGCCGCGGCGCACGAGGTCGGACGGCGACAGCGCCTCGACGCGCTCGCCGCGGTATTCGATCGTGCCCTTGGTGACCTCGCCGCGCTCGCCCTTGAGCAGGTTCGAGATGGCGCGCAGCGTGGAGGTCTTGCCCGCGCCGTTGCCACCGAGAATGGCCACGATGCCGCCCTCGGGCACCTGCAGGGACACGCCCTTGAGCACCAGCGCGACGTGGTTGTAGATCACCTCGATGCCATTCACATTGAGTAGAAGATTCGGTGCGCTCATCATTTCGTCCGGTAGATTCGGCCCCGCCACGCAGCACGCGACGGGACCCGGATCGATCCCGGCCACCCGACCGGCCGCACGCGGCGGCACGGTCGGGTGGCTGGAAACAGCATCAGGAGTTGCAGTCGCTGGCGTCGCGACGCTTGACCTGCTTCTCGGCGGCGTAGCGGTCGGCGGCTTCCTTGACCATTGGGCCGAGCACGCTCTTGTCCGCCTCGTACCAGTCGGCGCCCATCACCCACTTGCTGCCATCCCAGGTGTGAACGCGCGCCCACGACGAGCCCATGTGGTCCTCGCAAGTTGTCTTGATCGGGCGGATCACGCCCTTCACACCCAGCTCTTCAAGCCGCTTCTCGTCGAGGTTGAGGTTCTCGAAACCCCAGCGCACCTGCTCACCGGTCATGACCTGGCCCTTGCCGAACTTCTCCTGCGCCGCACGCACGGCCTCGACGCTGAGCATCGAGATGATCATGCCGCGGGTGTAGAGCACCGAGCCGACCTCGTCGCGCGGGCCCGAACCCTGGCCGGCGTCATGCACCTTCTTCAGGAGGTCCTGCATCAGCGGGTACTCGGTGCCGTTGGGGTTGAGCGCCAGCGCGCTGTAGCCCTTGGCGTTGGCGCCAACGTCCTTGACGTCGGGTTCGGCACCCGCCCACCACACACCGAACAGCTTCTCGCGCGGGAAGCCGGTGGCGATCGCCTCCTTGAGCGCGGTCGAGTTCATCACGCCCCAGCCCCACAGCAGCACATAGTCGGGACGGTCACGACGCACCTGCAGCCAGGTCGCCTTCTGCTCCACGCCCGGGGCGGTCACCGGCAGCAGTTGCAGGTCGAAGCCATGCATCTCTGCGCGCTTCTTCAGCGCCGGGATCGGCTCCTTGCCAAAGGGCGAGTCGTGGTAGATCAGCGCGACCTTCTTGCCCTTTAGCTTGTCGAGCCCGCCGTCCTTCTTGCCCAGGTGCTGGATCAGGATGTCGGCCGCGGTCCAGTAACTGCCCATCAGCGGGAAGTTCCACTTGAACACGCCACCGTCCTGCGAGGCCGCCAGGCCGTAGCCCAGGGTGATCAGCGGGATCTTGTCGATCGGCGCCTTGTCGGTGAGCGCGAAGGTGATGCCGGTGGCCTGCGGGTCGAACACCGCCGCGCCCTTGCCCTTCAGGCGCTCGTAGCACTCGACGCCCTTGTCGGTGGCGTAGCCGGTCTCGCACTCTTCAAAGGCGATCTTGACGCCGTTGACGCCGCCGGTGGCGTTGATGTACTTGAGGTAGTCCTGCTTGCCATTGGCCCAAGGCACGCCGTTGGGCGCATAGGCGCCGGTGCGATAGGACAGCAGCGGAATGAACTGCTCCTGGGCCATGGTCGGCGTGGCGAAGCTGGTCGCACCCAGGGCTGCGAGCGTGGCGGCGAGCGCGAAAGGCTTGAGTTTCATTGGTATGTCTCCTCTTATATGTGTCAGTGGCATGGCGTCCATGCCGATTGGTGCATCCCTGCGACAACCACTTCTGCCCGGCCCCCAGCACCCGGGCGGCGCTGCATCAATGAGGGAAGGGCCACAGGCGCAGCTTCTGCTTGCCCACGCTCCACAGCTTCGCCAGGCCATGCGGCTCGACGATCAGGAAGAACACGATGAGTGCGCCGAAGATCATGTGCACCAGGTGCGTGATCGTCGCCGTGGAGAGCGGAATGCCGAGCAGGTGCGGGATCTGGTCGAGCGCGAGGGGCAGCAGCACGATGAAACCCGCGCCCAGGAATGCACCCGCGATCGAGCCCAGCCCGCCGATGATGACCATGAACAGCAACTGGAAGGAACGGTCGATCGAGAACGCCGCCGGCTCCCACGCGCCGAGGTGGATGAAGGCCCACAGCACGCCGGCCACGCCGACGATGAAGGAGCTCACCGCGAACGCGCTCAGCTTGGCGTACATCGGGCGGATGCCGATCACCGCCGCGGCCACGTCCATGTCGCGGATCGCCATCCACTGCCGGCCGATGGCGCTGCGCACCAGGTTCTTGGCCATCAGCGCGAACACGCACACCACGGTCAGCACGAACAGGTACTTGCTCACCGGCGACTCGATCGGCACGCCGAACACATCAAGGCGGGCCATGCTGACCGAACCGGACGAGGAGTTGTTGGTGAACCAGCCGATGCGCAGGAAAGCCCAGTCGGTGAAGAACTGCGCCGCCAGCGTCGCCACCGCCAGGTAAAGGCCCTTGATGCGCAGCGACGGAATGCCGAACAGCACGCCGATCACGGTCGCCGACAGGCCACCGAGCAGCATCGCCACGATCAGCGGCATGCCGTCGATGCGGACCATGAAGTTGTAGGCCGCATACGCGCCCACCGCCATGAAGGCACCGGTACCGAGCGAGATCTGGCCGCAATAGCCGACCAGGATGTTCAGGCCCAGCGCCGCCAGCGACAGGATCAGGAAGGGAATCAGGATGGCGCGGAACCAGTATTCCGAACCGACCAGCGGCAGCACCACGAAGGCGACCAGCAGCATCAGGGCCATCGCCCAGCGCTCCTGGAAGATCGGGAAGATTTGTTGATCGGCCGCGTAGCTCGTCTTGAACTGGCCATTTTCTCTGTACAGCATTCGGATGTTCTCCCGGAGTCTTAGCCGCGTCAGACGCGATCGATGA